>Ga0209415_10003836_pt1 | contig 27816 bp, 22 predicted proteins | sample PeaSoiSIISIP2007_FD_187696 | JGI IMG/M metagenome (GOLD analysis project Ga0209415, IMG submission 187696) | Peat soil microbial communities from Weissenstadt, Germany - SII-SIP-2007 (SPAdes) (version 2) | ecosystem: Environmental > Terrestrial > Soil > Wetlands > Peat | place: Germany... | reverse complement strand
GTGATAGCGCAGGAAGTCGAGGAGACGGTCGGCCTGGCAGCCGCGCGCGCCGAGATGGACATCAGAAATGAACAGAGTACGGAACAGACGCGCGCCGTGCTCAGGTTCCACGATGTTTGATCTCTCGCCGGTTTGACATGGCACAGCATATAAGCGGATTCCATGTCGCCGGCATGACGCAAACGTTAACGGCGCTTAAGGCCGGCACCGGAGTCACAGCGCTGTCACGCCGCGGCGTTAAACGTCGCGGCAATGACAGCGCCGATTCTCGCCGCCGCGAGCTTCTGTATCGCCGCAACCGCCATTCACGTCGCGAGTGTCGCGATCGCCACCGCCCGCCTGCGCCGGCGCACGCCGGGCGGGCCGCCGTCGCGCCACAACCTTCCCGCCGTCAGCCTGGTGCGCCCGCTATGCGGAATAGACAATCATGCCGCCGATACGCTTTCTTCGACATTCGCGCTCGACTATCCGCGCTGCGAAATCCTGTTCTGCGTCGCTTCCGCAAAGGATCCCGTGGTCGCATTCATCGAAGCGATGTTGGCGGAACACGCCGGCGCCGGCGCTAAGCTTTTGATCGGCGACGAGCGCGTAAGCCCGAATCCGAAGCTTAATAACGTGCTCAAAGGCTGGCGCGCGGCGAGCCACGACTGGATCGTCCTTGCCGATTCCAATGTGCTGATGCCGCGCGATTACATCGAGCGCCTCTTTGCCGGCTGGCGCGAGGATACCGGCCTTGTCGCCTCGCCACCGATCGGCGCGCAGCCGAAAGGATTCTGGGCCGAGCTCGAATGCGCGTTCCTCAACACCTATCAGGCGCGTTGGCAGTATATCGCCGACGCGTTCGGCTTCGGCTTCGCCCAGGGCAAGACCATGTTGTGGCGGCGCGCAGACCTTGAACGCGCCGGCGGCATCGAGGCGCTGGCAAAGGAGGTGGCCGAAGATGCCGCGTCGACCAAAATCGTTCGCGACGCCGGTCTCAAGGTAAGGCTCGTTGACCGGCCGTTCGCCCAACCGCTCGGCTATCGCAGCGCCGCCGAAGTCTGGAACCGGCAGTTGCGCTGGGCGCGACTGCGCCGCGCCAGCTTCTTCCTCTACTTTCTGCCGGAAGCGCTTTCGGGCGGTGTGTTGCCGATGATCGCGCTTGCCGTCGCGGCGCCGGCATTTGCGCTACCGCCGGTGTCGAGCGTGGCCTTGCTTGGCCTCTTCTGGTACGGCACGGAAACGCTGCTCGCGATCGCCGCCCGCTGGCACGTTTCGGCGCGCTACCCGCTCCTTTGCCTGGCGCGCGATCTCCTGCTGCCTGCGCTGTTCGTCAGCGCGCTGCGCGGCGACGACTTCGTCTGGCGCGGCAACGAAATGCAGGTCGAGCGGATGCGACCGCACGGCATGATCGCGCGTGTCCGGCCGCGACTTGTCGAGCTCGCGCCGGTGGCGCGCAGGCGGTTGCGTTCGCTGCGCGAGCGGATGTCATGACGGCGCAATAAGCGCGAGCTCGCCGGCTAGGCCACAAATTTCATTGCGGCTCCAGCAGCTTTCCGAGCTGCTGGAGAAGCTCGCCGTAGCGGGCGAAATTGCCGGCCGCATATTCCCGTTGCATCTCGCCGAACAATGCGCGTGCACGCACCAGCATTTCGTTGCCCGTTCCCGTATTGGACGCGCCGGTTGCGGCGGATGTCGGCGCCGATGCACCAATGAGCAGACGCTCGGCATCCGTGAGCGTGCTCGCCCATTCGATCTTTCGGTCATCGGGCAAGAGCTGTCCCAATACCACGCGGGCAAGCATCGGGATCTTGGTCTGCTCCGCCTCGATATAAACCGGCTCGATTGTGATGAGCTGGTTGCCGACGAGCGGCAGCACAATGAGATTGCCGCGGATGACTTGCGAACCGTGCTGATCCCAAAGTGTGAGATCGCCGGAGAACCGGCTGTCGGAGCTGATCCGTGATTCCACCTGTGCCGGGCCGTCGACGAAGGTTCCTTTGGAGAAACGGAAAGCCACCATTTTCCCGTAGTTCTCGCCATCGGAGAGGCCCGCGAGCCAGCCCGCCATCTGGTTCTTGCCGGCGACCGCCAAGGGCAACATGAGCAGAAATTCCGGCTTGTCGGAACCAGGAAGCTGCGCCGTCACGTAATAAGGCAGCATCGCGATCTCGCTGCTCCGATAGAGCTCATGGGGGACCTCCCAGCGATCCTCGCGATTGTAGAAGGTAGTCGGATTGGTCATGTGATAGGTGCCGTACATCTCGGCCTGCACCGTGAAGATATCCTCCGGATAGCGGATATGCCGGCGCAGATTCTCCGGCATCTCGCGCTCGTCCTTGAAGAGTTCGGGCAGCAATTGCCGGTAAGCGTTGATGATCGGATCGTGCCGATCAAAGACGTAGAACGTCACCGCGCCGTTATAAGCGTCGATCACTGCTTTGACCGAATTGCGCAGATAGTTGTAGCCGCGGAAAGCCGGTAGCGATCCCTGATAAGCTTCGCTGTAAGGGTAATTCTCCGAGGTCGTATAGGCGTCGATGATGTAGGAATAATGGTCCGCATCGGCGACGATGTAAGGATCGTGATCAAAGCTCAGGAACGGGGCGAGCGTCCGCGCCCGCTCGACGATATTCCGGCGCAGCATCACCCGGCTCTCGGGCGTGAAATATCCCGAGATGAAAAGCCGCGGGCCGTCGAATTCACGGGCAATAACGAGCTTGCGCCACAAATTAGAGAGCAGGATTCCTCCAGTTCCCTGGTACACGGTCTCGGCGTTGGCTTGGCCTTGCGGAAAATCGAATTCCTTCTCGGTCGTGTGCACATAGACACGGTCGTCGGTGAGTTCGCCGAAATAAATCTGGCCCCGGATTACCGAAAGGTCTTTCTTGGCTTCGATCGGAATATCATGCGCCCAGAGAACCGGATTGCCTCTGCTGTCGATCTCGTTCACCGGCACTGCAACGACGCCATAGCCGTGGGTGTATTTGAGCGCGAGATTGACCCAGACCTGGGCGGGCGCGGGAAGCCGCGTTACATCGAGTTCGCGCGCCGTGATCATGACCTGCCGCTCGGCGCCATCAATTTCATAGCGATCGATATCGACGCCGCGAAACGTGTAATACGGCCGCAGGCCCTGGATTTGCTGCAATTGCGGATCGAGCGCGCGCCAATCCCAGATGCGCGCGTCCTGCAACGTCGCGGCATTTTTCGTCAGGTCGGCGGCCGTCAACGGCGTCGAGGAGACCGCGAATTCCCGCTCTTCGACGGAAGGTCCCTCAAGGTTGTAGGCCTGGCGGGTGCCGGCGATGCTCCTGAGCAGATACGGCAATTCCAACGTGATCTGGTTCGGCCCCACATAGAAATCCTCGATTGCGTCGGGGACCGCGAGTGCTCCTACGAAGAGCACCGCCAGCGCCGCCAACGGTGCGAGCCAATGCGACCGGCGCATCAACAACCAGTTGCGAAGGCGCGGAACGGCAGCCGCCAGCACCAGGATCGACGCGGCAACGAACCAACACGCGATAATGATGTCGTATCCGGGTAGCCAGAAATTCACGTCCGCGTAGGACGCACCAGCTACGACCTTCGAGTGTCCGTCCAAAACCAGGTGATAGCGGCCCAAGAACCGGCTAACCCCTAACGCAACGCACAACATGGCGCCGAGAACCATGCCCTGCCGCATCCAGCTTACCGAGATCGCCCAACCCGGATGCGGCGACGGAATGGCAACGCTTCGGAGTGGACGAAGAGCGCCACCGAATGGATCGGGGCGATAGGCGAGCGCGGACGTTCGGCCGCGCGCCAGCGTTCCCAAGACGACCCAAAGCGCAACCACGCCGCAGAGGATGCCAATGATAATTTCGACAATGTCGTCGTAGAGCGGCAAGGCCAACAGGTAGAAAGAAAGATCTCTGCCGAACACAGGGTCGACCACGCCGGCCGGCGTGGCGCCGAGGAACCGCATGAGCGGAATCCACAACGCCGTCGCGAGAAATCCAACCATGGCCGCAAACACAAATCCGGCGATCCACGGCGCGCTTGGCGGGACGACAACATACGGCCGGCACAATGCGCGCAGGTTGGCGCCGACAAACAGACCAATCAAAAGCGTGACTACCGAAAAAATTGCCACGCGATATTCAAGAGACAGCCAATAGCGGTGGCTCTGCCCCAATTCCGTAAACCAGTAGTTCTCGAGCGAGATGCCGAGCGCCGCTTCAAGGACGATGATCCCGAGGACAGCCACCGAAATGTATGCGGCATCGCGATAGAGTCGATGCACAAACGCAATGTGGTCGCCGTGCCCTCCTTGCATCAGGGTACGGGCTAATGGCAGCGCCGCCCAGGCGAGCACGAACAGGTAGACGACCTCAAACATCGATCTTTCTCCCAGTCCTGCCGATTGAAACTTTTGGACTGCTATTGCGCATCTTGCCCTCGTAAAAACGCGATATTTTTGTCGCAAAACTTTTTCTGCAAAATATAATTATAACACCGCAAATCGCTCCGGCGTTGTTTGATGCAGATCAACCCTGACGCGCAATAAATGGATGCGGTTCTCGTCGACAGAGCCCGCGCCAATACGCTGACCGCCACAAAGCAATGTGGTACACGCTGTATCCGGTGGAAAATTTCCTATCCGGACCGAAGAGAGCCACGCCGTGACGAACAGATTGGTTCCCCTGTTCCGGACCGCAATGTATGCGCTGCGTGGTGGATTTCTGGTCCGGCCGCTGCTGATCTCCATCACGCTAGGCCTTATCGGCGCGGTATTTTCGTCGCTCGAGGAAACCATCCCGGCGCTGAGCGCCTGGGTTCCCACCGTGCTGTTCCCCTCGCGGACCGATCCCCAGGTCGCCCAGATCATCCTCGGTGCGATCGCCGGCTCGATCATGACTGTCGTATCGATCGTCTTTGCCATCCTCCTGATGACGCTAACGCTCGCGTCGGTGCAGTTCTCCCCTCGAATCCTTATCAGCTTCGTCCGGGACCGGGCGACCCAGTGGACGCTGGGAATCTTCCTTGGCACCTTCGCCTATTGCGTGGCGGCATTGCCCGCCGCCCATTCCCTCCCGCAACCCTTTGCTCCGGTCGCCACTGTTACCGGCGCCATGGCGCTCGCGCTGGTCTGCGTGGCATGGCTGATCTTCTTTATTCAGCACATTTCGCAGGCAATCAGCGTCAATCACATTGTCGACCGGATCGCGCGCGAAACCGAGGATGTCATCGACACCATCATGCCGGCCGCGCAGCGATACGTGTACGGAACGAGCGACCTGCCGTTTGATGGCAAAGAGCGCGAGGTCGCGGTCAACAACACGGTCTCCGGCTATATCCGCTATGTCGATACCGCGCGTCTGCTCGATCTCGCAAAGGCTTTCAAAGTGCGGGTGCGCCTGCTCCGCAGAGTCGGGCATTTCGTGCCGGCGGGCGTCGCCCTGTTCCAGGTCTTGCCCGGCGAACGGCTCAATGCCGAGCGCGCCCACGAATTGCTCTCGACGTTCGACATCGGACCGACGCGGACGATGCAGCAAGACGTCGAATTCGGGGTCATCCAGATCGTCGATATCGCGCTCAAGGCGATATCACCCGCGGTCAACGACCCGAGCACCGCGATCACCTGCATCGATCAGCTTGGCCGGGTTCTGATTCGGTTCGTCAGCCGCAAGCCCCCGGTCTCGCTGCTTTGCGATCCGCCGCACGTCGTCAGGGTCATTGTTCCGTGGATCGGGATCGAGGGGCTTGCCGACACGGCCTTCGAGCAAATTCGCCACTACTCGGCGTCGGACATAGCGGTCAGCCTGCGGCTGTTGCGCGCCCTCGATGATGTTGCATCGACGTGCCACGACGCAGGGATCATTGAGCCGCTGGTTCAGCGCGGCCGGCGGGTCGTAGCCGGCTGCGCTGAACGGCTTGGCCCCGACGACCTCGGGAAGCTCAAACAACGGCTCACGATGCTAGAGGCGCGAATGGATTCTTTTTAAGAGAGACCACGTTGGTGCGCTTCGCCCCAAACTCGCCCCGTAGGAGTCACCAGTGAATACAACTGAGATTGTCGGCGGTGCCGGTTCATACGTCCCCCGCGGCAGCTTGGGCGCGCTGGCGCTCAGCGCGCTCGGCGTCGTCTACGGCGACATTGGGACGAGCCCGCTCTATACGCTGAAAACGGCGCTGGACTGGGGCGGCGGAGCGACGCCGGCGGTCGCGATCGGCATGCTGTCGCTGATCGTGTGGACACTCTTGATTACCACCTCGATCAAATATGTCGCCGTGGTGATGCGAGCCGACAACGACGGCGAAGGCGGCATCCTGGCGCTGATGTCGCTGCTCGGCATCAAGCACGGCGATCGTCTGGGCGTGATCGCGATCGGCGTGCTGGGCGCGGCGTTGCTCTACGGCGACGGGGCGATAACGCCGGCTATCTCGGTGTTGAGCGCCCTGGAGGGGCTCAAACTCCCGGCGCCGGCAATCACCCCCTATGTGGTGCCGCTTTCCGTGGCCGTCCTCGTTGCGCTCTTCGCTCTTCAGCCGCAGGGTAGTGCGCGAATCGGAAAGTTGTTCGGACCGATCATGATGGTGTGGTTCATCGTGATCGGAGTGCTCGGCCTCGGCGGCGTGGTGACCCATCCGGGCGTCCTGGTTGCCTTGGATCCGCGCTACGGCTTTTCCTACTTGTTCAGCCACGGCTTTACCGGCTTCCTTGTTCTCGGGGCGGTATTCCTGTGCGCCACGGGAGCGGAAGCTCTCTACGCCGACATGGGTCACTTCGGGCCCGGGCCGATCCGCTTCGCCTGGTACGGCCTTGTGCTGCCCATGTTGCTTCTCAACTATTCCGGACAAGCCGCCGTGGTTGTCGACGGCGCGGTCGCGCCCGAAGCCAATCCCTTCTTCGTATTGTGTCCGCTGTTCCTCCAGGTGCCGCTGGTGTTGCTCGCCACCATGGCGACGATCATCGCCAGTCAGTCGATCATCAGCGGCGCATTCTCCATGACGCGGCAGGCGATCCAGCTTGGATTGTGTCCGCGCCTGCACATCACGCAGACCTCAAGGGAGGGGTACGGCCAGATCTATGTGGGCTTCGTCAATTGGGTGCTGATGGCGCTGACGCTCGGCCTCACGCTTACCTTTCGCTCATCCGACAACCTCGCTGCAGCTTTCGGGGTCGCGGTTTCGCTCACCATGCTGTTGACTTCGATGCTGATATTCCTGGCAATGCGCGAGATTTGGTACTGGAGCCTGCCCGTGAGCCTTGTGGTCGCCGGACTTTTCGTCATCGTCGACCTGTCATTCGTTTCCGCCAACCTGATGAAGGTTTTCCAAGGTGGGTTCGTCCCGCTGGTGATCGCTGCTGTGATTTTCTTTCTCGTTTGGACTTGGAGGAGCGGGCGCGAGGTCATGCTGCAAAAGCTTGAGCGCGATACGATGCCGCTCGCTAATTTCATCGACCAGATTCATGACAAGGCGCGCGTATCGGGCACGGCCGTCTATCTGACCAGCCGAACCGACGTCGTACCGGTGCCGCTGCTGCATAATCTCAAGCACAACAAGGTCCTGCATCAGCGCATTGTGCTGCTATACGTGGTGACCGAGAACGTTCCGTATGTCGTGGCGGAAAAACGTATCCAAATTACCCATCTGAGGGACAATTTCCATTCGATGATCGTTCGCTACGGCTTCATGGAGCAACCGGACATTCCGCAGGTGCTCGATAGCTGCAGCTCGCAGCAAATGCGTTTTAACATGATGGACACGTCATTTTTCGTCGGCAGGGTGACGATCGTTGCCACCGCGGCAGCGTCGCGATGGACGCAGATCAGGAGCAAGCTGTTCGAGGTCATGCACCGAAACGCCCTGCCGGCGACCGAGTTCTTCCGCATCCCGCCCAATCGTGTAATCGAGTTGGGCGGTAAGATCGAAATCTAGGCTCGATCGATAACCTCGCGCGACGCCCTGTCGGCAATGGCCTCGAGCGCCGCGGGCTCGGCCGGGAAGTCGGCGGCGACCCAGGCCGCTTCGGCGGCGCGCAGCGCGGCGCCGAGCACAGGCCCGGGCTTGATCCCGCGCGCGGTGAAATCCGCCGCCTTGAGCGGAAAGGCCGGCGCCGTCCACCGTTGCGGCAACTGCGCTAGCGCCAGCCAGGCATGGTCGGCGGCGCCCCCTTGCGAGCGCGTCCAGGCGAGCAGGACGCGATCGGTAAACGTTTGCGGGCCGAGCCGATAGAGGAGCGAGCGGCCTGTCTGCGCCACGGATTGCGGCGTGACGCGCCACCATGTTTCGAGCGCGAGAAGGCGTTCGGATTCGGCGTTGGAAAGACGCAGCCGCTGCGTCATCCGCTCGGCGTCCTCGGCGACCCACACCGCGAGCGCGCCGAGGCGGCGCACCGCGTCGGGCGCGGCGCCGTGCGCCCCCTCGACCTTGATCATGTTCTCGAAGCTCGCGAGGTAAGGCACGCCGCCCAGCACCAGACCGAGCAAACCGCTCTCCTCCATCACCGCGAGCGTCGGCGTCGCCCGCGACGCGACGATCAGCTTGAGCATTTCCATGCGCACGCGCTCGCGCGATAGCGTCTCGAGACCCGCACGCGAAGCGATGCAGGCATGCAGACCGGCCCGGTCCGGCGCGCCCTCGGCGAAATGCGCGTGAAAGCGGAAAAAGCGCAGGATGCGCAGATAATCCTCTTCGATCCGCCGCTGCGGATCGCCGATGAAACGCACGCGTCGGACCGCGATGTCGCCGATGCCGCCGACATAATCGTGCACCGTTCCGTCGGCGGAGACGGAAAGCGCATTGATCGTGAAGTCGCGCCTTTGCGCGTCGGCCGCCCAGTCGCGACCAAAAGCGACCTTGGCCTTGCGGCCGAAGGTTTCGACGTCTTCGCGCAACGTCGTCACTTCCACCGGCCGATGATCGATGATGACGGTGACGGTACCGTGCTCGATGCCGGTCGGTATCGCCTTGCCGCCGGCCGCCGCGACGCGGCGCACCACCTCCTCCGGCAAGGCCGTGGTCGCCACGTCGATTTCGCCGACCGGCAAGCCCAACAGCGCGTTGCGCACCGCCCCGCCGACCACGCGCGCCTCTTCGCCGTCGCGATTGAGCAGCGCCAGTAACCGCGCGACTTCTCCTTCTTTGAGCCAAGCGGCGTCGCCGAGATGCTGAAGCTGCGTCACCGCGTCGTTTGCGGCACGAATTTGCCGCCCTCGATATGCGCCGGCACATAAGTCGAGCCCGGCGGCGAGCCGCCGAATTGCGCCAGCACGAGAAAGCTTCCCACCATCAGGACGAGCGAAGCGATGACGAGGCCGGCAATGCGGCGCATCGTCCACGACTTCGGCTCCACGACGCCGGCGCGTGTCGCGAGCAGAAATGCGGCGTAGAGCACGAATGGGGTGAGGAACAGCCCGATCTCGGTGGCGATTGGCCGAATCATCCGTAGACCCGATCGTAGAGGTTGCGCACAATACCCGCGGTGATGCCCCAAATGTAGCGATCCCCGAACGGTATCGCGTAATATTCGCGCCGGATGCCTTTCCACTCGCGGCTGCGGCGCTGGACATTGGCGGGCGTCATCAGGAAAGCGAGCGGCACTTCGAACGTCTCGGTCACCTCGCGCGGATTGAGCGTCAGCGCAAAATCCGGCTTGACGCGGGCGACCATCGGCAAAATGCGAAAGCCGGAAAACGTCAGATAGAGGTCGAGATAACCGAGCGGCTCGATCGATGCCGGCCGAAGCCCGATTTCCTCATTGGCCTCGCGCAAGGCCGCCACGACCGGGCTGTCGTCCCCGGGATCGATCTTGCCCCCGGGAAATGCCACCTGCCCGGCGTGGCTCGCGAGCTCCTGGGTGCGGATCGTGAACAGCACGGTCGGCTCGCGGCGGTCGATCACCGGAACCAGCACGGCGGCCGGTTTGGTTGCGGCGACACCGGCCCGCTCCCACATCGACGGGTTGAGATCGAGGTCGCCGCGCGCGCCCTGCGCCAGCGGATCGGTCAGCGCCGGCGGCACTTCGAGCGCGAGCCGGGCGCGGGCGCGATCAAAGAAGTTCTCCATCTGCGCTTGCCGCACCGGCGCGCCTTGCTCGTTCACGCAAAATCCCTCACCTGGTCGGCCGGCGCCATGGGAAAGAAGGTGCCCATCGAAGTCACCCCGAACATCGCTTGGCCCGCAACCTCGCGCTCCTCGCCGAGTTCGACAAGATCGAAGAACAAGGCGCGCGTGACCTTCGCCCACAGATCGCGGCGCACGTGAAGATAAGGTTTGAGGCCGCCGGTCTTGGGCTCCGGCTCGAAGCGGAGCGCGTGCGACGGCCCGCACGCCACCCAGTCGTCGACATTGGTGCGGAAGTTGAGCACGCGGCCGGCCGATGATTCGTCGATAGCGAGCTCGACGGCGAGGAACGGCGCATCGTCCACCTGGATGCCGCACTTTTCCACCGGTGTGACCAAAAAATATTTGTCGCCCTCGCGCTTGAGCACCGACGCGAACAATTTGACCAAAGCCGGCCGGCCAATCGGCGTTTTCAGGTAGAACCAGGTGCCGTCGGCGGCGATGCGCATATCGAGATCGCCGCAGAACGGCGGATTCCAGCGCTCGACCGGCGGCGGTCCCTTGCCCCGCCCGGCAGCCCGGCTCAGCGTGCCGGTCAACGCCTCCAAGCCGGATTGCCCTTCCTTCGCCATGGTTTGCCTTCAGCCTCAACCTTGGACGTTTAAGTCCGGGGGCAGCGCCGGTCGCGGGATCGTGATCGCGGTGCCGCGATCATTTCGCGCCAAAGCTAGGTTGTGTGCCCCGTGATTGAAAGAATCGGCGCAAAATCCGTTTTCGTGGTGCTGGCGCGTATATTGCATTGCCTGGTGGCGGTGCAAAGCGGCCAACTTACATTCGCACCGATGCGGCGAGACTGATTCGCTGCAAAGGTATGCGGCGCAAAACAGGGAGTTAGCCATGCCGGCTGTCGGCGGAGACGGGCTTGAAAAGCTCGAAGACATGATCGTCCGCGCGGCCGAAACAAGCGCGGACCAAATGCGCGCGGCCAAGGCCGCGATCGGAACCGTGATTTTCGGTCAGGACAAGGTCATCGAGCAGGCGCTCGTGACCATTCTCTCGGGCGGCCACGCGCTTCTGCTCGGCGTGCCGGGTCTCGCCAAGACCAAGCTCGTCGAAACCATGGGCATTGTGCTCGGGCTCGACTCCAAACGCATCCAGTTCACGCCCGACCTCATGCCGTCCGACATTCTCGGCACCGAAGTCCTCGAGGAAAGCCAAACCGGCAAAAGAAGCTTCCGCTTCCTCTCCGGTCCGGTCTTCGCCCAGCTTCTCATGGCCGACGAGATCAACCGTGCCAGCCCGCGCACGCAATCGGCGCTGCTGCAGGCCATGCAGGAGCAGCACGTCACCGTCGCCGGCACGCGTCACGATCTGCCGCGGCCGTTCCACGTGCTCGCCACGCAGAACCCGCTCGAACAGGAAGGCACCTATCCGCTGCCGGAAGCGCAGCTTGACCGCTTCCTCATGGAAATCGACGTCGATTACCCCGACCGCAAAGCCGAGCGGAAAATCTTGTTCGAGACGACGGGCGCCGACGAAACGCGCGCCAAGCCGGCAATGATCGCCGAGGATCTGATGACCGCCCAACGCCTGGTGCGGCGCCTGCCGGTCGGCGAATCCGTGGTCGAAGCGATCCTCGCGCTGGTGCGCTCGGCCCGGCCCGGACCCGAGGGCGGCGAAACCGCCAAGCTGATCGCTTGGGGACCGTCGCCGCGCGCCAGCCAGGCGCTGATGCTTGCGGTGCGCGCGCGGGCGCTGCTCGACGGGCGGCTGGCGCCCTCGATCGACGACGTGATCGATCTCGCCGAGCCGGTGCTCAAGCACCGCATGGCGCTCACCTTCACCGCGCGCGCGGAGGGTGAGAGCATCGAGGCGGTGATTGCGCGGCTGAAAGCGCGGATCGGATAACCGGATGGCGGCCGAGAAAAGGCGCACGTCCGATCACGATCGCCCCGTTGTGCAGCGTGCGGTCGGCGAGGGCCGCACGCTCGCCGCCACCATGCCGCGGCTGATCCTGGAAGCGCGCCGCGTCGCGGCAACCGTGATTCATGGCCTGCACGGGCGCCGCCGCGCGGGACCGGGCGAGAATTTTTGGCAATATCGGCGCTTTGTTTCCGGAGAGCCCGCTTCCCGCGTCGATTGGCGGCGCTCGGCGCGCGACGATCATCTCTATGTGCGCGAGCAGGAATGGGAGGCCGCGCACACGGTCTGGATCTGGCCCGACCGCTCGCCGTCCATGGTTTTCGCCTCCCCGCTTGTGCGCGACACCAAGCTCTACCGCGCTCTGGTCGTCGCGCTAGCGCTCGCCGAAGTCCTGGTCGAAAGCGGCGAGCGCGTTGGCATTCCCGGCCTCCTGCGCCCGACCGGAAGCCGCAACGTGATCGAGCGGATGGCGCAGGCGATCCTGCACGACCGCAGCGAGCGCGCGAGCCTGCCGCCGAATTTTTCTCCCTCCCCCCTGGCCGAGATCGTATTGCTCTCCGATTTGTGGAGCGACATCGGCGACGTGCGGCGCACGATCGCGCAGCTTTCCGGCAGCGGCGCGCGCGGTCACGTCGTGCAGATCGTCGATCCCGCTGAAGAGACGTTCCCTTATTGGGGCCGCATCGAATTTGTCGAGCCCGAAGGCGGCGGCCGCATTACCGCCGGCCGCGCCCAGACATGGCGCGCCGATTATACGGAACGCGTTCGCCGCCACCGCGCCGAAATCAGAAGCGAAACTGATCGGCTGTCCTGGAGCTTCACCATCCACCGCACTGACCGTCCGGCTACCGAGCTTCTGCTGGCATTGCATGCGCGCATCGGCGGCGAGCCGGAAGGCACGGCGCATCAGCGCGTAAAGACCGAACCGCGGGTGCCGGCATGATTGGCGGATTGCCGCTCGGATTTGCCGAACCGCTGGTGCTGATCGGACTACTGACTTTGCCGGTGCTGTGGTGGTTGCTGCGGCTCATCCCGCCGCGCCCGCGCCGGATCGACTTTCCGCCGACGCGGCTCCTCTTCGAGATCGCACCCAAGGAGGAAACCCCGGCACGAACGCCATGGTGGCTCACGCTCACGCGGCTTGCTCTCGCCGCGCTGGTCATCGTGGCCGCGGCTGGTCCGTTGTGGAACCCGCCGGTGGCGGCGATGAAAACCCGCGCGCCGCTCGCGATCCTGATCGACGATGGTTGGACCGCGGCCGCGGCCTGGGACGCGCGCTTGCGTACCGCCGACGACATCATCGCCCGCGTCGAGAACGATCATCGTGCGATCGCGCTTATTCCCTTGTCCGAGGGCGTGCGCGACATCTCGTTTGCCACCGCGGCTTCGACGCGGGTGCGGCTGCACCAGATCAAGCCCGCGCCGCACACCGTCGACCGCACCGAGGCGTTGCCGGCAATCGCGCGCTTCCTCGCCGATACGCGCGATGTCGAGCTGGTCTGGCTTGCCGACGGCATCGATCTCGGCCGCGGCGCGGATTTCGTCAAAGCGTTCGCGCCGATGATTGACGACCGCGCGATGACCATCGTCTCCGGCGGCATTGCACCGGCGCGGGCGCTGACCGCCACCGACAATGCAGCCGGCGCGCTCAGCGTGAAAGTGTTGCGCGCCTCGGCCGGCGGCGCGGACACCGGCACGGTGCGCGCGCTCGACCTCAAGGGCCTGCCGCTCGGCGAAGCCGCGTTTGCTTTCAAATCCGGGAATCGCGAAACCGAGGCGCGGTTCGACCTTCCGGTCGAAATCCGCAACGATATCGCCCGCATCGAAATCGCCGGCGAGCGTTCCGCCGGCGCGGTGCAGTTGCTCGACAAGCGCTGGCGCCGGCGCACCGTCGGCATCGTCTCCGGCGCCACCGCCGACACCTCGCAGCCGCTGCTGTCGTCGAGCTATTACATCATCCGCGCGCTCGGCCCGTTCGCCGACGTCAGGCTCGCGCAAGGCGAGTCGCCGGCGGAGGCAGTGACGCATTTCCTCGATCAGCACCTGCCGATGCTCATCCTTGCCGATGTCGGCAACGTCGCCGGCGACGCGCATGATCGTCTGGCGCGCTGGCTCGAGGACGGCGGCGTGCTGGTGCGCTTCGCCGGCCCGCGGCTTGCCGCGTCCGACGACGACCTCGTCCCGGTCCGCTTGCGTCGCGGCGGGCGCATCCTCGGCGGCAGCTTGAGCTGGGATAAGCCGCAGCCGCTCGCCGGCTTTGCCCACGACGGCCCGTTCAACGGCATGCCGGTGCCCAATGACGTCACGGTGAGCCGCCAGGTGCTGGCCGAGCCCGACGCGGCGCTCGCCGAAAACACCTGGGCGACACTTGCCGACGGCACCCCGCTCGTCACCGCGGCGCGGCGCGGCAAGGGCCTGATCGTCTTGTTCCATGTCACCGGCGATACGCGCTGGTCGGATTTGCCGCTGTCCGGCGCTTTCGTCGACATGCTCAAGCGCGTCGTCGCGCTGGCCGGCACGACTGCCGCCACCGAGAACGGAGGACAGAAGGCCAAGAACGCGCGTGAGACGCTTGCCCCGAGCCGCGTGCTCGACGGCTTCGGCACATTCATTCCGCCGCCCTCGACCGCCCGCCCGGTGCCGATCGACTTTTCGGCGAGCGCGACCGCCGAGCGTCCGCCAGGCTTCTATGGCCCGCCGGAGAATCTGTTGGCCGTGAACACGCTGTCCCCCACCGATCGGCTGGAGCCGCTCGATCTCTCGGCTTTTCCAAATGCGGGCCGCGAAATCTACCGCAAGAGCGAGCCGCAGGATCTGCGCGGCCCGATCCTCCTGGTCGCGCTCGGCCTCTTGCTGCTCGATACGCTGATCGTGCTTTATCTCGGCGGCGGCATAACCCGGCTGCTGCCGCGGCTTGCGCGCGCGACCGCGGTCGCGCTGCTGATCCTTGCGCCGCTGGCCCTGCCGCTGCCACGCGCCGTCGCGCAAAATCTGCCGAGCCAACAGAGTACGGACGTGCCGCGTTCGGCGCTTGAAACCAAGCTCGCTTATGTCGTCACCGGCGACCGCGAGGTCGATGCGGTCAGCCAGGCCGGCCTCGCCGGCTTGACGCTCTTTCTCGCCCAGCGCACCGCGCTCGAAGCCGGCGACCCGATCGGCCTCGACATCGCCCGCGACGAACTTGCTTTTTATCCGCTGATCTACTGGCCGATCGCGCCCGGCGCGCCGCGGCCCTCCGAGGACACGCTTAAGCGCATCGATTCCTACATGAAGCAGGGCGGCACGGTTCTGTTCGATACCCGCGACGCCGTCGTGGCGCCGCCGGACGCCGGTGGCGAGACGCGCAGCCCCGGCATGCTCGAACTGCGCAAGATTCTCTCTTCGCTGGACATCCCCGAGCTTGAGCCGGTGCCCCACGATCACGTCTTGACCAAGACATTCTACCTGCTGCGCGATTTCCCGGGCCGCTTCAATGCCGGCCAGCTTTGGGTCGAGGCCTTGCCGGCGGCGAGCGACGAAGACGAAGCATCGCAGCGGCCGGCGCGCGGCGGCGACGGCGTGTCCTCGATCATCATCACCTCGAACGACCTGGCCGGCGCCTGGGCGATGCAGTCCGACGGCCAGCCGATGCTGCCGATGGTCGAGGGCGAGCCGCGCCAGCGCGAGCTTGCTTTCCGCGCCGGCGTCAACATCGTCATGTACACGCTCACCGGCAACTACAAAGCTGACCAGGTGCACGTGCCGGCGCTGCTCGAACGGCTCGGGCAGTAGGAGGACCAATTGAATCTCGGCGTCGCCTTCGCTCCGCTCATTGCCGCTCCGCTGCTGTGGGCCGCCGTCGCCGCGGCCTGCGTGCTGGCGTTGTTGCTGTTCGCTTCGCGCAGCCGCGGCGCCGTGGTCCGCGCGCTGGCGCTTGCGCTCATCGTTCTCGCACTCGCCAATCCCTCGCTGACGCGCGAGGACCGCGACCCGCTCAGCTCCGTTGCCGTCGTCGTGGTCGACAAAAGCCCGAGCCAGAGTTTCGGCGAGCGCGCGCGGCAGGCCGAAGACGCCCGCGCCGCGATCGTCGCCCGCCTGGGGCACATTCCCGGCCTCGACGTCCGCGTGGTCGAGGCCGGGCAGTCGGACGGCGAGACTGACGGTACCCGATTATTCGCCGCGCTCGGCTCGACGCTCGCCGACGTGCCCGCCGATCGCATCGCCGGCGCCATCATGATCACCGACGGCCGCGTCCATGACGTGCCGGCGGAAGCCGGCGCGCTCGGCTTCGCCGCGCCGGTGCACGCGCTGATCACCGGCAGCAAGAAGGAGCGCGACCGGCGCGTCGCCCTCATTGCCGCTCCACGCTTCGGCATCGTCGGGCAATCGCAGACCATCACCTATCGGATCGAGGATCAGGGAGCGAGCGAACGCGGCGCCGAGATCACGGTGCGCCGCGACGGCGACGTCGTGGAAACGCGCACCGTGCCGGTCGGCGTCCCGCAACGCGTCGATATCCCGATCCCGCATGGCGGCGCCAACATCGTCGAGATCGAAGCCTCCGTCCTCCCCGGCGAGCTGACCGCGGTCAACAATCGCGCCGTGGTTTCGATCGACGGCGTGCGCGACAAGCTGCGTGTGCTGCTGGTTTCCGGCGAGCCGAATGCCGGCGAGCGCACCTGGCGCAACCTGCTCAAATCCGACGCTTCCGTCGACCTCGTTCATTTCACCATTCTGCGTCCGCCGGAGAAGCAGGACGGCACGCCGATCAATGAATTGTCGCTGATCGCCTTTCCGACCCGCGAATTGTTCCAGCAGAAGATCGGCGAGTTTCAGCTCATCATCTTCGACCGATATGCGCGCCAGGGCGTGCTGCCGATGATCTATTTCGACAACATCACCCGCTACGTGCGCGACGGCGGCGCCGTGCTGGTCGCCGCCGGGCCCGATTATGCCAGCCAGACCAGCATCTGGCGCACGCCGCTCGATTCGATCCTGCCGGCGGAGCCGAGCGGCAACGTCACCGAGCGTGGCTTCCACGCGCGCATCAGCGAACTCGGCAAGCGCCATCCGGTGACCCGCGACCTCGACGGGTCCGACAGCGACCCGCCGCATTGGAGCCGCTGGTTCCGCCTGGTCGATACCAGAAACGCGACCGGCACGGCGGTCATGCAGGGACCGGACAAAAAGCCGCTGCTGGTGCTTTCGCGCGAAGGCGAAGGACGCGTGGCGCTGCTGCTCTCCGATCAGCTGTGGCTGTGGGCGCGCGGCTTCGAGGGCGGCGGGCCGCATCTGGATTTGCTGCGCCGGCTTTCGCATTGGCTGATGAAGGAGCCGGATCTCGAAGAGGAAGCGCTGCGGCTCACCGTCACCGGGCATCAACTTCTGGTGCGGCGGCAGACCATGGCGGAAGAAGTCTCCCCGGTGACGCTGACCTCGCCGATGGGCGCAACGCGCGCGCTGACGCTCAACCCGGGCAAACCGGGCGTGTGGCAAACGAGCGTGACGGCGAACGAGCTTGGGCTTTGGCGCGCCACCGACGGCAAGCTCAACGCGCTGGTCAATATCGGTCCGGCCAATCCGCGCGAGTTCGCCGAGGTCACCTCGACCACCGAGGTGCTGGCGCCGATCGCCGCCGCGACCGGTGGCGATGCGCGCCGGCTCGACGACGGCAACGGCGTCAGCGTGCCGCGCATCCTCGCCGTGCGCTCCGGCGACACCTACACGGGCGACGACTGGATCGGCCTGAAAATGCGCGACGCCAGCGTCGTCCGCGGCATCGGCGTGTTGCCGGTTTTCGCCGGTCTGCTGGGCCTGTTGCTCCTGCTCGGCAGCCTCGCCGGCACCTGGGCGCGCGAGGGGCGGTAGCTAATCTTCCCACTCCGCCTGGATCGGTCCGGAGACGCCGTCAAAGGCGCCGTCGGCGAGCTCGGCCACCAAGAGCCGCGCCGGATCGACCGGCCCGGGCATCTTGGCGCGGCCCGGCGGAACGCGCTTGAAGCCGCATTTGCCGTAATACGGTTCGTCGCCGACCAGGATCACCAGCCGATGACCCTTGGCGCGCGCCTCCTCGAGCGCACGCGCGATCAGGGCCTGCCCGACGCCGCGCTCGCGGAACGGCGGCTCGACGGTCAGCGGCCCAAGCAGCAGCGCTTTGGCCTCGCCGATCCGAACCGGCGACAGCCGCACCGAGCCGACCAAGAGCGTGCCGATGCGCGCGGTGAACGACAAATCGAGGCTGTGCGTCACCTGCTCGCGCAGGCGATACGCGGTCTTGGCATAGCGGCCCGGGCCGAAAGTACGCTCGTGCAGGCGTTCGACGGCCGGCGCGTCGCCGGACGTCTCGGGCAAAATGGTCAGCGCGACATCGGTCATGCCGCCGCCTAGCACCTGCGCCGGTTCGGGTCCAGCCGAAGCCGGCCCTGTCGCTGCCGTCTGGAATGATTACATGCCGCTATTGGACATGCAGGTTTTGGGACGCGCATGGCGATCCGCGGAGGTGACAATGGGACTGCTCGTTGACGGCGCCTGGCAAGATGTGGATATGCGCGTGCGCGAGGACGGTCATTTCGTCCGCAAGCCGACGACATTCCACAATTACGTCACCGCCGATCGCGGTCCCGGCCCGACCGGCGAGGGCGGCTTTCCCGCCGAAGCCGGCCGCTACCACCTTTACGTCTCGCTCGCCTGCCCGTGGGCGCATCGCACGCTGATCTTCCGCAAGCTCAAGAAGCTCGAAGACGTGATCTCGGTCTCGGTCACGACCGCGCTCCTCGGCAAGAAAGGCTGGGAATTCGGCACCGAGCCGGGAGCCACCCTCGACACGGTCAACGGCAAGCCGACGCTCGCGGACATCTACCTCATCGCCGATCCGCACTACAGCGGCCGCGCCAGCGTACCGGTCTTCTGGGACAAGAAGCAGCGCACCATCGTCAACAACGAATCGTCGGAAATCATCCGCATGCTCAATTCGGCATTCGACGCATTCACGGATGTGCGCACCGACTACTACCCGGCGCCATTGCGCGCCGAGATCGACCGCATCAACGAGATTGTCTACGAGACCGTCAACAACGGCGTTTACCGCGCGGGTTTTTCCGTCACCCAGGCGGCCTATGAGGAAGCCGCCCGCGCGCTGTTCGCGACCCTCGATCGGTTGGAAGAGCGTCTGTCAGGGCAACGTTATCTGGTCGGGCGCGAGGTTACGGAAGCGGATTGGCGGCTCTTCACCACGCTGGTGCGTTTCGACGCGGTCTATTACAGCCACTTCAAATGCAACCTGCGGCGGATCATCGACTATCCGAATCTGTCGAACTATCTGCGCGACCTTTTTCAAGTGCCCGGCGTCGCCGACACGGTCAGCCTCGATCACATCAAGCGGCACTATTACGGCAGCCATCGCAACGTCAATCCGGCCGGCATCGTGCCGATCGGTCCGCTCCTCGATTTCACGCTGCCGCACGATCGCGGCCGGTTCGGCTGAACGAAAACCGCGCCGCGGAGGGCGCGGACTGTCAGTCGCCCCAAGACGGCGCGCAGCTGATATAGGCGCCGCCGCCGCAGTGATAGGGGCCCTGATAGTCGTCGTTGAAAGTACCCCAGTAGCTGCCGCGCCAGTGTTGCCTCGGGCCTGCGGCGCGGCCGCCGCGCCGGTCGTCATGGTCGCCGCGCCGAGCGCCACGACCGCGGCAAGTGCTAGGATCGTCCTGCGCATCGAAGTCTCTCCTTAAGCCGCCCTTAAGCGCCCATGCCAGCCAACGCCGGCACCCCGCGATGGTTGCCGGCGCGTTGCGCCAATTAATACGACCAAATGACGCGGCTTCGATTACAGGGCGGTAATGTGGCGGAGTTCCAATTTCACCACAGCTCGGCGACACTGCGGCCGTCGAGCACTTCGGCGATGCGTTCGCGCGTCGCGCGCGCCGTATCCTGCGGAAGGGAATCGGGCGCAAAAAATCCGTGCGCCACGATTTCGCCGTTCGGCTGCGGCGCCGCGCTCTGATGGAATGAACGAACGACATAGAGCGCGACATGATCGCGTCGCGAGACGCGCCGGTTGTAATACACGGCGAAGAGAAGCGGCGCCTCGCCGAGCTCGATGTTGCCCTCCTCGCGCAATTCGCGCGCCAACGCCGTGCTCACCGTCTCGCCCACCTCAACGCCGCCGCCCGGCAAATGCCAGCCGCCGACATAGCTGTGTTTGACCAGGAACACACGTCCTGCCCCATCGATGACGAGCGCGCGCACGCCCAGCGTAAGTCCGCGCGCAAAGCGCCAATAGAAATGCAGGAAGCGGCGAAAGGCCGGCTCGAAGGGGCGGCGCATGGAATTAAAGGACATACGAACCGTCTCAAGCTTGGTCAAAGCGCATCGGGCAAACCCTAACGGCCGCCGCTTTGCAACTCCTTGTACTCGACCGTCACAAGCGCCCCGCGCGAAAACGGGCTGCTCGAATGCGGCCTTTGGCCACTAGCGCCTGTCTTTAGAAACATTCTAATATCGATCCCCGGACGGTCGCACATCGGGGGGTCCGTGAAAAAAAGTTTTTCCGATTTGACCGAGCAAGAGGTTCTCGCGCTCGCAATATCCAACGAAGACGACGACAACCGCATCTACCGCTCATTCGCGGACGCGCTGCGCGGTTCCTATCCCGACACGGCGGGCATCTACGACAAGATGGCGGAAGAGGAGATCGGGCATCACGATATGCTGCTCGATCTCTACCGCAAGAAGTTCGGCGACTTTCTTCCGCTGATCCGGCGGCAGGACGTGAAGGGCTTCGTGACGCGGCGGCCGATCTGGCTCAATCGGCCGCTCGGGCTCGACGCCGTACGCAAATTCGCCGAGGAAATGGAGTTCGAGACTGCCCGGTTTTACCGGCGCGCAGCGGAGTCGGCGCGCGACGATGCCGTGCGGGATTTGCTGACGCGGCTTGCCGCCGCCGAGGACAAGCACGAAAAACTCGCCCAGGAGCTCGGCGAAAAAATCGCGCCAACGGCGCGCGCCGCCGAGGATGAAACCGCGCGGCGTATGTTCGTGCTGCAATACGTGCAGCCCGGGCTGACCGGCCTGATGGACGGCTCGGTTTCAACGCTGGCGCCGTTGTTCGCGGCCGCCTTCGCCACCCACAACACCTGGGCGACGTTTCTGGTCGGGCTCGCCGCCGCGGTCGGGGCCGGCATTTCCATGGCCTTCGCCGAGGCGCTATCGGACGACGGCTCGCTCACCGGACGCGGCGCGCCGGTGGTGCGCGGCGCGGTCTGCGGGGCCATGACCGCGGTCGGCGGGCTCGGCCATACGCTGCCCTATCTCATCCCGCATTTTTACCTGGCGACGACGGTCGCGTTTGCCGTCGTCGCCGTCGAGCTGGCGGCGATCTCCTGGATCCGCACCCACTATATGGACACGCCCTTCCTGCAAGCCGCCTTTCAGGTCGTGGTCGGCGGTGCGCTGGTCTTCGCCGCCGGCATTCTCATCGGCGGTTCGTAAAGCTCGCGCGGGCCGCCGGCCGCCGTGCGAAACCATTGTTCCGTGGATGATTCGCGTTGCATCATGCCGCGATGTTCGTCCTCGCCCACATTTCCGACCTGCACCTGGCGGTGCGCCCCGGACTTGAACAGCTTGCCAGCAAGCGCGGGCTTGGCTTCATCAATTGGCACCGCGGCCGCAAATACATTCATCGCATCGAAGCCCTCAACGCCATCACCCGCGATTTGCAGGCGACCGCCGTCGACCACATCGCGGTGACCGGCGATCTCGTGAACCTGTCGCTGCCGGCCGAATACGCCTGGGCGCGCCGATGGCTCGAATCGATTGGCACACCGGACAACGTCACCGTGATCCCCGGCAATCACGACCTCTATGTCCCCGAGGCGCAGCGCGGACCGGCCGAGTATTGGGGCGAATACATGCACGCCGACGACGGCGCCGAGAACGGCACGTTTCCATTCGTGCGCCGGCGCGGACCGGTGGCGCTGATCGCGTTATCAACGGCCTTGGCGACCGGCCCGTTCCTGGCGACCGGCCGGCTCGGCGACGCCCAACTTGCCCGCTTCGCCGCGGCGCTGGCGCAGACCAGCGGATCGTTCCGGGTCGTCCTCATCCATCACCCGCCGGTGAGCCCGCCCAACCGCTACTTGCGCCGGCTGACCGATGCCGCGGAGTTTCGCGCCGTGCTTGCCGCACACGGCGCTGATCTCGTTCTCCACGGCCACGATCACTGCCGCTCGCTGGTCTGGCTTGACGGACCGGGCAAGCCCATCCCTGCCGTCGGCGTGCCGTCGGCTTCGGCGCAAGCTCCGCATGGCCATGAAGACGCCTCCGGCTATAATCTTTTTCATATCGACGGGGCGTCGAACGGCTGGCACTGCGAGATGATTGCGCGGCAACTCAAAGGCGACGGCAGCGTCGGCGAGGTGGCGCGACAAACGCTGGTCTAGAAGCGGCTCGCCAGGACGAAAGCGACGATCGCGAGCGCCACAATTCCGAGCACGAAGCCGAGCGCCAGTGCGCCGAGCCCGCGCCGCCGCTGCCGGCCGCGCGCGTGTGCGGCTTCAGGCCCGCCGACGCGATGCATCAGTTCGGAATCCTCGTCCAGCGCGCGCTCGCGCTCGATGAGCCTGCGCGCCACGTAGTCGGTGACCGCTTTGACGATGTCGGCGATCTCGTGTGACTCGGCGAGCACGCGGCGACCGACGCGCGTGTCGTGGAGGAAGCGGTAGATGCGCTTGTCGCGCCCCATGGCGACATGGGCGACGGCGTCGATCCACAGCCGCGGGGTGTCTCCACGGCTCAGCCCCCGGTCGAACAGTTCGACCTCGGGCGGAATGTCGGCAAACAGCGGGTCAAGCGCCTCGTTGAGCAATTCGAGACGGGCGACTTCCGCGTCGCGCAGATCGACGACGACGCTGGTGCGCTCGGCCGCCTCGACGCGCGCCTGATGCATCGCCGCTTTCAGCGGCGAAGCTTGTTCGCCCTCGCCTGCCGGCGCGGCGGCTTTGCCTTTTCGACCCCAGATCATGCGGCGTCCCTGAAAGCAAAGATACATCAACGCCCTGCCGCGCAGAAGCGCGCCAAAGCCCTGGCGGGCCCGAAAAAGGCCGTGAATTTTCGGCTATTCGTCGTGAAACGGAAAACCGAAGCCGCCGGACTCATGCTCCCGCACGGCGCGGCTGCGGCCTGACGGCGTTCAGGATTGAATAATGGGACATTGCCCATTATATTGCCCATTACAATAGTGGGGCATTTTGTGGTTGACCCCCTGCCCGCCGGTTGGTTCGCTTACTATCAGAGACCGTGCGCGAAAAAGAACACGGAAAGCGAACGCACGGGTCGAGGAAGCCTTAGGGACGTGGCGTGCCATGAACGCCCAGCAATTACTCCAGGAAATCTCTGACTATTGCAGACAATCGGGACTGGCGGAGTCGACCTTCGGCCGGCGAGCCGTCAATGACGGCAAGCTCACCGCGCGGCTGCGCAATGGCGGCCGGATCACCACCGATACGCTCGACCGCATCCATGGTTTCATGGCTGCCCACCCGCCGCAGGGGCCGCGTCCGATCGTGATCGAGCGATCCCGCGACACACGTCCCGCGGCGGCACCGCCGTTGCAGCCCTTCGCCGCTGCACCCGCCAAGGTGGCGGACCCGCAGCGCAATTTCCGCTTCTTCGACAACCGGCAGAAATACCTCCTCTTCGTCAATACGTGCAGCGAGAAATGGGAGGTGGCGCACCGCGTCTCCGAAGAGCTCGCCCATATTCATCCGCACCCGCCGGCGGTGCGCCTGTTCGACGCCGGCGTCGGCGACGGCTCGGTGCTCACCCGCGTCATGCGCGCCATGCACGACCGTTTCGCGCATATGCCGTTCTACGTGGTTGGCAAGGAGATCAGCCTCGAAGACGTGCGCCTGACGCTGCAAAAAATGGCCGACCGTTTCTTCGAGCATCCGGCGACGGTTTTGGTGTTGACCAACCTCGCTTACGCGGATGCACCCTGGCTGCACGTGAAGTCGCTGAACGCTGCGTCGAGCATGGTGTGGCACGAACTGCCGATGATCGGCAATTCCGCCCATCGCTTCGAGCAGCAGATCATGGATCTCGAGCCGTTCCTGGCGCAGAATTGGAAGGCCGGCGTCAGTGCCCGCACCGGCAACCCGATCTACGAGCGGCCGGTGGTGCTGGTGATCTATCGCGAGGACCACCGCTTCCTGCTCGACCCGATCATCCCCAAAGCCGGCGGCACCAACGCCAATTACGACCTCGTTATCGCCTCGCAACCCTATCGCGCGCGTGCCTCGCTGGAATTCAAGGCCCAGCGCGTGATTGCTCCGCTCGCCCGCGCCATCGGCCCCGGCGGCCGGCTCATCGCCATCCACTCGCACGGCCATGACCCGGGCATGGAGATCATCCAGAAAGTCTGGCCAGACGATCATCCGTTCGTCCACGACCGCCATCAGATCCTCAAGGCGGTGAAGCATGAATTGGGACCGGCGAGCCGCGACCTCAACTTCAACGCCTACGCCGACAACCGCTCGCTGTTTCGCTACGTCATGCACACGCTGCCGTCCGAAATCTCCGAATCGATCGGCACCTCGACACTGTTCGCAGCATGGAACGCGGCGATCTACGTGGCGCAGGTGGAAGACGATCGCCTCGGCGACGTGGTGGCTGACGGCCGCTACATCGATGCCACGCGCGCGGTGCTGCGCGAACGCGGCGGTCTGTGGTTCTTCGACGAATCCTACGTGATCTCGCGCCGGCGCGCCTGATGTCTCCGCCGCTTCGCGGGGGAGGACAAGACATGACCGCACTCCCGATTCCGCATCCGGCGCTGCCGGCTCCCGTCGCCGGCATTGCCACCTTGATGGCGGGATTTTCCCTTGAGGTGACGCGACCTTCCGACGCCGACATCGCGGCCTTGTCGATGCTCAAGCACGGCACGCGGATCTATATCAGCGCGGTGCCGAACCGGCCCGTGGACGAAGCCGTCCGTGCCGCCATCGGCGTGCGCGCCACCGGGCTAGAGCCGGTGCCGCATGTCGCGGTGCGCAATTTCGCCAGCGCCGATGCGCTCGACGATTTTTTGGCGCGGCTCAGCGGCGAGGCGCGCGTGGACAACGTGCTCGTCATTGCCGGCGATCGCAACGAAAGCGGTCCGTTCCGCAGCGCGCTTGACGCCATCGATTCGGGCATGCTGCGCCGGCGCGGCATGCACACCATCGGCATTGCCGGCTATCCGCAAGGTCATCCGCGCATCGGCGACGAGGAACTCAGCCGGGCGCTACGCGACAAAATCGCCGCCGCCGAGGCTATCGGGCTGACCGTCGAGATCGTCACCCAGTTCTGCTTCGATGCGCGCGCCATCCTCGATTTCATCGCGCGGCTGCGCGCATTCGGCTTCGATCATCGGCTGCGCATCGGCGTCGCCGGCCCGACCAGTTTCGCCTCGTTGATGCGTTATGCGAGCCGTTGCGGAGTGCGCGCGTCGGCGCAGGCGCTGTCGCGGCGCGCCGGACTGATGCGGCAAGTGTTCGCCATGGCGACGCCGGACGATCTCCTGCGCACGCTCGCGGAAGCGGCGCCGGCAGGTATCGTGCCGCATTTCTTTTCGTTCGGCGGCATACCGGCGACCGGCCGCTGGGCGCATGCCGTCGCCGAAGGCCGCATCAGCATCGAAGGCAGCGAGGGTTTCCGCGTCGAGCCGCCCAAAGATGGTGCTTCAAACTAGGATCCGTCACGCTCGGCATGCCGACGCCGGGGCCGGCGGCGCGGTATCGATTTACGAACGTCGGTACCGGGGTCGATGCTGAAGTTTACCACCCGTTAACCATTATGCCGCCACGCTACGCGCAGCGAGCAACCAAGCGACGCGCTTATATGGCGCCCACGGCCAAAGCGGTGCAGCTGGACGGCTGGAATCGCCAGGCCGAACGCCTTGTCTTTACCCACGCGCCATTCGAGACGGCGGCGATGGCTGTCGCCAAACAGATGCGCTAGCCGCCGCCGATGAACCAACTGGCGTCGGAGCAGATTCCCGGCTCGGACCCCGGCCCCGGCCTCGAAACAGGCAAAACCGAGCTTTCGGATGAACTTGTGCCGATCCGCGCCGGGCTTCCTGAACTCGAACAGCGAGCGGCGTCAGCTGGAATTACTCCGCGACCGCCAAACGGGCAAATAGACAGGCCGATCGCGCAAATCGTCTCTTCGGAACGGTGCATTAGTGAACCCGAGCGCGAGTTCGACCCGGCACGTGATGAGCTTGTTGGTTGCGAGATAGAGAACCGCTCGCTTCAGACGTCGCTCGATCTGGTCGTCAGCGAGAATACCCGTCTTTGCCACCGCCTCGCGGAAAGAAACGCCACGATCGATAACGCCCACTCTCAGCTCCAACAGGCGAAGGCTGCGCTGGCGGTGGCGGAAGTCGAGCGCAATCGCGTGTCTGCGGCGCTCGATGAAACCAACGAAAAGCTCGAAATCGAGACCAATGCATTTAATAACTATCGCGACGCCATGTTTTCGCGCGTTGTCGCCGCGGAAACGCTGCTGGCGGAAATGCGGCAGAGCTTGCTCGCATGTACCGAGGAGAATAGCGCGATTGCCGGCGAGAATGTCGGGCTTTCCCGCCGTGTCGCGGAAAGCGACGCTGCACTCACTGAGGCATGTTCTCAGCTCGAACGGGTGAAGATGGCTCTCGCTGTGACGGCGATCGAACGCGACGAGTTGGCATCCGCGGTCGAGGAAGCGAACAAAAGGCTCCAGACCGAGACTGAATCTTTCGCGACTCGTCTCACAACGTGTCTTCACGCGCAGATGCCGCTGAAGCCGAAGCTCGCGGAGGTGCGGCAGAACTTGTTGGAGAGACTCGCCCGGCTCCAGACCTTGCACGAAGCAAAGTCGCGCCAGGTCAAAGAACTTGAAGATTCGCGCTCGAAGCTGATCGACGATGCGGGTGCATTGTTGAAAGCCATGAATTCGCGGGATGCGGCTTTGGTTCACATTACGGAGGCGGCTAAATTACTGGTCGATTGGCTCACTCAATCTAAGGTCAGCACGGGTGAACAAATCCAAGTGCGCTCAACAAGAGCGCTGCTCGCCGGCACCATTACGTTTTGAAATGCCTTCGCATTGTCGATTAAGAGCCTCAAAATAAGAAGCCCCGGCAGGTTCCCCGGCGCCTCCTCGCTTCATCCAAGGCTCAGGTGCAATCCCCAACAAGCTCGCAAAGCGCAGCGGCATGCGCTATCTGTCACCAGCCATGACCCAAAATACACAAACCATCGACGTCTTCTCGCCGTACCGGCTCGGACCCCTGCATTTGCCCAACCGCACGGTGATGGCACCGATGACGCGCAACCGCGCCGGGCCGGGCGACGTGCCGGGTCCGCTCAACGTGACCTATTACGTGCAGCGCGCCGCCGCCGGCCTCATCGTCACCGAAGGCACTCAGGTATCACCGCAGGGCCAGGGCTATGCACGAACGCCCGGCATCTATGACGCCGCGCAAGTCGCCGGCTGGAAGCAGGTCACGCAAGCGGTGCATGCCGCCGCCGGCCGTATCTTCCTGCAGCTTTGGCATGTCGGCCGCATCTCGCATCCTTCGGTGCAACCCAATGGCGGCATCCCGGTGGCGCCGTCCGCGCTGCAACCCGCCGGCCAGATCATGACGGCGCAGGGCCTGCAGCCCTTCGTGACCCCGCACGCGCTGGAAACCGCGGAAGTCGTCGGCGTGGTCGAAGAATTCCGTCGCGGCGCCGCCAATGCCAAGCTCGCGGGCTTCGACGGCGTCGAGTTGCACGGCGCCAACGGCTACCTCGTGGATCAGTTCCTCAAGGACAAGACCAACCGGCGCACCGATCGTTACGGCGGCAGCGCGCTCAACCGCGC
>Ga0209415_10003834_pt1 | contig 27831 bp, 23 predicted proteins | sample PeaSoiSIISIP2007_FD_187696 | JGI IMG/M metagenome (GOLD analysis project Ga0209415, IMG submission 187696) | Peat soil microbial communities from Weissenstadt, Germany - SII-SIP-2007 (SPAdes) (version 2) | ecosystem: Environmental > Terrestrial > Soil > Wetlands > Peat | place: Germany... | reverse complement strand
CTGGGGTATCCAGCCGAACTCCGGAGGCTGCTCGCCGCGCTCGCCGGGCTGGCCGCCGAACGCGCCCTGCTGATCACGAGAACCTTCACCCGCCCGACCGAGCGCGAAAGCCTCGCCTCGCTCGAGGAGGCCGCGCGGGCCGGCGAGGCCGGCGGCTTCAACGCGTTCAGGTTCCGTCTGGCCATGGCCCTCCAGTCGACTCCGGAAGCGGGCGTGAGCCTGGACGAGATCTGGCGACTTTGGCAGCGCCTCGATTGCGAGATCGAGGACTTGTCCGCGAGAAACGGCTGGCTGCCCGACGTCGTGGGCACAATCGGGCATTCTCGCGGCAATCAGATGCGGCTCAGCTTTCCTACCCGCGACGAGCTGGTCGCGACGCTGGAAGCCGCTGGCCTATCGCTCCTGGATAGCCACACGCCGGTATACGAGATGGGCGAGCGATGCCCCATTCTGACGTGGCGGTTCTAAGTCGAGAATGAGTTGCCCGGACCAGGAGCTACTGCACAAAGGCGTTCAGGTTCTCGCCGTAGGCAAGGTTCGGGGCTGACAACCTGCTGCGGATATGAACCGATCTTTTGGCCGTGGGCCAGGAGGCCCGAATTTATAGGGGATGTGACGCATTACGGCTCAAGACACGCCGCACAGCGACAGGACCCTATTGCATGAGTACAAGAAAAAGGCCCTCGATCCCGGGGACGTCATAGATCCCGGGGAGGTCCTGCCGCTCCGGTTTCCGCTTGCAGCAGGTGATGCTCCAGCAACTCGAGCCGGTCGTTGCCGAAATAGATCTTGCCGTCGAGGACCGCGGCCGGAAGGCCGAAGAGACCGGCGGCCAGCGCCTGCTCGAGATTGGCCTCGAGCTCTGCCTTGCGAGCGGGATCGAATGCCGCCTCGACCACGCCGCCGAGGCCGACCTCCGCGCCCCAGGCCGCCAGCAGCGCCGGATCCGTGATGTCGGCACCCTCGGCCCAGTAGCCGGCCATGACGCGGGGAACGAATGCTTCGGCCTTGCCGTGGTCGGCAGCATGAAGCGCCGCACGCAGAGCCCGGGCAGGACGCAGCGGGTAGGCGGGATGATAGGCAATGGGCAGGCCGAGCAGGGCCGCCTGGTCGGCCAAATCCTGCCGGTACCAGGCGACAAAATGCCGATTCTCCTCCAGCGGCCGGCGGCCGTCGACGGCTTCGATCAGCCGCGCCAGATGGACCGGACGCCAGCGGACTTCCAGATTGTGCCGTCGCCCCAGCTCGCCGATCCGGCTTGCGGCCAAGTAGCACCAGGGGCTGTGGAAATCGAACCAGAAGTCGAGACGTCGGCGGGAAAACCGCTTCAGCCCTTGGCGCTGGAGGAAGCGATCGAGGAGTATCGCCCTGCGCTCATGCCGGCCGCGCATGATGAGCTTCTCGTCTTGGCGCGCTTCGACCGCGAAGACGACGCGCCGCCCGTCGACGCCGGCGACCCGCGCCTCCGCGACGACCGGCCGGCCCGGAACCGCTGCGACCAGATGCTCAACATCGACGACGGTTCCGACCGAGGCTTCGCCCGGTTCGAGAAAGCCCTCAAGCCCGCGGGCGCTCGCCTGCTCGAGATAGAGGATGAGGGCGGGCGTGGCGACCACGGCCACGCCCACGTTGCCCACGGCAGCGGCGCTGTGGGCCGGGCCGGGCAGGATGCGATAGATTCCGAGATGGCCGAGGGGCGGCGCTTTCATGAAAGATCCTAGCCGATGCCGTATTCGAGGCTCGCGACGCGCTGCGATCATGCCATCGCGCGACCGCGATGGGCTAGGAATAGGGCGCGGGGAATGCTAATAGGAATAGCTACCGGGGAGTGGCGATGAGCGGCCAGACACCTTGCCTCAACCGCGCCGATAGAATGCGCTCAGGCCGGGAAAGCAGGCGGCCTACTATGGAATTCACAGGACAACAGCCAGGGAACAAGCCATGAGAAAGCACGTTCTGGGGGGTATTCTTCTGGGCGCGATGATAGCGCTTGCCGGTGTCGCGGCGCATGCCGACGACGTCATCAAGTTCGGCGTCGCCGCGGAACCCTATCCCCCGTTCAGCAGCAAGGATGCCTCCGGCACGTGGGTCGGCTTCGAAATCGACCTGATGCATGCCGTCTGCGACCAAATGAAGGCCAACTGCGTGCTTGTCGAGACCGCGTGGGACGGCATCATCCCGGCGCTTCAGGAAAAGAAGATCGACGTGATCTGGTCGTCGATGTCCATCACCGAAGAGCGCAAGCAGAAGATCGACTTCACCGACAGGTATTACAAGACGCCGGCCATCATCATTGGGGCGAAGTCGGAATCGGTCAACATCGACTTCAGCAATCCCGACAGCCTCAAAGGCAAGATCATCGGGGTCCAGACCTCGACCATTCACTACAACTTCGTGCAGAAATACTTCGGCAGCGCGGCAACCATCAAGACTTATGATACGCAGGACAACTGCAACGCCGATCTGGTGGCGGGACGCCTCGACCTGGTGATGGCGGATTCGATTGCGCTCGACGACTTCCTGAAGTCCGATCAGGGCAAGGACTTCGAGCTGAAGGCGACGGCGCCGAACGACCCGATCCTGGGCGAGGGCGTGGGCGGCGGCGTGCGCAAGGACGATCCGGATCTGCGCATGAAACTGAACGCGGCCATCGCAGCGGTCAGGGCGAACGGAACTTACGACGCCATTGCCAAGAAGTACTTCGACTTCAATATCTACGGCAGCTGAGACGCCGCGGGACGAAAGTGCCGCCGCCAGCACCCCTGCCCGACGGGCGTGGCAACCCAAGGGCAGGGCATCGGCGGCGGGCTCGGGCGCTCGAAGATGTGCTAAGCGCCGCTGGACGAACGTGAGATAGGACATGGGCCTTGGCGACTATCTCGGGCGGCTTGGCCGCGGCCGGAAGGGCTGCGGGGGCTGGGGCGATGCGCTCATCGTCCGCGTCTGGGCAAAGCGTGGCGGCGCCTGCCTCGCCTGCCACGGCGCACTGCCGGCCTGACCCATGTCTCTCGACTTCTTCCTCGGCGTCTTTCCCCAGCTGGTCGACGGGACCTGGATCACGATCCTGCTCGTGCTCGTGTCCGCCGCCATCGGCAATACGCTGGCGATCGGCGTGGCGCTGGCCCGGGTGTCGAAGAGCCCCTGGCTCTGGATGCCGAGCTACACCTTCATCTACCTCATCCGGGGCACGCCGCTCCTGGTGCAGATGTATTTTCTCTACTACGGCATGGGCGACGTGCTTGCCCATGAACCGGCGATCCGGCACAGCTTCATCTGGCCGCTCCTGCGCGACGGCTTCTGGTATGGCGTCGCGGCCTTGAGCCTGAGCACCGCGGGCTATACGGGCGAAGTGTTGCGCGGCGCGATCCAGGCCGTGCCTTTCGGCGAAATCGAAGCGGGGCGCGCTTTCGGCATGTCCCACTGGCTGATCCTCCGGAGAGTCGTGCTTCCCCGCGCGATCCAGATTTGCCTGCCGACGCTGGGCGGCGAAACGATCCTGCTGCTGAAATCGACCGCGTTGGTCTCCACGATCACGGTCGAAGACATGATGTGGAAGGCGAATTTCATTCGCGTCCAGACTTTCCGAGTCTACGAGCCCCTGCTCGCCGCCGCCCTGGTCTACATCGCCCTCACCTTCGTGCTGACCCGTGGATTCAGGATGCTGGAGCGACAGCTCAACCGGGACCGCCTGCAGCCGATCCCGGCGGAACTGCCCATGGTGGTGGACGCGCGCTAGCGCCTGATCGTCTCAAGCCAAATCGGCTTGAGACGTGAATCAGTCGCTACACCTGTGAATTAGAGCAAAATCCGATTAGGTTGATTCAACCTAATCGGATTTTGCTCTAACGCGACGCTCGCCTTGGCGCTGCCGACAAATTCCGCCTACCATCCCGGCCATGAATGAATACCGCCCGCCGTTGGACGACATCGGATTCTGCCTCGAGGAATTCGCCGATCTACCCGGATTGGCGGCGCTGCCGGGTTTCGGCGAGGTAACCGGCGACCTCGTGACGTCGATCCTTGCCGAAGGCGGCAAGCTTGCCGGCGAGCTGCTCTCGCCCTTGAACGCCGTCGGCGACCGGCAGGGCAGCCGGCTCGAGAATGGGGTCGTCCGCACGCCCGAAGGGTTCAAGGATGCCTATCAACGCTTCACGGCCGGCGGCTGGAACGGCCTCGCCTTCGATCCCGCCCATGGCGGCCAAGGCCTGCCCTGGTCCCTGTCGGCGGCCCTCCAGGAGATGTGGAGCGGGGCCAACCTCGCCTTCTCTCTCTGCCCGCTGCTGACCCAAGCCGCGGTCGAGGCGATCGGCGTCCATGGGACGCCGATGCAAAAGGCTCTGTTCTTGCCGAAGCTTGTCAGCGGTGACTGGACAGGCACGATGAACTTGACCGAGCCCCAGGCCGGTTCGGACCTGGGACAGCTGCGCTGTCGCGCGGTTCGCTCCGGCGAGCACCACCTGATCACCGGGCAGAAGATATTCATCACCTGGGGTGACCACGACCTGGCCGAGAACATCGTCCATCTGGTGCTGGCACGCACGCCCGACGCGCCGGCCGGAACGCGCGGCATCTCCCTCTTCGTGGTGCCCAAATACCTGGTAGACGCCGGAGGGATGCCGGGCCAGGCCAACGACCTGCGCGTCGTTTCCCTGGAGCGCAAGATGGGCATCCACGGCAGCCCCACCTGCGCCATGGCTTATGGCGACAATGGCGGGGCCGTGGGATATCTGGTGGGCGAGGAGAACCGCGGCCTCGAATACATGTTCACGATGATGAACAGCGCCCGGCTCGGCATCGGGCTCCACGGGCTCGCGATCGCCGAGCGGTCCTACCAAATGGCGCGCGACTACGCCCGCCAGCGCGTGCAGGGCCGTGTGGAGGGCGCTCCGGCCGGCACGCCGATCATCGGCCACGCCGACGTGCGGCGCATGCTGATGACCATGCGCGCCAATGTGGAGGCGGCCCGGGCGCTCGCCTATTTCACGGCCGGCGCCCTCGATCGCGCGCGGCACCAGCCGGAAACCGCGGCGCGCGAGCAAAGCCAGCGCCTGGTCGATCTCCTGATCCCCGTGGTCAAGGCCTGGTCCACCGATCTCGGCTGCGAGACGGCATCGCTCGCCGTCCAGGTCCACGGCGGCGTCGGCTTCATCGAGAATACCGGCGTGGCTCAGCTCTATCGCGACGCCCGCATCGCGCCCATCTACGAAGGCACCAACGGCATACAGGCGATCGATCTGGTCGGGCGCAAGCTGATGCGCGACCGGGGCGCTGCCGCCCGTGACTTCATCGCCGGCATCCGCGCGTCCAGCGCCGATCTTGCCGGCGTCAAGGGCGAGGATCTCTCGGCTATGCGGGCGGGCCTGGCCGAGGGCGCCGCGGCCCTCTCTCGCAGCACCGACTGGCTGATCGAAACCCATGGCGGGGAGCCCAGCCTCGCGCTCGCCGGCGCCGCGCCCTACCTGCGGCTCTTCGGTACCGTGGCTGGAGGTTGGCTCATGGCCATGGCCGCGCTCGCAGCGCTACGCCGCAGGAGCGAGGGTTCGGGCGATGCCGCTTTTGTCAAGGCCAAGCTCGCCACCGTGCGCTTCTACGCCGACCACATCCTGATCCAGGCCGAAGCGCTGGCTGCCCAGGTCATGCGCGGCGGGCCGAGCGCGCTGGCGCTGGATGCCGGGGAATTCTGAAAGCCAGCGTCTCCCCTCACGCCGAGGCGAGCTGCTTGGCAAATTTGTCCAGGATGCCGCGATACCACGGCGGCTCCGGCGGCTGCCACCATAGCCGGGCCAGGGCATCGCCGGGATAGGTTTGGCGGAACAGCGCCGCGGCGCCTGGCGACAGCAGGGCGTCCGCGCCGGTGACGACGGGATTGTGTCCGGACTCCTCCGTGAGCTTGGCAGCCACTTCAGGGGTCAGCAGGTAGTTGAGCCACTCATAGGCCTGCTCGACGTTCTGCGCTGCCGAAGGCATGGACCAGCCCAGCAGCCAGGCAATCGCCCCCTCCTTCGGCGCGCCGAAGGCGACGGGCTTGCCTTCCTGCCTCAGGCCATCGATCGGCCAGTCCCAGGTCTGGCCGATGGCGCAGCCGCCATCGGCGAAGCCTGCCTCGATATCGTCGGCGTCGCCCCAAAGCCGCTTGATCCAGGAGCGGTGGGCGATGGCAAAGTTCGCCAGCGGCTCGACAAGCTTACCGGCCGCGGCTTCGTCCTTGAAGGCATCGAGCATGCGGTTGGAGGGCAGCTCGCCGGTCGCGTCCTTCCACAACCCGATGCCGACGAGCAGCGAGCGCGGACGGCAGAGGAGCTTGCCCTTGGCGCCCACGCTCCACAGGTCGCCGAAACTCAAGGCCGTGGGACCGCGGGTCCACAGATCGGTACGCCAGGCGATCGCCTCGCTGCCCCAGCAATGAGGCAGATGATAGAGCTTGCCATCCCAGGTCCAGGCGCTGACCGTCGCCTCCATGACGAAGGGAAGCACGCCGTCATGGGCCGGCAGCTTGTCGAGATCGAAGGGCTGCAGCAGGCCGAGCTCCTGGAATTGACGGGCCTGCTCGCGGTTCGGCTGGCAGAGGTCGTAGCCTTGGCCTTTGGTCGCCTGGAGCGCTGCGATCTCGGCCTCGGGCCGGACGAACTTGGTCGCGTTGACCCTGATCCCGGTCTTGGCTTCGAACTCCCGGACGATCGGCTCCGGCAGGCCTTCGGTCCAATGGAGCAGATCGAGTTCGCCCGAAGACGAAAAGGCGTCTCTTACGATCCATGGTCCCGATGCAGCCATCGCTGCGCCCGCCACGACAGCCTTCAAGACATGGCGGCGGCTCGGCTTCCCCGCGCCGCGTCGGTTGAGGGGGATGGCCGGCCTTCGTCTTCCTGGAATTCGCAAATGACGTCCTTTTCGACAGTCCCGGCCCGGGTTTCGATCCAGGCCGCAGTCTCTCGGGTTTGACCGGAGCAAGTCAATCGGCCGAGCGTGTGATCCTTCAACGCGGCGATGGACTTGGTCGCCTGGCGCAGCCGGGCTATGGTCGGAGCCCGCCGATCCCAGAGACGCCAGGCATGCCTTCCAGCAATCCCCGCAAGGTGTTGTTCATTTCGGCCGACCAGTGGCGCGGGGAATGCCTGTCGGCGCTCGGCCATGCCTGCGTCAAGACGCCCCATCTCGACCGGCTTGCGAGCGAGGGGGTGCTGTTCCGACGCCACTATGCCCAATGCGCCCCTTGCGGACCGTCGCGCGCCAGCATGCTGACCGGGCTCTACATGATGAACCATCGCTCGGTGAAGAACGGCACGCCGCTCGACAGGCGTCACACCAACATCGCGCTTGAGGTCCGCAAGGGCGGCTATGACCCGACTCTCTTCGGCTACACCGATAGCTGTCCCGACCCGCGCTGGCTGGATCCGGGCGATCCTGCGCTTACCACCTATGAGGGCGTGTTGCCCGGGATGACAGTCGGCCTCCAACTCCCCGACCACATGGCCGCCTGGATCGCCGATCTGAAGGCCAAGGGCTACCGCTTCGACGGCCGCGACGATGTCTACAAGCCGCGCGCCGGCTATCCCGGTGCCGACCAACGCGGCCACAGCTTCGCGCCGACCATCTTCGCCGCGGCCGACAGCGAGACGACCTTCATGGCCGAGGCGATCCTGAAATGGCTTTCGGTGCGCCGGGACCAGAATTGGTTCCTTCATGGCGTTTTCCTCAGGCCCCACCCGCCGGTGATCGCACCCGAGCCCTACAACGCGCTCTATGCCCCGGCAGCCGTGCCGGCGCCGATCCGCGCCGCTTCGCCCGCCGATGAAAGCGCCCAGCATCCCTATCTCGCCTGGGCCCTCTTCCACCAGCGCGAAATCGGCCTTTATACCGAGCACCATCCTGCCGTACTCCAAGATATCGACGAGGCCGAGCTCCGCCAGTTGCGCGCCACTTACTACGGCATGATCACTCAGGTGGACGACCAGATCGGACGCCTGCTCGACCATCTGAAGGCGACGGGCGAGGACCGGCATACGCTCGTCATTTTCACTTGCGATCACGCGGAGATGCTGGGCGACCACTACATGTGGGGCAAGGAAGGCTATTTCGATCAGGCCTATCAAATTCCGCTCATCATCCGCGATCCGCGCCGAATCGCGGACCCGGGGCGCGGCAAGGTGATCGGCGAGTTCACCGAGGCCATCGACCTCATGCCGACGATCCTGGAATGGCTCGATCTCGAAATCCCGGCCCAATGCGATGGAGGGTCGCTGATGCCTTTCCTCCGCGGCGAGAGCCCGGCGGATTGGCGCCAAGAAGCCCATTGGGAATATGACTTCCGCGATCCAGTCGGCCAGCGCGGCGAAGCCGCCTTCGGCCTCGCCAGCGACCAATGCACCCTCGCCGTGCTGCGCGGCCACCGGTACAAATATGTGCATTTCGCCGCCCAGCCTCCGCTGCTCTTCGACCTCGAGCGGGATCCGGGCGAGCTGATCAATCGGGCCGAGGATCCGGCCTATCGCGACATCCGCCTCGATTGCGCCAGCCGGATGCTTTCCTGGCGCATGGCCCATGCCGAACGGGTGCTCGCCAACCATTTCATCACCGGCAAGGGCGTCATCGAGCGCAAGCCGGCGCGGCGCTGATGTTTGCGGCGGTCCGATCTTGGCCGCTCTACACCGCCAACCTCGGCCGTCCAAACGCCATCGCCGCTATGCGGGATTCAATGAAGATCATCCCGCCGCCCTTTTCGCGCACGATCTCGTCCTTCCGGCTGACCGAGATTTGAAGTTCGGCCGCGCCGGCCCGGCGCGCCTGGTCGGCCGCCTGGCTTTCGACGACGGAGATGGCCCGGGCGGCGGCCAGTTCCAGATCGGCGAAGTCCTCGATCCCCGTCGCCTGATGCAGGCGGAAGAGCCCCTGGCTCGGCTGGGTTATCAGGGCCTCGGCCTTTTGCATGACGCCGCTCGCGACCGCCCCCACGGCATTGCTGACATCGGCGTGAGGCGGGATCACCAGGCGAGTCTCTAGCCGCTTGGCCACCTCCGGATAGTATGTGGCGACCGGCGCGCCGATGGCGACCAGCGGTCGCGAAAGGCGCAGGCGCACTTCGACCAATGGCCGGCTCGGCGCCTCGCCGGCCAGCGCCCGGTCGACGAGGCGGCGGCCAAGCCGGCCCCAGTTCGGTTCCTCAATTCCATCCTCGTCGTCGATGGCCGCGGCGAGGATGATCTTGCCCGATTGGCGCACCACCTGCTCGATCACCTGGCGGGCGAAGCCGGCGGCGTCGCCGGCCGGGCGCCAGCCGCCCTCGGCTTCGCGCTTCAAGAAGAGCTCGGCACCCAGAACCGCCGCCTCGACCGACCAGCCTTCCTGGCGCCTGAGAATGTGGGCGGCGTCGCTGGGCGTGAAACCCGACAGCAGCACCAGGCCGCGATCGACCAGCCGGCCGAGGGCTCGCAGCGCGCCCGGACCGCTGATCAGCTCGGCCAAGGGCTGCGGACCAGATCCGAGCGCTGTCCACAGCGCTGCCTGGCTCGGGTTCAGGCTCGCCTCGCCGGCATCCAGTGGCCGCTGGCGCAGGGCAAACTGCCCGCGATGGCCGATGGGATCGCGGGGATCCAGTTGATACCTGAGCGCCGCCAGCATGGCCGGATGCTGATGGCAGAGGAGTGCCAGCGGCATCACCCGGCGCGGGCCGACGACCAGGCCCTGCTCGTCCAGGCGGACTTCGCTGTCGCCGCCGAGGCCGAAGGTGTGGACGCCTACCGCCTCGACCATGGTGCGGAATCCACCGACGGTGGCTCCCTGCCGGTTCAGCACCGGCCGGCCGCCGGACAGCAGCGCGATGTCGCTGGTGGTGCCGCCCATGTCGACGACGAAGACGTCGTCCTCGCCGGCCAGATAGCGCGCGCCGACGCAGCTTGCGGCCGGGCCGGAGAGGATCGTTTCCACCGGGCATTCCATGGCGACCGCGGCCTCGATCAGCGAGCCATCGCCTTTTACCACCATGAGCGGTGCCTTGATTCCCGCCTTCGCCATCAGAGACATGACTGCGCTGACCAGCTGCTGGAGCTGCGGGATGAGCCGGGCATTGAGCGCGCAGGTCAGCGCCCGGCGCGGCGCGTCCAGCTTGGAGGTGAGTTCATGGCCGCAGCTGACCGGAAGCTTGGTCAGCTCGCGCACCAGCCGGCGCAACGCAATTTCATGAGCCGGATTGCGCACCGAGAAATGGGCCGAGACGGCGAAGGCGGCAACCTTCGGCGCGTGGGTGCGGATCGCCTTTTCCGCCGCGTCGAGGTCGAGCGGGCTCAGTTCCTCGCCCGTGGAGGCGTGGCCGCCCGACAGCAACACGAAGGGATCGCCGCCCATGGCCCGGCGCAGGCCAGCGCGATCAAGGGCAGCGGGCTCGTAGCCGGCGAGCAGCAGGCAAATGGGGCTCGCATGCCCTTCCACGATGGCGTTTGTGGCAAGCGTGGTGGAGAGGCCCACCATGGCGATCTCCTCGCCCGCATGGCCGAGCACGCCCGCCATGGCGCCGCCAAGGCCGATGGCGAGGTCGTGCTTGGTGGTGAGCGACTTGGCCGAAGCGAGCACGCCCTTCGCCGGATCGAACAGCACCGCGTCGGTATAGGTGCCGCCGGTATCGAGGCCAAGGAAGAGGGGCAAGGAAGGCGTGCCGTGCTGGTTGAGAAGCGGGGGCTAGGTTTATCACGCCCGCCGGCAAAGGAAAGCCCCAGGCGGCCGCATATGCCAGGCTCACGCATCTGTCTTTGCCTGCATCGCGTTTGTCCCTCCGCTCGGCCTTGGCTATGCTTGCGCCGGGACATCGGGGGGAGCAATGGAAGCGCATCGCGAGCACCACCAGCGCCGGCGCGTCATCGTGGCGGGCATCGCCGGCAACGTGATGGAATGGTACGATTTCGCCATCTACGGCTATTTCGCGCGGACCATCGGCAGTCTTTATTTCCCGGCCGACAACAAGATGGCGACCCTGCTGGTCACTTATGGGGTATTCGCCGTCGGATTCCTAATGCGTCCCGTCGGCGCCGTCCTCTTCGGCTACGTCGGCGACCGGGTCGGGCGCGGCCCCGCGCTCCTGTGGTCGGTAGTGGCCATGGCGATTCCAACCCTCGGCATCGGGCTTTTGCCGAGCTATGCCGCGATCGGCTTCGCGGCGCCGTTGCTGATGGTGGTGTTCCGCCTGTTCCAGGGCCTCGCGGTCGGCGGCGAGTACACCGCCTCGGCCGTCTTCCTGGCCGAGACGGCGCTGCCGGGCGGGCGGGGCCTTGCCAGCGCCTGGGCGCCCTTCGGGGCCATTGCCGGCATCCTCCTCGGCTCGGCCGTGGGCGCGGCGGTGCTGAATGGACTTGCCATGGACCAGGTCGTGAGCTGGGGCTGGCGGTTGCCGTTTCTCTTTGGCGTCGTCGTGGGCGGCGTCGGCTTCGTCCTTCGCCGGCGCATGGATTTCGACAAGCCCGCGGCCAGCCGCGGCTTCCCGCTTGCCAACGCGATCGCGGGACACCGGCGCGAGATGCTGACGGTACTCGGCCTCAGCCTGGTCAATGCCGTCCCCTTCTACTTGAGCTTCGTTTACGTCACGACCTGGCTCCGGCGTTACGCGAATGTGGAACCGGGGGTAGCGCTGCAGATCAACACCCTCAATATGGCCGTCATGCTGGCGGTGGTCCTCGCCGCGGCATGGCTTTCCGATCGGATCGGACGAAGGCCGATCCTGCTTGCGGCGTCGGTCGGCCTCGCGCTGTTCGCTTGGCCGCTGATGGCGGCGATGCAATCGGGCGATACCTGGGCCGTGTTCCTCGGCCAGCTCGGCATCGCCGTCGCGCTCGGTGCCTATGGCGGCGTGCTCCCTTCCGCCATCTGCGAGATTTTTCCCAAATCCGTGCGCTGCTCGGCGGTGTCCACGGCCTACAACATGACGGTGGGGGTGGCCGGCGGCACTGCACCCATGGTCGCCACCTGGCTCATCGATCAGACCGGCTACAGCCTCGCCCCCGCCCTGTACATTTCGCTCAGCTGCGCGATCGCGGCGATAGCTGCGTTCTTCTTCATCGAAGGCTCGAAGCGGAGCATGGAGGACACAGGACCCGTGACCCTCGGGGTGGCCACGGCGGGCGAAGCCGCCTAGACGGACTCGATCGAAGTTGACATCAGGACTCCCTGTGGCATGTTGCCTCGGTCGGTTTGGGTGGAATGGGTGTCTGAGAATGCAAAGCAGCCGCCGTTACTTCCTCGGATTCGGGCTTGCCGTGGCCGGCGGCTTGCTCTCGCCTGCGGCACGGGCGGCGCTTGAGACGCCGCGCAGCCTCTCCTTCCTCCACACCCACACCGGAGAGACCCTGAAGGCGACCTATTGGGAAGGCGGCAGCTTCTTGCCCGACGGCTTAGCGGCTATCGACCACATCCTGCGCGACTTCGTGAGCAATACCGTTGTCCCGATCAACCGTCCGCTCCTCGACCTGCTCACCGACCTGCATGGCAGGCTCGACAGCCGGGAGCCCTTCCAGATCATCTCCGCGTATCGGACGCCGGCGACCAATTCCATGCTGCGTTCGGAGAGTACGGGCGTTGCGAAGCACAGCTATCACATGAAGGCGATGGCCATCGACATCCGCGTCGCCGACGTGCGGCTCGCAGATCTGCGCCGGGCGGCGAAGGATCTCGCCCGGGGCGGCGTCGGGATGTATCCCGCATCCAACTTCGTCCATGTGGATACCGGGCCCGTCCGCTACTGGTAGCGTGACGCAGGCTCAGCTCACTCCGTCTTCCCCAGGCGCTTTTCCATGAACAGGCTGAATTCGCCGGCGCGATAGTCGCCGAAGGGCCCGCGCTCGACATAGCCGATGGCGCGGTAGAGACCAAGGGCCTCGGGCTGACGCGTGCCGGTCTCGAGCCGCAGCAGCTTGAGCTTCGCGGCGGCGGCAACCTGCTCCAGCTGCCGGATCAGTCGCCGGCCGATGCCGAGGCCGCGCCGGTCGGGGTCCACGAACATGCGCTTGACCTCGCCATAGCCGGCGTAGCGGACCAGGGCGCCGCAACCGACCGCCTCGCCTTCGAGGCGCGCCACCAGGAACGTGACGTTCGGCTCCTGAAGCTGGGCGATGTCGAGGAGGTAGTTCTCTTCCGGCGGGTATAGCCCTTCGAGATAGGCATCGGCGGCGCGGATGAGTGTTAGAATTGCCGGCTGAGCGGGGTCTTCCTGCGCGATCGCGATCCGTGGCGCCAGGCCGGATTTGGTCACTCGCCGACCACCAGGATATGCAGGCGCCGGGGACCATGGGCGCCGAGCTGCAGTTTCAAGCCGATATCGGCACTGCGCGAGGGGCCGGTGACGAGATTGACCGTGCGCGGAAGTGACTGTCCCGGAAACCGGCCGCGCAGGATGCGCCAGGCCTCTTCCATGCCGCCGACCACGGCATCGGCGGGCAACAGCACGATCTCCGTGTCCGGCAGGAAGTTGAGGGTCGTCGGGCTCTCTGGCCCCGAGGCCAGCATCAGCGTGCCGGTTTCGGCGATCCCGGCCTCGGCATGGCACAGGGACACCGCGTCGTCGCCATGGCTGCGGCCGGCGCTGATTTCGATGAGGGGGCGATTGCCCCAGGGCAGCCCCTGAAGCCGGGGATCCGGAGCGAGCTTGAGACGGGCCGGGAGATTCTCGCCAGCGAGATACTCCGCCACCGCGCCCGGCACCTCGCCGAGGTTGTCTACCCGTACCACCGTCGCCGCCGCCCGGCGGGCCATGTCGAGGAAAAGCTCGATGCGCGCGCGGCGCGGGATCCGGCCACGGGCGGGGATCGGCCCTTCCGGCGGCGAGGCGAGGCGCGCTTCCAGCGCCGGCGGGTCGGCCGGCCGCTGGCGTTTCAGGGACCGGCGGATGTTCTCCAGGACCGTCTCGCGGCTCATCGCCGTCGCGCCGCCCAAAGCTCGTGGAAACTGGCGCCCTCCGGTGCCGGCATATTGCGTCCGCGGGTCCAGCCGCCGGCGAGCGGCAGGGAACGGAAGAACCCACGCCTGCGCCCCAGCCGCCCAAGCAGCCGCGCCGCGATCCCGCTGGCCAGGCGGTAGAGCCGCGGCCGTCGGGCGAAGAAGCCCCACACGAAGATGCCGGCGCGATAGTTCGCCGGCGAGAGGTGCCGTTCGAATTCGCGTTCGCGCCAATGGCGCATCATCTTGGGCAGGGGAATGCGCATCGGGCAGACGCTCTCGCAGCGCCCGCAGAAGGTCGAGGCCTCGGGCAGCGGCATCGACTTTTCGATGCCGATGAGGCCCGGCGTCAGTACCGCGCCCATGGGGCCTGAATAGACCCAGCCATAGGCGTGGCCGCCGACCTTCATATAGACGGGGCAATGATCGAGGCAGGCGCCGCAGCGGATGCAGCGAAGCATGGCCTCAAACTCGGTGCCGAGCATGGCGCTGCGGCCGTTATCCAGCAGCACGACGTGGAATTCTTCCGGTCCGTCCAGATCCTCCGGCCTTCTGGGGCCGGTGGAGAAGGTCGTATAGACCGACATCTCCTGTCCCGTCGCCGAGCGCGCGAGCACGCGCAGGATCGTCGAGGCGTCGTTCAGGGTCGGCACGATCTTCTCGATGCTCGCCAGCACGATGTGAATTCGCGGCAAAGTCTGCGTGAGATCGCCGTTGCCCTCGTTGGTGACGATGACGGTGCTGCCCGTCTCGGCGATCAGGAAATTCGCCCCGGTGATGCCGACGTCGGCGGCGAGGAAGCGCTGGCGCAGTTTGGCCCTGGCTTCGGCCAGCATGTCGGCCGGCTCGCTCAAGGACCGCGCGGGATCGAGATCGGTATGGGCCTTGCGAAAAGTATCGCTCACCTGCTCGACGGTCAGGTGAATGGCAGGCGCGATGATGTGGCTTGGCGTCTCGTGGCGCAGCTGGATGATGTATTCGCCGAGATCGGTTTCCACCGGTTCGATGCCGTTGGCGGCGAGATGCTCGTTGATGGCGATCTCCTCGCCGACCATGGTCTTGCCCTTGGTGACGGTTCTCGCCTGGACGCTTCGGCAGATGGCGAGGATCGCGGCCCGCGCCGCCTCGGCATCGGCGCACCAGTGGACCTTGCCGCCCGCGGCTTCCACATTGTCGGCGAAGCGTTCGAGGTAGAAATCGAGGTTGGCAAGCGCGTGATCCTTCACGGCCTTGGCGGCGTCCCTGAGGGCCTCGAACTCCGGCAGGCGCGCCACGGTCTTGGCCCGATGGGCGACGAAGGTATCCTCCATCCCGCCGAGCGCCTTCTGGAGATCGGCGTCGGCGAGCGCCAGGCTGGCCCGCTGGCGGAACTCGAGGGGTGAAGAGCCCTCCATCAGTCCTCCCGCCCCTCGCCGATGGCCGGGCCTTCGGTCATGCCGGCCAGCACCTCGGCAACATGGCGCGCCTTCACCCTGGCTTCGCGACGCCCGAGCTTGCCCGCCATGTTGAGCAGGCAGCCGAGGTCGCCGGCGAGAAGGGTCGCAGCACCGGTCGCCTCGATGTCCGCCGACTTCTCGCTCACCAGCCGGTCGGAGATCTCGGGATATTTGATGCAGAAGGTGCCGCCGAAGCCGCAACAGATCTCTGCCCCCGGCAGCTCGCGAAGGTCGAGGCCCTCCACGCTGGCGAGCAGCCGGCGCGGTTGCGCCTTCACGCCGAGTTCTCGCAGGCCCGAGCAGGAATCGTGATAAGTGACCGTCGCAGGAAACCGGGCCCGGACCCGGTCCAGCTTCAGCACGTCGACCAGGAAGCTGGTCAGCTCATGGCTCTTGGCCGCCAGATCCTTCGCCCGATCGGCATAGGCCGGGTCATCGGCCAGCAGCGCCGGGTAGTGAGCCCTGAGCATGCCGGCGCAGGACCCGCTAGGCGCCACCACATGGTCGAAATCTTCGAACAGGTCGACCACCTGGCGGGCGATGGCCTCCGCCGTCCGGCGATCGCCGGAATTGTAGGCAGGTTGCCCGCAGCAGGTCTGAGCCCGCGGCGCCTCGACGATGCAGCCCGCGTCCTCCAGCAGCTTGGCGGCGGCGAGCCCGACGGTCGGGCGGAAAAGATCGACGAGGCAGGTGACGAAAAGCCCGACGCGCAGCGGCAAGGAGCCATCCTTTGAGGGTTGCCGGTTCGCGCGGAGGATGGCGGCCGGTAGGCCCGAATGCAAGCACCGGGTCGATCCGCGGGCTGTCGGCGCGACCTATGCCCGGCCCAACAGCCGCGCTTCCCGGTCCAAGAACTCCTCCAAAGCCGAAATGCAGGCTCGATCCCGATAGATCTTGTGTTTGTTTTCCGAGATCTTGCTCCCGATCGTCTTGCGCCACGCCGTGTCCTGAGCCAGGCGAACGGCGGTGGCGACATAGCCGTCGATCGTCTCGGCTATTGTCTCGGTCACGCCCATCATCTGCAGGATCGCCATGCTGTGGCGCCCACGCATGAGCGGTCCTGCCATGGTCACGATGGGCAGATCGTGAGCCAGTGTCTCCAAGGTCGAATTGCAGCCGGACCAGCCGATGCTGTCGAGGACGATGTCGCTCTTCCCGATGGCCGCAACGAAGCGGTTCTGATCGAGCTCCGGCAAGACGACGCAATGTTCCGCGGCATTGAGGCCGAACGCGGCGAAGGCCCGGGCCAATCGACCCTGGAAAACATTGTTGACGTGTTCGTTCCCGGAATACTCGATGAAGGCAAATTGGCAATCGCCGACTTCGCGAGCAATGCGCGGGAAAATCTGATCGAACTGAGGCAGATACTTGTATAGCGACTGGCCGCACCAATAGACCGGGGCCGCCGGGCGCAACCCAAGCTCCGACCGGCCGATCGCGTTCCCTTGAACGTCGAGCGGTTCATAATAAATGGACAGATTCGGCAGCCTGACGAGACGTTCACTGTAGTGTTCCTGGCCGTCGGGCGGTTCCATCAGCGCACTGCTGAGGAAGCAGTCCAGCGTCGGATATCCGCTGGTTTCCGGATGTCCCCAGGAATTGCATTGCAGGGGAGCCAGGCGTTGTGCGGCCAGCCGGGCCGAAACCGGGTCCATGCCGATTTCCGGATAGATCAGCACATGGGGCGCATCGCGCAAGATCTCTTGCCGCCAGCGATCGCCTGACAAGGGACCTTGGACGAACCGATCGCACATGGCCGCGGCGACCCTGGTCTCGCCATCTGTTTTGATCCCGGTGTGATAGCCGAATATCCGGAACTTCCGACGATCCAACCGAGCGAGCCAGCCCTTGATCGGGACTTTCCAGTTGGAGTGCTGCCGAAAGAACCCGCTGACGATGCCGACGCGGACCGGCTCCTGCGGTTCCGGCGGCCCGGGCAAGACCGCCGGGGCATAGCAGTCGGCCATGATCCGGCATATGAGCGACCCATAGCGAATCTGGCATTCCCTGTCGTTGTAACCTTGATAGGCGAGATAGAACGGCTGGCTCGTTCCCACGCCCCGGGCCAGCCCGCGCAGCGTTCCCTGCCGATCGGCATGGTCCGATAAAGCTTGCAGATTCTCTTGATAGGTGGCACGGCGGCTTTCGATCTCCGCCTCGTCGCCATAGACGATGGGCAATGGGGCCATGCACAAGGCGAATCTCGCCTCGGCGAAATCCGGCTTCAGCGCCAGCGCCCGCTCGTAGCAAGCCATGGCCTCGGCCAGTTTGCCTTGCTGCTGGAGCGCACCGCCCAGATTGCTGTGCGCCTCGGCGAAGCCCGGCTTCAATGCCAGGGCCCGCTCGTAGCACGCCACGGCTTCGACCAGCCTGCCCTGCTCCTTGAAGACGCCGCCAAGGTTGTTGTGGCCAGCGGCGAGACTCGGTTTCAGCGCGAGTGCCCTCTCGTAACAGGCTGCGGCTTGGTCGAGCCTGCCCTGCTCCTTGAGGGCGTTGCCCAGATTGTTGTGCGCCTCGGCGAAATCCGGCTTGATCGCCAACGCCCGCTCGTAGCAAGCGGTCGCCTCGGTCAGCTTGCCTTGTTCCTTGAAGGCATTGCCGAGGTTGTTTTGCGCCGCGGCGAGGCTTGGCTTCAACTCGAGCGCACGTACGTGACATGCCATGGCCTCGGCCAGCTTTCCTTGCTCCCTCAAGGCATTGCCGAGATTGTCGTGGGCCTCGGCCAGCTTCGGATTCAACGCGAGCGCACGTTCGTAACACGCCACGGCCTCGGCCAGCTTGCCTTGCTCCTGGAGCGCATTGCCCAGATTGCCATAGGCTTCCGTGAAGTCCGGCTTCAGCGCCAAGGCTCGCTCGTGACAAGCCACGGCCTCGGCCAGCTTCCCCTGCTCTCTGCGAACTCTGCCCAGATTGTTGTGAGCCTGGGCATAGTCCGGCTTCAGCGCCAGCGTCCGCTCGTAACACGTCGCTGCCTCGGCCAGCTTGCCTTGATCCTTGAGCGCGGTGCCTAGATTGTTGTGCACCTCGGCGAAGTCCGGCTTCAACGCCAGTGCCCGCCGATAGCACGCCACGGCCTCGGTCAGCCTGCCCTGATCCTTGAGGATGCCTCCCAGATTGCTGTGGAAATCCGGGACGCGGCCGTTCAACGAAATCGCCTTCTCGATGAGGTCTACCGCGACGTCATTACGGCCGGATTGGTGAGCGATGACACCGAGAAGATGCATGCTCTGGGCGTGGCCGGGATCGACCGCGAGGATCTGCCGGTAAAGCCTCTCGGCCTCGGATAGCCTGCCGAGCTGATGGTGCCGCAGCGCGGCGGCAAACTGTTCTGCGGTCCCGTGCGAAGACCGTGTCGGCATGTCGGTCGGCGGCTCGCCGATGCCGCGCCGGCCCTGCGCAGCGGCGGATCGTCTCTCCTTCCGGTTCATGTCCGGCTATCCAGCGCTAGAGATGGTCCGATCGGATTCAATCGGACCATGCTCTAGATTCCTTGGTCTGGTTGCATTTTCTGCGCCGAACCGGTGCCCACTTCGGCGGAAAATGCTCCAGCCGGACAATAGGATGGAAAAGCCCAACGCGCGGCGGCAAGGAACCATCCTTCGAGGGTTGCCGATCGGGGCGAAGGATGGCGGCCGGTTGGCCCGAACGCAAGCACCTGCCTGGAGCGCGATCGCCCGTGGAATCCGGCGCAGGATTCCCCTGCCTCACCCGTGAGTTTCAGAACCAGCGCTTCTGCCCGCCGAGGGACGATCGGGTGCAGCGGCGCAAGGCCAGGTCGGATCCAAGCTCCGGCTTTGTATGGCATGCCGCCGGCGCTGCCGTTCACGGCCCGCGGCGAGACCCCGGCCGCCCCCGATCGGCGGGGTCGCGCCGCACCGGCAGCCCTCCGCGGCCCGGGACCTTGGCGGGTGGTCCGCCAAGGTCCCGGTTGCCCCGTTTTGCCTCGCCGGCCCCGCCGCCAATTCAGGCACCGAGTTCGGGTTCCAGTTCCGGCCTGAACCGGCGAAGCTGCTCGCGAGTGAATTGCTGTCGGAATTCCCGGGGCGAGACGCCGAAATGGGCTCGGAAGCTGCGGGAAAAGACCTCTGGGCAGGAGAAGCCGGTGGAGGCGGCGATGCCCTGGATCGGGATGTCGCTGTAGAACAACGAATTGCGCGCGGCCTGGAGGCGGACCTTGAGGTAGTAGCGCATCGGCGATTCGCCAACCCGGTCGCTGAGGATGCGGCCGAGCGCCCGGACCGAGACGCCGGCGCGCCGGGCCAGCTCGCCGGCCGAGAGCGGGCTCTCGATGTGCTCCTCCATGGCATGGAGGATCCGGGTGAAGGGTGCCCGGCTGTCGCCGGAGATATGCCGGGCCGAAAGCCGCTGGGGCTCGACGTCCCGGCGCATCCGCTGGGCGACGAACCCGTTGGCGACGATTTGGGCCAGTGCAGGTCCATGGCGCCGGGCGATCAGATGCAGCATCAGGTCCAGGGTCGCATGGCCGCCGGCGCAGGTGATGCGGTCGCGGTCGATGACGTAGAGCTGCTCGCTGGCGGCGATCTGGGGATACTGATCGCGAAACATGGCCAGCGCCTCCCAGTGCAGCGTCACCTGATAGCCTTCCAGCAGTCCCGCCTTGGCGAGCGCGAAGGCGCCGGTGTCGATCGCGCCCAGCATGGCGCCATGGCGCGCCAGCCGGCGCAGCCAGCTCAAGACCCGCTTGGTCCCATATTGCATGGGATGGTTGCCGGCGCAGATGAACATGGTGGGAAACCAGGGGACGTCGGCCATGGCGGCTTCCACCGGCACCGACATGCCGTTGCCGCACTTGATGGGTCGCCCGTCGGGCGAGAACAAGTGCCAGCTATAGAGCTTGCGACCGCGGTTCTGGTTGGCGATCCGCAGGGCCTCGATCGCCGGAATGAGGGCGTAGATGGGAAACTCGGGCAGCAGGAGAAAGCCGTAGCGCACCACCTCGGTCTCGGCGGCCGGGCGCAGCTCGCTCGCTTGGGAAGCCGGTCTTCGCATCGCCACGCCTCGCGGTCTTCAAGGACGGCCTGGGAGAAATCGTCAAGTTTTCGGGTAAGGAAGTCAATCCTGTCCGGCCGCCCGGAAGGAATAATCCCGCTGGTTTCACCGGGGGCCAGATGGATTTCGAAAAAGCCAAGCGCCGGCTCGAGGGCTGCTACATCACTGTGCCGACCATGTTCCGGGATCCCGACCTCGAGGTCGACCTGGCAGCGACCCGGCGCAACGTTCGATTCCTTCTCGACAACGGCATTACCGAGGCCTACGGCACGCTTTTGGCGGGCGGTGCCGCCGGCGACTTCTCCACCATGACCTTCGAGGAGCGGGTCCGGGTCGCCGAGGCGGTGGTGGCGGAGTCCGACGGCCGGCTTCCCGTCGCCATGGGGGCCCAGACCACGAGCACGATGGAGCTGAAGCGCCTGGCCAAGGCGGCGGCCAAGCTGGGCGCGGAGTACATCCAGGTCTCCTGCCCCTTCTACTTCGCCCATACCGAGGAGGATTTCTTCGAATATGTGGCTGCGGCGGCCGAGGCCGCCGACATCGGGATCATCATTTACAACACCTTCTGGACCAGTGCGGCGGTTTCCCTCGGCCTGGTCGAGAGGTTGGCGAGAATCCCCAACGTCGTCGGCCTGAAATGGGCGACCCCGCGCACCGACGCCATGGAGTTCGAGGACGTCATCGTCCATTTCAAGGACCGGCTTTGCATCATCGACAACCATCTCATGTTCGCTTCCAGCCACATGCTGGGGGCGCGGGCCTTCGAGGTGCATCTGTGCAACTACTGGCCCGAGTGGGGCATTCGCCTGATCGACGACCTGAAGGCGGGACGGCACACAGCGGTGCAGCGCTCCCTCGTCGCCGAGGCCATGCCCTTCTACAAGCTTTGGGTCGAGATCGAGAAAACCTTCACCAGCGGCGACGGCTATCTCGACAAGCTCTGCATGGAGCTGGTCGGCCTCGATTCCAGCCGCTGCCGGCCGCCCACCCGGGACATCAGGTCGATCTACCGTGAGCGGACCCGAAAAATGCTGGTCGAGACCGGCGTGCCGCGGGTGATTTCGAAGTGAGTCGGCGGGGCTTTCAACAACAAGCGTCCATCAAGGACAGAAGACACAAGCAAGGAGGATCCAAGAATGTCTAAGTCGAATCGAAATGCGCTCGGGTTGACCCGTCGCCAGGCGATGGCGCTGGGTGCGGGCGCGGCGTTCGCCTCGGCCATGCCGCTGGCGTCGGCGCTGGCCGCGGACAAGGTCATTTTCCGCACCAACTGGCTCTTCTATGGCTCCCACGGCATCTTCTTCCTCGGCATCGACAAGGGTTATTACGCCCAGGACAACCTGGATGTCGTCGTCAAGCAGGGCGACGGATCGGGCGCCACAACGCGCCTGGTCGCCAACAAGGATTCGACCTTCGCCTACTGCTCGGCCGTCACCATGATGAAGCTCGCTGCCCAAGGCGCGCCGGTCATTTCGGTCGCCACCATCGACGCGACTGGCACCGATGCGGTCATCGTCAATCCCGATTCCGGCATCAAAACCTTCAAGGATCTCGAAGGCAAGAAGGTGCTGACCACGGCGGGCGCCGGCGTCAATACGCTGTTCCCGGTCGCCTGCAAGAACGCCGGCGTCGACATCGACAAGATCCAGCTGACCAATGTCGCCGACAGCGCCCTCGTCCAGAGTTATCTCCAAGGACTGGCGCCGGCCATCCTGGGTGGCATCGACGACAAGCCGGCGGAGATCGAGGCCAATGGCGGCAAGACGCCGATCGCGTTCAACTACGCCGACTACGGCGTCTATCAGCCGGGCTACGCCATCGTCGCCCATCGCGACACGGTCAAGGACAACCCGGACCTCTGCAAGCGCTTCGTTCACGCCACGCTGGAGGCGGTCAAGGAGGCCCAGGCCCATCCCGACGAGGCCATCGACTCCCTGGTCAATTGGGAAGCCAGCGAATCCGAGGACAAGGAGAAGAAGCAGGCCCGCCAGGTGTTGGACGTGACCCTCTCAATCCTTTACTCGCCCAACAACAAGGACAAACGCCTCGGCCTCAACGTCGATGCCGACTGGCAAAGCGCCCTCGATCTCCTGAAGCAGTACGACAACGTGCAGACCGACATGAAGGCCAGCGACTTTTACACCAATGACTTCGTGCCCACGTCGCTCTGATTCGTTCGGCCGGGGCCGGCGCATGGCGCCGGCCCCCAACCCCAGAGACTCCAGTTGAGCGTCGCCGTCTCGATCGCCGGCGTCAGCAAGACCTATCGGACGCGGACGGGCGAAGTCCCCGCCCTGAGCTCGGTCGATCTCGACATCGCGCCAGGCGCGTTCGTTTCCCTGGTCGGGCCGTCCGGCTGCGGCAAAAGCACGCTCCTCATGATGATCGCGGGCCTGCTCGAGCGCAGCGCGGGCGAGATCCGGGTCAACGGCCGGCTTGTCGCGGGACCTGAAACCGACATCGGCATCGTCTTCCAGGGCAATGTGCTGGTTGATTGGCGCAACGCCTTGGACAATGTGCTGCTTCAGGTCGAGATGCGGGGCCGCGACCGCAAGGCCTACGCCGGCAAGGCCATGGACCTGCTCGCCTCCGTGGGGTTGAAGGAATTCGCCGGACGCTTCCCCTATGAACTTTCCGGCGGCATGCAACAGCGCACCGCCTTCTGCCGCGCCCTCATCCACGACCCGCCGCTGATCCTGATGGACGAGCCGCTGGGTGCCCTCGACGCCATGACCCGCGAGCAGCTGCGCGGCGATCTCGAGAAGCTCATCATGGCGAGTCCCCGGACCGTCGTCTTCGTCACCCACAGCATCGAGGAAGCGGTCCAGCTCTCCGACGAGGTGATCGTCATCTCCCCCCGGCCCGGCACCATCGTCCGCCGGCGTCGGATCGAGCTGCCGCGGCCGCGCGACTTGAAGCTGCGCCTCGGTCCGGAATTCCTCGCCATCGTGGCCGAGATCAAGGAGATCTTCATGAACTACGGGGTGATCTGAAGGCCGCCATGAAAGTGCGCGCAGTCCTGGCCGAGCATCTGACGCCGATCATCTTCGGGCTGTCGCTCTTTGCGCTCTGGGAGCTGGCCGTTCGTCTGTTCCGCATCCCGCTCTACATCATTCCGCCGCCCAGCCTGATCCTGGTCGAATTCGCCCATCACTTTCAGCGCATCATGTACTACACCTGGGTCACCGGCATGGAGACGGCGGCCGGCTTCTCCGCCGCCCTGCTGCTGGGGATACCGCTCTCCCTCTTCGTCGCCTTCTCGCCTTTGCTCAGACGCACCTTCTATCCCCTGGCGGTAACCCTGGAGATGGTGCCGAAAATCGTCTTCGCGCCCATCTTCGTCACCTGGTTCGGATTCGGCTTCCTGCCCAAGATCCTGGTGGTCTACCTCGTCTGCTTCTTTCCCGTCCTGCTGAACGGGATACTGGCCTTCACGTCTCTCAGCGTGGAGCTGACCCGCTTCTGCCTTTCCACGGGTGCCGGCCCTTTGCGCACCTTCTTCAAGGTGAGGCTGCCGGCGGCATTGCCCCAGGTCTTCGTCGGCATCAAGGGTGCGGCCGTGAACGCCACCGTCGGTGCCACGATTTCCGAATGGATCGGCGGCGACGCGGGGCTCGGTTACTATATCCAGATCGCTTCGGGCGACCTGCGCATGGACCTCGCTTTTGCCATCATCATCATGCTGGCGGCCTTGGGCTTGCTGCTGTTCTGGGCGGTGGTGCTGGCCGAGCGCTGGCTGGTGCCTTGGCATGTGTCCCAGCGCACCGCCCATGGCCTGCCGGAATGATGGCCCGGCGGAACAGGAGACGCGGCAGCCATGTCCATTGACGCTATCCGACTGTCGGACAAGGATAATGTCGGCGTCGCCATCCACGACATCGCGGCCGGCGGCACGGTCGAGCTGGCGGATATCAAGTTGGCGGCCCGCGATCCCGTGCCCCTTGGACACAAGATCGCCCTTCGCCATATAAGGACCGGCGAGAAGATCCTGAAGTTCGGGGTTCCGGTGGGATCGGCGACCGTGGACATTCCGGCCGGGGCCCACGTGCACATGCACAATGTAAAGAGCGACTACCTGACCAATCGCGAGGACCATTGGGAGTAGGCGCGCTTCACGCGTGCCGGCTCGGGAGAACGGAAAATGCAGGGCTATCTTCGCAAGGACGGGCGCAAGGGCATCCGCAACCATGTCGCGGTCGCCTATCTGGTGGAATGCGCCCACCATGTCGCCCGGGCGATTGCCTCCTCCTTCGAGGAGGAAGGCGTGCAGCTGATCGGCTTTCCGGGCTGCTATCCGAGCGACTATGCCCTCGCCATGATGAAGCAGCTTTGCACCCATCCCAATGTCGGCGCCGTGCTTCTGGTTTCGCTCGGCTGCGAGGAGTTCCGCCGCTCGGAGCTGGCCGAGCTGATCGCCCAGTCGGGCCGGCCGGTGAAGATCGCGGTGATCCAGGAATCCGGCGGGACCAAGGGCACCATCGCACTCGGGCGCGATTGGGTGCGCAAGACGCTTGCAACGATCGCCGACGTCCCGCGGGTGCCCATGAGCTTCGCCGATCTCCTCGTCGGCACCGAATGCGGCGGGTCCGACGGCACCAGCGGCATCACAGCCAATCCCGCCATCGGCGTCGCCGTCGATCATCTGATCGACAACGGCGGCAGCGCCATGTTCGAGGAGACCTGCGAGCTTCTGGGCTGCGAGGCCCATATGGCAAGCCGGGCAGCCACGCCCGAGCTGGGTCGGGAAATCCTGCGGGTGATGCGCAAGGCCGACGACTACTACCGGGATCTCGAGCATGGCAGTTTCGGCGGCGGCAATATCACCGGCGGCCTCAGCACCATCGAGGAGAAGTCCATCGGCGCCTATGCCAAGAGCGGCACGCGGCCGATCGCCGGCCTGCTCACGCCCGGCATCCTGCCGCCCAAGCCCGGCCTCTATCTCATGGACATGGTGAACGACGGTGGCGTGCGCTTCGGCATCCCGAACATCAACGATACTGCGACGGTGGTGGAGATGATCGCCTGTGGCTGCCATATGGTGCTGTTCTCGACCGGCCGCGGCTCGGTCGTCGGCTCCGCCATCGCGCCGGTAATCAAGGTCTGCGCCAACCCGGTCACCTACCGAAAGCTCTCCGAGGACATGGACGTAGACGCCGGGCGCATCCTCGAGGGCCGTGCCGGCCTGGCGGAAGTGGGCCAGGAGATCTTCGACATGATCCGCGCTGTCGCCTCGGGCGTCCAGACCAAATCGGAAGCTCTCGGCCATCAGGAATTCATCCTGACCTACAAGACCTTCGAGCCGTTGGGGCCGAGCTGCCTGCCGGTCTGACGCCGAAGCCCTTTCTATCGCCTTGATCCAAGGGAGCCCCGCATGACCGGCGAGAGTCAGCAACCGCGCTATCGCCATGGCGACCTGGTCGCCTTTGCGGCCCGCCTGTTTCGGGCCGCCGGGCTCGACGGCGACAAGCCCGGCACGGTAGCGGAGCTCCTGGTCGAGGCCGACCTGCTGGGCCACACGACTCATGGCCTCGCTCTGGCCGCCGGCTATCTCGAGGACATCGAGGCGGGCAGCATGACGCGCACCGGCGAGCCCCTCGTGATCGCCGATCGCGGCGCGGCCGTGACCTGGGATGCGCGATACTTGCCCGGGGTCTGGGTTGCCGCCAGAGCCCTCGATCTCGCCATCGAACGTGCGGCACTGCACGGGCTTGCCGGCATCGCCATCCGGCGCAGCCACCATATCGGCTGCCTCGCCGCCTACCTCCGCCGGGCGACCGAACGCCGGATGATGGCGATCGTCCTCAGCTCCGACCCCGCGAGCGCCAGCGTGGCGCCCTTCGGCGGCTTGAAGGCGGTATTCACCCCCGACCCGATCGCGGTAGGGATTCCGACAGACGGCGATCCGATTCTGATCGACATGAGCGCCTCCATCACCACCAATGGCCTGTCGAACCGGCTTCACAAGGAAGGACGGCGCTATCCTGGCCCCTGGGCCATGGATGCCGCGGGCCAGCCGAGCGACGATCCGGCCGTGCTGTTCGCCGACCCGCCGGGGACATTGCTGCCGACAGGCGGCAAGGATCATGGGCACAAGGGCTATGGTCTCGCCCTCACCGTCGAAGCTTTGACCCAGGCCTTGCCCGGTCATGGCCGGGCCGACCGCCCGACGGGCTGGGGTGCCGGCGTGTATTTGCAAGTCCTGGATCCAGCCGCCTTCGGCGGTGTCGATGCTTATGTCAGGGAAACCGGCTGGATCGCCAGGCTCTGCCGGGACAACAGCCCGGTCCCGGGCGTGGACGTCGTGCGGCTGCCGGGTCAGAAGGGCCTCGAGCGCCGACGCGAAGCACTGGCAAAGGGGTTGGTGCTCTACCCTGGCGTCCTGCCTGCCTTGCGAAGCTGGGCCGAGAAGTTCGCCGTCGCCATGCCCGCGCCCATGGACAGATCGCTATAGGCGCCAGCGCGTCGCCTGGATGCAGGTGACGCCATCGCTGTCTTGGCCGTAATAGACCGTGAAGATGGCTCCGTCCCGGTCGACAGCGCTGCAAGGATAGCCGAGATCCTTGTTGGCCATGGCGCCGCGGATGACGATCTCGTGCTCAAGGTCCCAGGACTGCCCTCCGTCCGCCGAGAGCGCAGCGCGGATGCCGTAGTCGGGCCGGCGCCAGCCATATGTGCAGAGCAGCCGACCATCGGGCAAATGCAGGAGATGCGGCGGATAGCCCTTGATCGCGGTCGGCTCTGGCGGGCTCCAGCTCGCGCCGTCGTCATCGGAAACCACGCGATGAAGCAGCCGTGTTCCGTTATCACGCAACATCATCAGGATGCGCCCCGACGCCAGCCGGATGATGGCCGGCTCCTCGAACTCACTGCCCGCTTTGCTCGCCGCCGCTACGGGAGCCTCCCAGCTGCGGCCAAAGTCATCCGAGCGGACCACGAACACGATCCGGTAGTTCGGGATATCGCTCAAGGGAAGCAGGACGCCGCCACCGGGCAAGGCAAGGGCGCCACGCATGCCATAGCCGCCGCTGTAGGGCGCGCAATCGATGCGCCGGCTTTCGCCCCAGCTCCTGCCGCCGTCCTCGGAAAAATGCACGAAGCAGTCGCCGGAGCCCCGCGCCCAAGGTGCCACGGAATCCGGGTCGGCAAGCAAGGCCCGATCGATGTCGAGCTCAGGCGAAAGCGCCAGCCCGCGCAGCAGCCGCGAGGGAAAGGCTAAGGTCTCGGCGTCGGGCCGCTGGCGCGCTGCATCCAGCGGATACCAGCGGAAGCGCCACTGGTTCAGCATCACCCGGCCCCGGCCCAGCGCTGTCAATCCGGCGCATTCCACACCATGCCAGTCATAGCCCGGCGTGGCTTGGGGGCTTGTCCAGCTACGCCCGCTGTCGGAGGACCGCATGAGCCAGTTGCGGAACTCGGGATCCTGAGGCGGATGGAGGATGAGGCGCCGGCGGATCGTCTTGTTGAAGACGATCAG
>Ga0209415_10003833_pt1 | contig 27832 bp, 28 predicted proteins | sample PeaSoiSIISIP2007_FD_187696 | JGI IMG/M metagenome (GOLD analysis project Ga0209415, IMG submission 187696) | Peat soil microbial communities from Weissenstadt, Germany - SII-SIP-2007 (SPAdes) (version 2) | ecosystem: Environmental > Terrestrial > Soil > Wetlands > Peat | place: Germany... | reverse complement strand
CCGAGGCCACCGGGATGCGGTAGTCGAGAAAGCTGGGGTTCTGTAGCCTTCCATCCGCGCCGTAGACATATTCCTCGTTGAGTGCCCAGCCGATCCCCTGCACGGCTCCGCCCTGGCACTGGCCCTCCACTTGTTGCGGATGAATCGCCTTGCCGGCGTCCTGCACCACCGTGTAGCGCACCACCTTGGCCAGCCCTAGTTCCTTGTCCACCTCGACATCGACGATGTGAACGCCGAAGCCGGGTGCGGCGCCCGTGACGTTCATTTCCGCGTGACCGGCGATGGCGCCGCCAGTGGCGCCCGCCCGCCGCGCGATGTCGGCCACCGAAAGCGGCTGGAAGTCGCCGACGTTCGAACTTGCCGGCCGGCAATATCCGTCCTCGAAGATCACTTCCTCCTCGGGCACGTTCCAGATCTTGGCGGCACGCCGGCACATCTCCTTGATCGCTCGACGCGCCGATTCGATCACCACCATCCCGGTGGAGAAGGTAACGCGGCTGCCGACAGCCGGCATGTTGAAGCCCAGCCCGCCGGTGTCGGAGAAATTGGCCCGCACCTTGTCGAGCGGCACCCCCAACTCCTCGGCCGCCATCATGGCGATCGAGATGCGTGAACCCGCCACGTCCATGGTCCCCAGCATGATGGTCACCGACCCGTCCGGCGCGATGTTGAGCGAGGCGGTGGTTTCGCCGCCGATGTTGAACCAACACCCGGCGGCTACCCCACGTCCCTGGTTGGGACCGAGAGGCGCCGTATAGTGCTCGCACCGCTTCGCTGCTTCCAGGCATTCCACCATCCCGATCGGTCCGAACTTGGTACCGAAGATCGTGATGTCGCCTTCGCGCGCGGCGTTCTTCAGGCGGAGATCGATCGGATCCATGCCCAGTTTCTTCGCCATCTGATCGACCACGCACTCCATCGTCAGGATCGAGGGTGGTACGCCGGGCGCGCGATAAGGAGTCACCTTGGGCCGGTTGGATATCACCTCGTAGCAGACCGCCTTGGCATTCTCCACCACGTAACGCGAGAAGACCGTCTTCGGGCCCTCGTTGGGCAGCGTCGCCCCGAAAGCGCCGGTCTGGAACACCTGCTCGGCTTCGGCGGCGGTGAATTTGCCGTCCCTGGTCGCTCCCAGCTTTACCCGCGAGCCGGTGGCCGCGGCCGGACCGGTACCGCGAAAGACCTCCGCCCGGGTGAGGACGATCTTCACCGGCCGGTTGGCCTTGCGCGAGAGCAGAACCGCCACCGGCTCGGCATAGACGCCGGTCTTGCCGCCGAAGCCGCCGCCGAGCTCGGAGGCGGTGACGCGCACCTTGGCGGAATCGATCTTGAGCAGCGCGGCAACGAGCGCGCGCACCACGAAATGCCCCTGGGTGCAGCACCACAGCTCCACCTGCCCGTCCTCGGAACAACTGGCCACGCAGGCCTGCGGCTCCATGTAGCCCTGGTGCACGATGGGGGTGCGGAATTCATGCTCGACGACGACTTCCGCCTTGGCGAATCCCGCCGTCACGTCGCCGATATTGTAGGCGTGGCGCTCCGCCACGTTGGTACGCTTCTGGCCGGCATCGGCGACGCCCTTGCTGCGCAGATGGTCATGCAGGATGGGCGCATCGGCCTGCATCGCCTCGGTCTGATCGATGACGTGCGGCAGCACCTCGTAGTCCACGCGAATCAGTTTGAGCGCCTTCCTGGCGATGGCTTCGCTGGTCGCCGCCACCGCCGCCACCGCGTGGCCGTCATAGAGTACCTTCTCGCGCGCCATCACGTTGCGCGACAGGTCGCCGGGCGGGGTGCCGGCGGCGTATTCGGGAAAGTCGTCGCGCGTCACCACCGCCTTGACGCCGGCCAGCGCCAAGGCCGCGGAGGCGTCGATCGATCGGATGATCGCGTGGGGGTGGGGGCTGCGCAGAATCTTGCCCACCAACATTCCCGGCACGATACGGTCGGCACCGAATTTGGCGCGGCCGGTCACCTTGTCGATGCCGTCGTGCTTGACCGGATTGGTGCCTATCACCTTGAGCTTGCGGTCGGCCTCGTAGCCGCTCTGTTCGAGAACGGTCGGCATGGTCAGGCCCCCCTCATTTCCCTGGCAGCCGCGAGCACGGAGCGGACAATCTTGTCATAGCCGGTACAGCGACAGAGATTGCCCGCCAGCCAGTACCGCACCTCCGATTCCGTCGGGTCCGGGTTGCGTTCGAGCAGCGACCGCGCGGCGATCAGCATGCCGGGAGTGCAGAACCCGCATTGCGCGCCGTTCTGTTCGAGGAAATGCCGCTGCAGCGGATGCAGCGTTTCACCCTTCGCCATCCCCTCGATGGTCTCGATGGTCTTGCCTGCCACCTCCACCGCCAACACCAGACAGGCATCCACCAGCCGGCCATCGAGGATCACACTGCACGCCCCGCAATCACCGGTGCTGCAACCTTGCTTGGTCCCGGTCAGTCCAAGTTCATTGCGCAGCGCCTCAAGCAGGGTCTGCTGCGGCTCGCACAGAAATTCGCATTCGTCGCCATTGATGGTGACGGTCACATGAATTCTTTTGCTCATCAATTCATCCTCGCGCGTTCGAGCGCTTGGCGGGCGACCCGCACCGCGACCACTCCTGCCGCCCTGGTGCGGTATTCGATGGTGCCGCGCTTGTCGTCGATGGGTCGGCAGGCACCACGCGTCCTTGCGGCCAGCTCGGCAAGCGCGGCTTCCTCAAGGCGGGTGCCGATCAGCGCCGCCGCCGCCTCTTCCACCAGCAGCACGGTCGGCGCCACCGCGCCCAGGGCGACCCGCGCCGCAGTGCACACGCCATCCCCGTCGAGCGTCAGGTTGACGCCCACCCCTACTATCGCGATGTCCATTTCGCTGCGCGGGGTGACCCGCTGATAGGCGTCGCCCGAGCGCGGCGGCCGTGCCGGAAAAATCAAGGCCACGACCACCTCGCCCTTGCCCAGCGACGTCCGGCCCGGACCGGTGGCAACCTTCTCCACCGCCACCTCGCGCGTCCCCCCAGGCCCGACGATCCGGGCCACCGCGCCGGCCGCGATCAATGCCGGCACGCTGTCTGCGGCGGGAGAAGCGTTACACAGATTGCCGCCTAGCGTGGCGCGGCCTTTCACCTGGTACGAGCCGATCAGCATCGCCGCTTCGATCACCCCCGGCCACGCCCGACAGAAACCGCCGTGCTCCATCAGCTCCATCACGCTCACCGCCGCTCCGACCTCAAACCTGGCTTCGGCGACGGTGATTCGCCGCATCTCCGGAATCCTCTTGATGTCGACCAGAAGTTCCGGCTCGATAACGTCGGTTTCCATCTGGACAATGACATCGGTCCCGCCGGCCAGAACACGGGTCGCGCCCTGAGCCTGGGCGAGCAACGCGACCGCCGCCGCCAAAGTCTCCGGAGCTTCGTATCTAAGCTCTGCCATCAGCTGCTCCTAACCTTTGGTCGCGCGCGCAATTCCCGTCGGTCTTTTGTTCGTTGTCGACCGCGCGCTGTTCGAGTTGGCGCACGAAATTGGCGTTTATCGCTACGGCCGTAAGCCATTGGCAACGGTCCGCGTTCTCTCGGAACAGCCCGGTCCCGATGGATCGGAAGCGAGCATCGCTCCCTCCCCAACTCGATATTTGAGTATAAGCTGGCAGGCCAGCACAGCTTTGATCTATGTCAAGCGGAGGCCTGCGTGACCGTTTTCTGCGCCTTCCTGCTATGCCGGAAAACCCAAAGGAAGCGGATGATCCGCAAGCCTAGGGGTCCACGCCGTGAGATGAGACGGCGGATGCACCAGCGGCTCCGCGACCAGCATCGGTGGCTGGCTGCTGTGCTGCGCGGGCATTACGCCTACTTCGGCATTCCCGGCAACAGCTACGGGCTCGATCGCTTCCGCCTTCACGTGATGAAGCCGTGGCGGCGGGTCCTACTGCGGCGACCTGAACCATGCGGTCGGCGTGTGGCGGCGCGGTCGCTACCAAAATTCATGCCCGAACATATTGTGATGGAGGCCGCCGAGCATCGGAATTGCCATGATGCAGCCGGTGCGATTGGCGGGACGATGGATCGGCGCGTCCTCGTCTAAAGAGAGTTGAGTTCGTACACCGGCACGACGAGCCGATCCATCGCGGCAATCTCCGCGGCGTGGTTGCGCAGGAAGGTCTTAGCCTATGCGGACCCAGGCGGTTTCTTGGGCGGCATTGCGGTGAATGCGGAAGCCGAAGTGGCAGGCTTCTTCTTGTCGGCTTTCGGCTTTTTGTGTTCTCGGTTGCTTCTCTTCTGACCCTTGGCCAACGGATTTCTCCTAGTTCGTTGAAAGCGATCGAAAGTGTGCTCGATGTCCGTCTTGAAGTTCGCCGGGCGATCGAGTCGGCGAGGCCGGGCGCATGACGCCAGCCACGCGATCCGGACCTTAAATTCTACGCTTCCTCGCGGCTGAGGGAACAAAATTGAGCGGAACGTAGACGACGGCGGGCGACCGAGTGTGCTTGCCAGGCGGCCGGATCGGACCGAGCCTGTCCGGCAATCAACCGAGGGGGAAGCCAACGCATGGATACGATCCTAACCACCCGACGCGAATTGCTGGTTGCGCCGCTGCTCGCTGCCATGCCGGGGCTGCTGGCATCGGCCGCGCAGGCGGCTGGGCCGGACCCGAGCATGACCATCGTCAAGCTGCCCAAGGAGATCATCTGGGAGGTCGCTCGCAACCGCCCGCCCCAGACGGTCGAGCAGGCTTGGTTATGGGGCAACTCGTCGCAGCCCGGCCTCTACTATTACCTGGTCAAATGGTATCCCGGTTACATGAGCGCGCCGCATTGGTACGAGAGCGACCGCTATTGCGTCGTGCTTTCGGGCACTTGGTGGGTGGCGAGCGGCGCCGTCTTCGATCCCGATGCCACCGTGCCCGCGCCCGCCGGCAGCTTCATCCGCCGCGTCGCGCGCACGCCGCATTACGATGGCGTCAACAAGGACGGCAAGGAGCCGGCGGTGATCGCGATCTGCGGCATGGGGCCGATCGAGTTCCACCAGGCCGATGAGGGACCGAGCTTCCGCACGCTGTGACGCGGCCCCGTCGCTTTTTTATCATCGTCCGCGCGCATGCGGGGCGGGCTGGCGATGTTCGGACCTTGCATCAGTACCCTTGAACTCGATCCTGTTGGGGTCATCGTGCGTCGGTCCTGCCCATTAGCATCTGCCACTCAATCAGCGCGTTGCGTTCACGAGTGTCCTGTCGGGGCGTGACGAGCGAGACCAGAATGGTTACGCAGAACGCCGCCGCACCCGGTGTGGTCAGACGCCGCCAGAAGATGCTGAGAACGAGGGCCGGGAAGTTGGCGCTGGCCGCCACGGCGAGTTTGGCCACCACCATCTGCTCGCACTCAGAGGCGACGCCGCCCCGTACCGCATGGGTCCACAGGTCGTGCGACAGAGTGGCCGCCCCGGTGATGACCAGCCCGGAGACGACGGCCAGGATGGTGGCGAACGAGACCGCCGCGACGAAGCCAAGGAAGGCCGTTCCGCCGACCCGCTCGGCCAGAGGCGGAACGGCCATGTTGCCGCCGCGGTCGACGCCGCGGATGACATCCGAGCCGACCAGCGCCATCGCACCGAAGCCGATGATGAACAGCAACAGCCCCACGAACCCGATGATGCCCGTCGCGTAGAGCAGGGAACGGCGCCCCGTGCGGGCGTCGATGAAATCTTTCCGCGTCAAGGCGAAACCGATTGCGCGCCCTATTTCTCGCGCATCACCGACGCCAAGGATCGTATTGCGATGCAGACCCCAGGCGGGTCCGGTGTTAGGCTCGCCGATCTCGTCGACGCCGGCATAAAATAGGGGAGGAAGAGGATGGCATCGCAACGAGCAGCGTCCGAACCGCGCCGGCGCTGAGCGGTCGCGCTTTGGAGCACCTTCTATGGGCGACATCGAAGCGGCACTTCTCCTTACGCTCCAAGCGGTCCTAAGCGGCATTCTCGTGGGCGGTGTCTATGGGGTGCTCTCGGTCGGGCTGAGTCTCGCCTTCGGGGTGATGCGGATCGTCAATTTTGCGCATGGCGAGATGGTGATGTTTGGCATGTATGCCGGCGTCGTCGCCTCGCGAAGCTTCGGCATCGATCCGCTATTCATCCTGCCGCTGAGCTTCGTCTTCGTGGCGTTGGTGGGCGCGGCGCAATACCAGATCGTGTTCCGGCGGTTCGTCGGCCACACGACCCTCCAGCAGCTCCTCGCGGCGATCGGCTGCGCGCTGGTGCTGCAGATGATCGCGCAGCTTATCTTCGGCGTCGACGCGCGCACCGCCACGTCGATGTTCACCGGCCAATACATCGTGCTGGGCCCGCTCTTCCTGTCGAAGGCCCAGATCGTCGCCTTCGTCATCGCGGCGCTGGCGACCGCGCTCGTGGAGGCGTTGCTGCGGCGAACGGTCTGGGGCAAGGCGGTGCGCGCCGTGGCCGACGATCTCGAGGCCGCCGAGATCGTCGGCATCAGCACGCAATACGTCAATATCAGCGCCTTCGCGCTCGCCTGCGGGCTTGCCGGCATGGCCGGGACGGTCCTGGTCACGTATTTCCCGACCCAGCCGACGGCGGGCTTCATGCTGATGCCGATCATCATCATCGCTACCACGATCGGCGGGCTCGGCAGCGTTGGCGGCACGTTCCTCGGCGGCATCTGCTGCGGGATGGTGCAGCAGATGACGGCCATGCTGTGGAATTCCGCGCTCCAGGACGTTCCGCTCTACGTGCTGCTGCTCCTGTTCATCGCCTACCGGCCGACCGGGTTCTTCGGCCTGAGATCGGAATAGGCGTGGACCCGCCCGAGACGCGCACAAGACGGCGCCGGGCGTCCGCAAGGTCGCTCCTCGCCGACCGCGCCGGGCGGCGGGCATTTGCGTCCTTCATCGGGCCCGTCGCCATCGTCGCCGCGCTGCCGCTGCTGCCGTTCGTCAACCACTACATTCTGGCCGTGACGGTGCGGGCGCTGATTTTCATCGCGCTCGGCCAGGCCTGGAACATCGTCGCCGGGATCGGCGGCCTCCTGTCGCTCGGACATGGCGTGTTTCTCGGCCTCGGCTGCTACACCACCGGCTTTCTCTTCAACGATCTCGGTATTCCGCCGTGGATCGGCGTCTGGGGCGGCGTGCTGCTGTCGGTGGGCGTGGCGCTGGTGATGGGCGGGATGACGTTGCGCATGCGCGGCGTGTTCTTCGCGCTGGCGACGATCGCGATCTCGCTCGCGCTCGATCAGCTCGCACGCCATTTCGTCGACCTGACCGGCGGCGACAACGGCCTCGCCCTCAAGTTTCTGGGAGACTCGCTGTGGGCGGCGCAGTCGCGCTCGCCCGTGCCATTCCTCTATGGCTCGCTCGTCATCGTCGTCATCTATTACTGGATCACGCGCTGGATCCTGATGAGCCGGTTCGGGCTCGAGATGCAGGCAGTGCGCGACGACGAGGTGGCGGCCGCGGCCGCCGGCGTCGCGGTGTTCCGCACCAAGCTTCTGGGGTTGCTGGCAAGCGCAGCGATGACCTCGATCGCTGCCACCGCCTACATGCAGTTCTACATGGCGATCGACCCGGAGGCGGCGTTCGGTCTGGCGCAGGCCATCCAGCTGCAGCTTCCCGCGCTCATCGGCGGTCTCGGAACGGCCTTGGGGCCGATCATCGGCGGCGCCGTGATGATCTTTCTCTCGGAGGTCACGAATTGGGGCGGCGCCAAGCTCGGCATCTCCGGCATCGACATCCTGGTCTACGGGCTGATGCTGCTGGTCGTCGTGCTGCGGGCGCCCAAGGGCATCGTCGGCTGGCTCTTCCGGTCGCCGCAGGGGAGCAAGGGGTGACCGCGCCCGTCCCCGCGCTCGAGGTGCGCGACATCGGGCGCCGGTTCGGCGGCGTGGTCGCGCTCGATCATGTCTCGTTCAAGGTGGGGGAGGGCGAGGTGATGGGACTCATCGGTCCCAATGGCGCCGGCAAATCGACCCTCTTCGAGATCGTCAGCGGCAATCTGCGGCCGAGCGCCGGCCGCGTCGTCTATTTCGGCAGCGACTGCACGACGATGCCGGCGCATCTGCGGCGCCGCGCCGGCCTGTGCCGAACCTTCCAGAAGCTTCGCCTGTTCGAGAGCATGACCGTCGCCGACAACATCCGCGTCGCCGCCTCGCAATGCCTGACCGCGGGCCGCGATCCGCGCGACGAGGTCGGGGCAATCCTGGCGCAGCTTCGCCTCGAGGCGCAAGCCGAGCGCCACCCGTCCGAGCTCACGCTCGCCGACCGCAAACGGGTCGAGATCGGCCGCGCCATCGCCGGACATTGCCGCCTCCTGATGCTCGACGAGAGCCTGTCCGGCCTCACCCACGACGAGGCCGAGCATCTGATCAACGAGATCCTGGCGCTCAACCGCCTTCGCGGCATCACGGTGGTCATCGTGGAACACGTGCTATCGGTCCTGGCGGCCATGGTGAAGCGGCTCGTCGTCCTCCATGACGCCCGCGTCGTCGCCGACGGCACGCCGGCCGAGATCGCCCATGACCCGGTCGTCATCGAGGCCTATCTCGGCACGAAGCGGAGCGTATTGCGATGAGCTTGCTCGCGGTCGAGACTTTGAGCGTCTCCTATGGCGACCTCTTCGCGGTGCGCGACGTCTCGTTTAGCGTGGACGAGGGTGCGGTGTTCGTTCTCCTCGGCGCCAATGGTGCCGGCAAGACCAGCATCCTGCGCTGCATCTCCGGCCTCGTGCCGGCGCGCTCCGGCGAGATCACGGCCGCGGGACAGAGCCTCAACGGCTTGTCGCCGCATCTTGTCGCGCGAGCCGGCATCTCCCTTGTCCCCGAAGGCCGCCGCATCTTTGCCAATCTCACCGTCGAGGAGAACCTCGCCGTCAGCTATCTCGCCGCCCGCGCGCCCGTCCCGCCGGCCGATGCGATGGCCGCGGTCTATGATCTCTTTCCGCGCCTCGCCGAGCGGCGGCGCCAGCACGGCGGCACGCTATCCGGCGGCGAGCAGCAGATGCTTGCCATCGGCCGCGCGATGATGAACTTCCCCAGGCTTCTCATGCTGGACGAGCCGTCGCTCGGCCTATCGCCGGTTCTCGCCGAGCTGGTGTTCGAGCAGCTCGCCGAGATCCGGCGGCAGGGACTGACCATCCTGCTCGTCGAGCAAAATGCGACTTGCCTTGAGCTGGCGTCCAGCGGGATCATCTTGGCAAACGGCCGCGTCGTCCTCGCCGGCGACCGCCACGCTCTTGAGGATTCGGAATTCGTTCGCCGCGCCTATCTCGGCGTGTGAGAATGAGCATAAAGGCTCGAAATGGGAGGAAACCAATGCTGATCGCACGCAGAGCAGGTCTCAAGGGATTGGCGGCCGGTGCCGCCGCGATCGCGATGCCCGGCATCATCCGGGCGGAGGAGCCGGAAATCGTGATCGGCGCGCCCAATTCGCTCACCGGCGGGCTCGGCGAGGTCGGTTCGCGCGCAACCTGGGGCATGCGCATCGCGGCAGACCAGATCAACCGCGAGGGCGGCATCAGGTCGCTGGGCGGCGCCAAGGTCAAGCTCGTCATCGCCGACACCACATCGGATAACCCGACCCAGGCGGCGAGCGTCACGCGCCGCATGATCGATCAGGAGGGCGCCATCGTTCTTGCCGGCGCGTCGGCGAGCGCGATGACGCTTGGGGCGCAGGTCGAGGCCGAAAAGTCGGAGATCCCGCTCGTCACTAACTCGTATGCCGACGGCATCGTCACGCGCGGCTACAAATACACCTTCAAGATCACGCCGCAGGGCGGCGCCGTCTGGAACTGGTCGATGGACAATGTCTACGACCTGTGGAAAGCGTCGAAGGGCGTCGCGCCCAAATCCGCCCTTATCTTCATGAGCAACGACGCCGTGGGGCTCGTCGTGCAGAAGCAGCTTCCGATCGAGGCACAGCGGCTCAACCTCGAGGTCCCGTCCTCGACGAGCTACCAGATGGGGTTGAGCGATCCCTCCGTCGCCGTGGCGCCCATCCTGCGCTACAAGCCCGATATCATCTTTCTCGGCGGCTTCACCAACGATCTCCTGCTGATCATCCGGGCGGTGCGCGGCGTCGGCGTCAACGCGCCGATCATCGGGGCGGGGCCCGCCGGCACGGATTCTGTGGGAAAGGGCCTGGGCGGCGCCGCCGACCGCCTCTACGCACCGATGGCCTGGAATTGGGATCTCCCGGTTCCCGGCAACAAGGAGTTCGTCAACGCCTATCGCCAGACCTATCCGGGCGAGCCCTATCCGCCGGCGAACGAGCAGCTCGGCCAAGGTTATGTCGTCGGCATGATCATCCGCCAGGCGCTCGAGAAGGCGGCGAGCCGGGACCCGAAGAAGCTGCGCGACACGCTCGCCTCGATCGAGTTCACCGATCTCGCTTACCCCGCTACCAAGGTCAAGTTCGGCGACAACGGCCTCAATGTCCTCGGCAAGGAGGTCTTCGCCGAATGGATCGGCGGCGAGCTGCGCACCGTCTGGCCGAAAGACGTACAGGCCGTTCCGCCGGTGCTTTGAGCGTGACCTTGGCCGAGCAGACGATCGGCGGCATCGGCATCGGGACGATCGGGTGGCCGATGGCGGGCCATCTCGTGCGGGCGCTCGTCAGCTCCGTGCGTATTGAGCAACCGTCTGGTCGATGGCGCCGAAAATCGATTTTCCCGACGCGTCGAACATCTCGATGCGCACGCGGTCGCCGTGCCTCATATAGGGCGAGATCGGCTTGCCACTTTCGAGGGATTTCGGCAATGCCGAGGCCTCGCTGTGGGCAGCCCTGCGTGCCAAGCCGGTGGCATCGATGCGTCAAATGCCACAAATGCTGATTTCGTCACCGCAGGAATGTGCCAGTCCTTTAGTTCTTGGGCACGCCAACCGACGGCAAAATCGCGCCGTTCTTGGGACGGTCGCAGACTCTCGCCGACGGGTATCTCGGACATCAGTTGGACATGGAACGCGATGGCCCGGTGCGGCGGCGGGGTAATTTGGGTAAGCGATTGACTTAGTGGGATGATTTGGTTGGCGCGCCGTGCACGACACGAAGAAAATTGCAACACGCCACCTGGTCAATGGGACGGCCTTGCGCTCGTTGGCGCTCTCAAGGGTCGGTGCGGTTTTGCGAAGCGTCTCGGTGACATAGCTGTCCGCAAGATGATCAGAATGCCGTTCCACCATCGGGGTATCTCGATGACCAAGGTTTTGGGCGACGACCATCAGCGGCGCGGCCGCCATAATGGTCAAGCGCGCCCAGATGTGCCGCAGCTTGTGGAAGGTGAACCTGGGATCGAGCTTTGCCGCTTTCACTGCTTCCATGAACCGCCGCACGCAGCGCCCTCGTCGTTGAGCACGATATGCCGCGACCGGGCCGTCGACCAATGCGCTTCCCAACATGCCAACCACGCTTAGGAGCGGCGGCGCAGCCGACAAAAAGCCGATCTGCAGGTAGCTGAGGTTGCCCATGCTCTTGATGATCAGCGGCAGCCAAAAAGCCGACATTCCTCGAATGACCGGCGGTTTGGTGAAATGATGTTCCGGTTCGGCGTTTGGGACGAGACAGTCGTTCCCATCGCCTTGCTTGGGCTTCCCACGACGATCCGCGCTTGCCGACCGCCGCTGTGGCGTAGGGGGGGCAAGCCTTCCTTCTCGTCCGATCGATTTTGGCCTAGGCTCTCGGCGTTGCCGAGCCCTCGCGGGTGTAGCTCAATGGCAGAGCAGAAGCTTCCCAAGCTTACGACGAGGGTTCGATTCCCTTCACCCGCTCCACCGCGCGATCCGCTGGGATCGAAGCCCACGCCGTGCCCGAGCCATGCCGCGCCATTCCCGTGATATCAGCGAGCCTCACTACAAGAAGGCGCTCATCCAGCTCCAGATCGAACTCGTCAAATTGCAGCGCCGGATCATCGCCAAGGGCGAGCGCATCCTGGTGATCTTTGAGGGCCGCGATGCCGCCGGCAAGGACGGCACGATCAAGCACATCACCGAGCATTTGAGCCCGCGCGACACGCGGGTGATCGCGCTCGGCCCACCGAGCGACCACGACGAGCATTCCTGGTATTTTCAGCGCTACGTGCCGCAGCTGCCGGCGGCGGGCGAAACGGTCCTATTCAATCGCAGCTGGTACAACCGCGCCGGCGTCGAGCGCGTCATGGGCTTCTGCACTGTGGCGGAGGTCCGCGCCTTCTTCGACATGGTTCCGGCCTTCGAAGCGATGCTGGTGCGCGACGGCATCACCCTCATCAAATATTATCTCGACATCTCCAAGCGCGAACAGAAGCGCCGGCTCGACGAGCGCCGCACGGATCCGCTGAAGCAGTGGAAGCTGTCGCCGATCGACGCCAAGGCGCAGAAGCGCTGGCGCGACTACAGCGACGCGCGCGACGAGATGCTGGCCCGCACCCATCGGCCGGCTGCGCCTTGGTTGATCGTGAGCGCCGACAACAAGCATCTAGCCCGGCTCAATGTCATTCGCGATATGCTCGCACGCACGCCCTATCCCGGCCGCGGCAAAAAACTCGCGCCGCCCGACCCGGCGGTCGTTTTCCCGTATTCCGAAAGCGCGTGCAGCCGGCTCGCGCGGTGAGCGCCTCTCTTCCGCCGCCGCTCCATCAGGATCGGATCGGTGTAGCGCGGCTTCGGATCAACGAGCTGCCGGCTGTTGACGAATTCCTAGATCGCCTGGAAACCCTCCAGGTTGCGCTTGGGCGGGACGGCGGCGGCGAGGCTCACGCGTTGGCGATGAACTGGCGCAGATTGCTCGCCTCCCACTCGACCTCTTCGAGGCGGATCTTGACGACATCGCCGATGCTGACGATGCCGGCGAGCTTTCCGTCGGCGATCACCGGCAGGTGGCGGATGCGCCGTTCGGTCATCTGGCCCATGAGATCGGCGATGCTGTCCTCCGGCGTGCAGGTGAAGACCCGACGGGTCATCAAGGCCGAAACCGGCAGCTCGATGGCACTTGCGCCGCGATCGGCCAGCGCATGGACGATGTCGCGCTCGGAGAGGATGCCGGCGACGTGCTCGCCGTCGCCGCTCACGACCAGGGCGCCGATCCCCTTGCGCCGCAATAGGGCAACGGCCTCGCCGACGCTGGCTTCGGGCGCGATCGTGGCTACGGCGCGGCCCTTGTTCTTGAGAATCGTCTCGACATTCATAGGCGCCTCCTCGCACATGCGTGGACGGCCCTTGCCGGTGCGGCACGTGGGCCGCCCCCCTTTGCCGGGGTCCCAAGCGACTCCGGCGGCGTGATGAATCCTACGCTCACCCATCCGCCGGAACAAGCCTTCGCGCACAACTCATAGTGCAGTGCAGCACGCACTGGGACCAAGCCGCGTATTCGTGCTATGGAACATAGAGCGATAGGGAGGCACGGCATGGTCGAGGTTACCCCGATCAATGATTTCCTAAGCATCGCCGGACAAATCACGCGCGAGGACATCGCCGCCCTCGCCAAGCAAGGTTACGGAACCATTATCAACAACCGGCCCGACGGCGAGGCGCCGGGACAACTCACCCGCGCCGAAGCCGAGGCCGAGGCGGCAAAGCACGGGATCGCATACCGCTACATCCCCGTGACCAGCGCCACGATCACGCGGCGCGACGCGGTCGCCTTTCAGAATGCCGTGCTGCGCGGACCGCAGCCGGTGCTGGCGCATTGCCGCAGCGGCACGCGCACCTACATGCTGTGGAATGCCGCTCGCGCGCTCTTCAACCGCGAGAGCCCGCTGAAGCTCGTCGCCGAGGCGGCGATCAAGGGCTACGACCTCCGCGCCTTGCCGGCGCTGGTCGAGAAGCTCGAGGCGGAAGGCGGCTGAGCCCTCAGCCGCGCCAGCGCAATAGCCGGCGCTCGAGCGCGCCGGTGAGCGCGAAGATCAGCAGCACGAAGCCCATGATGAGCACGACCAGCGCCAGCATCAGCGCGGCGTTGAAGGTGCTCTGCGCGAAGGACAGGAGATAGCCCAACCCGCGCGACGCCGCGACGAACTCGCCGACCACCGCGCCGGTGAAGGCGAAGCCGACGGCAACCTTGAGATTGCCGAGGAGCCAGGCGAGCACGGAGGGGAGATAGACTTCCTGCAACAACGCGCGCCTGCCGCCGCCCAAGGTCACGACGCGCTCAATGAGCCGGCGATCGACCTGGCGGATGCCGGTATAGACGGTGAAGAAGATCAGCACCGCCACCAGAATGAAGGCGACCGCCATCTTCGAGGCGAGCCCGATGCCGAGCCAAATGACGAAGAGCGGCGCCAGCACGACGCGCGGCACGGCATTGAGCAGGATCATCACCGGCTCGAGCAGCTCGGCCACGATCGGCACCAGCGCCGCAGCGACGCCAAGCGCGGTGCCGATGGCGAGGCCGAGCGCGAGCCCGCCCAAAGCGGCGGCGAAGGTCGCGGCCAGATGCGGCCAGATCGTGCCGCCGGCAAAGAGCTGGACGAGCGCCAGACCGATCGCGGACGGCGCCGGTGCATAGAGCGGATTGAGGAGCCCCAAGCGCGCCGCCAGCTCCCAGACTGCGAGCAGCACGGCAAGGCCCGCGAGCTGCCGCAGCCAAGCGCCGCCGGCGCCATTCATGCCGCCGCGCCCGCGACTTCGCGCGAGAGGTCGCGCCAGACCTGGCCGAGCAAAGGCGCGAAGCTCGGATGCGTGCGCGCCGCCATCACGTCGCGCGGGCGTGGCATCGTCACCGCGTATTCGCCCGTCACCCGCGCGCGCGGCCCGCGTGAGAGAAGATAAACGGTGTCGGACAGCGCCAACGCTTCTTCGAGATCATGCGTCACCAGCAGCACGCTGATGCCCTCCTCTTCGACGAGGCGCAGAAGATCCTGCGACACGCGTGCGCGCACGATGGCATCGAGCGCGGCGAAGGGTTCGTCCATGAGGAGAAGCCGCGGGCGCAAGGCCAGCACTTGCGCCAGAGCGACGCGCTTCCTCTGCCCGCCCGAAAGCTCGCGCGGATAACGCCGCCCGAGCCCGCTAAGACCGAGGCGCTCGAGCCATGCCTCGGCCTCAATGAGCGCCTGGCGCCGCTCCCTGCCCGCGAGTTTCAGCCCGAGCGCGACATTCTCCGCTGCCCGCCGCCAGGGCAGGAGCGCATCGTCCTGGAAGAGGATGCCGATCTCGCGCTTGGCGTAGCTCGTCTCGATGCGGCCGCGCGATGGCGCCTGCAGGCCGATGATGGCGCGCAAGAGCGTGCTCTTGCCCGCGCCCGACGGCCCGACCAGGCTGACGACGCGCGCATCGGGGACGGTGAGGCTCGCGTCTTCCAGCACCGGCGTGGCGCCATAGCTCAGCGCCAACTCGACGACGCGCAGCACTCAGCCTCCGGCGATCGAGGTGTCGAGGAGGCCGGTGATCGTGCTCCCGGGCGGCAGGAGCCCCGCCACCTCGAGCGATTGCGCGACGCGGTCGGCGGCGGCGCGATCGATCGCGATGCTGGTGGGATAGAGCGAGGCGCGGTACTTCGCGAGGATGTCGCGCATTTCGCCGAGATCGGCGCCGATGGTCATCTCGCTCGGCAGCGATGTGACGAGATCCGCGACCGGCAGGCTCTGCACCGCACCGAGCGCGCCTTGCAGGGCGCGGGCGAGCGCCGCCATCTCGCTCTTGCGCCGATCAAACTCGGCGGCGCGCACGGCGACGCCCATGAATTCGTAATTGCCGCCGAGATAGCGCTGCGCGTCGGCGCTCTGCATGGCATTGACCAGCACCTTGCCGCCGGCGCGCTCAATGAGCGTCAGCGCCGGCTCCTGCACCAGCCCGGCATCGAGCTGGCCCTGGCGCAGCGCCTCGAGCAGATTGGTGCCGACCGTGGCGAACTGCACCTTCGATGGATCGGCGCCGGCGTTCTTCAGCAGAAAGAGCGCGAGCGCGTGGTCGGCATTGCCCAGCGCCGAGACGCCGATCGTGCGCCCTTCGAGATCCTTGAGCCCCGTGATCGCCTTTGCCGATTGCGGCGAGGTCGCGAGCGCGAAGAGCGGCAGCTTGCCGGTCGAGGCGAAGCGGCGCACCGCCGCGCCATGCGCATAGGCCTGGATCGCCACGTCGAGCGAGGTGGCGGCGTAATCGACGGCGCCGCCGACCAGCGCCTGAATCGCCGCATTGCCGCCGCGCATATAGACGAGCTCGACCGCGAGCCCTTGCGCGTGGAAGAAGCCCTGGGCGCGCGCGACCTCATAGGGGATGATGCAGAGGAGCTGGCTGCAAAAGGCCAACTGGATCGGCTTGCCGGCGCCGCGCGCGCTCGTCCCGGCCGTCGCCGTCAGCACGCCGGCGAGCGCCGCTGCGCCCTTCAGCACCGTGCGGCGGCGAAAGTCCTTGCCGTTCCAAGCCGCCAATTTCGGATCGCAACAGCTCATCTCTGCCTTCCCTGCCGGCCGAGTTTGCATTCCGTAAATGCGCTGTAAATTACATAATTTCGGTGTGTTAGATCAGGTCGGGTCCCATGTCGGCGCATAGCCCGGCCAGTCGACGATGCGGTCATCGCCGCCGAGCGCCGCGATCGCGGCGCGATCCTCCGGCGTCAAAGCAAAATCGAAGATGGCAATGTTGGCCGCGAGATGCGCACGGCTCGTGGCCTTGGGCACGGCCGACACGCCGTCCTGCTCGATGAGCCAACGCAAGGTCACTTGCGCCGGCGTCTTGCCGTATTTACGCGCGATCGCGGCGATCTTGGCGTCCCGGAGGACGCCGCCGCGGGCCAGCGGCGCATAGGCGGTCAGCATCATGCCAAAGCGGCGCGTCGCCTCCAGGACCGGGCGCTGCGCGAGACCGGGGTGATATTCGACCTGGTTGGCGAGGAGATCGGCGCCATGGGTCTCGACCGACTCGGTAAGCAGCTTCACCGAGAAATTGCTGACGCCGATATGCCGCGCCTTGCCCGCTTCGCGCAACTCGGCGAAGGCGGCCAGCGTGGCGCCCAGCGGCGCTGCGGGGTTCGGCCAATGCACCAGCAAGAGATCGACATGATCCATGCCGAGCCGGCGCAAGCTGTCCTCGGCGCTGCGCTTGGCGGCTTCGGGCGCGAGCTTGCTCGGCGGAACCTTGGTGGTGATGAAGACGGCATCGCGGTCGACGCCGGAATCGCGCACCGCCTTGCCGATTTCGGCCTCGTTGCCATAGAGATCGGCGGTGTCGATGTGGCGGTAGCCGAGTTCGAGCGCGGCCGTCACCGCGTCATAGCAGGCGCGCCCGGTGAGCTGCCAAGTACCGAGCCCGAGGGCCGGCACCTGCGTGCCTTTGACAGCGACATACTTCATGGACCATCCTCGGGATACAATCGGCCGCCGCGCCGCCGCCCTGGACCCTGCCACAACGATCCCGCGCGCGGCAAGACGCGGCGCTTCGCAGTCCTCGTGGAGACCCCGCATGCAAACCCTGATCGGCCTGCTCTTTCTCGCCCTGAGCTTCGCCACGCCGGTTTGGGCGCAGGCCCAGTCCGGACCTTCGGTCGAAATCGACCACCCCTGGGCGCGCGCCACGCTCGCCGGCACCAAGACGGGCGCCGCCTATATGACCTTCGTCAACAAGGGCACGGCGGACGACCGTGTGGTGGGCGCTTCGACGCCGGTAGCGGCGAAGGCTGAGATCCATGAGATGATCCTTCAGGACGGCGTGATGAAGATGCGGCCGGTCGCGGCGCTCGACCTCAAGCCCGGCAGCACCACCGTGCTCGAGCCCGGCAAATATCATGTGATGCTGATCGGGCTCAAGCACCCGCTCAAACCCGGCGACACCTTTCCCTTGACCTTGAAGCTCGAGCAGGGCGGCGAGCGTCAGGTCATGGTTGCGGTCGAAAGCCCGACCAAGACGGGCGGCGCCGTCGGCGGCATGGGTGACATGGGCGACATGAAAATGGGAAAATGACCGGCCGCAAAGCCGCTCAGAAATCGATGCAGCGGCCGTTGCGCTCCCAATCGCCGTAGCGTGTCGGGTCTGGCCCCTTGGGGCCGCCGATCTCGCGCTGTTCTTTCGCGGGCGGCGGCTTGTCCGTCTGCGGCGCGGGCGGCGCTGGTGGATCGGCTGGCTGCTTCTTCTCCGGCATGATCGAAGTATGGCGAGCGGTGCGGGAATTTCCAAGCCTTGACGGATCTGCCGCCGAACGCCAGCTAAGCAATCATGGACCATGCCTTGCGGACCGGCATTCCGAGTGCCGTCCACGCCGCGCTCTCGCTGGTTGCCTCGCCGCAATTCAATACTCTTGCCACCGGCTGCGATCCGCGCCACGCTGCTGTCGCCGTCACTTCTGGACTGACCGAGACTTTGAGCGCGGACGAGATGACCGGCGTTCCCGCCCATGAAATGTTGCACATTGTCAACCGCGATACGCGGGCCATGACGATCGCGCCGCGAGCGCCGGCCGCGCCTAATCCCAGGGCCGGGCAGCGCCACATCCCTGGCGGCAAGGGGCCGTGGGGTTAAATCGTGGCGCAGCGGAACGATGGCTCCAGAACGACGTTTGCTTCGGACATCGCTGAGAACGGTTGGGATCGGGCCTTGTCAGAACCTTCGGCGACGGCCTCGGCGGCGCCGACGGCGCGGAGTGTCGCAATCGACTTGATCGCTGCCGTCTTGCGGCGCAATCGGCAGATCGACGATGCCATCGAAGACAACAGCGAGATGGCGACGCTGGCGGCGCGCGACCGCGCCTTCGCGCGCCTCTTGGTGGCGACCGTGCTTCGCCGGCAGGGGGAGATCGACGCGCTCATTGCGCATTGCCTCAATACGCCGCTGGCGCCGCGCGCCGCAATGGTCCACGACATGCTGCGGCTCGGCATTGCGCAGCTGCTTTTCCTGCGGACCCCGCCGCACGCGGCGGTTGCAACCACGGTCGATCTCGCGGGCGCGCGCGGGTTCCTGTCGCATAAGGGTCTCGTCAACGCCGTGCTGCGCCGTTTGTGCCAGGAAGGGCCGGCGCTCGTCGCCGCCCAGGACGCGGCGCGGCTCGACACGCCGGACTGGCTGTGGCGCTCGTGGAGCGAGGCCTATGGCGAGGCGACCGCGCGCGCCATCGGGCTGGCGCATCTGAAGGAGGCGCCGCTCGACATCACCGTGCACGGCGACCCTGAGCTCTGGCGCGAGCGGCTCGATGCCATCGTGCTGCCGACGGGCACGCTGCGGCGCAAAGCCGGCGGCGCGATCATGAGCCTTCCCGGTTACGAGGAAGGCGCGTGGTGGGTGCAGGACGCCGGCGCCGCCATCCCCGCGCGACTTTTCGGCGACATTGCCGGCGAGCGCGTCATCGATCTGTGCGCCGCGCCCGGCGGCAAGACGGCGCAGCTCGCTTCCGCCGGCGCCCTGGTCACCGCCATCGACCGCTCGCCCAGGCGCTTGGAGCGGCTCAATGCCAATCTGGCGCGGCTATCGCTTACGGTCGAAAGCCTGGTCGCCGATGCCGTGCTGTGGCGGCCGCCGCAGCCCGTGCGCTGCGTGCTGCTGGACGCGCCCTGCACCGCCACCGGCGCGATCCGCCGCCATCCCGACGTGCCGCGACTGAAGACGCCGGAGGACGTGGCGCGGCTCGCCGCGGTCCAGGAGCGGCTCTTGGCCGCCGCGGTCGAGATGGTGGCGCCGGGCGGCATGCTGATCTACTGCACCTGCTCGCTCGAGCCGCAGGAGGGAGCGATGCAAACGCAAAAGCTCCTGGCGGACGGCGCGCCGCTCAGACGCCTTCCCATCCGGCCCGAGGAGATCGGCGGACTCAAGGAATGCCTGACGCAAGAGGGCGATCTGCGAACCTTGCCCTGTCATCTGGCGGAATTCGACGGCATCGACGGGTTCTACGCCGCGCGGCTCGTACGCGAGGATTGAGCCGGCCGCGCACGCGGCTTGCGGCCCTCGGCGTTCCCTGTTAGTCAAGCGCCATGCAGCGGCCGATCCGCATCGCGCCCTCGATTCTCTCCGCCGATTTTTCGCGCCTCGGCGAGGAGGTGCGCGCGATCACGGCGGCGGGCGCCGATTACATCCACATCGACATCATGGACGGGCATTTCGTGCCCAACCTCACCATCGGGCCGGCGGTGGTGAAGGCGCTGCGCCCGCATTCGCCGCTGCCCTTCGACGTTCATCTCATGATCGCGCCGGTCGATCCCTATATCGGCGAATTCGCTGCCGCCGGCGCCGACATCATCACCGTCCATCCCGAAGCGGGGCCGCATCTCCACCGCAGCGTCGAGCTCGTCAAATCGCTCGGCAAGAAGGCGGGCGTCGCGCTCAATCCGGCGACGCCGGCGGAAGCGGTTGATTACCTGCTCGATGATCTCGACCTCATTCTGGTAATGACGGTCGATCCCGGCTTCGGCGGCCAAGGCTTCATCATGGCCCAACTCGACAAGATCCGCGCGATCCGCCGCCGCCTCGATGGGCGCGCGCACGCCATCGATCTCGAAGTCGATGGCGGCATCACCGATCAGACCGCGCGCGCCGCCATCGCCGCAGGCGCCGATGTGCTGGTGGCGGGCAGCGCCAGCTTCGCCGGCGGGGCCAAGGCCTATGCCGCCAATTTGCGGCGTCTGCGCGGCAACGGCACGGATCAGACGGCCGGGTGATGCAATCGGCGCGCGCGGCATTTTACGGGTCGGCGCCTTATCACCTGACATTGTGGGGCAGACGCCCGCGCAGCCTCGCCTTCCGTTTGCCCGCGAAGTGGCCGGGCGATGCGGCGGCAGGCGCGACGCTGCTCGAGGGCGGCTTCCGCTTTCTCGGCGAGAGCGCGCAGGAGAGGATGCCGCCTTGGACGGCCGATCGCCGTCCGGAATGGCTCGCCGAGCTGCATCGCTTCCGTTGGCTGGCGGACCTCGCGGCCGTCGGCCAGGATGCCGCCGCGACCGCGCGCGCCTGGACCGCCGACTGGGTGCAGCGCTACGCCGTTTTTGAGCCGCTCGCCTGGCGCCCCGATGTGATGGGCGACCGGCTCTTCGCCTGGATCGAGCATTTCGACCTGATCGCCGGCGCCGATGACCAGGCGACGGGCGATTGGCAAGCCGACCTGCTGCGCAGCCTCGCACAGCAGACACGCCATCTCGCGCGTGTCGCGGGGCGCGAGGGCGCCGGGCTCGATCGCCTCGCCGCGCTGCGCGGTCTCGTCGCGGCTTCGGCGGCGCTGCGGCAGGAGGGCCGGCTCGCCCGTGCCTTGCGCGCGCTCGATCGCGAGATCGGCGCGCAGATCCTGCCGGATGGCGGGCATCAGGCGCGCAGCCCAGCGGCACAGCTTGCGGCGCTGCGCCTCCTGATCGACGCCCACGCGGCGCTTGCCGCGGCGGGCCGCGCCGTGCCGGGCGAGCTGCAGCAGGCGATCGACCGCGCCGCCCCGATGCTGCGCTTCTTCCGCCACGGCGATGGCAGGCTTGCCCTCTTCAACGGCGCCGATGAGGGTGATGCGGCGATGCTCGAACTGGTGCTGGCGCGCGGCGAGGCGAAAGGCCGGCCGCCGGCGAGTGCGCCTTACGTCGGCTTCGAGCGACTTCAGGGGGGCGGCACCGTCGTCCTCGCCGATTGCGGCAAGCCGGCGCCGCCTGGCTTCCGCGACGAGGCGCATGCGGGCACGCTTTCTTTCGAGATGAGCCACGGGCGCGAGCGCATCATCGTCAATTGCGGCGCTTATCAGGGCGCGAGCGCCGAATGGCGGATGGCGACGCGCGCCACTGCCGCGCATTCGACGCTGATCGTCGCCGATACCAACTCGACCGAGATCCGCCCCGACGGCGCGCTCGGCCCCGGACCCGAAAACGTCACCTGCCAGCGCGTCGAGGACAATGGCAGCCAGCTGGTGACGGCGAGCCATGACGGCTATCGCCACAATTTCGGCCTGGTGCATGGAAGGCAGCTTTTCCTTGCTGCCGATGGCGAGGATCTGCGCGGCGAGGACCGGCTCACCGGCGAGGCCGGCCGCGGCTTCGCCATCCGCTTCCATCTGCACCCCGATGTCGAGGCCGCGTTGTCGCCGGAAGGCAACACGCTGCTGTTGCGGCTGCCGAGCGGGATGGCCTGGCGGCTCCGCACCTCCGGCGCGGTGATGAGTCTGGGCGAGAGCGTCTATCTCGGCGACGGTGCGGCGCGGAAGACGCAGCAGATCGTGCTCGACGGCCATGTCGGCACCACCGGCGCGCATGTGCGCTGGGCGCTCCGCCGGGAATAGCGGCGGAGCTCTCTAGAAGACCTCAAGGGCCGGGCACCGATGGTGCCCAGCCCACCATCGTCATCGCTCAATCCTTGATGAATTTGAATAGCGGAAAAATTTTGGGTTCCGTCATGGGAAAGCCGATCTTCGCCGCCATGGGCATCAAGACCTCCCCGAAACGGCGGAATGCCTCCTCTGACTCCCAGACATCGACGACTCGCCAGCCGCCCTGCATCGGCCCTGCGATGTGCATCAGCACGCCCTTGACCGGCCAGTCAGCGAGCTTGTTGAATTGACGGCCACGGCCCATGAATTGGTCTACGACTTCCTCATACTTCGCTTGAGTAACGCCGGGAAACTCGAATACCACGCCGATTGCCATTGTTCTCTCCCCTTAGCCGACATTTCCCAGATGGCCGGTCGGTTCGGCCACGGAGCGGCGAAACTAATCTAATTCAAAACAACCGGCAAGGGAGTGACCATTGTTTCTCGCCCCGGACCTGCCTCCGATCCACGATTGCGCCTTCAATGCATCGGTCGCGCCGCATCAAAACCCGACTGCCATTCGCAGCGCCACCGAGGCTTGATCGGTCGTCGGGGCCGCTCTATCGTCCTGGCCTTCGCCTTTGGGATTCCGCATGCCCGATGCGTCCTCCCGCCCGATCGTGCGGGCGCTGATCTCCGTCTCCGACAAGACCGGTCTCGTCGCCTTCGCCAGCGAATTGACGCGGCACGGCGTGAGTTTGATCTCGACCGGCGGCACCGCACGCGCGCTTGCGGAAGCGGGGCTCGCGGTCGCCGAGGTCGCCTCGGTCACGGGCTTCCCGGAGATGCTCGACGGCCGCGTCAAGACGCTCCATCCGGCAATTCACGGCGCCATCCTGGCGCGCCGCGACAGCGCGGAGCACGAGGCGGCGCTCGCCCAACACGGCATCGCGCCCATCGATCTCGTCATCGTCAATCTCTACCCCTTCGCCGCCACGGTCGCGCGTGGCGGCAGTGTCGAAGAGTGCATCGAGAACATCGACATCGGCGGCCCCGCGCTGATCCGTGCCGCCGCCAAGAATCATGACTTCGTCACGACCGTCACCGACCCCGGCGACTACGCTTTAGTGCTCGCGGATATGGCGGCGCATGGCAACGCGACGACGTTCGCCTTGCGTCGCCGGCTCGCCGGCCTCGCTTACACGCGCACTGCCGCCTATGACGCCGCCATTGCGCAGTGGTTCGCGGCGCAAGAGGGCGAGATCTTTCCATCCTTGTTGGTGCTCTCGGCCGCGCGCGCCGAGCTTCTGCGCTATGGCGAGAATCCCCATCAGCAAGCGGCATTCTATCGCGGCGGCGAAACGCGGGCAGGCGTCGCCACCGCGCGGCAGATCCAGGGCAAGGAACTCTCCTTCAACAACCTCAACGACACGGACGCCGCTTACGAGCTGGCCGCCGAGTTCATTGAGCCGGCGGTCGCCATCATCAAGCATGCCAATCCCTGCGGCGTCGCGCTCGGCGACAATTTGCGCGAGGCCTATGCCAAGGCGCTCGCTTGCGATCCCCAAAGCGCCTTCGGCGGCATCATCGCGGTGAATCGGCCGCTCGACGCCGCGACCGCTGCGGAGATTGCCAAGCTCTTCGCCGAGGTAGTGATCGCGCCCGATGTGACGCCCGAGGCGCAGGCTGTGCTCGCGCGCAAGACGGCGCTGCGCGTCCTGGTCGCGGGCGCGTTGCCCGATCCGGCCGCGGCGGGCATGACCTTGCGCTCGCTCGCCGGCGCCTACCTGCTGCAGACGCGCGACAACGGAAGCTGCGATCGGGCCGCGCTCAAGATCGTGACGAAGCGCGCGCCGAGCGAGGACGAGATCGCCGATCTCATCTTCGCCTTCACCGTCGCCAAGCATGTCAAGTCGAACGCCATCGTCTATGCCAAGCGCGGCGCCACGGTCGGCATCGGCGCCGGGCAAATGAGCCGCGTCGATGCCGCGCGTATCGCCGCCTGGAAGGCCGAGGAGGCCGGCCGCGCGGCAGGGCTCGCGGCGCCGCCGACGCGCGGCTCGGTGGTCGCGTCGGATGCGTTCTTTCCCTTCGCCGACGGGCTCGAGGCGGCGATTGCCGCCGGCGCCACCGCCGTCATCCAGCCGGGCGGCTCGCTGCGCGACCAAGAAGTGATCGCCGCCGCCGACCGGGCCGGCATCGCCATGGTCTTCACGGGCATGCGGCACTTCCGACATTAGCCCGGAAGCAAGCGCCGCGGGCATTGCGCCCCGCGCTGTTACAGGCTTGCCGGGGTCCCGTACTATTTCGGGGCGCCGCGGCCGCGGATACGAGTCGATTGCCGCGGCGACTTGTGAGAGAATGGCTGCGCCTGCCGCGTGACGCCAGGCAAATTCTCAAAATCAGTTCACCAAGCCACGGGGAGGTCAGGCATGCCCAAATATCTGGTTCAAGCGAGTTACATTGGCGAAGGGATCAAGGGGCTGCAGAAGGAAAAGGCCGCCGGCCGGATCGAAACGGTGAAGCGCGCCGTCGAGGGGATGGGCGGCAAGATCGAAAGCTTCTATTGGGCCTTCGGCGAACACGATGTGGTCTCGATCATGGATCTGCCGGACAACATCAAGGCGGCCGCGCTCGCCTTCGCGGTCTCCTCCACCGGCCTCGTCCGCACCGTGACGACGCCGCTGCTCACCGCCCAGGAGGTCGACCGGGCGCTCGGTGAGAGCGTCGGCTACCGCCCGCCCGGCCGTTAGGCTAACGCCGGCTCGGCATCGGCGGCGGGATTGTCGCGGCGACGCTCTCCCGCGCTAGGTGGCGCTCGAAATAGGTCTTGAGATTTGCGGCTTGGCCGAGCATCGCGGCGCTCTCCGGCAGCTTGCTCGCATAGTAGAGCATCGGCATGAGGTTCATGTCGGCGAGGGTGAAGGACTTGCCGACGAGGTAGCCGGTCTTGGCGACCGCGCGGTCGAGCAGGCCGAAGTGCTGCTCGATCTTCGGCAGCGCGCCGTCGATGAGCTCGCGGTCGGGCTTGCCGTCGGGAGTGCCGGGAAAGAAGTAGCCGCGCAGATACTGGCGCACCAGCACGGGATCGATGGAAGTGTTGACCAGCGACACCCATTGCTCGGCTCGCGCGCCGTCGAGCGCATCCCGCGGCGCGAGCGGCGGGCCGTCGAATTTGTGGTCGATGTAGAAGCAGATGGCGCGGGATTCGCAGAGCGTGACATCGCCGTGACGCAGCACCGGAATCTTGCCCAGGGGATGGATGGCATCGACTTCGGGGGTGTGCGGCATGACCGGGATCAGCGTGTAGGGCACGCCTTTCTCGGCGCAGGCGACGCGGGTCATCCAGACATAGTTGCTCTGCGGACCGCCGATGATGTGAAGTTCGGGCATGTGAGGGCTCCTGGTCGGTTTGGGACGGTCGCCTCGCGGATTGGGCCGGCGCCGTCAAATTAGCATGGAATCCGCGCGCGGTGAGCCATGGCCGCCATAGACTAGATGATCCCGGAATTCGCCGCCTCTCCGCTGTCGGGGCGGTCCTCACCAGCAAATTTGCAACGGGGGGCGGAAGCGTGCACAATTTGCCCGGCATCATGCGGGATGCTCATTCCGCTGGGCAGCACGACGGGAGGATAGAATCATGCAAACGGTTATAAGAACATATTCCGGAAAGGGTGCCAAAGAGTTGTTTGATGTGCTGGAGAAGCACAAGGCAGATGTGGAAAAGCTGCTGCGCTCAGTCAAAGGTTTCGTGGGCTACACCATGGCCCGCAGCGGCGATGGCGGATTCTCGGTGACGGTATGCCACGACAAGGCTGGCATCGATGAAAGCGTTCGCGTGGCGAAGGACTGGATCGCGAAGAACGCCGCAAGCACGGGCGCGGCCGCGCCGAAGGTATCGGAGGGCACGGTCATCCTTCACCTGAAATAGCCCTTGCGTTGAGATTGGCGCCGGGGCGCGCCTCGGCCATAAGAGCCTGCCCTATTCGGCACGTCGAGGATTTTGGGCTGGCGGGCGTAGCGTGACACCTTTTGTCCTGCCGCGGCGGAGGGCCCCGCCGGCCGGCGGGGTGGTTTGGCGCCTCCCTTGTCTAAGCCCGGCCTTCCCGAATAAATTGGTCGGCAGAGCCCAAGAGACGCAAAGGGAGCCGAGCGCCATGGCGAGCACCACGCTTTTTCCCGTGCCCGAGGAGCTGGCGCGCCGCGCCTGGATCGACGAGGCCGGCTATTTCAAGCTCTACGAGGCCTCGCTCGCCGACCCCCATCGCTTCTGGGGCGAGCACGGCAAGCGTCTCGATTGGATCAAGCCCTACACCAAGGTCAAGAACTCCCGCTTCGAGGGCGAGATCAGCATCAAATGGTTCGAGGACGGGACGCTCAACGCCAGCGTCAACTGCCTCGACCGCCATCTCGCCACACGAGCCGACCAGACGGCCATCCTGTGGGAAGGCGACAGCCCGTCCGAGCACCGCCATGTCAGCTATGCCGAGCTGCACGAGAAGGTCTGCCGCCTCGGCAACGTCCTGAAGGCGCATGGCGTCAAGAAGGGCGATCGGGTGACGATCTATCTGCCGATGATCCCCGAGGCGGCCATCGCCATGCTCGCCTGCGCCCGCATCGGCGCGGTGCACAGCGTCGTCTTCGGCGGCTTCTCGCCGGAGAGCCTCATCGGCCGCATCCAGGATTGCCGCTCGGATTTCGTCATCACCGCTGATGAGGGCCTGCGCGGCGGCCGCAAGGTGCCCTTGAAGGCCAATACCGACGAGGCGCTCAAATCCTGCCCTGACGTCAAGCGCGTCCTGGTGGTGCGCCGCACCGGCGGGCAGGTCGGTTGGACCCAGGGCCGCGACCTCTGGTACGACGACGAGATGGCGAAGGCGCCGCGCGACTGCCCGCCCGCCGAGATGAGCGCCGAGGACCCGCTCTTCATCCTCTACACCTCCGGCTCGACCGGCAAGCCCAAGGGCGTGCTGCACACGACGGGCGGCTATCTGGTCTTCACCGCGATGACGCACCAATACGTCTTCGACTACCACGACGGCGACATCTTCTGGTGCACCGCCGATGTCGGCTGGGTCACCGGGCACAGCTACATCGTCTATGGCCCGCTCGCCAATGGCGCGACCAGCGTGATGTTCGAAGGCGTCCCCAATTATCCCGATCCTTCGCGTTTCTGGCAGGTGATCGACAAGCACAAGGTCAACATCTTCTACACCGCGCCCACGGCGATCCGTGCGCTGATGCGCGAAGGCGACCATTTCGTCGCCAAGACCTCGCGCGCGTCCTTGAAGCTCCTGGGCACGGTCGGCGAGCCGATCAATCCCGAGGCATGGCTGTGGTATCACCGCGTCGTCGGCGACAGCCGCGTGCCCATCGTCGACACCTGGTGGCAGACCGAGACGGGCGGCATCCTGATCACGCCCTTGCCGGGCGCGACGCCCTTGAAGCCGGGCTCGGCGACGCGGCCCTTCTTCGGCGTCAAGCCCGTCATCGTCGACGGCGAGGGCAAGGAGCTCGCAGGCGCGGCCGAGGGCAATCTCTGCATCGCGGACAGCTGGCCGGGCATGATGCGCACCGTCTTCGGCGACCACAAGCGCTTCATCGAGACCTATTTCGCGACCTTCAAGGGCAAGTATTTCACCGGCGACGGCGCGCGCCGCGACGAAGACGGCTACTACTGGATCACCGGCCGCGTCGACGACGTGATCAACGTCGCCGGCCACCGCCTCGGCACCGCCGA
>Ga0209415_10003832_pt1 | contig 27835 bp, 21 predicted proteins | sample PeaSoiSIISIP2007_FD_187696 | JGI IMG/M metagenome (GOLD analysis project Ga0209415, IMG submission 187696) | Peat soil microbial communities from Weissenstadt, Germany - SII-SIP-2007 (SPAdes) (version 2) | ecosystem: Environmental > Terrestrial > Soil > Wetlands > Peat | place: Germany... | reverse complement strand
GGAACGCCGGTTTCTTCCTGCAGCTGGCGAGTGACATGTCTGCACTACTACAGAGTATGTACCCACAACTTTAATATATGATCAAGGAAATGAAGCTCCCTTTAAGATTTTGGCATGTCTGCTGATAAAAGAGTGGTTTTAAAGATTTGCCCGTCCTTAGAACGAATCCCGAAAAAGGGATTGCTATGACTCAACTTAAACTTGTCTTTTAACATAAAAGGAAGAAATAATGCCGAAGTTTGCAGCGAATTTGACGATGTTCTTTACCGAGGTCCCCTTTATGGAGCGGTTTGCATCGGCCAGGGGCGCAGGATTTTCAGCAATCGAATATTTATTCCCTTATGAATTCGAAGCGGCCGAACTGAAAGCTCAACTGGGGAAAAACAGATTAACACAAGTTTTGTTTAATCTCCCCGCCGGCAAGTGGGAGGAAGGTGAGCGGGGAATTGCCGCAAATCCGGAACGAGTCGAAGAATTTCGTGCCGGAGTCGCAAAAGCAGTGGTGTATGCTCTTGAACTCGGGGTGGGCAAGCTCAATTGTTTGGCCGGTAAGAGAATACACGGTTATGATAACGAAAAACAATGGTCAACCCTGGTCGGGAATGTGCGCTATGCGGCAAAAGTATTGCAGGAAAAGGGTTTGCGACTGATGGTTGAACCGATCAATCACTTCGATATCCCCGGTTTTTTTCTCAACCGGACTGAGCAGGCACTGAAACTTATTGACGATGCCGGGATGCCGAATGTTTTCGTGCAGTATGATGTCTACCATGCTCAAAGGGAAGAAGGCGACCTGACAACCACACTACGCAAACATATCGATAAAATCGGCCATATTCAGATAGCCGATAATCCCGGGCGCCATCAGCCCGGTACCGGCGAAATAAACTATCCGTTTATTTTTAAAGAAATCGATGCATCGGGCTACCGCGGACACATCGGACTTGAGTATGTGCCTATTCCTGACAGCAAGTCTTCTCTTGCCTGGATAACGGAATTCGGCTACAAACTCTGACTTGGACTGTAACTGCTGTTTTAATCGTGTTAATCAATCATAAGAAAGAAACGGACAAAAAGATGAAAATCGGTTTAATAGGTCTTGGGATCATGGGAAAACCCATGAGCCGCAATTTGCTGAAAGCCGGCTATCAGCTTGTCGTTTTCAATAGAAGCAAGGGTGCGTTGAATGAACTTGTCGCTGCCGGGGCGAACGCTGCGGCGAATCCCAGGGAAGTGGCGGAGCAGGCGGAGATCGTCATCACGATGCTGCCCAACTCCCCCCACGTCAGAGAGGTGGTTTTGGGAGAGGCCGGTGTCATCGAAGGCGCGGCGAAAGGTTCTGTTGTCATTGATATGAGCTCTATTGCTCCGCTGGTGAGTCGTGAAATAGCTGCCCGGTTGGATGAGGAAGGCATAGAAATGCTTGATGCGCCCGTAAGCGGCGGAGAGCCCAAGGCCATAGACGGCACTCTTGCAGTGATGGTGGGCGGCAAAAAAGAGATTTTCGATAAGTGCTACCCTGTCATGAAAGCCATGGCAAGTTCCGTTGTGTTTGTCGGAAGTGCGGGAGCCGGCAATGTCGCAAAACTGGCGAATCAGGTCATAGTCGCACTTAATATCGCCGCGATGTCTGAGGCCCTCGTCCTGGTCGCTAAAGCTGGTGTGGACCCGGACCTCGTCTATCAGGCCATCCGCGGCGGACTTGCCGGCAGCGCTGTGCTGGATGCAAAAGCCCCGCTCATAATGGACCGTAAGTTCAAACCGGGCTTTCGGATCGACCTGCACATTAAAGATCTCAATAACGTTCTGGAGACCTCGCACTCAATCGGAGTGCCATTGCAGCTTACCGCTTCCGTAATGGAAATTATGCAGGCCCTTAAAGTCGACGGCCTGGGTGACGCGGACCATGGAAGCCTGGTCCGCTACTATGAAAAAATGGCCGGCATTGAGGTAAAACGGTAATAACAGGCGGGAGCAAGGTTGCCGACAGAGAATGCCCGCCATTGCACTTAACACATTTATGAGGTATTTGTTGGCTGATGCAGCTCATTCCTACATGAAGAGACCTTGCATCTTCGCTGTCCGAGATAGTCGAATTGTTTCTGCCGAAGTTCTGTGGAACGTATCAGGTTTGGAAACAGAAAAAATACGAGGAGGAGGATAAACGTGATGAAATCGAAAAATTGGGTCAGGGTTGTATCCGTTGCATTATCGTTGTTGCTGGTTTTGGTGTTTTTCGTATCCGCTCACTCACAACAGAACGTCATCAAGATCGGCGCAGTCTATCCCCTGACCGGCAATATCGCCTCAACTGGTCTGGATTGCAAGAGGGGCGTTGACCTGGCGGTGGATATCATCAACGGGAAATACGATCTTGATCTCCCCTTGGCGAGGAGTGAGGGGCTGCCGAACCTGGGCGGTGCAAAAATCGAGATTGTATATGCCGATACCAAGGGAGACCCGAAAAACGGAATGTCCGAGGCTGAAAGGCTGATTACCTCGGAAAAGGTAGTTGCCATGATCGGTGCCTACCAGAGTGCTGTGACGAAAACCGCCAGTCAGATGACCGAAAGGCTGGGGATTCCCTATGTATGCTCGGATTCTTCTTCTCCCACACTGACGGAAAGGGATTTCAAGTACTTTTTCAGGGTTAGCCCCCACGACGATATTTTTGCCCGGGACCAGTTCCAGTTCCTGAAGGACCTGGAAAAGAAGACCGGGCAGACAGTTCATAACATCGCTGTGCTTTACGAAAATACGGAATTCGGCTCAAATGCCGGCAAAGCCTACAAGAAATATGCCTCTGAATTCGGTTATAACGTGGTTGCCGATATATCATACTCGGCCAACGCAACTGACGTGACCAGCGAGGTGGGCAAGCTCATCGTAAGCAAACCGGACGTACTGATGCATGCGTCGTATATCACAGATGCCATTCTCTTTACCAGGACTTTCAAGGAAATGGGCTTTCAACCTAAAGGCATTATGACTATGGCGGGTTATATTGAGCCTGGCTACCTGGCGGCGATAAAAGCTGATGGCAACTACATAATTGTCCGGTCGACCTTTGCACTCGATCTTGCCAAGAATAAACCACTCGTGGCCAAGGTCAACGACCTTTTCAGAAAGAAATACGGCATAGACATGAGTGAAAACGCCGCCCGGAGCTTCATGGCCCCGTTCGTCCTTGCCGAGGCGATCAACCGGGCGAAGTCCACAGCTCCAGAAGCTATTGTGAAAGCTCTTCATGAGACTGACATACCCGGCAACCAGACTATTTACCCATGGAAGGGGATCAAGTTCGACCCGCAAACCAACCAGAACATCTACGCGAGGGGAACGCTTGTTCAGATACTCAATCAGGAATATGTAACCATCTGGCCTTTTGACTCGGCTTCGAGGCCAGTAGTCTGGCCGTTCCCGGCATGGAAAGACAGATAGTAGCCAGGAGACCGAACCATGCCTGATCAGCTGCTTCAGCAGATTGCCGATGGTTTATTAATCGGCCTGATGTACTCATTGGTCGCCATCGGGTTGACGCTTATTTGGGGTGTCATGAACATCGTGAATTTCGCCCACGGCGACTTCCTGATGCTCGGCATGTTCACCTCCTTCTGGCTCTTTACCCTGTACGGCATCGATCCCATCTTTTCGATACCAATAGGCTTTGTCTGCATGTTTGTCATGGGCACGCTGATCTACCGCTTCATTGTGAGCAAGGTGATGAAGGGCCCCATACTGGCCCAGTTGGTAGTGACCTTTGGAGTGAGTATCTTTATCTCCAATCTTGCCGTATATTTCTGGACCCCGGATTTCCGGCTTTTGCCGGCCACAATACTCCACGGTACGTGGCGAATCGGCGGCATCGAACTCAGCGTTCCCAAAGTTGCAGCTTCCATCGGGAGCGTAATCGCCAGTGTCTGCATGATTATTTTCCTGAAAAGGACGAAAACCGGCAAGGCTATTTTGGCGACCGAGATGGACCGCGAGGCGGCCCTGCTCATGGGGATCAATACCGAGCGCATCAACTCGCTTTCTTTTGGAATCGGTACGGCCCTCGTCGGAGTGGCGGGGGCCTTCTTATCTACGTATTACTACATCTATCCCCAGGTGGGAGGTCTGTTCGGGACTATTGCTTTTTGTGTCGTGGCCCTCGGCGGGTTCGGCAGCATTGAGGGGGCATTTATCGCTGGGATACTGGTAGGGTTGGCGCAGACATTAGGCGGGTTTTTCTTTGATCCGTCTTACAAGTATGCCATTGTCTACATGATCTATCTCATAACAATCTGGATTAGACCGCAGGGCCTCATGGGGTGGTAGCGCATGCGTAATTTCACGGTTCGGCAGATTATTGCGGGATTTGCCATTATCTTCCTGCTTATTGCCTTTCCTCTGGTTGTCCGCCAGTCCTTTCACATTCATGTAATGATCCTCGTGTTCATGTTCGGCATGCTGGGAGTTGCGTGGAACATCATGGGCGGCTATGCCGGTATGTTTTCTTTCGGGCAGGCGGCCTTTTTCGGCATCGGCGCTTATACTTCTTCCTATTTGTCTATCGCCCACGGGGTCAACCCGTGGATAGGACTCGTCACGGGGGGCTGCGCCGCTGCTCTGGTGGCTTCAGCTATCGGGTATCCCTGTTCGAACCTGAGGGGCCACTATTTTGCAATCGCCAGTATCGCATTTGCTGAAATCGTCAGGATTGTCTTCAACAACTGGAAAATGGTGGGGGCGGCAGAAGGCCTCTCTTTGCCCATGCGGAACGAGTCCTTCGCCAACTTCCTGTTCAACTCTTCAAAACTGCCTTATTACTATATCATGCTTGCCTTTCTTCTGATTTCTCTGGTCGTTTCTTATTTCGTGGCCACGTCTAAAATGGGCTACTATTTCCGCGCGATCAAGGAGAGCCATAAAATTGCGGAATCCCTGGGTGTTGATGTCGTTTTGTACCGTCTCATGGCTATAATGATTAGCGCCTTTCTGAGCGCCATGGCAGGCACATTTTACGCGCAATATATTCTTTACATCGATCCCGGGAGTGTCATGCTTCTCGCTACGTCTATCCAGATTGTTCTCATCGCGATGCTCGGAGGGGCGGGGAGCATAATGGGGCCCGTGATCGGCGCGGCTATACTGATACCTGCATCAGAATACACGCGTGTTACTCTCGGTTACAAGGGAACAGGCATCGATATGCTCATATACGGGCTATTGATCACGCTCATTTCGATGTACTACCCCGAAGGAGTCTGGAAACTTTTTGCCAGGCTGGGCAGGAAACTGAAATGAACAAGACGATCTGTTTGAAAGTCGAGGGGTTGTCAAAGCGGTTCGGCGGACTGGCTGCCAACAACGATATCCACTTCTCTGTGGAGGAAGGGGAAATCGTCAGCGTTATTGGCCCCAACGGGGCCGGGAAATCCACCCTGTTCAATTGCGTGACCGGCTTCTACAAACCAGACAGCGGCAACGTCTTCTTCTATGGCAAGGACATAACACGTATGCGGTCCGACAAGGTGTGCAACCTTGGGATCGCGCGCACCTTTCAGATTGTAGAGGTGATCAGCGAAATGACGGTCCTTGAAAACGTTACGACGGGAGGGCTGTTGCGTTATCGCCGGATCAAACCGGCCATGGAAAAGGCCGGCGAGATACTGGCTTTCACGGGTCTTTACGAGAAAAGGAATTTCCTTGGGACGGAGCTGACTATTGCTGATAAAAAGAGGCTGGAGGTGTCCATGGCGATGGCCACGCAGCCGCGATTGCTTATGCTGGACGAATCCATGGCCGGACTCACGAAAGTCGAGTTGCGGGAGATAATTGATCTCATCAGGAAAATCAGGAACGAAGGAATGACCCTGATCATAGTCGAGCACGTGATGGAGGCTGTCATGCAGATATCCGACCGTATCGTTGTCCTGAACAGCGGTAAAAAAATCATGGAAGGCACACCAAAAGAAGTGAGCTCGAACAGGGAAGTCATTCAAGCATATCTGGGGGAAAAGTACGGTGCTATCCTTAAATAATATTTCCGTGGGCTACAAGGGACTCCTGGCTGTTCAGGACATTTCTTTCAGTATCAACGAAGGAGAGATCGTCAGCCTTATCGGTTCCAACGGCGCCGGAAAATCCACTATAGTCAAAACCATTGCGGGTCTCATTCATCCCTGGAAAGGGGAAATTCTGTTCAAGAATGCCCCGATTCATCAGGCCCAGCCCTTTGACATCGTAACAAAGGGCATCTCCATGGTCCCTGAAGGCAGGAAGCTCTTTGGCCGCCTGTCTGTGCTGGACAATCTCCTGTTAGGGGCCTATACCGTCCGGTCCAAGGCTGACGTCGAAAAAAATCTGCAAAGCGTCTTCAATCTGTTTCCTATATTGAAGGAACGGCAAGAGCAGCGCTCCGATACATTCAGCGGCGGAGAACAGCAGGAACTGGCCATTGCACGGGGACTTATGTCCAACCCTTCGCTACTCATACTGGACGAGCCTTCGCTGGGACTGGGACCAAAACTGGTCTCGGACATTTTCAGGATTGTCAGGGGGATCAATGCCCGGGGCGTCACTGTTTTGCTTGTTGAACAGAATGTCTATGAAGCCCTCGATATTTCCGACCGCGCCAGCGTTCTTCAAACAGGCCGCATAGTCATGGAGGGACAAGGGCAGGAATTGCTGAAGAGTGATCACGTTAGAGTGGCATACCTCGGGATATGAACGGAGGGACCAGACGATGAATATCAATATGAAATATGGCAAAACCGGACTGTCTCTTGATCTTCCGGGGGATATCGACGTTACGCTGATCCAAAAGAAAGCCATGCCTGTCCTCAAAGACCCTGAGGGAGCTATCAAGGCTGTATTCGCGAATCCGGTGAATTGCAAAACACTCCGCGAAGAGGCGAAGGGCTGCCGTAGTTGCTGCATCCTCATCTGCGATATTACCCGGCCTGTACCGAACGGCCTTATACTCCCTCAACTGATAAAAGAGCTGATCGAGGCCGGGATGGCCCCCCATTCGATCACTGTTCTCGTTGCAACAGGTCTCCATAGGCCGAATGAAGGGGATGAGCTTCGTGAACTGGTCGGAAGCGACTGGGTCCTCGGCACCGTGAACGTCGCCAACCATTTTGCGCGGCGGGATAATGATCATGAATACATAGGGACTACATCGGCCGGCATAGAAGCCAGGCTCGACCGCCGCTTTATCCAGGCCGATCTCCGCATTGTTGTCGGGCTGGTGGAGCCCCATTTCATGGCCGGTTACTCGGGCGGAAGAAAGATTGTCGCCCCGGGCATCGCACATGAAAAGACGATACGCTCGTTCCACTGTGCGCGGGTCCTGGAGGATAGCAAGGCTGCAAACTGTATTATCGAGGGCAACCCGCTGCACACTGCACAGATGGAGATCGTGAAAATGGTGGGAAAGTGCCTGGCTGTCAATACGGTCAACGATGAGGACCGCCTGATTTCCTTTGTCAATTTCGGCGAAATCGTAGAGAGTCACCTTGCAGCGGTTTCGTTCGTGCGGCCCTATGCAGAGATCCGCCTTAAAACAAGATTCAAGACTGTCGTGACCAGTTCTGCGGGGTACCCGCTCGATAAGACTTATTACCAGACAGTCAAGGGAATGGTGGGTCCCCTCGACATACTGGAGCCGGGCGGGGACCTCATCATTGTCTCTGCATGTTCGGAGGGAATGGGATCGCGCGACTATGCTGAAGCGCAAATGTGCCTGACCGACGAAGGACCTGAAAAGTTTCTTTGTGGAATTATCGAGAAAAAGTACGCGGCTATCGATGAATGGCAGACAGAGATGCAGGTCAAGGCCATGAAAAGGGCCAATATCTTTCTCTACACCGAGGGGCTGACGAAAGAACAGCAGGCTCTTACAGGAGTCACCGTGATTGAATCGCCCTTGGCCGCAGTCACAAAGAGCGTGAAGGCACAGGGCGATCGCCGTGTGGCCGTTATCCCTGAAGGGCCTTATGTGATCCCGCTGTTTGTGCCCGGGTTCTGAAAATGGCACTCATGACAATGGCAGAAGAAGGCCCCAGGATTATCCTGAGGGAGATTTTCAATAAAGCACTTCTGGCAGTAGACCCTTATAAAGCAGTGGCCTCGTACTCGGATACAATTCGCCGGGCATACAAGAGCGGTGATTTCAGGAGGCTTGTCCTCATAGGTTTCGGCAAAGCGGCATCGCTCATGTCGAAAGCAATCGAGGACAATCTGGGAGACCTGCTTGCTGGTGGAATAATAATAACAAAATATGGCCATTCTGCGCGCGGGGACCGAAATAGCAAGATTATAGCCTATGAAGCAGGACATCCGCTGCCTGATGAAAACGGGCAAAAAGCTGCCAGGGAAATTGTGCGGGTGCTCAACGAGGCGGACAAAAGTACTCTCGTCATCTGCCTTATATCAGGAGGAGGATCTGCTCTTCTCGTAGCGCCTTACCGTGACATCACTCTGGCTGATAAACAGGAAGTCACCGGCATGCTTCTTCAGGCCGGGGCCGATATTTGTGAGCTGAATACCGTGAGAAAGCACATTTCGGCAGTAAAAGGCGGCAGGCTGGCTGAAACAGCTCAACCGGCAACAATTATATCACTGATACTCTCCGACGTTATGGGAGACAGGCTGGATATGATTGCATCGGGTCCTACAGCGCCAGACAAAACAACGTATAAAGATGCGCATAATGTTTTCCGGAAATATAAGCTGGAAGGCAGATTGCCGTCAAGTGTTGCGGAAATGATAGGTAACGGTATCCGTGGGCTTGTGCCGGAAACGCCCAAGGACGGCGATCCGGTTTTTCAGAGGGTACGTAATATCATTGTTGGAAGCAACAAAATGGCGACGGATGCGGCCAGGAATGCCGCGGAGTTACGGGGATACAGAACAACGGTCATTTCTACCGAACTATGCGGTGAAGCGTCAATCGTTGCCGGGGAACTTGCAAGAAAAGCGATCGATTCAAAAAAAGCATTGGCTCCCGGGGACAAGGCATGTCTTATCGCCGGGGGAGAAACAACGGTTAAGGTCAGGGGAAACGGCAAGGGAGGAAGGAATACGGAACTTGCCCTTGTTTTCGGAATGGAAATAAAAGGACTCCCGGGCATTACTTTTCTCTCGGCAGGCACTGATGGCACTGATGGACCGACCGACGCGGCAGGAGCGTTTGTGGACGGTCAAACGGTCGCAAAAGCGGCAGGGGCCGGTATCGACGCAGGGGAGTACCTGAAGAACAACGATTCATATACTTTTTTCAGCAGGACAGGTGATTTATTTATTACCGGGCCGACCGGTACGAACGTCATGGATATACAGATAATACTGCTGGATAACTGACGGTACACCGGCAGCGTCAACCGGGAAGGACAGTTGACTAAAAACTTCGATCGGAATTCTTCACTTTCTTAGAGACTCCGGACCTCCGTGATGTACCTGCCATCATGCAACTGCCGTTGATAAGCTGGCGATGCAGAATATAAGATGAAACTTACGCATGAGCGCCCCGGTTCCAGCAGCAGCGACGAAGTGCCGTTCACTTTAACCGGTCGCCGACTGTTCAGCATCGCCCCTGCTGCCTCTTCTTGGATGGGCAGACGATCTTCCAATCATTTTTCATGTCTCTGACCGTAAAGCCTTTGGTCATGGCTTCGCCATGCGTCTTGTCACGCCGACCGATAGTTGACTTACGGTCGTAAGCCCATTCGTTCTTGGTATTGGTGTGATGCGGAAGACCGGCCGGACTTCCGGCACCATCTTATTGCTTCGAGCCATCCGCAATCTTTTCCCAGCCCGGCCCCGGATCAAAGACCTTCATCGCCTCTGCGGTCTTTACGGTGTTTTTCCCGAGGTCTTTCTGATATACCACGTCGTCATGGCTCACGATAAAGGTCATCACGCCCGCATTCCCATACTCTGCCGGGTAGGCGACCACGGCATAGCCGCCGATCATTTTCCCGTTGACCATATAACTATAGGCCCCTTCGTGTGCGTTCTTCCCCTGGGACTTCAGAATTCTGTAGTAATAGCCGTTATAGGGAGAGGGCTTCCAACCGGGCTGCTTTTTTCCATAGCCCTTCTCCACCGCCTGCGCAACGAGAGGCCCAAGGGGGCTCGGCTTTTCTCCCTCCTTGGTCTCCCAGTAGAGACCGTTCTTCTTGCCCGAATCGCTCCAGAATTTTTGCGCGTACTCGGGAATCCCGTCGTTGTCATGGTCACTCGACACGTATTCACGCTCTGCATCGACTATGGCAAGCAGGGTCTGTACGGTGCTTAACTCGTTCTCCCCGATCCTGCGGTCCAGGATCTCCTCCTTGCCCGCTGCTGTATCAAAAAACCACTTGTCCGCTTTTTTCACCAGCGGTATGGGAAAAGGCCAGTCCTTCTCACCGATAATGAGGACCACCTTGTTGCCTTCTTTGCTCAGGGCGTTTTTCTGGTCATAACGGCTGACGAAGCTCTCCTCCCGCTGTTTGTCGCTGACAGGGTCTCCCGAAGAGATCAGCTCTTTTGCTGCCGGACCGAAGATGGCCAGCAACTCGCCCTCATCGTTTGATCTCATTGCTGCAACAAAGTCTTTCACCGCATCTTCAGCCGAAGCAAAGCCCTTCTGCTTGGGCACCGCTTCGGCCGTCATCCCGGCAACGGTGAAAATCATGACCACAACTGCGGCTAAAAGAAACCGGAACACATAGAGCGCACGGCGTTCTTTTTTGTTCGTTTCTGGAAGCATCGTTTTCCTCTCCCTTGAGCGTTCTCGTCGTATTGATGACTGGTATGTTTTCATTTCGACCTCCTGCCTCCAGTCCCGCCGCCACCCCGGCTGCCTGATTGCATGCTCTGCCTGCTCGCAGCGCCACGGTTGCCGGAATCACGCGTCGCACTCCCGCTGCGGTCCATGCCGGATAAGGCGCTGCCGCGGCTTTTTGTTTCAGAACCCGATCGTTGGGATGTTCTGTCCTGCACCTGGGCCGGTTGCCTGCCTGCGGTCCGATCAGCCACGCCTGCCCCTGTCTTGTCATACCCGCGGGAGTCCATCCGTTTGTCCACGGCGGCACGGTTTGTCGGGGAATACTTGTCACGTGTTGCCGTGTCGCGGTAAGCAACCCCTTGCCGATACTCTGAATTATGCTTCCACTGCTCTGCCTTGCCTCCACCCCCAGAGGGTCTCCTTCCTGGGTTGTTGATGTTAATGCTGTTGTCAATATTGATGCTTCCCCCGTTCCAGTTAGTGTTGTAACCGCCCCCACGCCAGGCGGCTCCAACGGCGACACCCATTGAAAAGGTGAATAGAGCAGCACCCGGTGGGTACACATATACGGGATAGGGCGGATAGGCCGGGTATGCCCATACGCCGTAAACCACGACCGGGTTATAGACCGGCACATAAATGACCTGTGGACTCGCAGGTTGGATGATAATGATCTCTTTCTCGACCGTGACGATCTGTTCCTTGGTCGTTTTCAGGTTGCCTTCCTTCTGAGCCTTTGCCCGAAGCGCCTGGACGGTATCCATAACCTTCTTTTGCTCCGCGAGGAATGCGTCGCCCAGCTTCTGCGTCCAGTCGAGTTTCTCGCTCATCATGGTCAGCACCTGGGGAACGCTCACCAGAGATTTAACGCTCGGGTCCCAGGGCTGAGCGTCAAGGGCTTTTGCCAATGCGTCACCCTTCATATCCTTGTGCTGCCTTGCCCAGCGCTCGGCATGCACGACTTCAAGCGGATAGGTGGAAGCTATCAGTACCTGGGCAAGCAGGGAGTCAGGGTAGAGCGCAATCGGCGCAAGAAGCTGGTCCAGCTCTTCCTGCCTGAAGGCGGGTTTCCCCCCGGCATCCTGGGCAAACACTCCCGGTGGAAGTGCCATGACCATGACCAGCGCCCAAATCATAAAGAAAACGAACTTCCGTTTCAGTTTCATGTCGATTCCTCCAAGTTCCAACATTCTCTTTACCGCCACTTATCCACTCTCTTGTTTCCCCCCCACTTGTAACAACCGAATCAGGAACGAATAAGGAATTTGTCGGTTAAGGGCTTCTCTTGAGTGTACTACCCATTGATGTTCTGGAGTGTGAGATCGGTGGAACCATTGCGTCTCTATCTGCATCACTTCATTCTGTCTTTCCGTACCTCTCTTGATGCCACAGGGGTCAATCCTCTGATGCTGAAATGGCTACAAGTTCAGGTCGTAATACAGATACTTTCTGCCAGCATGGTTAGAGCCAATGATTCAGGAAATTGATCGCAAGCTATTGTGAATTAAATAATACCACATTTCAATCTGTATTATAACTCCAAAGTCAATGATACTAACGGTTTCCTGATATCCACTCTTCGTCCCGTTGCGGCATGCTGAAGATATCAATGCTTTGTTTTCCCGAAATCTGTACGTCATTCCCGATGAATATTGATCCGCCATGAGCTTTCAGAACCGGCGAAGCTCACTAGTATCGTCAAAATATTCTAACGCTCTGTTTGCATGTTATTCGGACGACATGGTTACTGTGCCTGTATTTCTGAAACCGTCTACCAGGAGAATCTCTGCGTAATGAATACCCGGTGTAGTAATCTTTAAGCCCGGTCTTGCGATTGGATAATTCGTGTTTTGCGGAGTTTGTCTCCGGGCTCAAAGATGCATCCCTCGAAAATCCGAAAACCTTCCCGATGCTGTCCTGCTCGTGTCCTGCAAAAGAAAAGTGCATTTATTGATGTTGAATTGGTTGGACGAAAGAGGGGATAGCGGACTCCCTTCGGGTGACCAACCCCAAAGGGGATGGCAGTACGACACTAGTTGAGGTAGCGAGCCGGATTAACAGGAAGGCCGTTGACCCGGACCTCGTAATGCAGGTGAGGCCCGGTACTCGACCCGGAATCCCCCGTATACGCGATGATGTCTTCGCGCTTCACGTGCTGTCCCGATATGACGTTTAACCGGGAATTGTGGCCGAAAACGGTCCTCAGTCCGTATCCGTGGCTGAGCTCGACCACGTTACCGTAGCCGGCAGTGAAACCCGCCTTGACGACCACCCCGTCGGCGGGCGCGCACACGGGGGTGCCGATTTGGGCCGCAATGTCGATGCCTTCGTGAAATTGTGTCTTGCCGTTGACCGGGGAGATTCTGTTGCCAAACGGAGAAGTGACCCATCCGCGGACCGGCCAGACCGCGGGAGTCGAGGCATAGAGCGAACGCTTGTCCTCAAAGTATGCCAGCAGGGTCTGCAGGCTGGTCTCTTCCTTCGAAGCCGCCCCCTGGAGCTCAGTCAATTCCTGATGCATTTCCTTGAGTGCCTCGTCTGGTTTCTTTTCGCCAATTGCGGCAAGGTTCTGAAGCCCGAGTTCATCCGCGCCGCCGATCCCGAGGAGCTGCTGTGCCTTATCGCGGGGGCTGAGACTTGCGGCCTGCCGCAGTTTTGTGTCCAGGTCACGGATCAGGAACATCTGACGTTTATAATCGTTCAGGTTGAGGACGAAGTTCTGGACCTGGGCTTTCTGCTGCATAAGTTCTTCGCGCATGGACTGCAGTCCCCCTACTTTCCCTTTGACGTCATTATATTCACGGATAAGAAAGACGGGAAGGACCAGTACTCCGACAAGGCAGAGAAGAACCGCCTTGATCAATGATTTGGAAATTTTTAGAGTCCTGACGCGCGCATGGGGACCGGGCAGGAAAATAAAGGTAAGATATTCTTTTTTCTTGATATTTCTTGGATTCTTACCCGACATGCTTCCTCCAAAGGCAAACAACCAGCTAAACCGTAGCACATTAAATTGGGAATTGTCAAGCTGATATAACTGTTTTGAAAAACTCTATTTTGTTTTTCAAAAAGTTAATGGCAGGCAGGGGAGTAAAAAAGCAGGGTTAAGTGCTTGAAGCGGGCATTCCCGCACGCGGCCTTCGATTTCCTGAAACGCTCTCTTCGAGCTTTGACGACGCCCCTGACAGCGCGAGGAAGAAAAAATGAATGCCCCGGATTCACGCAGGGAGTCGCAGGATCAACTTGTATTGCGTAGTTTCTGAAATAGGCAACTGCTGCGACCCGCAGGAAGGAGAGCAAGAGAACAGCAAGAAATTTCCGCGTTTGGCTGGAGCAGGTTTTGGGGGACCCTCGGGAATTCCAGGGTCCAACTCTTCACCTGGTACAATGACTGTGGTCAGGTCACTCGCCAGACGAAGGTCACTTCAAGCACAGCTTGAAATATTAAGCACCTTGTTTAATACTTCTTTGAGAGCATCAAGGTCATAGGGCTTGTTCAGAAAAGCTTTGAATCCCTGCTTTTCGTAGTTCGCCGTGGCGGCATCGTCCGAATATCCGCTTGATACTATCGCCCTTACCGCGGGATCGATCTCGAAGAGTTTTTGTATCGTCTCCGACCCCCCCATACCGCCCCGAACTGTCAGGTCCAGGATAACGATGTCGAAGGGTTTTCCCGCGGCCATCGCACCCTGATACATTTCCAAAGCCTCCTGGCCGTGTTTTGCTACCTCTACGTTATGATTGAGCGCACCAAACAGTTCGCTGCTCAAACTCCTGATGATCTCCTCATCGTCCATCAACAGGATCCTGGCAGTTCGCGATGGGGAGTGTTCTAGAGTGCAGACTGCCGCTTCGGCAGGGGCCTCACTTGCAATTGCGGGAAGATAAATTATGAACGTACTGCCCTCGCCGGATTTCGCCCTGACATCGATCATGCCGTCATGATTCTTGACGATCGAGTAGGAGGTTGCCAGCCCCAGGCCGCTTCCTTTCTCCTTAGTCGTGAAATAGGGGTCGAAGATCTTGTGCAGATACTGCTCGGGAATACCGATACCGGTGTCCTGGATTGCAATCACGACGTAGTCCCTTGTTGCATATCCGGGGGGCAGCGATGTATCGCCCGCCGCCATATTCGCTGCGGTAACTTTAACCATGCCGCCGACTGGCATGGCCTGATCAGCATTCAGCACGATGTTCTGTATCACTTGGCCAATCTGACCTTCGTCGGCCTCGACCTGCCAAAGACCATCAGGAATCGCCATGCGAAAATCGGATCGCGACCCGCTCAAGGCGAACTTTGCGGCATTTTCGATCACCGGGCGCAGATCGATTCGCTTCTTAACAGGCTTGCCGCCCTTTGAGAAGGTGAGAAGCTGGTTCGTCAGCTTCACGGACAGGTGCAGCGCCTTTTCGGCTTCCTCGAGCGCGGCAATGCTTTTACCCTTGTTTTCCCTTGTCAGTTTGGCAAGGGATATATAGCCAAAGACTCCCTGCAGCAGATTATTAAAGTCGTGGGCGATGCCCCCGGCGAGGATGCCGATGGCCTCGAGTTTCTGGCTCTTGTTGCGTTCCTCTTCCAAGAGGCGCTTTTCCGTTATATTGCTGATTGCCTCAATGGCCAGGATAACGGCTCCCGACGCGTCCTTGAGAGGAAAAGACCTCGTCTCAACATAAACCGTGTTTCCTTCCGCACGGTGATGAATGTGGTTGGCAATTTGCGGCTTCCCCGTCTCGAACACCTTTCTGACACCGCAGTCCTCGCCGACGCTATAACAGGATTTCTGTAAGCCATGCGATACGGCATAGCAGGGTTTTCCGATAATCTCTTCCGATCGGGCCGAGACCATGCCGCAGAATGCACGGTTTGCGCTCATGATGCGGTAGTCGCGGTTCACAACGATAAACCCCTCGTCCACGCTGTCCAGCACATTCCGCATCATTTCCTCGCTCTGCCGGAGGGCGTCCTCCGCCAGTTTGCGGCCTGTTATATCCTGGGCTATGGCCATGATGCGGGGTGCTCCGCCCAAAACGACCCTATTAAGCGTAATATCGCGCCAGAAAGTCCTGCCCTTGCGGTCCAGGTCCTTCCATTCGAATTGCTGCGGACCCTCCACCGCCGCCTTGCGTATATGTCGAATCGCATCCTGCAAAGAATAGGGCTCGGGTTGCCAGAAGTCTCTGGCTCGAAGTTCCTCAACGGAATCTACCCCGTTATTTTCTAATGCTTTATGGTTGGCCTCGAAAACCGCCCCGGTATCGCAGTCATGAGTCATCAAAGCAACGGACGCATTCTCGAACAGCGTTCGGAATCGGACTTCACTTTCTCTCAGCTCCTCTTCCGCTCGTCTTCGATCCGTGATGTCTCTGCTGTTTACGACAATCGCCTGCACGTTGGGATCAGCAAGCATGTTGACCGCCGATGTCTCGATCCAGCGCCATGATCCATCCTTGTGCCGAATCCGGTACTCGGATCTTTGGACCGAGCCGTCCGTGTGCGAGACGTGAGCAAGCGACCGGCGGACCTTTTCCTGGTCATCGGGATGGACAAGCTCCAGGCCGCTGTGTCCTACCCGCTCCGCCGGCATGAATCCGCTGATACGGTAATAGGACGGACTAAGATAGAGGATCGTGCCTTCTACCGTGCAAAACAGGATCCCGTCGTTGCTGTTTTCGACTACAGCGCGAAAGCGGCCCTCACTCCTGAGCAATGCCTCTTCGGCGTTCTTGCGCGCCGTAATGTCCACGAATGTGGACAGCAGGTAGCGGCTTCCGCTCAATTCTATGGATTCCGCGGAATAGCGCAGCGTCAGTACGTCGCCGTTTTTCGCGCGGAGGAGAAGTTCCCGGTCCTTCACCTCCCGTCCGGCAAGAATATGATGGACGATCTCCTCCCGGTCCCGGCTATTGGTCCAGAGCCCGAGATCGAAGGAGGTACGGCCGATGATTTCATCCCGGCCATAACCGAACAAGCGTTCGAATTCCCTGTTCACGTCGATAAGTCGGCCACAGTCCAGGCTGCTGACAGAAATACCGGCAGGGGCAGTCATGAAAACTTTTGAGAATTTCTCTTCCGATTTTTTTACTGCTTCGTCTGTTTTTTTCCGCTCGGTAACATCATGGGCCGTAATCACCACGCCGATGAACGTTTTATTCCCTTCCATGATCGGTGACGCGGAAACCATAACCACGAGACGCCCTCCCTCCTTTCGTGGCCATGTCATCTCATGCGCATACACTGACATCCCTCCATCGGCCGCGGCGCGTAGCTCGGCGGGCAGATCGAATATCGAGGACAGCTGCCTGCCCAGCATATCCGATTTCCCGAGGCCAAGCATTTCTTCGGCCGCGCGGTTAGCCACCTGGATCCTGCCCTCGAGGTCAACGGCCAAAACGGCGTCATGCATGGTTTCAAGGATTTGGCCGGATGCCAGCTCGGGTGTAATGTCTCTTAATCGATAGCTGCTGATGACATACGCGGTAATGAAGAGAGAAGGTATAATGACGATATAACCGATCGGATAGAAAGGAATTCCGAAATCCGCTAAAAAGTCGGCAAAAGCCAGGTACCCGACGCTGAACCCCAGGAGCAGACCTTTGAACCGCTTTCTCGATCTCTTGTTCGTGTGTCTGCGATATTCAAGCCAGAATAGCCGGAAAACATAAGATGTCGTGAAAACAAAGTTCAGCAGGAATAATATGCCGGCAGATGCAATTCGCGGATAATATCCCCAGGAGTAGCGATAAACTCCTTTGATCAGGAGATCCGTAAAGAGGGTAGCTAGAAGAAACAGCATCGAGAGGACGATGTTGACCAGAACAAGCGTCCGCGTAAAGGCCCTGTCCTTTTGCTGAATAATTTCTCCAGCAAGCAAGAGGCTTGCCGCGGGAATAAATATTACACCGAGGTAGCCAAATTTGAGCCACAATATCGCAAGTTCCGGTTGAAGACTTGCGTAAGCGACGCCGAAACCACCAAGCCAGATACTGATGCAAGTTGTAAAAAGGAAGAATACAACACCGATGCGGGAACCACGCTCTCGCGCAAGAACATAGACACCGAAAAGGGATACCAGAACCCCGACGCTAATCGCGCTAATTGCGGAAAGCGATAGAGTATAATGATCAGGATTAAGATATGGCGTCATCGTTCACAGAACCCGCAATCTGACAACAGGGGCGCATTATTTTACCTTAAGCATAGATAATGCTTACTGGATTTCTTGTAAATAGTTTATAAGTCGCACCAACTGAACAACCGCAACTGAAACAGGAAGACTCCGCCAGTTTCAAATGATGTTCTTGCGAACGGAGCATCGTCCGCAGTTCAGCGACCGGGCCGGGTATCACTATGATACTGGTAGCCGCCTCCTCCGCTTTCCTTGACTCGATACATGGCCGTGTCGGCCTTTGAAACGAGCGATTCAGCATCGTCGCCGTCCTGGGGATACAGGCTGATGCCGACGCTTACTCCTATGGAACATTCATTGCCCTTAATGAAAAAAGGCTCCGAGAGGATTTTTATAATTTTTTCGGCAACTGTAGCCGCATCCCCGGGCGCTGTAATAAAACCGCATACCCCTATGAATTCATCCCCGCCCATCCGCGCGACCGTATCCGAACTGCGGATGGAAGTCTTCATCCTTTGCGACACTTGGGCTAGCAACGCGTCGCCGACTTCGTGCCCCAGCGTGTCGTTGATGGTCTTGAACCGGTCCAGATCCATATAAAGGACGGCGAGAATATTCTTATTCCGCTTCGCCAGAGCGAGAAGCTGGCTCATCCGCTCGAAGAACAGTAAGCGATTGGGCAGACCGGTGAGCGCATCGTACAACGCCAGCTGTTCCAGTCTCTGCTCCGTTTGCTTTCGCTTCGTGATGTCGTGGGCGACGAATACAAACCCGATATTGGCGTTGTCGCGAACGTCCGTAACGGGAGACGAGGAAACCTCCACGTCGAATTGCCGCCCGTCCCTGGCTTTCCAGATCATTTCAAGGGAGCGGATATTTTCCTGGGCGCCACGTTTGCCGTTCACGGCGCTCTTGAGGTCTATCACCGAAGCCAGGTCCTGGTTGAGAAGATCGGCTTTCTCGCACCCGAGTAAATCCAGAGCAACGCGGTTCACCACCCGGATCCTGTCCTCCATGTCGACAACGATTACGGCACCCTGCATCATTTCCAGAATCTGACTTGCAGCCGATTCAAGCGAGATATCAACGAGATGGTAGTGCGTAATGACATAGGCCATGATCACGAGAAAAATGAACATCGGGATGTATCCGAAGGGATAGAATCCGATACCGAACGTGGGAATGACGTCGACTATTGCAAGCGTGCCAATGCTGAATGCGATAAATATTCCGCGGAATCTCCTCTTTTGCCTCTCGGTTTTACTCAGCCTGTATTCCTGCCAGTAGAGATTTAAAACATAGGCCATGACGGTGATTACGAACAGCAGTGCCAAAAAGCCCAGCGTACCGTACTGGCCGTAGTATCCCCAGAAAAAATGATTGACGCCTTTCAGCAGGGAATTGTTGCGAAATGATGAAAGAACAAGAAGGAAGGACAGAACGAAAACACTCGTTGTCAGATAGCGATGATGATGGGTCAACTGGAGGCGCGTTACGGTCATGAAAAGAGCAGTACTGGGTATAAAGAGCAGGCCAATATGGGCGATTTTAATCCAAAACATCGCTACTTGTGCGTCGCGGGCCGAGTAATTGATGCCCATTCCGACGAAGTAGAGGCTGACCGTCATAGCGAATAGAAAAAAAATCATTCCCATTCGCGATCGGCGTTCGTGGACCGCGACAAAAAACCCCAAGACGGCAAGCGCTGTCCCCACGAGAAGTACAGGAGATGCAAACAGGCTGAATTGATAGGAGTCCCGGTCCAATACTAGCGATAACATACAACTCCTGCAGTCACAACATGCGATGAACGTTTTCATCGGCTTTATTCAGCTTTATTACAAGCTGTTTAAAGACGATTGTCGCATCAATGTAATTAAGAAGCGCAGCCTTGCCCGCGTCAATGTCGCTCGCTAGCAATTCATTCACAGCCCCACTTAACCTCTGCCGACTTTGTTGCGTGGCGCGAGTAGCGAACCCTGGCGGGTAGCAGCCCCTTCCAGGATTACTATGAATCTTATCGTCACAAGCTTGATTTAACTTTAGCGATCAAGATGACTTTATTAAGGAAATATAATGGGTAAGTTAACGAATACGGATTGATAGCTGAAGCATTACTCAGGATTGAAACTTCAGGAGAGGAAGGAGCGTTGACTAAATAAACTTCAAACGGAATTATTCATTTTCCTGGCGGTCCTGGCTCCCAGGCTGCACTTACAAATGTGTGATTGAAAACAGTTAAACTGTCACAAAATAACTGGCAGATATCATACACCTGCCAAGGAGGGAGCGTTAAACATTCGTTCCTTCAGCAGGGAGAAGTATGCCTCGGCTCCACCTGATTTTATCAAAGTAAGAGATACCCGTCAGGGGCCAGGCTGGTTGCCAACATTACCATATTTATATCACCATGCGCCATCCAGTCGCCTGCTTCTCTATTCGTGGGTTCAAGCCAATAAGTCTCGATGCTGTCGCGAAGAGGTGTATACTGCATCAAGCTTTCAGTCCGTGAAAGCAGCCGATGTTTCATCTTGAAATCGCGTGAGATTTGCTTTATCAGTCCTGGCAACTTCTCAATTGCGTGTAATCCAATGGACAATCCCAGCTCACGGAATGCAAGCCGGTAATGCGCCGGAAGCTTCAATGGATTCCCTCGCGTATAGGATTGCAAGCCAGTTATGGAAGAAGCCAATAGAAGATCCAGAAGATCGGCTTGTAGAGAACCTTCGAGGATTATCAATTGTGCCAGCTTGCAGGCAGTACTCAAGAGTTCGCCTATACCCAGCGAATCATCTGTTGCCCAACTTTTTCCATCACAAATATTGGCCATGGCTCTAATCTCGACGCCGAGGTCCAACTCTGTGGATTTATTAGTTTCTTTTGCCGTAGTTGCCTGGAGCTGGAGGTACGTGATGAACCCGTCGAGAGGATCGTGGTGCCCCATCGATGCCACAAGCGGATATGAGAGGTCAATGCTCATTTTCCAGTACATTCGTTTCTGACTGCCGGACGACGGAACGTAGGTAAACCTGGCATACGCCGTTTTGGCAAGCTCGACCGCCCATCTATTGTAGGTCGAATCTCCCGTAACCCGGCTAACCCGATTGAGGGCGTGCATCCACTTCGTCAGGTAATGATAGTACTGCCCGTCTCGATCCCATTCCAGCCGTTCATCATAAGGATCATCGGGCCTGCGTTCGATCATCCCCTTGCCGATTCTCAGCCCGCCCCGTGTGGGGTGTATTTGACCCTCTTTTTCGTCGAGACCGCTGATCCAGCCAGTTCGCGGGTCATCGCCACGGTGTCGTCCGAGTATGTTATGAACCTGATCGACGAGGTGCAGCGCGAGCTGCTTATAATGCTCATCACTTGTTTGACGATAAAGCTCAAGGAAGTTGCAGACGGCAAAAGAGTCCGTCCATAAGTACCGCTGCGGTACCTCCCTTGCCGATGACAGTCCGGTCAGATCGGCAAATTCAAGCATGATTTTCCGGACCAGAGTATTGGAGGCGTCTTGTTCCATTATTCCTTGTCGTTCTTCCTGAAGATAACGCATGCTCGACCGATATAGCCGAAATTTTCATTTTAATCAAATCCTGGTCCCCGTCCTACTCACCCGCAAGGTTGCATCGGCGGCCGATAAACAGGCGATGCAGTTGAAACCTACGCACCAACAACGAGCCAAGGAAGGCAGCCGCTTCATCGCCACACCCCATTAAGCGATTTGCTGTGTGCCCGTCCTTGATACTTTCTCTCTCATCTTCGAATCAAACTTTTCTTTATTAATTATATACCGTTCATGTTTTCCCTTCGAGATTAAATCTATACCGTCATGCGCCTCAATTTCAAATAACAATCTTCGTCCATCAACCTCAACGAGCTTTACTCTGGCGATAACTTCAAATCCCGGCGGGGTTGCCGCAATATGGCTAACGTCTATATGTGTGCCGACCGTCTGTTCATTTGGCCAGTTAAGATAGGGATTTATTGCCTTAATACAAACCCACTCAAGTAACCCGACCATAAAGCCTGTTGCAAATACTTTGGGCATCTCCTGAAATTCGGCTGACTCAGGATAAAGATGAGGCACCGTCTTGTTCTCGGGGACTTTGAACCGGAATTCATGCATAAGCCCGGGTCGCAATAAGTTGTTTTTCATGGTGAACCTCCACACGTTCCTGTGAATGCTAAAAGCGAATTATCGAACGCAATGATACCATTCGGAAAATTAATATATTGCCCTTCATTTATAATGAGTAGCGCTAATTAAATAAGAAAGAGGGGAGGCGGATGGATCTCCGGCCGCATCTGGTGAACAACAGGGCCTTCTGCGATATTCAACACGCCGGCAAGACCTGACCTTAGAGATTTTCGGATGTGATTTAGGACTGAAGGCACTGCAACTTTAAAAAAAAAGTACAAAAAATCCCTCTCACGCCGCGTTATTTCCGGCATCCCGAGTGATCGATTAGTTACCTAAGGCCGCTGCCGTGACCGATCACGCAGCCTTTTTCAGTTTTTCGAGCACATTTTTCAATGCTTCCTCGTCCATTTTCAGCTCATCGCGGCTGTTCTTCCGCATGCCCGAGGCTACTAGCTCCCTGATCTGCGGAATCGTCGTCTCCTCCAGCTCATGAACGAGCAAGTCCCGTTCCTTCTTGTCTAGATCGATGATCATACAATTCACCTCGTTTCCTTCAGGGCGTTTGTTCCGGCTAATTATAGTATAGCACTGGACAAAAGGTTAAGCAGACCTATTGGGAGGACGCTTCTCGCGCTATTGGCTCCTGATGTCGTGATCAATGATAGCGGTACCATTAAATTTATTACTATGTGATTTGGGCGGCAGACCGTATATGCCTGATGCGGGCAGATGTCAACGATTTTGAATTGGTATTATTTGGGCGAGAAGCTAACAGCTTCCGATTGAAATGTGCAATGATTCAATAAGCCGCAACTACAACAAAGGCAGAAAGGTTTCGTCAGCATACATTGCATCCATCAGTCGTCACAGCATTCATAAAATATCAGATCCATCGGCCACCTCCTGGTCATAATTTCAAACAAACGCCAATTTCATCTATCCGGATATTCGGTAAAAACCTATTGACCGAGCGTGGAGAGGTGGTCCTTGTAGGTCAGGCCGTAAGCGCCGTTCGGGGTGCCGCTGTAGTCTGAGATCAGCGCGATTGAACTGCATGATGATCCCCAGGTATCCCAAACCCAGGCCAAATAGCTACCGCCGTTATTATCAAGCCACCCCATCAGTGTGCTGATGAAAACGCCCTGGCAGTCATCCTCACCGATCTCGGTGGTCACTACCGGAACCGCGGCTAGCACCGGTCCGGTATTGCTGTTATAACAGCTCACGTCCGCACACATGTTGAAGTTGTAAACGTGCCAAGCCGCCGCCAAGTTGCCAAGCGGATCGTTGGGTTTGTACGAGAGCCATCCTGTCAATGAATTCGAGTATTCCACCCCGCCGAGCAAGATGATGTTGGTCGCACCTGTGGCTCGCACCGCGGTGACCAGCTCCTGCATGCCGGCTACGGTATACGTGGCACCCGGGCAAACGCTCCCGTCACGCCAGCAGGTCCAGGCCGCCGTCGTGTCCTGATTCGAGTCAGGGAAGGGCTCGTTGAAGAGCTCGAAAATAACTGAACTGTTGCCCTTAAACATCTGCGCAACTTGAGTCCAGAAAGCGGGGGAATGGTCTTGGTCTGGCATGGGCTGCTGAGAAACTGCCTGCGTGCTGCCGGGGGCTGACCAGTGAAGCTCGAGGATGGGGATCAGACCCTGCTGTTTGATGACGCTGACATAGTCGGCTATGGCCTGTTGGTAGTTGGTGCCGCCATACTGCGACGAAACGCCGTTGATGCCCAACCAACAGTCCTCGTTGAGGGGAATGCGCACGGCGTTTGCCTGCCATGATTTGATGGCCTGGATCGAGGCGACGTCATTTGGACCATCGAAGATGCCCCATCCTTGGATGCAAGCGTACTCGGTGCCAGAGCGGTTCACGCCGTGAATGCGAACTTCCTGGCCATTAACGTTCTGAATCTGATTGCCCACCACGTGCAATCCGTCGATACCGCCACTGCCTGTAATCGTGTAGATGCCAGTCGCTACCGTGCTGTCCGCGTAGCCGGAAGCCTGTGCGAAGGCCTTGAAGGTAGTGGTTACACCGACATTGATGGGGCCGGCATATAACATGGAAGCTGCACTCGGTGACGTACCGTCGGTTGTATAGAAGATGGACGCTCCATTCGTTGCGGACGCAATTGTGACGGTCAACGCGCTGGAATAGCCGTTTGGCAATGGGCTGAAGGTTGGGGTTGCTGCTGTTGGCCTTGGGGGATCGCTTCCTCCCGAGGGTGTGCCACCACTCGTACAGGAAAACATTATTGCGAGAACGACGAATAGCGATATTTCGAGCCTCTTCATAAGACCCCTCCCTGCTACGAACCCGAATACACAGTAAAGATCTTATTGCAGGCAGGCTTGATTATGCACGTTTATCATTGATGAATCTGTGATTTGGCTCACACCTTGATTGTGAGAGCCATAATAGGTACTCTGCGCTTTATAAAAGATACAACTTATAAGAATCGTGTCCGTCATTAAAGAAAATTTAAAAACTTCCGATAAGAATAATGCTTAGGGCCGGTCCAAGTATAGTTCATCAGATAGCATTTATTAAACTGTCCGATAAATAAAAAGATGTGCCTTGTTTACGCTAGCATTAAAGCCGGTAGGCAGGAGAGGGTTCGTTTCAAACTGTCATCCGCTTCCATACCCGCGTGGAGGCTGCCTAGCCAGTGCGGGCAGAATGCTATAATCTAATCCCTATGAGTAACCTCTTTCTCAGTTTTACCATAGCCATCGGCTGCGCCATATGTCTTGTGGCGTCAAGTCGGGTCTTTGACTTCGAATCGTACACCAACAAGATACTTCCCCTCATTCCTGTGCTTTACGCCGTCATTTATGAGATGCTTGACCGCCGGAAGGGCAGCCGGTCCGCCAAAACCGCTGCCGCCCTCCCCCGTAAGGAAACCAAAAAGGTCTCCACATCCCCAGAAGCCGGCATAACAGCCGGAAAGGTTATCACCAATGTGGCGGTGAGCTTTGTCATTACGTTTTTCATAGAGCTGTTTTTGGCGGCATTGTTTCTCCGGGTGAGTGGGCAGGTCTTCAGCGATGTTTATGGGGCTTTTAATATCGAGATGGTCGTGCGCTTTCTTCGGGGGGAGCAACCGTGGCTATCTGGGAAAGACAGCGTCTATCTGCTGGCACTCGTCGCTCTCCTCAGTACTGTCGTGACCGGGAGCTGGATTGGCCATACCTCGAAAGGCAATGCCATCCTCGAGGGGGTGTTCACCGGGGCTGTGGTCACATTGATCAACTCAATGACCAATATGATGATACTCTACCGGACAATCGAAGAGGCTACGGTCAAGCTCGCTGTTTCACTGGGTTATGTTATGCATGCAGGGTTCCTGGTTGTCATGGGCGCCCAACTTCTTCTCTACGGCCTCTGGAGCGGGCTGGCCCAGATGCACAAGCAGGATCGTGAAAGGAATAACAAAAAAAAGAAAAACTAATAGCTCCGCTTGCTATACAACAAAAGGTTATGAGACCAATGGGACCCCGCCTTCAGGGTTATTTCTGCAATTGTTTTTTCTTCACCCACTCCTCGATTTTCTTCTTGATTTCCGGCACGGCCATCTGCACTGCATCGATCCCTGCCTGCATACAGCGCTTCTTCTGGGAAAAATCAAGCATGGCCACGTTGCCCACGGCCGGTGCGATGAGTACATCAGCCTCTTTTTCCTTGAACTTGACATTTTCGCTAAACATGATGTTCACCGCCTGGAACATCACGTCTACGAGGTTCGTAATATTGTAGTTCACCACGTTCTCGCTGATATCCACCGCGATCACAATATCGGCGCCCTTCTCGCGCGCAACGTCGATCGGGATATTGTCCAGCACCCCGCCGTCGACGAGTAGCCGGCCTTGATAGTCCACGGGCGCGAATACGCCGGGGATGGCGCTACTTGCATGGACTGCTATTGCCACTGAGCCGCGGTCGAGTACGACGCGCGTGCCGCGGTTCAAATCGGTCGCAACGGCCGCAAAGGGCAGCTTCATGCTCTCGATGTTCGTAGTCGCAATCTTCGTTCTCACGAACTCCTCGAGTTTCTCGCCCTTGGCCATGCCCATGCCAGTGAACGCGTTCAGGATCCCATAGTCGAAGAGACTATCCTTTTCGAGCGTAAACGCTGTCCATTCAAGCTCGAAACTGTTCGGGTCATTAGCATAAATCGCGCCGATGAGGCTGCCGACGCTTGTTCCGATGACCATGTCGATCGGGATCTTCTCCTGCTCGAGCGCCCGTATTACGCCTACATGCGCGAACCCGCGGGCAGCGCCCCCACCGAGAACGAGAGCTATCTTCGGTTTCGGCAGCTCAGTCACAAGCGGCGCCTTTGGGGAGGCGCAGGCAGCAAGCACGCTCATGGTTATAACGATGGACAACAATTTAATCTGTCGCATAAGTACCTCGTGGAACCCTGAGCAGGAAGAAATTCTCTCAGCATAAATATATCATAAAGTCAATGTTTCACATAGTAATTTTCAAAAAGAAAAAGGATGAACAACACTCTTGTTTTTGCTCGCCGATATGCGGCAATTCTTTACTGCGGTTCCCTGTGATCACCGTAACGCGAAAATCTTGCAAAACAATAGAGTTCTCCTCTATCTGTTATACTTTACTTGAGCCTTGCTATCGGACACCGTATGAAAAAATTGTGTTATTTCTCGATTACCATAGTACTTCTGTTTTGTCTTTCAACAGAGGCCCAGGGGTGGCGGGACGTTGCTCCCGGCGATAGGGTAACGTTGCCAAAGGATCTTTACGTTCAGAACGGGTACCGCATCCAATGGTGGTATTTCACGGGCCACCTGTATGACGCGCGGGGGAGAGAGTTCGGGTATGAACTCACGTTCTTTATCGCAGGCGTTCAGAAGAAAAAATATGAGTCGAAATTCGGCGTGGACGCGATCTATCTCTCTCACTTCGCAATCTCCGATATCGAAGGGAAAAGATATTACCATTTCAGCAATGCTGATTCCAGGGCATACGGTTTCGCAGGTGCGGACAGCTCAAGGCTGCGTGTATGGGTAGACAGGGACGAATTGGAAGGAAATTCGGGGAAAATGCACATTACGGCTCACGCAAACGAGGCGGATCTTGACCTCGTCCTCTTGCCGAGAAAGCCCGTTGTCTTGAACGGCGACAGGGGGTATTCACGGAAATCCGAAGAATCGCCGCTCATCGCGTCGCTCTACTTTTCGTGCACTGACCTGGAAACAACAGGGACCGTGAAACTGGGGACTGTTCTTTTCCCGGTGACAGGCAAGAGCTGGTTTGACCGGGAGATCTCGTCGCAAGGCCTGGCGAAAAACGAGGTGGGATGGGACTGGTTTGCTCTGCAGCTCGATGACGGACAAGAGATCATGCTGTACGTCATAAGAAAAAAAGACGGGTCAATTGACCGATACTCCTCCGGAACACTGGTAGATACTAAGGGCAACTTCCGGGACCTCGCGAAAGATGATTACCGTATTGAGGCTATCAACTCGTATTCTTCGAAAAAGACCAATATCCGCTACCCGTCGAAATGGGGAATTACGATCCCGCGGGAAAAAATGCGACTCGTTGTCACCCCCTTGATAGAAGACCAGGAATTCACGGGAGGACTGACGAGAGGGAATTCATACTGGGAAGGTACGTGCAGGGTCGAAGGTAGCGCGCAAGGACGGGCCTACGTGGAAATGACGGGGTACGAAAAGAATTGAATCTTCCATAGAGACACGGAGGCACAGAGGATAGCCAAAAGACTTTGGTACTGAAAGACCATGAACGGCCATGACAAACGCGGAA
>Ga0209415_10003831_pt1 | contig 27837 bp, 29 predicted proteins | sample PeaSoiSIISIP2007_FD_187696 | JGI IMG/M metagenome (GOLD analysis project Ga0209415, IMG submission 187696) | Peat soil microbial communities from Weissenstadt, Germany - SII-SIP-2007 (SPAdes) (version 2) | ecosystem: Environmental > Terrestrial > Soil > Wetlands > Peat | place: Germany... | reverse complement strand
GAGCTTCTGTTCTGGGCTGGTTGTCCGTCCTATCCCAAGGCGCTTGCCGATCTCCGCGGAGCGCTCGTCGAGGCTGGCTTGGACCCCGACTGCGTGGTCGTCCGCGAGGTCGGCAGCGAGATCGACGCTCAGGCGCAGGAGTTCGTGGGTTCGCCCACGATTCGCATCGACGGCCGCGACGTACAGCCGCCAAACGATGAGCCAACCGGCTTAACCTGCCGGGTCTATAGGCTGCGCGACGGCCGCGTCTCTCCCACGCCCGATCCTGCTGATCTGCGCGACGCGCTGCACGCCGCGTCCTCGATGCCCAGCGGAAGGAGTTGACATGCCCGCGATCGGTGATGAGGCACCGACGTTCACGCTGCCCGACACCCGGGGAGCGCTCCATGAACTCGACGGTGCTCCGGCAACGGTTGTCGTGTTCACCTGTAACCACTGCCCCTATGCACTCGCCTGGCACGATCGCATCATCAACGTCGCAACCGAATATGCCGACCGCGGAGTGCGCATGCTGGCAATAAACCCGAACGATTCCGAGCGGTATCCGGGCGACTCGACTGACGCCATGCGGGCGCGGGTGGACAATGGCGAGTTCGACGGCGTGCCTTACCTGAGGGATGAGTCTCAGGAGGTCGCCCGCGCGTATGACGCCAGAACCACGCCCGATGTCTTCATTCTCGACGCCGCCGGCATCCTTCGCTACCGCGGAGCGCCCGACAGCGACCACGACGACCCCGCGCAGAATGCCGCCTGGCTGCGCGCCGCGCTCGACGCCGTGCTGGCAGGTCACGCCGCGCACCCGGATGAGACGCCTCCGGTCGGCTGTTCGATCAAGTGGAAGGCGTGAGGACTCCCGACCGGCTTCAGCGAAGAAGTCTTCTGCTCAGCCGACGCTGACGTCGGCGAGGTCCATAGAGCTCGCGATCGTGTGGAATTTCACGTCTGGGGCCGCAACGATCGTCGCGGGGATCGCGCGCATGAACTCGCGAATGTGTGGGGTCGCGAAATGCAGCTGCAGCGCCTCGTTGCTCTCCCACTCCTCGACGAACACGAAGTCGTTCTCGATCTCGGTGTCCTCGTACACGCGATAGCTGATGCAGCCCGACTCGGCTCGCGAAGCGGCTGCGACCGCCTGCCCGATCCGCACGAGCGCCTCGCGTTTGTCTGCATCGGTCCTAACCCGTCCAACCACCACGATCATCCCGTCTCCTCTGGATTGGTGTCCCCGTCGCGTACTGCCGCATCCGGGCCGCCACGCTAAGCCACGGCTACCCCCGGCGACTGGTCGCCGCGGGCGCGTCGCCCGTGCTCGCCGGCAGGATGTTGTCGGGGAGGTCGCCGGCGGGCCACTCCTGCCAGCCGAAGCCCCCGCGGGCGTGGCGCACCTTGTAGCTGAGGGCGCCGTGTGTGTTCATGGCATGCCAGGCCAGGTGGGTGGTGAGGGTCATCTTGGGGATCCAGAAACGGTCCCCGATCGCATCCAGCGGCGCTGGAGCCTGGAGGTCGACATCGGCCGCCACGTGGCCTTGGCCGTCCTCGAGCGTCAGACGGGCGAGCACCGTGCCGTCGCGGTCACAGATTTGCGACTCGCCGAGCATCTGCGTCCGCCAGGGGATGCCGGGGCCCAGGGGGGTTTCTCCCTGCACTGGCCCGACGTGTGAGGCGTGGGCGACGGGCACACCGGTCAGGCGCGCTACCTGGCCGGGCAGCTCGCGCGCCTGGCGGCGCCAGATCGCGTGCTCGCGCAGTGCCCACCAGTGCAGCGGCCCCGGCCAGTTGAGCGGCATCGACGGCCAGCACATGCCGCCCAGCACGAGCCTCACGCCGGCATCTCGCACGCGCGCGGCGGTGCGAAAGCGTGCCCACTCCCAGCCCGACATCAGCCCGACGCTGCAGCCGAGGGTGGCGCACTGCACAACCCCCGCGTCGTCGCCGCCGACGTAGAAGTGCTGCTCCCAGGCGGTGGGGATGTCCTTGTCATGCAGGTGCAAGGCGCCGTCGGGCTCGGCGAGCACGAACGTCCCGTAGGCATCTTCGCCACGGACGGCGATGAACCCGCCGGCGAGCACGCAGTCGAGCTCGCGCGCGAGACGGGTCAGCATCTGCAGCGGTTGGCCGTCGACGGGACGTGCCGTGCCCCGCAGGACCTTGGCGTAGACGTTCGGCGTGGTGAATCCCTCGGGGACGACGATCACCTCGGCGCCATGCTCGCGATGGGCGTCGCGGATCAGGTCCTCGACGCGCGCGATGTTCTGCTCGACCTGCCCGAGCTCAAGGGCGGGCTGGACGACGGCGATGCGGGTCATGTCGAGACCTCATCTCGGATGGTGGTGTGAGTGGGCGCCGACGCGGGCGGCGCCGCGTCCGCAGGCGCGGCGACGCGCCGCTCGGATCCCGCCGGCGGTGGCGGCCACGGAGCTCCCGGGTGCTCGGAGCCGGTGACCGGGCGGGTGGAGCGGAAGCGGTCGGCGTGGAGCTCGCGGCGGATCTCGAGCTCCGTGCGGAGGTCCGAGACCGCACGCACCACGGTTTCCGCGCGCGGTCGCTCGCCGTGCGCGAGGGCCATGAAGAAGGCTCGCGCGAGGCGTGTCGGCGGGGCGATCTGCTGCGGCGTGCGGGCGCGGCCGAACAGGTCGCTGAGGTCCGCGCTCGTCGTGCGACCTGCGTCGCGGACCAGCTCGCAGAGCGCCGGAGACTGGCGCTCGACGCGGGTGTCGGCGTTGGCGAAGTGGTAGGCGGGCAGGCACTCGCGGTCGCGGGCGGCCTCCCAGCGGCGAGTCTCGCGATCGACCGCGACGGGGTCGTCGAGCACGGGCAGAACCTGCTCGGCAAGCGTGCGTCCGGCGAACATCGCGTCGCGCATGCCCTGGCCGGTGACAGGGTCCTTGAAGTGCCCCGCATCACCTGCCAGCGCCCACCCCGGGCCCGAGGAGGCGCGGAAGAACGCGGGCGTATCCCCGGTGGAACGCAGCTTGGATCCGGGTGGCGCGCCTGCGATCCGTGCGGCAAGCCCCGGATGCTCACCCAGCTTGCGCTGCCAGTAGCCCTCGGGGTCGCGCCTGGACTCGCTCGCCTCGTCTCGATGTCCCATCAAGAGGACCAGCAGCTTGCCCGCAGGTGTGGTCGGGAACGCGAACGCAAACGAGTTGTCCTCACGCCACTGGTAGTAGGTCTCGGTGGCCACGGTGCCCGCGAGCGGGTCCTCGAGATAACGGAACACGAGGCCGCGCCCGTTTCGCGAGAGCCGGTATGGCGTCCACGCGCCGACGAGCGAGGCCACGGTCGAGCGGCGGCCGTCCGCACCGATCACAAGCGTCGCCTGCACCTGCTGTTCGGCTCCGTCGGCGCCACGGTAGCGCAGGCCCGCCACGCGTCCCGCCCGCCAGCGCAACGCCTCGACGCTGCAGTGCTCGCGGACCTCGACGCCCTGCTCGCGCGCTGCCTCCACGAGCTCCACATCCTGCAGGTCGCGGGGCACGCACACCCCGTAGTCGATCCCGTCGGCGGCCGGGCGGACCCGCTCCCGGCACGCGATCCCCTCCGCCTCGACATGGATGTAACGGACCCGCGAGGGGTTCAGGCGGAGAATCCTCGGCAGCGCCCCGAGCTTGGCCAGCTCGCTCGTCCCCGCCGGCATCAGCACGTGCGTGGAGAGCTGGTCCGACGGGAAGCGCATCTTGTCGAGCACGAGCACCCGGCGTCCCGCGCGAGCCAGTGGCGCCGCCACCGCGCACCCGGCGAGACGGGCGCCCACCACCACGGCATCGAACCGCTCCATGTTCAGCTCCCCGTCCTCTCGGTCTATGCGAACGCAGGTTCAGTCTGACTCATCTCGGAGGGCGAGGTTGGCTGAGCGAGCCAGAATCTCGCTGAAGCTCGAACCCCACCGGCGGTGCGGCTTCCCGTCGATCACTACGCGCAAACGTCGCGGGAGCGATGGTCGAGCACCAGTGCGGACGGTCTGGGTGCCGCAACATCATCGTCGGGCACGCACAGCAGGTCGGCAACGCCCGCCTCCTCGAAGGCGCGACGGATGAGCCGCGACCCGGGGATCACCGCGACGTCATATCCACGCCTCGTGAGGAAGCCGCAGCGGAACGCGATCACCGCCACGCCGATCGAATCGATGTAGGTGAGCTCGCTGAGATCCAGCGTGATGCCGCTGACCCCGTCTTCGCACACCCGTTCTATCTCGGCTTCAAGTGCGTGAGCCGAACGGTGATTCAACTCGCCCGTCAGGACCAGCGTGTGCATTCGAGCAGCGACACGGGCCAGCGCCAGCTTCGGCGGGCTCGACGCGGGCTGCGTGCCCGCGTTGCCGTCGACTGCGGTGGGCGGTCGATCTGCGACATCTGCCACCCGGTGACTCTTGTGCCGTCCGTCGATGCGCTGAGCCGACGTGGCTATATGGCGTTTCATCACAACAGCTCCTTCCCAACAAGGCCTCGATTGATTTCAACGGGCACCGGATCAGGTGATCGGGTGCGAGGTGGAGAGGTCGGGAGGAGCTAGCCCGGCCGCTCTGGAATCAACACGAAGCACGCGGTGAGCCACGGCTGACACGAAAGCCGCAGCCGACGCATCGCGCGCGGGCCCGCCAATAGCAGGAGCCCCGCGAGCGTGATGAAGCCCGAGAGAGCAAGGCCGGAGCCGCCTGGCGCGGAACCGCTGGCGGCTCCGCTCGGCGCGGAACCCGGCGCCGGGTTGGCGGGGGGGCTTCCCCCCGTAGATCCGCCGCTGCCGCCATCGCCTGGCCCATCTTTCGTCGCCCCCGCCGAAGCCGCCGCGGCGAGTGGCAAGCCGACCGGCGATGGCGAGAGCAGGCGCTGGGCAGCAAACCATCCGCCGGTGCCCTCACCGGCCATGTGTTCTCCCAGCGAGGAGAGTTCGCAACTCAACGCAGAAGCCCGTCGCGCGGTCGTGGTCATCGCCGGCACGGCGACCGCGTTTGGGAGTGCGGCAAGGGCCGAGGCTCGGGAAGGCGTAGCCGACGATGGTCCCGCGGGGAGGGCTTCGCGAGCTTGCACCGCCAGTGGTTCAACCGCCGGGGCCCTCGCCGCGACTGACCCCGCGGGGGCGGCTTCACGAGCCTTCTCGGCGACCGGGCCCGCAGGGTGGGCTTCGGGAGGGACTGGTTCCGCGGTGGGGGGTGCGGTCGCGACTGTTTCCGCGGGAGGGGGTTCGGGAGCGACTGGTTCGGCAGCGTGGGTTTCGGGAGGGACTGGTTCTGCGGTGGGGGGTGCGGTCGAGACTGTTTCCGCAGGGGGGGTTTCGGGAGCGACTGGTTCGGCCGTCGGGAGTTCGGGAGGGGCTGATTCGGGGGTGGGGGTCGAGACCGTTTCCGCGGGGGGCGTTTCGGGGGCGACCGGTTCCACAGAGCGGGTTTCCGAAACTACTGGTTCTGCGGTCGGGGGTTCTGAGGCGAGCGGTTCAGCGGCGTTCGCGCTTCCGGCAAGGACGAGCGTGCCGAGCAGCGCCAAAACGACTGCCCTCACGCAAAGCGGACGCTTGGACATGATCCGAGTCGGGGGATTCTGGGATCTACCGAGCATTGGTCAGCCGGTCGCGCGGCGGGCGTCGGGTTGCGGGTAAGGCGGTACCTGCGGGATGAGGCGCTCGGCAGGCGCGGCCTCTCGCTCGGCACGCTGGCCGCTGCCGAGCCACTCGACTAGCGCGGCAGCCTGACAGGCGTCGCTCAGCGCGCCGAGGCGACACATGGCCAGCACAAAGAACAGGAGGGCGAACCAAGCCGGGATCAGGAGGTAGAGGAGCGTCCCGCAAGGCTACGCGATCGGGAGCAAGGCCGAGCCGCTCGTGGTCTGCGTCGAACGCCTCCGCCGCCCGCGGCCGCGGCGGCATGGCTACGCCCCTACCTGACCAACCGCACCTCCGCCGAGGTCTCCTTGCGCAGGCTTCGCGCAAACGGATTGCCCCCCGGAGTCAGCCGATGATGCGGAAGCAGCACGAGCCCGAACCCGAGCTGGGCGACCCACGAGGCGAGCGGCGGCTGAGGGCATCCGGCGAGCATCTTGAACGTGGCCCGGCTGGCGACGGACCCGAGCATCTCGCGGGCCTCGCGCAGTTCCAGCTCCGCTTCCTCCCTGATCGCCACGTTGTAGGGACCCTCGCCACCGGCGCGGCCCCATCGCGCGGGCCGCGCCTGGGGCGCGAGCGTCACGACCGCGAGCTCGCGCCCAGCGTTGGCCAGTTCGGCGGCCTCGCGCAGAGCCGCAGTGCCCGCAGCGCCGCGCTCGAAGACGACTGCCACACGCCCGGCTGCCCCCGACTCGGAGCGGTTGTCTACCGGGCCTTCCACCAGAGTTGTGCCTAGCCCGGGCATACGGGCAACGTTACACGAGCTCAGCTGAGGATCGTGAAGACCACGGACAGCGGCGTCGAGGTCCCCGTGGCGTTTCTGGCGTTGACGATCAGCGCGTAGCGGCCAACGTCGAGCTTCTTGGAGCGGGAGATGCGACCCTGGAAGACGACGTCGTTCGCGCCGCCGTGGCCGGTGAAGGAGAGCGTCCCGGCGGCAACGGTGCGCTCGCAGCGCGGGTATGTCCTGTTCCCCTCGTCCGCGGCGCGACACTTGCGGCCGACCCTGCGGCCGGCGAGCTGTCGGGTGAAGCGGAACGTCACGGCGGCCTGTTCGGTGAGCGAGAAGGAGAACGTGGTCCCGACCGGTGGCCTTGCCCTGATTTCGGCTCTCCGCATGCTGATCCGGGCGACCTGGTTGCCCTCATGCCAGGACGCATGCGATTGGCGCAGATCGGAGACGGCCACGCCAACCGTCAGCGGCACCGCCACCGATGGCCCCGACGGTGATGGTCCCGATGCCGGCCCCAGGGGTAGAGGTCCGGCTTCTGGCGCGGAGTTGACGAGCTGCTCGAGCGGCGAGGAGGCCGATGCGGCGTAGTAGGGATCGCCCGCGTAGGCTGCCACGGTCGGGTGAGTGCCCCCGGCAGCGTAGGTCGCCTGGCAATTGGCCTGTCCCGTCGTCGGGTTCACGTCCACCGCGCCACATCCGGCGATCGCGACGCCGGCGTCGGTGAAGCGCACCGCGCCGCCGTCCGGGACCGGGTTGACCGTGGCAACGAGGGTCACGGACTGCCCCACGGACGCTGGATCGGGCGTCGAGGCCAGTGCGGTCGTGGTCGGCGAGGGTGCGGGGGCCGTGGCGATCGTAAAGGCCGTCACCTGCGTGCCGTTGGCGGCGAACAGGCGCCCGCCGGCGGCACTGGGCGTGCTGAAGTGCATGAAGGTGCCGAGTTTGCTTTCGAACGTGGCCGCACCGGTGCTCGGGTCGAGGCCGTACAGGTTTCCGGGTTTGCCTTCATAGCTCGCCACCCACACGAGGCCGCCCGCGAAGATCGGTGGCCCCACCGCGTTTGCGTTGACTTTCCAGCTCGGGGCCATGCTCAATTTCGGTTCGGCGCCGCCCAGGGCGGTTACCGAGATCGCTCGCAGGCCATCGGCGCAGGTCACGTAGAGCGTCCCGCTGCTGGCGCTCGCGGGGACATAGATGCCGCCGCCCCAGGAGCCGCTGCAGATGGCGAGTTCCGCGGTGGGAGCGCCGCCGACACCGCCGAGCGCTTCGCTGCGCAGCAGGAAGCCGACGCCCTGCTTGCCTATCTCGAAGAGGAAGCCGTCAGGGAGCAGTACGGGATCGCTCGAGCCGAGGTCGGCGTCGCTTTCATCGAGGCTCTGCCAATCCGCGGGCGCCCAGTTCGCGAGCAGTTGGAGGTCTGGGTTGAGCTCGAGCACCGAGTCGCCGTAGTCGTATTCCGAGCCCGAGGACCCGTTGCCCGTGGCCGTGTAGATGTCTCCGCCCGAGTCCACCGGCGGCGCGTTGCCGGCGCCCCAGATCGCGCCCTCGTGATGACCGGCTTTGGAGTCCACCTGGTAGGAGAGCAGCGGACCGGAGCCGCTCTCCGGAGCGGCCACCAGCCAGCCCCAGTAGCTACCGCAGTCGCCGTCGTTGCCGCCGTAGCCGATCACGACCTCGTTCCCGTCGAGTGCCAGCGCGGTGCGCTGGAGCTGCTGGGCGGCGCTGCCGCCGCCACCTTCGGGGAACGGCGGGTCGGCGCGGATCGGGAAGCCCGGACGCGGAGCGCCGGTGCCCAGGTCGAGGGCGAGGAGTTCGTGGCGGATGCTTTCCGGGTGAGTCCCGTCCCACGTGTCCATCACCGCGTAGATCGTCTGCGTCGCCGGGTCGATCACCGGCGTGCTGGTGATGCCGACGACAGGTGAGATGTTGCCGCACGGGAGCTGCGAGCTCGCCACCGCTGTGCCGAGGTGCTGTTCCCACATGATTTGGCCCGTCGCCGCATCGAGCGAGTAGACGGTGTCGTTCTCGGTGGCCACATATACGCGCGAGCCGTAGACGAGGGGCTCCCCGTAGATCTTCCCGTCGAGCGCCGTGCTCTGCCACGTCTTCACCGGTGGCAGCGGAGAGGTGCTGTCCGGATCGATCCCGCTGCGCGTGGAGTCGTGCCGATAGGTGGTCCACGCGGGGATCGCGCCGCGCGCGGCACTGACGCAGCACAGCAGCGCCGCGAGCATCAGCCCGGCACCCTTGGCGAAGCGGCTCACAGCGCGCCGGCGCCGGCGCGCTTGAGCCGCGCCGCGCCGATCACGGCGAGCGGCGCGAGGATCCTGCGTCGACGGTCTGAGGCGGGTGCATCTCGCAAGGGGGCTCCAGGGGTTGGCTGCGTCCCGGTGACGACCTCGGTCCGCTGGCGCGCGCGGGCCGAGGCGCGCCCATACTACGTGTTGGGTCCGCCGTCCAGGCCGGCTCTGGACAAGAGTTGCGCGGCTCCGTCAGCCTCGGGGTCTGCGCAGGCGAGCGCTGCACGAAGTCAGGGGCGACTGGCTGCGCTCGGTTTCGGGGTTGACCCGACTCGGTTCTCCCGGGATGTGCACCGAGAAGCTCGCGACCAGGACGCCAACTTTTTCGTATTTGAACGCGTAGACGACTTCGCTCTTGCTCTTGAAGACTTCGTTGGGCTCGTGCAGGCTGACGGTCCCGTGGATGTCGCCGGGCGGCAGCGGGCAGGTGGTCGTGCTCACGGTCTGGCCTGCCGCGATGTCTGATTCGGTCCTGTAGTCGCCGTGGTTTTCGTGGAGCGTTCCGGGCACGTACCAGATGAAGTCGTAGCCGCTTTCGGCATTGACGAGCGCGACGCGCGACTTGAACGCGAACCGCAGCTCGTAGCGGCCGTCGCGTGTGCGGATCAGCTTGACCTTCAGAGGCGTACGCACCTGCGCGTGGGTGTATGACAGTGCGTGCGGCGGGACGTACCCCACTGGAACCTGCATGCTGGGCGTGCATGCGTATGCGCCGCCGATCCAGCTGCGTGAGGTGATGTGGCATGTCGCCCCGTCGCGGTAGTGGATTTCGGTGATCGGTCCGTCGACGGGTACTACGCCGCCGGCGCCCACGCCGGTCAGCAGCTGATTGGCGCTCGAGCGCGTGACTATCAGGTAGGCGCCCTCGGGTCCGCTTGTGGCGAGCGTGTGTCGCTGGCCTTGCAGGACGTAGGTGACGCTCTTGGCGTCGGGGCCGAGCAGCCCAAAATAGAGGTTGCGCTCGTCCTGGAGGGGACACCCGGGTTCGCCCGGTGCGTGGCCGCCCGCAGGGGAGCCAGGCGCGTAGCAGCGGCTCAGCCAGGCGCTGGCCGGCTGCTCGCCCCAGGTCTGGTTGATGTAGAGCCTGTCGTATCGGTCAAGCGCGCTGCACCAGTCGCCGAAGCCGGCTCCGCCGCTGGACACGCTCAGTTCGTGGAAGCGTCCGTCGTTGCCGAACGCGTAGTCCTGTCCCAGCGCGACGAGTTTGCCGCCTGCAAGGCGGGCGACCTCGATGCAGCCCAGGCCCCTGCTCGTGCTGAACTCGCGCATGCCCCACGGCGCGCCGCCCGCGGGGTCCGCGGTGGAGATCGGGAGCATGCGGACCGATCCTGGCGTCAGGGCGCCGTCGCCGGTCTGGGGTGCCGTGAAGAGCTGGATGGGCGACCGCGGCGCGGGGCTGCCGAACTGGATCACGCCGCTCGCGAACGCTGCGCCGGCCAGGCCGAGTCCGACCGCGACAGCGATCAGCGGAGCCCGGTGCCATCCGCGTCGCTGCCCCCCACGTCCGAACGCGCCGAGGCGGCGGCTGCGACTGCGGGCGCGCCTGCCGGCGGCCTCGTGCAGCTGGCTGCGGACCTGGGGCAGGAGAATCATGGTTGCTCCTCCATTTCGGCTCTGAGCTTCGACAGGCCACGGCTGACCCGCTGGCGGACGACCAGCTCCGACGTCTGAAGCTCTCCTGCGATGTCGGGGTAGGAGCGCTCGTCGAGGATCCGCGCGCGGACGGCGTCCCGCTGGAGCGGCGGCAGCCGATCGAGCAGCTCGACCACCCAGCCGCTCGAGCTGGCGGCGCGCTCGACCTGCTCAAGTTCCTCCGCGGCAAGCTCGATCGGCTCGCCGATGCCCAGACGACGGCGCGCATCCGCCTCGACACGCCCGCGGCGCAGGCTCTTCAGCAGCGTGTTGTGCGCGATCGCGAACAGCCAGCCGGCAGCCGACGGCGTCGCGGGCCGGTATCGGCCTGAGGCGCCAAGCGCCGCGGCGAACACCTCGGCCGTCAGATCAGCGGCCACTTCCGGATCCCCGGTGCGCCGGGCGAAGTAGCCGACGACCGATGCCTCGTATCGGTCGTAGAACGCGGCGAACGCAGCCGGCTCCGAGCGCGCCGCCGCCAACAGCTCACCATCGCTGGCCGCCAGGAAGTCCACAACCTTGTTAACCCCCCGGGGCGGATTCTGTGACCTGGTCTTCCGGTGCTCCGCGCAGCGGCGTAGGCTCCCACGCCGATGTCGACGGGCGCGCCGGTGAGCCACAGCGCAGAGCATCTCAGGGCCGGCCAGCTCGGCACGGTCGACGTGACCGCCTCCACGGTCGCCAACATCGGGCCGGGGATCGACTTCTACTTCGCCTTCGGGGTGATCGCCGTCACCGCTGGCATCGCCGCACCGCTGACGATCCTCGCCGCGGGCGCGGCCGTCGCGCTGCTTGCCTGCACGGTGGCTCAGTTCACCAAGGCCGAGCCCTCGGCGGGGAGCTTCATCACCTATGTCGAGACCTCGCTGGGACCGAGGGCGGGTGTGGCCACGGCCCTGCTCGTCGCGGTGGGGTTCTCCGTGGCGATCGCGGGCGTGTTCACCATGTCCGGCGGCATGGTGGCACTCACGCTCGCCCATTACACGTCGTGGAACCTACCCTGGGAGCCGCTGAGCCTCGCCCTGACCGTCGGTGCCATCTGGCTGACGGTGCGCGGCGTGAGGCTCTCGACCACGGCGGTGGGGATAGCGGTCCTCGTGCAGGTGGCGATCATGGTCGCGGTCTGCATCGTTGCGCTCGTCGACGAGCGTGCCCGTCTCTCGGCCGCGCCGTTCTCCTGGGCGCGCCTCACGGGCGGCCTCGCAGGCCTGTCCGCGGGCTTTCCGCTGGCCCTCTACATGTTCATCGGATGGGAAAACGGTCCGGCGCTCGCCGAGGAGTGCCGCGATCCAAAGCGCACCGTCCCGAGGGCCCTGTACCTGTCGGTCGCGATCGCCACAGCGCTCTTCGTCCTCTTCGCCTATGCCACCGTCACGGGCTTCGACTACAACGTCTCCTCCATCGGTCGCTCATCGGTCCCGTTCCTCACCGTGGCCGACAAGTATCTCGGCGATCTGGCCGTCCTGGCCTGGGTCGCGGGCATCGTCTCCGTGCTCGCCACCCTCGTCGCCGCCGTGAACTCCCAGGCGCGCATGCTCTTCGACGGTGGCCGCTCCCGGTTGCTCCCGGCATGGCTCGGCCACCTGCGTCCGCCGCTCGACACGCCGGTGAACGCGCTGCTCGCAATGGCTGGCATCGGCCTCGGGATCATCGCGGTTTGGTGGCTCGCACACGTCGTCGGCGTGGCTACGGGATCGACGAACCCCGTCGGTCTGTACGCTGAGTGCTCGACGATGGGCACGATCGTGATCCTGTTCGTCTACGTGCTGACGACGCTCGCCCTGCCTGTGTTCATGTGGCGGCGACACCGGCAGTCCTTCTCAGCCCTGCGGCACGTCGCGATACCGGTCCTGGGCGCCCTGGCGCTCGTCGTCCCGTTCGTCGAGCTGTACAAGCCGGGACAGCCCGCGCCTTACAACGCATTCCCCTACATAGCGCTCGCGATAGCCGCGGCGGCCACCGTGATCGCCTGTGTCGTCGTGCACCGCCACCCGTCCACCGGTGCGGGCGAGGGGAGCGCGTTCACCGAATCGGAGCCGGGGTGAAGGTCGACCCCAGATGCAAGGAAGTACACTCGCCCCCATGCCGGCGGGTCACGCCCCCTTCGCGCTGTGGAACCGGAGTGGCAACCGTGTCGTGGGCCTGTTGCTGCGCTCCCCGCTGCATCCGCTCGTCAGCCGAGGCCTGACGCTCATCACGGTCACGGGTCGCCGCACCGGTCGCGAGCACACCTTCCCGGTCGGCTACAAAGAGGACGGCGAGAACCTGACGATCCCGGTCATGTGGCCGCAGCGCAAGGTGTGGTGGCGCAACCTGCGCGGTGGCGCGCCCGTGCGGCTGCACCTCCGCGGAGCAGACCGTACAGGCCAGGCACACGCGCGCGAGGACGATCACGGCGGAGTGGTCGTCGAGGTGCTGCTCGACCCGCCCGCCTAGTCCCGCGCTCGCCCACGTGGGGAAATACGCACCGGTTGTTCGGTCGGACGCCGATGTCGTATAGCGTCGCGCTCGTTAGCTTCGATCTCGCGATACGCGCCCGAAGGGAGGCGGAGGCCGTGGCTGAGCAGCTCAGCATGTTGGACACGATGTTCCTCGAGCTCGAGCAGGTCGACGAGACGGCGCACATGCACATCGGGGCGGCGCTGATCTTCGATCCGCTCCCCGGTGGCGGGACCCCGGACATCGCTGGGTTCCGCGACTACGTACGTGAGCGCGTGGGGGTGCTGCCGCGCTTTGCCCAGCAGCTCTCCGATCCGCACGCGGGCCCGCTGACGTGGCTGACGTGGGAGCCGGCGAAGGGGTTTGACCCCGATGCCCACGTGCATCACGCGACGCTGCCGGCGCCGGGTGGCGAGGCTGAGCTGAACGAATGGCTCGGGGACTTCTGGTCGCACCGCCTGGACCGCCACCGGCCGCTGTGGGAGATGACGCTGCTCGACGGGCTGCAGGGAGGGCGCTGGGCGCTGGCGACCAAGACACACCACTGCCTGGTGGACGGCATCGGCTCGGTGGACATCGGGAACGCCCTGCTCGACACCTCGCCCGAGGCTCCGCCACGGCCCCCGCAGTCGCCGCCCGCCGGCGGGGAGGTCGCCGGCCACGGCAACGGCCGGCTGTGGCTCTCGCCCGGCCTGGTCCTGCGCGGCGCCCGGGCGGGCGTGGGTGCGGCGCTCCACCCCCGCGAATCGTTCGATCGCGTGCGCGCAGCCGTCGAGCTGATCGTGCGCGACGAGGTGATCGGTGCGCCACATTCGAGCCTGAACGGGCCGATGAGCGGCACGCGCCACTTCGCGACCGTGCGCTTCGATTTCGCTGAGGTCAAGGCGATCAAGACGCGACTCGGCGGTACGGTCAACGACGTCGTGCTCGCCCTCTGCGCGGGCGGGCTGCGACACCTGCTGCTCTCCCGCGGCGAGACGCCGCCCGAGGGCCTGCGGGCACAGGTGCCGGTGAACATCAGGTCCGAGGACCAGGAGCACTCGCTCGGCAACGAGCTGACCTCGCTGTTCGTCGAGCTGCCCCTCGGCGACGCGGACGCGACGGCGCGCTACCGCCGTGTGGTCGACCGCGCCGAGCAGCTGAAGGCCGGCTCGCAGCGCGCCGGGGGCAAGACGATCATCGACCTGGCCGACATGGGCCCGCCGCTCGCCGGCGATCTGCTCGCGCGCTCGATGTTCGGCAGCACGCGCATGTTCAACCTCACGATCACGAACGTCCCCGGGCCGCGGGAACGGCTGTACGCGTTCGGCGCCCCGCTCGTCGAGGTGCTGCCGCTCGTGCCGCTGTTCGCCGGACACACGATCGGCATCGCGGTCGTCACCTACGACGGCCAGATGGTCTTCGGGCTCAACGCGGACCGCATGTCCGCACCGGACGTGGGAGTGCTCGCGGAGGGCATCGAGCTCTCGTTCTCGGAGCTGGGAGGGCCCGAGCGCAAGCGGCCGCGGCGCCGCAGGCCGATCAAGGCCGCTCCCTAGGCGCGGCCGCCCGCGCCTCAGAGCACGAGGCGCCCCACTCGATCATCGGTTGAGTTTCGCGGGCGCGGCTACACCAGCGCGCGCAGAGCGCCGATAGCGCGCGCGCAGCATTGCTCTGCGACCTCGAAGCAGGCAATCCCTGCCATGAGCAGCCCCTTGATCCGAAGGCACCTGAGCTACGCCAACGTGACCGCCACGCTGGCGCTGGTCCTGTCGATGAGCGGCGGGGCGCTCGCCGCGTCGCACTACCTGATCAACTCCACGAGGCAGATCAACCCGAAGGTGATCAGGGCGCTCAAGGGTCAGACGGGCCCCAGGGGCACGCCCGGCCTCGCGGGCCCGCCCGGGCCGGAAGGCGCGCGGGGACCGCTGGGTGCGCCGGGCCTGGCGGGGGTCGCGGGTTCCGAAGGGACGGCGGGCCCGCGGGGAGCGACCGGGCCCAGGGGTGCGGCGGGCAAGGCGTGGTTGCCGCTCCCGTCGGGGCAGTCGGAGAGTGGCGACTACGGCGGGAGCCTCACCGAATTCAACACCAACCATTCCTACGCCTCGACCGTCGCGTTCCCGGTTCCGCTGGCGGCGCCGATCCCGTCGTCCAACGTCCTCTACACCGCGCTTGCAACCCCGGTGGCCCACTGCAGCGCGCCCGGGCACGCCGACCCCGGGTACCTGTGCATCTACAGCGGCGCCTCCAACGCGATCGCCGAACCGCCGACCGTGATGGACTTCGAGCTCAGCCCGTCGGTGCCCGGCGCCGGGCGCTTCGGCTTCAACGCAACCTGGGAAGCGACGGGCCCGAACTCCTTCGACTACGGCACCTATACGGTCACGGCGCCGTAGCGCCGCCCGACGCGTGGCGTCCATCGCAGCGCGTAGAACTGGGGCCCCGACCCGGAGGCAGGACGATGAGCTACGAGACGCTGCTGTACGAGCAGGACGGGCATGTGGTCACGCTGACCTACAACCGCCCGGACCAGCACAACGCGGTCAACCGCACGATGAACGCCGAGCTGCACCACGCGTGGCAGCGCTTCCGCGATGACGACGACGCGTTCGTGCTCGTGATCACGGGCGCCGGGGAGAGCACCTTCTGCGCGGGCTGGGACCTCCAGGACGCGGCGGACCTCAGCGAGATCGGCGACTACGACTCCTACCGCGTCGGCCTCCACAACAGCCCCGGCGAGTGCGGCTACACGCGCAAGGTCGACATCTTCAAGCCGGTGATCGCGGCCGTCAACGGCTACGCGTTCGCCGCGGGGCTGGAGACGGCGCTGCTGGCCGACGTTCGGATCGCCGCCGAGAACGCGGAGTTCGGTGCGCTCGAGCGGCGCTGGAACATCGTCGGCGGCGACGGCATGACGGTACGGCTGCCGCTCGTCGTCGGCTTCGCCAAGGCGATGGAGCTGGTGATCACGGGGCGTCGCATCGACGCGGCGGAGGCGTACAGGATCGGCCTCGTGAACGAGATCGTGCCGCCGGGAGGCGCGCTACAGCGAGCGCAGGAGCTGGCGCACGAGATCGCCGCGCTGCCACAGGGAGCGATTCGCAGCGACAAGGAGAGCATCATGCGCGGGGTCGGCCGGCCGCTGGAGGAACGCCTGCGCATCGAGGCCGAGATGGTGATCTCGATGTTCATGCGCCGCGATCCGCACACGCTCGGCGCGGCCGCGTTCAAGGCCGGCAACCTCACGCCGGAGTGGCCCCATCACGGCCTCTAGCGTCTTGCCGTAGCGCCGCCAGCACCCGCTCGAGCGCGTCGTTCAGAGCCCGAGGACAAGGGCGAGGGCGTCGTCGAGGCTGCGAAGCTCGTGCGCTTGGAGGCGGCCAGCCGATCGTCCAAGTCGCTGGGGGTCCACCACCGTGGTCTGCTCGACCAGAACTCGTGTGATGTTGCCGTCGAGGCTGATCGTCGGACGAAAGCTTGCCGGTCTGGCCCGGGTCGAAGTGGGCGATACGAGCACGGTGCTCAGGCCGAGGAACTCATCCGCTTGAACGACCACCGCGTAGCGGGCGCCCCGTTGCTCAGCGCCGCGTGTCCCGCGCGGTGCCGGCAGGCGGAATACCTCGCCGCGAACCACCTCAGCGGAGCTCAGGCGCGAGCTCGGCCATCTCTTCGCGTATGAGCCGCATCTCGTCCTTGTCGGCCGTGTCGCCCGCGAGTTGTGCGATCTCAGCGCGGATCGAGGATCGAGCGCGCCGCCTCGCCGCCGCCTCTCGCAAGGCGGTACGAACTGCCTCGGAGTCGCTCATTCCCTCGCCACGGACGACGTCCAGCGCGGCGGCGGTCCCTGCGTCCAGTCGCACATGCAGTGAACGACTCATCGCTACAAACGTAGCACAAATCGTGCTACACACGGCCGAAGAAAACGAAGCGCTCCCCTGACCGGGGCCGCCCGCTCAGCAGTCGACGAGCAGCGCCGGCAGGCCGTCCGGGCTGATCCCCCGCTCGACGCACGCGAGGTATGCCATCGCGCGGTGTATGCCGTCGACGACGAGCACGACGCCGTCGAACACCCCTATGCGTATGACGACGTCGGAGCGCCACCTGTTGCCGGCCATGTCATCCATGAAGCGCTCGACGCGCAGGTCGTCGTCGCGGTCCTCGGATACCGGCAGCGCCCTGCTGCGCTCCCGGTATATCTCCAGCAGCTGGCCGACCGTCTTGTAGCGCCTGTCCATATAGCCCATGAAGCTGGCAAACAGCGTGGGCGTCTGGGCCAGTTCCTTCGCCGACAGGGGCTGCAGAGCCATCCCGAGCATCGTGCCCCGGGGGGTGGGCCTGACCATATGGTCGGCCGGCCAAAGATGTCCAACCCGGTTGGTACGTGTGTCCGTACGTCGGCCGTCGTTCGGCGGGCGTTGCCCGATGGAGCGGCCGACCGCGCAAAGGGCCTTGCCGCACGATGACGAGCGCGAGTTGGCGGGAGTCCCGGTGGCGCGGTTGTGCCTGGCGCGGGTAGACTGCGCCGCGTGAGCCTCGACTTCGTGGTGGTCCAGTTCAACGGCGAGGGCACCGCCGTTCAGAGGTATGCGGCCGCGAAAGAAAGCCCCGGCGGCGATGCTCGCTGGATGCAGGAGATCGGCTTCGTCGAACATCACCACAACGGGCGCCTGATCCTGCGCGGGGTCTTCGGGGGCCACTACGTGGACGTCGAAGAGAGCGACCACGTATCGCAGAAGGGGGCAGCTGAGGGGGCCGTCGCCGGAGGGGTCGTGGGCGCGCTCCTCGGACCGCCGGGCATCGCCCTCGGGGTGGTCGTCGGCGGGATCGTCGGCTCGCAGGTCGGTACCCCGAGCGACGTCGAGGACGAGCCCGGTGCGCTCGTCGATCAACTGCGTGTGGCGGTGCCCCGCTCGGCATCGGCCGTCGTTCTGATTGCCGCAGCCCCCGACGCCGACGAGATGCTCGCGGTGCTCGGCGAGGGCGCGCAGGGCGTTGTGCGCGAGACCCTCACGACAGACCAGCAAGCCAAGCTCGAGGCCTCGCTCGGCTCCGCGCCGCCCGTCGAGTGAGCCTGCGCTACCCCCGCTCGCTGTCGAGCACCGCCATCTGCTGCGCCGGGTAGCGCTCGCCGGCGACCGCGTCGGAGGGGATCGCCTGCTCGAGCGCGCCGACCTCGTCCGCACCCAGGGTGAGCTCCAGCGCGCCGAGCGCCTCGCGCAACTGATCGCGTCGGCGTGAGCCCACGAGGGGCACGATGTCCTCTCCGCGCGAGAGCACCCACGCGATCGCGACCTGCGCGACCGTCGCTCCCGCGCGCTCGGCCACGCCGCGCAGCGCGTCCACCAGCGCGAGGTTCTGCTCGCGGTTGGCCGCGGCGAAGCGGGGTGCGTGGGCGCGGAAGTCGTTGGGGGCGAGCTCGCGGTCGACGGCGAAGTGGCCACTGATCAGGCCGCGGCTGAGCACGCCGTAGGCGGTGATCGCGATGCCGAGCTCGCGGCAGGCGGGCAGGATCTCGTGCTCGATGCCCCGCGAGATCAGCGAGTACTCGATCTGCAGGTCGCAGATCGGATGCACGGCCGCGGCCCTGCGGATCGTCTCCGCGCCCACCTCCGAGAGGCCGATGTGGCGCACGTAGCCGGCCTGCACGAGCTCCGCGATCGCGCCCACGGTCTCCTCGATCGGCACCTTGGAGTCCAGGCGCGACGGACGGTAGACGTCCACGTGGTCGACGCCCAGGCGGTTCAGCGAGTAGGCGAGCGAGGTCTTCACGGCGGCAGGGCTCGCGTCGAAGCCGAGGAACGCCCCTTCGGGTCCGCGCTGGCCGCCGAACTTCACGCTCAGCATGTACTCCTTCCGCGGCCGCTGCCGCAGCGCCTCGGCGATCAGCATCTCGTTGTGGCCCATGCCGTAGAAGTCGCCGGTGTCGAGCAGCGTGATGCCCTGATCGAGCGCCGCGTGCATCGTCGCGATGCTCTCGCCGCGGTCGGCCGGCCCGTACATCCCCGACATCCCCATGCAGCCGAGACCGATCGCTGACACTGCCGGGCCTGCGCTTCCGAGCTGGCGGGTGCTCATCGGGGGCATCGCGCCCCAACATAGCCGCTCGCGCTGGTGCCCTAGGCGTCGGGTCGCGCCTCCTCGCCCCCGTCCCGCGCGGCGGCCCTCTCCTGCTCGCTCGGCGCGCCCGAGATCGCGTCGGCCAGGCGCCGGCGGCGCTCGCCCGTGCGCTCGAAGCGGGCCTGCGCCCGCGCGAGCTTGTGCGCGTCCTCCGCATAGAAGCGGCGCGCCCACGGCGAGCCCGGCGAGGCCAGCCGGCACGCCCCGGCGATCGAGGTGAGCGGGATGAAGATGCCGATCAGGCCGAGGAACGGCCTGCCCTTGAGGATCGCCATGGTGGACAGCGCGAGCACGATCAGCACGGTGCTCACCAGCGTGGACACCGACGAGCTGTTGTTCGGGAGGTCGAACGGCGCGATCCCGAGCACGATCAGGCCACCGAGCGCGGCCGCCACCACGACCGCGTCGAGCGATGCTCTGCCCTCCTCGGCCCAGTACACGTCGCGTAGGTACACCCACAGCGCGAACTCGTCCAGCGTCAGGCCCGCGCCCACGCCGAACCCGCCCGCAAGGATCTCCTCCCACGGGCTGACCGGGCTCAGCGCGAAGCCGAGGAACCCGGTCACGAGCAGCAGCACGATCCCCCAGACGAGGTGGTGCAGGTGCAGGCCGCTGCCCGTGGTCACGCTTCCCGGCCACCACGACACGCGCGGGCTGCGGATCAGGCGCGCGCTCGTGCGGATGAACAGGAACGTCAGCAGGAACGCGGCCAGCAGCACGAAGCCCGTGCGCTCGCCGCGGTCGTCCAGGAACCTCGCCGGGAGGTCGAAGTGAAGCGTGATCGCAGCTGTCATGCCAGCCACCGCAAGCAAGCGTAGAGCGGCGGCCGCGCGGGCGGGGCGAGCTGCGGCGCGCGATCGCCGCCGCCGTGGGCGGGCTGACAGCGCGAGCGCGGAGGTGGCAAAGTCAGGTGCTTCCACATCGAGGAGAGGAGTGCACGATGGCCGACGGGGTGTATCGGGTTACAGAGGTGATCGGCGTGAGCGGCGAGTCCTGGGAGGCGGCAGCGCGCAGTGCCGTGGAGACCGCGGCCAAGACGGTCCGCGACCTGCGTATCGCCGAGGTGCTCAGGCAGGACGTCTCGATCGAGAACGGCACGATCAAGCACTACCGGGTGCGGCTGGCGATCTCGTTCAAGTACGACTCGGGCGATTAGCTGGAGCGGTCCGCGACCGGCATGCGAGGGGTCGGGGCCCCGCGGGATCCCGCCCCTCCGCCCGGCGCTGGCTAGGCGGAGAATCCGCGCGTGCGGCCCGCGCTCCAGCTGCCGCACGCGTGCAGCGAGCGTCCCCGGTAGCGGCCACCGTAGAGGCGGCGCCTGCGACGCCCGAAGAACAGCCAGCCGGCGGCCAGCCACAGCAGCCAGCCGGCGAACACGCCGGTGACCACGAACACGACGGTCACGAGCACGGCGATCGCCACCGCGAGCGCGAGCGCGACGGTCAGGGTCGAGCGCGCCAAGCTGCGCGAGCGGCGTTCCGCGGGCGCGCCGAGCCCGCGGCCCGGAAGATCGTGCAGGACCGCGTTGAGCTGACCGTAGGTGCGCGCCGAGAGCGCCACCTCGAGCCGCTGCTCGAGCTCCTCGGTGAGCAGCCGTCCTTCGGTCGCCGCCTCGCGCAGCCGCTCCGCTACGTGCTCGCGATCGGAGTCGGATGCTCTCAATGCTGCGCGGCCTGCCATCTCGGTGTGCGCCTCGCTTGCCGGTGGTTCCAGTTCAGACTAGCGCACCGCCCGCGCTCGCGATCGCGCCGCCGGCAGGAGCGCGGCGCCGCCGGAAAGCCACCCCGCCGCTCGCCAGCGGCCGCGATGGCGTAGTTTCGGTTCACACATGGCAGCGCTCGATTCCTCACCAGCGCTCGACCGCGCGCTCGCGCTGTTCAGCGCCTCGCGCCGCCCCTCCCCGCCGCCGATGCGCGACGGCTATCTCGACCTGCTCGGCGAGCAGGACCCGACCGGCCCGCACCCCGGCCAGCAGTGGATGGCCAGCCGCGCGCTGCCGCTGATCTACGAGCGGCTGTGGCGCCCGCTCGGCGGGCGCCTGCTGATGGGCGTCACCGGGCCCGATCCGCACGCCGAGCAGCGGCTCGCGCTGGAGATGCTCGCCCTCGGGGCGGGCGAGCGCGTGCTCGACGTGGGCTGCGGTCCGGGCAACTTCACCCGCACGTTCGCGCGCAGCGCGGGCGACGGCCTGGTCGTCGGGCTCGACGCCTCGCGAACGATGCTCGCGCGCGCGGTGGCCGACACGCACGAGCAGAACACCGCCTACATACGCGGCGACGCCTGCGCACTGCCGTTCCGCGACGCGAGCTTCGACGCGGTCTGCTGCTTCGCTGCGCTCTACCTGATCGAGCATCCGATGCGCGCCCTCGATGAGATCGTGCGCGTGCTCGCTCCCGGCGGGCGCGTGGCGCTGCTCGCCAGCTGCAGCCGCGGTCCGCTGCCCGCGGGCGTCACGAGCCCCCTCGTGAAGGCCCTCACCGGCGTGCGCATGTTCGGCCGCGAGGAGCTCACCGGCCCGCTGGCCGCGCACGGCCTCGGTGAGATCGAGCAGCGCGTGACGGGCCTCGCGCAGTTCGTCGGCGCGCGCAAGGCCTGAGCTCCTGACGGCGAGAGGTCCTGGCCCGGTGGGAGACTGCCGTGGGGTGAGCGAGCAGGACACGGGGCAGAGCCGGATCGCCGACGTCGATCAGGACACGCGGCTGCTCCGCCGCGCCGCCGCGCGCCGGCGCTTGCGCCGCCAGCGTATGATCGGAGCGGGCGTGGCCGTCGCGGTCGTCCTCCTCGCGGTCGTCGCGCTCGTCGGCTTCTCGGGATCGGGCGGCGGCAAGAGCTCGGGTGGCGCACGGCCGAAGCCGATCGTCCCCGGCGGCCCGCTGGCCCCGGCGGCCGTGGGCGGGCTCGCGGCGCTGTGGGCGCCGCAGAATGTGGTCGGCTACCAGCCGGGCACCGCCGCGGCATACGAAGCGGCCTCGCGGCGCAGCGGGCTGCCCGGAGACCTGATGATCGCCGACCGCGGCAACAACCGCATCCTCGTCGTGAACCCCGCCGGGCAGATCGTGTTCAGCTACCCCCGGCCCGGCGACAGGGGGCACCTCTTCTACGACGACGACACGTTCGTCGAGCCCGGTGGCGAATGGGTGATCGCCAACGAGGAGGACGACCACGCGATCATCGAGGTCAACCTGCGCGATCGCAGCCAGGTGCTGCTGTTCGGCCACCCCGGAGAACCCGGCGCGGGCAGCGACCACCTGAACACGCCCGACGACGCCTACATGCTGCCCGACGGCACGTTCACCGTGGCCGACGCGTACAACTGCCGCATCCTGTTCATCCGTCAGCACCACATCGTGCGCAGCTACGGAACCCCGGAAGCGTGCCGTCACGACCCGCCCCGGCACTTCACCCCGGTCAACGGCGACACGCCGCTGCCGGGCGGGGGCGTGATGGTCAGCGAGGTGCAGGGGGACTGGATCGATGAAATCGGCCCCGAAGGGCGCCTGCTGTGGGCGCACAAGGCACCCGTCGAATACCCCTCCGACCCCCAGCCGCTGCCCGGTGGACGCGTGCTGCTCGCCGACTACTCCAACCCCGGCCACGTGCTGATCATCGACCGGGCCGGCAGGGTGCTGTGGCGTTACGGGCCCTCCTCCGGCTACGGGCGCCTGGACCAGCCGTCGCTGGCGATGGCGCTGCCCAACGGCGACGTGGCCGTCAACGACGACTACCGCCACCGCGTGCTGGTGATCGACCCGCGCACGAACAGGATCGTCTGGAAATACGGCCACACCGACATCCCCGGGACCTCCGCCGGGCACGTGAACACGCCCGACGGGATGGACTTCATCCCGCTCACGCCCGCGGGAGCGCCCGACTACGCGGCGGTCGTGCACCCCTAGGAGGTGATCGCCTGAGCTCCTCCGCACCGGAGTGGCGCCAGGAGCGCCGCCTGGCGCGCAGGCGCGCGATCCGCCGCCGCCGTATCGCGGCCGCGCTCGCGCTCGCCGCGCTCGTCGCGGTGCTTGTGCTGCTGGCCTCCGGCGGAGGCTCCTCCCGCCACCAGGCGCCCGCGGGCGCCAGCGCCGGCACTCGCGCGGAGGTGCACATCGTTGTCTCCCAGACCGGAAGCCTGCCGGCGGCCGTCCAGGACGCCGCGGGCGCCCCGGCCGGCGGCGGCGCGGTGCTGCTGCTGGGCGGCCTGGACAGCGAAGAAGCTTCCGTACCCGACGTCCTGCGCGTCGCCGAAGGCGCGGGCGTCAAGGTCGCGAGCCTGCCCACGCCGCTGCACGATGCCTGCGCCGCCGCGCTCGCCGACGGGGTCTACCTCTTCGGCGGCGGCGAGCAGACGTCCTTCTCGGGGATCCTGAAGGTTCCCCCGGCCGCCCTCCAGCCCGGCGCCTCCGGCTCGGGCGCGGAAGCCGAACAGGTCGGCTCGCTGCCGACGCCGGCCTCGGACGTCGCCTGCGCGGTGATCGGCGGGACGGTCTATGTGATCGGCGGCTACACGGGTCAGGAACCGTTGCGCTCGATCATCGCCTGGCGGCCGGGGAGCTCGCCGCGGCTCGTGGCCTCGCTGCCCAAGCCGCTGCGCTACGCGTCGGTCGGCGTGGTCGGCGGCCGCATCCTGATCGCCGGCGGGACGAGCGGCGTGCACTCCAGCCGCGAGGTCTACGCCTTCGAACCCGCGGCCGCGAGAGTGCACACGATCGCGCTCCTGCCGCACGGCGTCACGCACGCGGCGGGCGTCGCGCTCGGCGGCGTGCTGCTCGTGATCGGGGGTCGCGGCGAGCAGCCCGGCAGCCAGCGCGCGACGATCCTCGCGGTCTCCCCGACGGGATCGGTGGGCGTCGCCGGTGCGCTCCCGCGCGCGCTCTCCGACGTGACCGCCGTCGCCACCCCCGCCGGCGCGGTGCTCGCCGGCGGCGCGGACGCCTCGGGCCATCCCCGCAGCGAGATCCTCGCGCTGAGTCTCAGCCGCTGAGCGGCGCCGCACCGTGTTGCGCTACCGAGGACGCGCAGGCGCTCGACGAGCAGCTGGTCGAAGCGCGGCGTGCCAGCGGCAGCGGGATCGGCAGAATGTGCTCCCGTGATGAGCGACTACGGCAAGCCGCTGCTCGAGGGAGACGCCGACCCCGAGCCGCTGCGCCAGTTCGCCGCGTGGTTTGAGGATGCGGCCCGCGCGGGCATGCGCATGCCCGAGGCCGCCGCGGTCGCCAGCGCCTCGGCGGACGGCGCTCCGTCGGTGCGCATGGTGCTCGTCAAGAGCTTCGACGAGCGCGGCTTCGTGTTCTTCTCCCACTACTGCAGCCGCAAGGGCCTCGAGCTCGCCGCGAACCCACGCGCCGCGCTGCTGTTCCACTGGGACGTCCTCGGCAGGCAGGTGAGGATCGAGGGCGCGGTCGCGCACACGAGCGCGAGCGAGTCCGCCGACTATGTGCGCAGCCGCCCGCGCGGCAGCCAGCTCAGCGCCCTCGCCTCGCCGCAGAGCCAGCCGATCGAGAGCCGCCAGGCGCTGCAGGCGCGCGTCGCGGAGCTCGAGGCGCGTTATGCCGAGCGGGAGCTGCCGCTGCCCGAGCAATGGGGCGGGTTCCGCGTGGAGGCGGAGACGATCGAGTTCTGGCAGCAGCGCCACGATCGCCTGCACGACCGGCTGCTGTACCGCCGCGGCGAGGACGGCGGCTGGCTGATCCAGCGACTCGCGCCATAGGGACGGCAGGCGCGGGCAGGCTTCGGGAACGGCGTCGATTTCTGACTCAGGACGCTCAGCCCCTGACGGCCACGCTCAGCCCGCCGTCGGCGATCAGCGTCTGGCCGGTCACGTAGGAGGAGTCCTCGCAGGAGAGGAACACCGCGCAGCGCGCGACCTCCCACGCCGAGCCGTGCCGTCCGGCGGGGATGCGGACCTCCGCGCGCGCCGGGTTCAGCTGCGTGGCGAGCCTGCCGAGCGAGGTGTCGATCAGGCCGGGGGCGAGCACGTTCACCCGTATGCCGGGCGCACCCTCGACCGCGGCGTTGCGGCAGACGGCCTCGAGCGCGGCCTTCGAGGCGGCGTAGGAGGGGACCGGCATCGACTCACGCGCGGCGAGCGAGCCGATCAGCACCACGGTGCTGCGGTCCTCGAAGCAGGCGAGCGCCTGCCGGCAGCCGAGGAAGTGCGAGCGCAGGTTGACCGCCATCACGCGGTCCCAGTCCTCCACGGAGGTGCCGCCGAACCCCATCCCGGCGCCGATGCCCACGTTCATCACGAGGCCGTCCAGGCCGCCCAGGGCCTCGCGCCCCCCGGCGAAGGCCGCCTCGATGCCCGACTCCTCGGCGGCATCGGCGACGACCGCGACGCACTCCGCGCCCTCGGCGCGCACGAGCTCCTCGGTCACGCGCAGGCTGTCGGCGTCGATGTCCGTGAGCGCCACCGCCGCGCCTTCGCGCGCGAACAGCACCGACATCGCCCGGCCGTTGCCGATCGGCGGGTCCTCCAGGCCGTGGTCCTGCTGGCCGGCGCCCACGACGAGGATGCGCCTGCCGGCCAGCTGCCCGCGTCCCTGCTCGGGTGCGCTCGGCTCGTGCACTGCGCTGCATCCTAGGTCGCCGGGGGCGCGGGCGTGGCGCACGTGCACGCGCGTGGGCCACGGCGCTCATAGAGTGCAGGCGTGGTGGCGGCACGCGCGGCGATCGTCAGCGGGGCAGGGCGCGGGATCGGCCGCGCGATCGCGCTCGCGCTCGCCCAGGAAGGCCGCTCGGTGGCCGTGGCCGATCTGCTCGCCGAGCAGGCCAACGGCGTCGCTGAGGAGATCGTCCAGGCCGGCGGACGCGCCACGGCCGTCGAGCTCGACGTCACCGACGCGGGCTCGGTTGCGGGCGCGGTGGCGCGCGCCACCGCCGAGCTGGGGCCGCTGGAGATCCTCGTCAACAACGCCGGCTGGGACGAGCTGCGACCGTTCACCGAGACCGACGAGCGTTTCTGGGAGCGCGTGCTCGACGTCAACTTCAAGGGAGCCCTGCGGATGACCCATGCGCTGCTGCCGGGGATGATCGAGCGGGGCTTCGGGAGGATCGTCTGCATCGGCTCGGACGCCGGCCGCGTGGGGTCCTCGCTGGAGTCGGTCTACGCCGGCGCCAAGGGCGGCCTGATCGCGTTCACCAAGACGATCGCCCGCGAGGCCGCCAGGCACGGGGTCACCGCCAACACCGTCTGCCCCGGCCCGACCGACACGCCGATGCTCGCCTCCATCGCCGCCGCCGGCGGCGACGCCGAGCGGGTGATCGGGGCGATGACCCGCGCGGTGCCGATGCGTCGCCTCGCGCGCCCGGAGGAGATCGCCGCCGCGGTCGCCTTCTTCGCGTCCGAGCGGGCGGGCTTCATCACCGGCCAGACGCTGTCGGTGAGCGGCGGGCTGACGATGGCCTGACCCGGCGCGTCCGTCGCACCCGGACCCGGCGCGTCCGGTGGCGCTGGCAAGGTTCGCTGGCGTGGAGGACGTCGCCTACGAGGTGCAGGACGGCCTGGCGTGGATCACGATCGACCGTCCGGGGCGGCTGAACGCCTTCCGCGCGCGCACGGTCGACGAGCTGATCGCCTGCCTGAAGCGGGCCTGGGCCGATCCCGCGGTGGGCGTGCTCGCGCTGACCGGCGCGGGCGAGCGCGCGTTCTGCGTGGGCGGCGATCAGAAGCAGCGCGCGGAGACCGGCGACTACGGTCCCTCCGACAGCGGCCTGTTCGAGGTGGAGACGCTCCATCGCACGATCCGCGAGGTGCCCAAGCCGGTGATCGCGGCCGTCAACGGCTACGCGATCGGCGGCGGCCATGTGCTGCACCTGCTGTGCGACCTGTCGATCGCGGCCGACCACGCCGAGTTCGGGCAGACCGGGCCGCGCGTGGGCTCCTTCGACGCGGGCTTCGGCACCGGCTACCTGGCGCGCGTGGTCGGCGAGAAGCGCGCGCGCGAGATCTGGTTCCTGTGCCGCCGCTACGACGCGGCCACGGCCGAGCGCTGGGGCCTGGTCAACCGCGTCGTGCCGGCATCGGAGCTGCGCGCCGAGGTGCGCCGCTGCGCGGATGAGATCCTCGCCCTGTCGCCGACCGCCCTGCGCTTCCTGAAGGCCTCGTTCAACGCCGAGACCGAGCACCTCGCGGGCATGGGGACGCTCGCCTTCAGCGGCCTGCGCGAGTTCAGCGGCTCCGAGGAGGCGCGCGAGGGGGTCGGCGCGTTCGCCGAGAAGCGCGCGCCGGACTTCTCGCGCTTTCGCGGTCAGGCCTAGGCCGAGCGCGCGCGCGGGCCCAGCAGCGTCGCCGAGAGCTCCTCCAGCGCGTCGCCGAGGTAGATCGCCAGCCGCTGCAGGTGGGGCAGCGTGTCGCGCGCCCCGATCAGGCCGAAGTTCAGCGTTCCCGAGTAGCTGATGCAGGTGATGTTGAGCGCGTTGCCGTGTACGAGCAGGGAGACCGGGTAGATCGCCTCCAGCCGCGACCCGTTGAGGTACAGCGGGTCGGTCGGGCCGGGCACGTTGGAGATGCCGACGTTGAACGGCACCGGCGTGTGGCCGCCGAGTCCCGCCACCTGCGCGGCGATGTAGGGGCCGTTCGTCACGAGCGCCTGCGCGCCCAGCGCCTCGCGCGGGATCGCCTGCAGGTGGCGCTTCGCGGCCGCGGTGGAGCGCTTGATCGTCTCCAGCCGCTCGCGTACGTCGCCGACGTTCGTGGCGAGGTCCGCGACCATCATGCCGACGGCCGTGCCCGTACGGTTGTCGTCGGGATCGCGCAGGTTGACCGGGATGCCCGCGGTGAGCGTGCGCGCGGGCAGGCGCGCGTGCTCGGAGAGATAGCGGCGCAGCGCGGTGCCGCTGAGGTACAGCACGATGTCGTTGAGCGTGCAGTGCGCCTGGTGGGCGAGCGCTTTGAGGCGCTCGAGCTCGTACTGCTGGGTGGCGAACCTGCGCTGCCCCTCGATGTGTCCGCCGAGCGCCGAGGAGGGCGCCGTGAAGGGCGCGCGCAGCGGGCCGTCGGTGACCGCGGCCGCGGTGAGCTCGAACGCCGCGCGCCCGAGCCCGCCG
>Ga0209415_10003830_pt1 | contig 27840 bp, 16 predicted proteins | sample PeaSoiSIISIP2007_FD_187696 | JGI IMG/M metagenome (GOLD analysis project Ga0209415, IMG submission 187696) | Peat soil microbial communities from Weissenstadt, Germany - SII-SIP-2007 (SPAdes) (version 2) | ecosystem: Environmental > Terrestrial > Soil > Wetlands > Peat | place: Germany... | reverse complement strand
AGCGAAATGTCTCCCGGTTCATAGGGTGACATTTTCACTGGGCCGTTAAGGGGTGACAGAATTATTGGGCTAAGACAGCCGCTAATCTCTGGGTTGACAGAGTTTGTACTCCGGTCATAACATGCCGCCGAAGCTACCTTCCCGCCTAGGACTCTGAGCGCAGACCGCTACGAACATTCGTCCGGGTGCTTGGGCACTATGGCAGAAACAAAAGTCGGAGCAGCACGGGCTGAATTGGACTCTACTATGGACCAACTGCGGTCGGGCTCATCAAGTACTCGCGGCGCGGTCCTTTGCGCCAACAACTCCAGAGTGGTCGTGGCATCCTGGTTTTTGCGGAGGGCCGCATGCGCCTCCTGCTAGTGGAAGACGAACGGAAAGTCGCAAGTTTCATCGCGAGGTCGCTGCGAGAGAATTCCTATACGGTGGATGTTGCCGAGAGCGGCGAGAAGGCTTTGGGCCTGGTAGCGCGCCTGAACTACGACCTCGTTCTCCTGGATATTCGCCTGCCTAAACTAAGCGGCGTCGAAGTGTGCCGGGAAATCAGAGAGGCGGGCCTTGAAATGCCCGTGCTCATGCTGACCGCACGGAGCCTGGTGGAACAGAGAGTGGAAGGCCTGGACGCGGGGGCTGATGATTACCTGACCAAGCCATTTGCGCTCGCCGAACTCCATGCCCGTGTTCGCGCGCTCACTCGCCGCGGTTTTCACAAAGGGGGACCGAAACTCCACGCTGCCGATCTCGAGCTGGACCGGCCGCACAGGACCGTGAAGCGCGGTACGGAACAGATTCAGCTCACACTAAAAGAGTACGCCCTGCTGGAACTTCTAATGATGCGTTCCCCCGAGGCAGTTTTGCGGTCCGAAATCATCGAGCACGTCTGGTCCTACGGCTTCGACACCGAGACCAACATTGTCGAGGTTTACATCAACCGGTTGCGGCAGAAGATCGACCAGGGGCATCCGGTCAAGCTGATCCACACCGTTCGTGGCACAGGTTACCGCCTCGGCCCGCCGGAGTCGTGAGCGATGAAGGGGCGCTCACTCAGGTTCCGGATGATGTTGCTGTTCTGCATGGTCGTGGGAGGGCTTCTCCTCAGCACCTACGGGATCATCTATTCCATCTTCGCGCGCGAGCTTCGCCTGCAACTGGATCGACGGCTCGGCGAAGCCGCCGGACCCATGGTGGCGGACCTCCAGGCGAATGCTCCCGAGGAAGACGTCTTTCGGCTCGACCTGCCCGACCAATACCTCGAGCTGCTCGACTGGTCCGGGAAGCCTTTGAACATGTCTCGAAATTGGCGCGAGCATCCGATCGATGTCGGAGTTCTGGATTTTCCGGAGGACTTGCCGGTATTTCGCACCGTGCGCAGCGCCAACGGACCTTTGCGCATGGAACTGATCCCGTTCGAGCTGGTCCACCAACCTGTTGTTCTGGCAATCGCCGGGCCGACCAGGGATATCGATATCGTTCTCGCTCATTTCCGCAGTGTACTGATGATCCTGCTCCCGGTCAGTCTGTTGCTGACGGCTGCCATCTCCACTTGGTACGTGGGCCGCAGCCTTTCTCCCATCGCCGAGCTGACCGAACACGCGGCACGTTTGACGCAGGCTATCTCGCAGCCAGGCCAAGTCGATCTGAAGACGCCACGGCTGGTCTCCAATTCCCACGATGAGCTCGGACACCTGGCCTCAACCTTTAACGAGCTTTTTGCGCGGATCGTTGCCGTTTTTCAGCAACTGAGGCAATTCGTGTCGAATGCCTCTCATGAGCTGCGCACGCCCCTCTCGGTGCTACAGGGGGAGACGGAGTTGCTGCTCTCGGAACGCAGGGATCCTGCCGAGTATCAGAAAGCCCTTGAAGTTATCCACGGAGAGCTCCGGCATTTGAGCCGGATTGTCGAAGGGCTGTTCACTTTGTCGATGGCGGATGCGGGCCAACTGAGAATTGCGAACGACGCCCTTTATGTGAACGAAGTCCTGGAGGAAGCCTGCGAAATTGCCGTGCCCCTCGCCCGCTCGAAGGGAATATCGATCGATCAGCACCTTCAGCCGGAGATCGAGTCCACCGGCGACGAGTCGTTTCTCCGCGACCTATTTCTGATCTTTCTCGAGAATGCGGTCAAGTACTCGCCGCCCAACACGCAGATCAAGGTGCATCTCACGCGCGTGAATGGCTCCGCCAGAGTCCAGTTCGAGGATCAGGGCACCGGCATCTCATCGGAGCATCTTCCGCACATCTTTGAGAGGTTTTATCGTGGAACCGGTTCAGATTCAGTGGAGGCGCGCAGCGGCGGCCTGGGACTGGCGATCGCGCAGGCCATTGCCAACGCCCACGGTGGAAAGATCGAGTGCGAAACAGCGCCCGGCCGAGGCTCGACGTTCACCGTGATTCTGCCGCTCACGGCGCGGGCCGTCTAGTCTTACCCGCGATGATCGTTCAACCACGCGCATCTCTTATTTCCTCTAGAAATACCCCCGCAAGCAAGATTAACAAGAATTAATCGTCGTTTCAGCCTTACCATCGCGCACCTTGGATATGCTGGCGGCCATCGGTCCGGTCGGGGGTGGGTCTACTTACTCATTTTCTGGATTTTAGAAGCACAACGCCATTCGGACACCATCACTGGAAACCGACTCCCGGCACGCCGGCGGCCGACTACGGAGCATTTTCGCGCAGGCCAAGCTGAACAAAGGAGAATTAATCCTATGCAAAAGAGTCAGACATGGGTCGTCATCCTCACGCTGGTGATCTGTCTAGCAGCGGCAATACCAGCTCACGGGCAAACGGGCGGAGGGGCGATACTGGGCACGGTGACGGATACAAGCGGCGCGCGAGTACCCAACGCGCAGGTAGCGATAAAGAACGCCGCCACCAACGAGAGCCGCACCGTCACTGCAAGCGGAGATGGCTTCTACAATGCCCCGAGCCTTGCGCCGGGGAACTACGATGTCACGGTTACTGCCCCTGGGTTTCAAACCCTCGTCCAAAAGGACGTCGATGTGATTGTCGGCCGCGATCTCACGCTCAACCTGGAGCTGAAGGTAGGAGCCGTGAGCCAGGAAGTGGAAGTGAAGAGTTCAGTTCCGCAGGTAGAATTGAACAACTCCGCGATCACCGGGTCGGTGGAAGCCACAACGATTCGCGAGCTGCCCCTGAATGGCCGGGACTGGGTTCAATTGACTCTTCTTCAGTCGGGTGTTTCCGCGCTGCGCGGGGCGAACCCGGTTGGAGTGCCCGCCATATCGCCGCGCCTTGAGAGCGGCGAAGGCCAGCAAATCTCGCTGTCCGGTGGCCGGCCGGAGATGCTTGCTTTCTTTCAGAATGGCATCTCCATCATGGACTACGCGAATACGTCCCCGGGTGCCGCGACGGGCCTCAATCTGGGTGTGGACTCCATCGAGGAGTTTTCGGTGATCGTGAGCACGCCACCGGCTTCCTACGGCAGGACCGCGAGCGGCGTGGTGAATGCCACGGTTCGCTCGGGCAGCAATGCGTTCCACGGTTCCGGGATCGCTTTTTTCCGCAATAGTGCGCTGGACGCCAAGAGCTTTTTCGACGATAACACGGCTTCGATACCGCCCTTCTACCGCCATCAATATGGTGGTTCGATCGGGGGGCCAATCAAGAAGGATTCGACCTTCTTCTTCTTTGATTATGAGGGGTTCCGGCAGTCCTTGAGCGGAACCACAACGGGTGTAAGCACGATTTCGGCAGACGCCGCGCAGGGCAAGGTTCAATGCCAACCCACAGACTACTTCAGTGGCGTTTGCACCTGCACGACGTTTGATTCCGCCAGCGGTCTTTGCTCGAATCCGACGGGCCAAGGCCATTACTGGCATCAAGTCAGCGTAGCCGTTAACCCGCTGTACTTGTCGTTAGTTCCAGCTGGTACCTGCCCGGGCGCGACCGCGGGTTTCGCCGCCGGCGGATCGGATACGTGTCCGCTTTCCGTAGTTGGGGCGAACGTCCAAAATGAGGACTATTATATCGGCAGGCTCGACCACAACTTTGGGTCGAACGACAAATTCGATTCATCGTATTTCTATGATACCGGCAACCAGGGTACTCCGAGTGCCTCGAACTTAAATACCTTTGTCCTTGGGGACATCACGCACAGGCAGGCGTTCACTCTGGCAGAGACCCACGTTTTCAATTCGAGCCTTGTGAATGCGTGGCGGGGAGGTTACACGCGAACGTACGCAACCGACACGCATGTCCTCTCTATTTCCAACCCGGCCTTGGCCAATACATCGTTGGGCTCAATACCCGGGTTGGACATGTCCGCTATTGCAGCGGGTAGCCTCGTGCTCGGTCCGGGACAGAACGCTCAGGATGTCACCTATTTCAACTTCAACACGTTCCAAATGTACGACGACATCGTCTCAACTCGCGGGAGGCATACTCTAAAATTTGGCGGCGGTTTCGAGTACGATCAGGACAATTACGATTCGCCCAACGGTCGCAGCGGAGCGTGGACTTTCACTACGGTGGAGGACTTCCTAACGCTGAACCCCTCGCGGTTGCAGGCACAGGCCCCCAACACGTCGACCAAGCGCGCGATCCGCCAAACGATCTACGGGATCTATTTCCAGGACGACATTCGCGTGCGCTCCAATTTCACCTTGAACCTCGGCCTTCGGTACGAGAGGGCCACGACCCCGGGCGAGGCGCATGGCCTGGAAGTCGGCTTGCGCAACCTCACGGATACCACGCCGACGTTTGGCAGCCTGTATGTCCCTTCTTGGATGGGCTTCTCCCCGCGCATCGGTTTTGCATGGGATCCCTTCCATAACGGCAAGACGTCTGTCCGCGCGGGGTTCGGCATCTATGATGCCCTGCCGCTACTCTACGAGATGGCCAATCGCTTCAACCGAGGATATCCGTATTACCAGGCAAGTAGTGTTAACTGGTGCGCGGACCCGGTAGCGGCGAGTCCCTGCGGCGCGGGATTCCAGCCGGCGCCAGCCGGAACATTTCCAGGCGGCGGGATCAATGATCTCGCGTTAGCCTCGCAGAACCAGACGGTCCAAGTCCAACACAATCCAAGTCGCTCCTACCTGACGCAGTGGAATCTGAATATCCAGCGCGACCTGGGGCATGGGCTCGCCGCGGAACTCGGCTATGTTGGCTCGCGGGGCACACACCTCGCGAACGGCGACTATGACGAAAACTTATATGTTCCCCAGATGATTAACGGGGCTCCTTTCTGGGATCAGTCCCTGCCAAAGCAGCTATCGAACGGTGGCGGGTGCCCGTCACCGACGCACAACCCGGCGCAAGCGTTGTGCTATTACAACCCGGCCCTTAACCCCGACGGTAGCCCGGCGTATGTGGGGATCTATGACACGCAGTGGAATGGCGTTTCCTTCTATAGCGGTCTGCAAGCGGGCCTCTCGAAAAAGATGAGCAACGGTTTGCAGTGGCAGGCCAAGTACGCGTGGTCGAAGAGCATGGACACGAATTCGCTCGCCTTCTCCAGTGGCGGCACGCTGACCGGGATTGCCAATCCGTTTCCGCAGATGCCAAAAGCCAACTATGGCCCCTCGGATTTTAACATTCCGCAGAACTTCATCTTTAACGGGCTGTATGTCATCCCTACGCCGCACTGGAGCTCCGGAATCGCGCGGGCTCTCCTCGGGGGCTGGCAGCCCGGCGGGATCGTGACGCTTTCGTCCGGAGAACCGTTCAGCGTACTCACCTGGTTCGATAACACGGGGACGGGGACCCACCAACCGGTAGGCTGGGTGCTAGGTCAGAAGCCCGACCTCGTGAATACTCCTGCGTGCAGGAATCCGGAGCACATCGTCAAGACCTTAGGGCCGCAAAACACTGCCACCTACTTTGACACTCCGGGTGGCGTACCCACCTGTTTTGCCTTTCCGGTGCCAGGCCATCTGGGTAATTTCGGCCGCAACCGAATGCACACGGCCATGGTAAGTAACGTTGATTTCTCGCTCTATAAGAACAACTACATCCCGAGGATCTCAGAGACCTTCAACGTGCAGTTGCGCTTTGAGTTCTTCGATGTATTCAACCACGCCAGCTTGGGGTTCCCCTCGTTGTTCAACATGTGGGTTCTCCCCCCGTTCCCCTTTCCAACTGCCGGACAGGCGGGATACACCGCGAATCCTCAGCAGCCCGCGCGGCAGATTCAGATGGGAGTGAAAATCAATTTCTAGCTAGGAAGCACATTTCGTTAGTGTCGACATCAGGTTGTGGCACGGGCCGATCGAAACATGATCGGCCCGTGCGTTCAGGAGCGGCATCTTCAGGAAACGCCATCGTGAAACGACTCTCCGCAGTCTGCGCAGCGATTCTTTTCATGCTACTTGTGAGCACCAGCGGCGGGCAGATCCTGCCAAGCCGGGAGACTCCTCCGCTTCAACTCGGCTGGGAGGCGCCCATGCCGAACGTCCATGGGCGGCTGGACCACCTAGCCATTGATACAAAACATGAGCGCGTAATCGTCGCGGCCCTCGGAAACGACACCGTGGAGATCTTTCAAGGCAGCGCGAACAGGTTCATTCACTCGATCATTGGTTTTGACGCCCCGCAGGCTGTGCTGTACGTCCCGGACTTCGACAAGCTCGTCGTCTCGGACGACAACGGCAAAGTCCGGATCTACGACGGCACCACGTACAAGCTCCTCAACGTGATCGACTACGGCGAGGACGGAAACGCTGACAACCTCCGGTACGATCCAGTCGCGAAGCGCGTTTATATCGGTTACGGCGACGGACCTGAATCGGCGATCGGCGCGATCGATCCGGCAACGGGAAAGGCCCTGCCGGAGGTGTATAAGCTTGAAGTACATCCCGAGTCGTTCCGGCTCGAACAATCCGGGCCAAGAATCTTTGCCAATCTTCCGGAGGCAGATCACACAATCGCGGTGATCGACCGCAAGACGGGCCGAATTTCGAAGTGGCAGGTTGAGGGCGCACTCAACTTTCCGATGGCCCTCGATGAGGAGCGCCATCGCCTGTTCGTGGGCACGCGCGTGCCTCCCACGCTCTCCGTTCTCGATACTGACTCAGGCAAAACGGTTGCCAGCTTGCCCGCTGTCGGCGACACCGACGACCTCTTTTACGACACAGCGTTCCGGCGCATTTACGTGATCGGCGGCTCCGGCAGCATCAGCATATTTCGGCAGAAGGATGCCGATCATTACGAGCACATTGCCGAAATCCCGACGTCTCTGGGTGCGCGGACGGGCTTTTTCGCCGGAGGCTCCAGCGCGCTCTATGGCGGCCGCTACGGAAGCTCGCCACTGTATCTGGCTGTGCCAGAGGGAACCAATCACGGGGCCGCGCTCTGGATGTTTGGGACTCGAGAGTAAACGCTGATCGTTGGGTCTCAGGGGACCGGCGCGCGGTCGATTTGGAATTGTCAGGGTTTCCGTTTTAAGATTTGGGATAGGGAAATCTTCGCCGCTCGGATATCCTTGGAATTACGGGGCGTTGGATGTTGGTTTCGAGGCAGTTCCTTCGGTCGGGGCCTTAGCGAATCCCTGTACGCCCGGGTGAAGCCGAATGCATTTGGGAGGAAAGGGCTGTGAAGCTCCGGCATGTTTCCTTGATTTCTGTTCTTATGTGGGTCACGACCTTGCAAGCGGCTCAGGCGCAGCAGGCAGCGCCACAAGGATTGACGATCGCAAACGCACTTGATCTCGCTGAACGGCAGAACCTCGATCTGATTGCAGCCCGCGCACGGCGCGCCGTTGCCCAGGCGGGAGTGCGCATCGCGGGTGAACGCCCCAATCCCACGTTGAGCTTCGGAGCCACGAGGGATACGCCGCACGAGAGCGCATTCATCGATCAGCCGATCGAGATCGGACCGAAACGCGGGCGGCGGATCGAAGTCGCGCGGCAGGAGAGCGCTCTGACGGAGACGGACATTTCGATCTTCGAAAAGCAGGTGCGCCGCGACGTTCGCAACGCGTATTTCGGCTTGGCTCACGCGCGCGGGGCGACGGCGCAACAGGCGGAGGCTTTGAAGCTTGCTGGACGTCTTCATGATATCGCGAAGGCGCGTTTTGAAGCCGGCGACATCCCGCAGCTTGAAGTGACGCAGGCGGAGCTTGAAGCGGCGCGCGCCGAGGCCAATCTTCAGGTAGCGCAGCAGGAAGAGAAAGTGGCGCTCAGCGATCTCAACGCGCTGCTGAACGAGCCCGCCGCGACCGACTGGGACCTGGGCGATGCATTTGGCGCGCTTTCGCCGCCTCCTTCACTGGATGAACTGCTGGCGCGTGCTGCAAACTCAAATCCGGAAAGTGCCCGGATCAGCCAGGAAGCAAAAGTGGAGCAGAGCCGGAAGGCGCTGCTCGAGGCACAGCGCATCCCGAACCTCGGTCTCCAGTTTGGAGCTGATTTGAATTCACCAGGAGGGCTCGGACAGAACACCGGGGGCTTCGAGGCGGGGCCGCGCGGGCAGCTCTCGATGGAATTGCCCATTTTCTCGCACAATCAGGGCGAGATCGCCCAATCGATAGCAAACGAGCGCGCGCTCGAAGAGGAACTGGCGGCGTCGCGCCGAGCAGCGGATGCCAAGGTCGAATCCGCCTACTTCGATCTGGAGGCGCGCCAGACGCAGGTTCGCGTCTATCGCGAGACGATTCTTCCATCGTCTCAGCGGCTCGAAGAGATGGCGGAGGAAAGCTACCGCGCCGGCAAGGCGAACATCCTGACCGTGCTGGGCACGCAGCGCGACGTTCAGCAAGCCGAGCGCGATTATCTCGATAGCCTTGTTGCGTTGCAGTCCGCATTTGCGCAATTGGAAGAAGCGGTCGGCGCGCCGCTTGAATGAGCGAGATTGTGATCGTCATGAACACTCGAATTCGAACACGATGGCTGGCTGCGGGATTTTTCGCGCTCTCAGTCGCCGGCTGCTCGAACAAGTTGGCGGACAATGCAGGCGAGGCCTCGGCGAGAGCCGAAGTGACGCTCACGCGAGTCGTCCGCGCCGACATTTCCGAGACGCTCTCGCTCACGGGCACGGCTGCCGCTCCGCCGAATGGCGACGTCCGCGTCGGCGCGCTCGTTTCCGGCCGGATCGCCGCTCTTACGGTCGCTGAGGGAGACTCCGTGGTAACCGGGCAGATTCTGGCGAAGCTGGATGACCGCTCGTACCGCAATCAACTCCAGCAGGCCGAAGCGGCCACCCAGCAGGCCAAAGCAAGTCTCGACAACGCCCGCCTCGCACGCACGCGCAACGAGGATCTCTTTCAGCGAGGCATCGTGGCGCGCAAGGATCTTGAGGACGCGCGGACGCAGGAAAGCGTCGCCACGGCTGCAATGCAGCAGTCTGAAGCCGCGCTCGAGATGGCGCGCCTGCAAGTGGCGCGCTGCGATATCGTTTCGCCACTTAGCGGCATCGTCGCAAAGCGATTCGTAAGCGTTGGCGAGCAGGTGGACGGTACTGCCGGGCAGCCCATCGTCGAAGTCGCCAATCTGCGGGAAGTGGAATTCCTCGGCAACGCGCCCGCGATGTATCTCGCCAAGATGCACGTCGGCCAACCCGTCGAAGTGACAACCGAATCCGCACCCGGGAAAGATTTCCAGGGACGCGTCGTTGCGATATCGCCGGCCGTCGATCCCGCGACGGGCGTTGGTCTTGTCCGAATTCGCGTGCCGAATCCCAAAGGACTTTTGCGCATGGGCGTTTTCTTGAGCGCCCAGATCGCGATCGATACGCACGCGCACGCTCTAACCGTGCCTCCTGATGCCATCTATCGCGATCAGGAAGGCCAGGCGCGACTCTTCGTCGTGAATCAGGATTCCGCGACCGCCGTCCCGGTGAAGCTCGGAATTCAAACCAGGGATCGCGTCGAATTGGTCGGCACCGATTCGACCGGCGTGAAGGAAGGCGACAGCGTCATTTTGACGGGTGGATATGGCCTGGGTGACAAGGCCAGGATTCAGACCAAGCCGCAATCGAACCAATGAACGTCGTCCGCTTCTGCCGCGAGAACCGCTACGCCGTTTACCTGCTGACGGCGTTTCTTACCATCGCCGGCATTGTCGCCATCTTTCGGCTTCCGAGCAACATCTATCCCGAGCTGAATTTTCCGCGCATCGTTGTCCTTGCGCACGCAGGCGATCTCGCGCCTGACGCGATGTTGCTTACGGTCACGCGGCCGATCGAGGAATCGGTCAGCACGACACCGGGCGTGCGGCGCGTCGACTCGAAGACTATTCGCGGCAACACGGAAATCTCCCTTCTTTTCCAGGCCGATGCGGATATGCAGTACGCGCTGCAACTGGTGCAGGCGCGCGTGAGCGAGGCGCGCAGCTCGCTACCACGGGAAGCGGAAATCCAGGTTGAGCGCGTCTCGCCAGCCGTGTTTCCTGTGCTCAGCTTGATCCTCAACGGCAACGTCCCGGATGCCGACCTGCGCGACGACGCCTATTACATTCTGCGCCCACTTTTCAGCCGCGTGCCCGGCGTCGGCGTCATTCAGGTGCAAGGGACGGATACGCGCGAGGTGTCGGTAATCGTAGACCCGCAGAAGATGCTGGCGCACCGGCTGTCGCTGGTGGATATTTCAAATGAGCTGCGGGCCACGAATCAGACCTCGTCTGTGGGGCGGCTCTCGAAGGACTACTCGCAATATCTGGTCCTCACGACGAGCCAGTTCGCGAACCTTGATGACATTCGCAACACGGTGGTGGCCGTCGACAATGGAACGCCGATCCGCGTGCGTGACTTGGCTGAAGTGCGGTTCGGCGTTGCGGACCACCAGACGCTGATCACCGGCAATGGCCAGCCCGCGGCGCTGATCAATATCTCGCGGCAGATCGGCGGCGATATTCTCCAGCTCGTGCGGCAGATCAAGGATCAAGTCCACAATCTCGGCACGGCCATTCCCAAAACACTGCATATTTCCGTCGTCTATGACCTGGCGGAATTTGTCACCGAGTCCATCGGAAGCGTACGCGATGCCATCCTGATCGGCGCTGCGCTCGCCGTGCTGATCCTCTTCGGCTTCTTGCGAGATGGTCGAACCACGCTGGTCGCGGCCACTTCGTTGCCGCTCTCCGTGATCGGGACGTTCTTCTTCGTGAGGATCTTCGGCGGGACGCTCAACCTGATGTCGCTCGGTGGCCTCGCGATTGCGATCGGCCTGATCATCGACGACGCCGTGGTAATCATTGAAAACATCTATCGCCATCTCGGGCTTGGAGAGCCGCGGGAGGTCGCGGCGGAGCGCGGCACTCAAGAACTGCTCGGCGCGGTGGTGGGTTCGACGGCCACGACTCTCGTCGTCTTTCTGCCGCTCGGTTTGCTGAAGGGTGTGGTGGGAGAATTCTTTTCGGCGCTGTGCCTCACACTGGGAGTGTCGGTGCTGCTGTCGCTCGTGTTCGCCGTAGCCCTGATACCGCTTCTGTCGCAGCGGTATCTTTCAGCCGCGACTCATCGCGTTGAGAAGGCTGCCCAGTTCATCCAGCCAGTAAATCGTCTGTACGAAAGGGCCGTGCGCTGGTCGCTGAACCACCGCGCGATTGTCGCGGGCGGTGCGCTTGGTTGCGTATTGCTGGGCGTAATTCTGTTCACGCAACTCCAGACCGGCTTCCTGCCCGAAATGGACGAGGGTGGCTACGTTCTGGACTGCCTCACTCCCCCCGGCACATCGCTCGATGAAACGAACCGCATCCTTCAGCAGCTCGAGCAGCGCATTGCCAAGATGCCGGAAACCGAATCATTCTCGCGGCGCACGGGCGCCGAATTGGGCCTGTTTGCCACGGAGCAGAATAAGAGCGACATCCTCGTCAAGCTCAAGCCCCGCTCGCAGCGGAAGCGCAGCACCGAAGACGTGATGGAGGACATGCGCGCGCAGATCGCGCAGAACGTTTCAGGAGTCGACGTCGAATTCACGCAAATCCTCCAGGACATGATCGGGGATCTGGAAGGCTCGCCCGAGCCCGTCGAGCTCAAGCTTTTTGGCAACGACATGAGCGTACTCCAACAGGCGGCGGACGAGATCGGTCCCAAGCTCGAAAAGATTCCGGGAGTGGTCGATTTCGTGGGATTGCAAAAGGGCAACCCGGAGATTGTCTTCCACGTGGACCCGGCCCTCGCGGGTCGCGCAGGACTTGGCGTCGATCAGTTGACGCAGCAGGTCAGTGCCGGACTCCTGGGCCTCACCGAAACGCAACTGCGCGAGGCGGACCGCACCGTCGATATTCGCGTGCGCTTCCCCGACGCGTTCCGGTACAACTACTCCGACATTCAGCAGTTCCCGATCCTGACTCCGGCGAAGCAGATCGTCCCGCTCTCATCGCTCGCTCAAGTAGAGCAGGTTCACGGCGAAAATCAGTTGAAGCGCGAGAACCAGCGTTTGATGGTGACGCTGACGGCGCGGCTGGAAAACCGCGACCTGGGCAGCGTAATCGCCGACGTGCAAAAGATGATGTCCGCAATCGCGCTGCCGACAGGAACGACCTACGAAATCGGCGGACAATATGAAAGCCAGCAGGCTTCCTTTCACGACCTCCTCTATGTGCTCGGCCTGGCGCTCGGCGCCGTGTTCGTCGTCCTTGTGATTCAGTTTCGCAGGTTCGCTCCCGCGCTGATTATTCTCTCGGCGGCGCCGCTGTCGCTCGTCGGAGTGTTCGCGATGCTGCTCGTTACCGGCACGGCGCTCAACGTCTCTTCGTTCATGGGGATCATTCTGATGGTGGGGCTGGTCGTGAAAAACGGCATCATCCTTTTCGAATACGTGCAGAAGTTGCGCGAAGAGGACAAAATGCCTTTGAGCGAGGCGCTCGTGGCCGCGGGGAAGATTCGCCTACGACCAATCCTGATGACGACGCTCGCAACTCTCTTCGGCCTGCTGCCCCTTGCCCTCGGAATCGGCTCCGGCGCGGAGCTACAGAGGCCCCTCGCGCTGGCCGTCATCGGCGGGCTGCTGCTCTCGACCTTCTTGACGCTTCTCGTGATGCCCGTCCTGTACTCACTCCTTGAACGCAATTCGCCTCACGCGTGAGGCGCGGGGCGCTTGGACTGCTTTTTCGTTCATTTCTTGGGTGTAAGGCGCAGGAGATTTCCCGCGTCGGTGAGAACGTAAACGGCGCCATCCGGGCCCTGGCGGACATCCCGGACGCGTTGTCCGAGATCGACGAGCAAGTGTTCCTCGGCGACCACGTGCTCGCCATCCAGAACGAGACGCACCAGGAATTTTCCGTACAGCGCCCCGACAAACACGTTCCCCTTCCATTCCGGGAAGAGGTCGCCAGTGTAAAACATCATTCCGGAGGGCCCGATATCCGGGTACCAGAAGTAGATCGGCTGTTCGGTGCCTTCTTTGGCCGACGCGCCCTTGGCGACCGGCACACCCGAATATTGCCGCCCATAGCTGACGTTGGGCCAGCCATAGTTCTTGCCCGCGCGAATGATGTTGATCTCATCGCCGCCGAGCGGGCCGTGCTCGTCGAGCCAGAGCTCTCCGGTGGCCGGATTGATTGCGGCGCCTTCCGGATCGCGGTGTCCGTAGGAAAAGGTTTCGGGCAGAACGGTCGGCTGGCCGAGGAATGGATTGTCCTTGGGAATCGAGCCGTCGGGATTGATGCGGGCCACGCGCCCCGTAAAGTTGCGGAGAACATCGGGATCGGTAATCTCATGTTCGAGCCCGTCCAGATCGTTTTCATAGAGCCGGAAACGGTCGGCGCCAGTGGCGTAAAGCGTGCCGTCCGGGGCAAAAGCGAGGCGGCGCTCGACGCCTTCGAGGATCACCTGGACGTTTTCCAACCGCTTGTCGTCTTCGCTGAGCCGCGCGCGGGCGACGCGCTCCGTTCCGACGTTCATCGTCCGGCGTTCGGCGACCGATTTACTGACCACTTTGTCGTAGAAAAACGAGTTCGGCCAAACGGCCGGATCCTCGCCCGGCGGCGGCGCGAAATAGCTGAAGTAGATCATGCGATTCTTCGCGAAATTAGGATCCAGCGCGACGTCATGCAAGCATTGCGCGGCCACTACTTTGACGTCGGGCACACCGGCGATGGGAGCCGAATACACGCCGTCCATCCGGGCCGTCCGCATGATTCCATTCCGCTCGGTGATGAGTATCTTGCCGTCGGGCAGAAAAGCGAACGACCAGGGACTGCTCAATCTTGCGACGACCGTCTCAACCGTGACAGCCGACGCTTTCTTCGGCGCGGGAGCGTTCGTTTGGCCTGGGAAGGCGGGCTTCGGCGGCGGGAAATCAGTTGCCTTCGGTCCCTGCTGCGCGCGGACAGGCAGAATCATCGCCGCGATCAACGCAGCCAATGCAAACGCATGCTTATTCATGGATTCCTCGCTTGATAGAGCGCACGCATGTTACCCGCAGAGGCGAAGCTTAGGCAATGGCGAAGGCTAGCTGGCGAGTATATCGCCGTAGCGGCTGAGCTCGACACCGCTGCCAACTGGCAGCAGAACCGAATCGATATCCAGCTTGGATCGCACGTGTTTGCGATACAAAAGAGCGCCCGCGCGGTAAGACTCGGGCCGCAGCATATTGTCGGCCGCCACAAACGCCCCGGGGCTGAGCTTGGGATAGAAGAGATCAAAGCAGGGTATGTAGAGGTCTTTCCACAAGTCGACCAGCACGAAATCGAAGGGACCATCGAGCGATGCGATCGTGTCGCGCGCATCGCCCAGGCGAAAATCGACGTGCGCGGCAAGGCCGGCCTTGCGAAGCATGTTGCGCGCGTACTCCTGCTTCTTCTCGCTGATTTCCAGGCTGATGAGCTTGCCGCCTGTCTTGCGCGCCGCCTCCGCCAGCCAGACGGTCGAGTAGCCGTACGAAGATCCGAGCTCCAGGATGGTGCGCGCCTTCATTCCCTTCGCGAGAATGTTGAGGAGCGCACCCGTGTCGCGCCCGACCGAAATCAAGAACTCGTCGCGGCGCTCCAGCCACACTTCCTCGGGAACCTGGCTTTGGAGCTTGGATTCCTCCGCCGCACGCTTGTGATACTCGGCGAAGACCGCGTCGATCGCCTCATCCATCCCAGAATCCTCCCGCTTTCTGGCTATACACATCTCTACGAACGAAAGGCTACGTTCGATGCGCGCGCAACACCTGCGCCGATGGCTCGGCGGCGTACAGTTGGTCTACAAGCGCGGCGCGGCGATCGAGCACCTCTCGCTGATTGAACGAGCCCTTGTCCGTGATTTCTCCGGCGTCGAGCGAAGGCGGCTCCTCCGCAAGCACCGCGCGGGCGACGCGGCTCGTGCTGCCCGTGGATTTCTTCGCAAAACTTCCCAACAGCGACTCGAAACGCGCGCGAACGGCCGGGTGCCGGACGATGTCTGCGAGAGGCGCCTGTTTGGGCAGTTCGGGAGCGAGCGAGCGGCAGGATTCCGGATCGACGAAGATGATCGCGGCGACGTAATCGCGATCGAGCCCGGCGATCACTGCATCGCGCACAAACGGCGCAAAATGGGAGAGGAGGCTCGCGCGCAGCGGACCCACGCTGACCCACGTTCCATTGGCCAGCTTGAAATCCTCCGTCAGGCGCCCGTCGAAGAGCAGGCCTTTGTTCACGTCGTTTGGATCGATGAATCGCACCGCGTCCCCGAACGAATAGAATCCCTCCTCGTCGAAGACTCGCTTTGTCAGTTCGGGCTGGCGCCAGTATCCCGGCGTGACGTTGGGACCGCGAACGCGCGCCTCGAGCTTGGCGCCGCACGGAACCAGCTTCAATTCGACGCCTGGCACTGGAATGCCGATCGTGCCCGCCCGGTCCGTCTCCCACGTCGTCTGAATCGACATCGGCGAGGTCTCCGTTGATCCAAGGCCCGTCGCCATGATTATGCGTTCGCCGCACGTCTCGAGCGCAAGTTCCCGATAGGCGTCCCAGACCGGCTGCGAAAGCCCCGCGCCGGCGTAGAACATCAGGCCAAGCCGGCGAAAGAAAGATTCGCGCAGCTCGCGGTCGGCGCGCAGGAAGGGCAGGAGATCCTCATAGCCCTTGGGAACATTGAAATAGACGGTTGTCGAAATCTCGCGCAGGTTACGAACCGTTTTCTCGATCAGGCCGGGCCCGGGCCTTCCGTCATCGATGTAGAACGTGCCGCCGTTGTAGAGCGCGATCCCCACATCATGATTCCCGCCGAAGGTGTGATTCCAGGGCAGCCAGTCCACGATCACCGGAGGCTCGTCTTCGAGGAAGCCGAAAAGCTGAGCGATCATCTGCTGATTGCTGCAAATCATCCGGTGCGTGTTCACAACGGCTTTCGGCATGGCCGTCGAGCCGGACGTAAAGAGAAACTTCGCCACTCCGTCAGGATCGATCGCCTGATGCGCGGCCTCGACGCCCTGCGTCGGATTCGTTTCCAGAAAGCCGGCGAACACGCTTGCGTTGCGGCGATCCGGAGGCGCTGTCGTAGTGATGACTTCCACATGCTCGCCCACCGCCGCTTCGATGGCGGGCGCATAGCGTGTGCCGTCGGAAGCAAATACGAGGCCGGGCGTGAGAATTTTCAGCGTGTGGCGCAGCTTGCCGAAATCCTTGGACACGAGCGAATAGGCGGGCGATAGAGGCGCCGTCGGAATTCCGACGTGCTGGCCGGCGAGGGTCAGGAGGAAGTGTTCGAGGTCGTTTTCCGAGAGAATCGCCACCGGCCGGTCCACCGAGAGGCCGCGGTCGAGAAGGGCCTGGCCGATGCTGCGCACCGAGTCCCACACTTGTGCGTAAGTCAGGCGCCGCCATTCATCATCCGCGCCGCGCCGTGCGATGCACACTTGTCCCGGCGTGACCTTCGCCCAGTGCGCCAGCCGGTCGGTCAGAACCTTCGGATACGGCCGGAGCGCTTCGTCCGGTTTGATGAGGAACCCGCCGCCGGGCAGGCGTTGCATCGAGGCTCCGGAGGTGCGCATCCGCACCCGTCGGACGCCCTCCGCGGTAGTGCTTCGTCCCGGCTGATGTATGGGATCACTCATCAGGAACGCACATTTTCCCACACTTTATTAAGGCGCTCCATTTCCGCCGCAGCCGGAACGTCGCCCGCCGTCGTTATCACCGCGGGCCGCAGGTCCGAGATGATGCGGTGAAGGGATTCGTCGAACTCGGCGCTGCTGGGGTCGCCGGGCTCGAATGCTTCGGTGGGCAGCGCGACGCCAAATCCCGCAGCGCCTAGCTCGGGGAATCCTCCGGGACGATCCAGCGCCGACTGATCCAACACGGGACAAACTACGCAGTCCCAGTGTTGCTGCAAGATCGCCTCTCGGTTTGCGGCGAACGAGCATCCGCGATCGAGGAGGAGTACGGGCAGCGCCTGATAAAAGCGGATGATATTGATCGTTGTTCCAAGCCGGGAGGCCCAGTCCGCGGCAGCGTCCTCCGACAACGTCGGGAGAACGGCTTCGCGGATGAACACGACGTTGGCACCCGCTTCCAGAAACGCCGTCGCGATAGGCCCGATCATGGCAGCGGCCAGATCGAGCATTGAGGCCGGGACGTCACCAGGGAGAGGCGCATCGCCCGGGCTCTGCTGCGTGAGGAGCGCGCCGAGCGTGTATGGTCCCGTGACGCCGGCCATGAGGAGACAATCGTCCCGGAGCACGGACTTGAGCCGGCGGATCACGTCGACCGCGACGGCCACGCGCCCCTTTTTCGCCGATTCCTGGAGCGAGCGCGAATCCTCAGGCCACTCGCCTCGCGCCACATTCGGCGGCCAACGAAGCGCGGGCGACCGGTCGTCCGCCTCCCAGTGGAGGGTCCCGCCGAGCGCTTCCGCTTCAATGTATGGATCGAAATAGCAGGAGACGCCGTCCGAATGCAGATGGGCGCGGATTTGTCTCAGCGAATTGGAGATCTTCGTAGGGTTCGTGAGGAACGCCCGAAGCGGCACATTCTCGACTCGCGCCCCGTGCGAAAACACAATCGGCAAGAAAAGCGGCCGCGGCGGCGCAATCCCCTGCAATAGCCCCTGCACGATTTGCCGAGGAGTGGCATTCGCGGGCATCTCGGACTATCGAATGACGGGGCCGAGCGGCTTGGCGTCGGGCCAGGACCCATACCACTGGAGGATTTCTTTGGGCGGGCTCTTCTTGTTCCATTCCACGTGAAATTCGTCGAACGATTTCCCGCGAGCGAGCCGCGCGCGCCGTTCCTCGTCCCGGAGCTGCTTCGTTTTTTCCGGGTCGACCTTTCGGCGTTCAGGATCGTAGGCGACATGGTAGATACTCCGCACCGTCCAGTCCGAGATGATCTGCTTGCGCAGGTCATCGAGGACCTCATTCGGCTCCCGCTCGAGGGGATCGCCGTAGCCCGGCCCGCCTCCGCTGAAGCCGAACAGCAGATCGCCCTCCTGAAAAGCTTTGGGCGGCCGCGCAATCAGCTCGAAGTTCCAGTCGCCGTGAATCGACTGATGTTCGAGTACTTCGCGGTTATCGAGAGTGAGTTGCGGATTTCCCTCGCGCATCTGTTTCAGCAAGTCGGCGTGCCGAATACTGATGCCGGGAATCGGCGAGGAGGAGTATCCGCCAAAGAGCGGCTGGCCGAGAGGCACCTTGCTGCCGTTGCCCATGCACATCGACACCAGCTCCGGCACCTTGTGAATCATCCAATGCTGCACGCCGCCCGATCCGCCGCGATGAAGCCCGGGGCCGCTGGAGTCCTTCCAGTGCTGCGAGAGCGTGACCGTAACCGGGAGTTCGCTTTCCACCTGCTCCGAATCGGGCGCGCGTCCGAAGGCGCACCAGGCAAAACCGTATGCGTCCATTCCGTCCGAGGCCGCCCGGCCGCCCTGCCCCATCGTATTGAGCGCGAAGGACAAAACGTCCGAGTAGGCGAGTTTCCACTGCGAAAGACCCGCACAAATCTGCGATGTGTGCTGGCTTCCGGGAGGCGCGGTCACCTGATGCCATAGCGACGAGTTGGAGAAGATCATCTTGGCGAAGCTGTTCTGCGTCGCGCACCGCGCCTGCATGCCGATATACACGCAGCAGCTCGTAGCCGCCATTTTGTCCGGATAAACGATGCTCCCTTCCGGGAAGATGAAATCCAGCGAAGCGAACGTGGAACTGCAGATCGGCAGGTCGTGGAACATATATTCGTACATGAAATTCGCAACGTGCCCGACCACGGCCTGCGGGTGAACGTTATATGACGAAGGGTTCTCCGGCGACGTGCCGTGGAAATCGAAGACGATGCCACCATCTTTCTTCGTAAGCGTCAGATAGCAGGAGCGCACCAGAGCCGGCGTCATTCCGATCGCATCGCTAAAGACGACCGCGCGGAATTTGCCGTTGGGCAGGTCGCGGATCTTCTTCTGCGCGCCGGCCTCCGCCGTGTCGGACATCTTGCGGAACAATCCCGTGACGAATTCCGGGCCGCGCTTGTCCGCCAGCTCAATCAGGCGCACGCGGACGCGGTCGGCCGTGGTGCAGCGCGCCCGCAAGTCCGAAATGAACATGGCCGGGGCTCGCATCCCATAGGCGGAATACATCTCGAGGAAATCGTTCCGGATTTCAAAATTCTCCGCAATCTTGATGGGCGGGAGGTTGAGCCCTTCCTCGAACCGCGTTTTCGCGCTCACGGGCATGCCGCCAGGTTCGATCGCTCCGGTCTCCGTGGTGTGCAAAGCCGCCGAGGACCACGCCAGGAGCTTCCCCTTGTAAAAGATGGGCATCAGCGCCACTTGATCCGGATTATGAATGCCGCCGTAAAGCGCGTCGTTGGTGTACCAGATGTCGCCGTCGCGAATCCCGGGGTTCTGCTCGTAGTATTTCCGGATGAACTTGATGATGATCGGCTGGATGATCGCGTGCAGATAGGTGCCGCAGGAGCCGTTGATCAAGTCTCCGTTCGCCGTGAACATGGCGACCATCGAGTCGCCGGAGACGCCGAAGTAGCTCCGCGACGACCGGACGAACACTTCCATCGCCTCGTCCAGAATGTCGTTCGTGATTTGCACGCCGATCTCGTAATCACCCTGCGGGACTTTGGCGGCGCACTCCTTTTCGTACGCCGTCGCGGGGGCGGGCTTCAGCCATGCGAGTTTTTCCGCCAGTGTGGGGATGGGCATAAATTGTCCTCGTTCCTTTTGACTGCCTACGCTTCCAAGATACCTAGCCCCTGCTCATCGATCGAAAATCGCATCTGCGGAGGCACCACCATCGTCGTGTACTGACCTTCGACGATCGCCGGTCCCTCCACCACGTTGCCGGGGCGCAACGATTCATATGTGAACGTAGGCGTCGCGCGAAAGGCCTTCTCTTCCGGCCAGTACGCCGGGCGCTCGCCCTTGCGCGCCCCCGAAGGATCGCGACCTTCGAGCGCCATCTTCGGCAAATGAACCTTCGGCGTTGTCACGATCGCCTTCAGTATGAAACTCTCGATGAAAATGCCGCCTTCGGGGTTCACAACAAATGGGCTGAAGGCTTCGCTGAACTCCTTGTTGAACGCGTCGCAGATCGCGCGGACATCTTCCTTGGAATGAATGGATAGCAGCGGCGAGAGCGCACGTTTCACGTGGAACTGTCCGCCGTACAGCATGTCCAGCTCCAGCACAAACGCGGCCGTGTCCGGATTCACACCGTCTGCGACCAGGTCCTTTCGGGCCTGTTCCACAAGCGCCTCAACCGCCGTGTTGTAGGCGGCGTATTCGTTCGTGATCTGCTGGTCGCCGGGCGTCATGAGCGTGAGCTTCTTCGAGGCTTCGTACACGTGCATGATGTCCATCGTCGAGGAACCGTACGCGCAAAACACCGGCGAAAAAGGAAACAATACGGCCTTGGCGATATCGCCCTTGAAACCTTCCGCGTGCGTGGCTCCGGCGCCGCCACCCACAAATAGAATGAATTCTTCCGGGCTGTATCCGCGCAGATGGACTTCCTTCATGATCGCGGAGGACATGTTTCCGTTGACGATCTTCCGGATGATCGCCGCGCCCTCTTCGACGCTCACTCCAAGCGGTTTGGCGATCTTTTCGCGGATCGCCTGAATCGAGCGGTTCTTGTCGAGCCGCATCTTTCCGCCGAAGTAGTAGTCGGGGTTGATGTAGCCCAGCACGACGTCCGCGTCGGTGACCGTCGGCTCCGTCCCGCCGAGGTTGAAGCACGCAGGCCCCGGCATCGAACCGGCGCTGCGCGGGCCCACTTGCATCCGGTTCTGAAGCAGGCGGTTGATCGACGCGATCGAGCCGCCGCCCGCTCCGATCGAAAGCGTCTTGATCATCGTAATGCCGACCATCCAGCGGTCGATGATCGGGCGGAAATCGTAGCTGCGGACGCTGTCTTTCACCACCAGGCCGACGTCGAAACTCGTCCCGCCCATGTCCGTCATCACCACGTTCTGGTAGCCGAGCGACTTCGCCACATGGTGCGCGCCCATCAGGCCGGAAACGGGCCCGCTATTGAACGTGCGGCTGGCCGACGTGCGGAACACTTCGGCGATTCCGCCGGAGCTCTGGATCATCAGCAGCGGTTTCTTGTAGCCGCGCTCGCGCAGCTTGTCCCACATGGCGGAAAGTTCGATTTGCATCGAGCGCTGCAAATACGCGTCGAGAATCGCGGCGAGCGAGCGCTCGTATTCCCCGAGCTTGCCCACCACTTGCCCGGCGAGAACAACGGGCATGTAGCCAATGTGGAATTCCTTGTACTCGTCGCGGATGATTTCCTTCACGCGCCGTTCGTGGATCGGATTCAGGAAGCCCCACAGAAGCGATACAACGAAGCCGCGCGCACCGCGCCCCACCAGATAGCGGACTTTCTCTCGCACGCTATTTTCATCGAGCGGGCGGATCACGTTTCCGCGCGAGTCCACGCGCTCCTTCACGCCGACGATCAGGTCGCGCGGAATCAAGGGGTCGGGCTTCCGCTGGATCGCCAGATTCCTCCGCTCGGCGACGCGCGTGCCGTCAATCCACTGCGCGCCGCGGCCGATCAAAACGACGTCTTCATGGCCCTCGGTGGTGATCAGCGCGAGGCGCGGCCCTTTCCGCTCGATCAGCCGGTTCATGGCGATCGTGGTGGAATAGCGAATCATGTCGATCGACGGCAACAGTTCATCGATCTGCAAGCCGAGCGCGCCCGCGCCTTCCTCGATCACGCGCGAAAAGCAAACCGAGAGATCGTAGGGAGTGGTCGGAACCTTCTTGATCAGGGACTTGCCCTTGAAATTCAAGACCAGGTCTGTGAACGTACCGCCGACGTCGATGTCGATCGAATTCATTCAATGGCCTCGAGCCGCTGTTCGCGGATGACGAATTCTCCCTTGCGCAACCGCTCCTTCAGGCTGTCGATATCGATTTCGATGTCGTGGGTGATCGGGTGTCCCGGCGGCAGGTATTCCGTTTCGATCTGCGTGCCGCAGCCCGGGCAATAGCATTCCACGATGCGCACCCACAGCGGGTCCGGCGAAAAATTGAAATTCGCCGAGACCAGCGACTGGTGAATCTCGCGCGGGTCGCGGTCGTGGAGAAGGCAGCCCTTCTTGTAGTTCTCGCGGGCGGGACCGATCAAGTGGCCGCACCGGTTGCACATCCATTGCTCGCGGTCTATGTCCAGGTCGAGATATTCGGTGACGCGAATCCGGTTCTGCGTTTCGGCTGACATGTCTTCGCCTTCCTATACCCGATTCAGTTTTCCGTTTCCATACGCATCGACAAACATCGCCCAGCCGTCGGGGATGAAATACGTCGTATTGATTCCTTCGAGCACGGCGCAGCCTTCGACGCGATTCCCTGGGCGCAGCGACTCCCAGCGGTACACCTGCGCCTCGCCGTTGGGGCTGCCCCAGAAGACTTGCCGCTTCCCAACCCGCGCGTGGGATGCGTCCGGACCGTGCAACGGTTGTTCAATCAGGGGCGGCTTCGGCATTGCCTTCTTCACGCGAAGGCGGAACAGGTCGAGCGAGATCGCGCCGTGCACCGATCCCACGGCGGCTGCGACAGCCGCTTGCAAGTCCTTGGCGGAGCGTAACGACGATTCCGGGCACGCCACCGGCGCCGAATGCTTGCCTTTCCCCGCGACTTCGAACTCGAGCGCGTAGCTCACGTTTTCCGGGCGAATCCCTTCGCCCAGCAGGTCCTGAGCGCCCTCCGCTTTCATCTCGTCGAGCATGCGGCGAATTCCGGCGACGCTCTCTTCCGTGATCGCCGGTTCCGGAAGCGCGCGCTCGTACACGTGCGAAATATCCGAAACGGACGAGCCAAACGCGCTGAAGACCGGCCCCAGCGAGAACGTCTGCACGTTCGCGAGCCCCGCCTTTTCGGCGACTCCGCACGCAAACAATCCTCCGTTGCCTCCGTAGGCGAAAAGAGTGTGCCTGGAGAGATCCTGCTGCAACTCCGCCTGCGCGCCCGCAATCACGCCGGCAACCATGTCGAACGCGCGCCCAATGATGGCCCGGCACGTTTCTTCCACCGACAGATGCAGCGGCCGCGCCACCGACTCCTCGATGGTTTTCCGCGCCACCTCGCGGTCGATTGGCTTGGTTCCCCCGAGGAAGTAGTCCGGGTTGATGAGTCCCGCGGTCACGAAGGCGTCGGTGAGCGTCGGCTGATCTCCGCCCAAGTTGTAGCACGCCGGCCCCGGATACGAGCCCATGCTTTCGGGGCCGAGCTGAATGGGAGGTCCTTGCGCCCCGGCGAGCGGCTTCACCACGCTGCCGCCGCCGAGCGCGATCGAGCGCAGGTAGGGAAGCGATAGTTCCACCGGAATGCCGAACAGATCGGAAGGCTTCCGATAGACCGGTTCGGCGCCTGCGAGCACGCTGATCTTGGCTGTTGTGCCTCCGACGTCCATCGCGACCACGTCCTTCAGGCCGTGTGCTTTCGCGATGTGCGCGCTGCCGAGAATCCCGAGCACGGGTCCCGATTCCAGCGTGTCGATGGCGCGGGTCTTCGCGATTCCGGCGACGCCGCCGTTGATGTGGCTCACGAGAAACGTTCCTGCGTACCCGGATGTCTCTCGCAAATCGTCCTCGGCCTTGAACAAGGTGGCCGCCAGCGCCCCGTGCGTGTAGGCGTTGATCACCGCGCAGCAAACGCGCGTGCGGTCGTCGGCGCTCTTCGAAATATCGCTTCCGGCCAGGACGGGAACGGAGCCCAAAAAATGGTCCGGATACTGCTGATCGATCACCTTCTTCCAGGCAATCTCGCGGTCGGGATGGCGGTGGGAGCCCTGGAGGCTGATGCAGATCCGGCGGACGCCGTTTTCGAGCAGAAAGCGCGACGCGTTCATGATCGTCGGGTCGTTCGCCGCGCCGTTCATGCCGATCACGTCGCGCGCGGCCAGCAGCCGATTGAGAGTCGCACTCTCCGCCTCGCTGCCGTACAGATCCTTTTCATGGCCTTCGGACACGAGCAAGCCGATACGCGGCCCGCGCAGCTCGGCGAGAACGTTCGAGGTGATCGTCGTGGACCAGCGGATGAGCTCGACGTTTTCGAGGAAAGCCGCCGTGTCCGGAAAATCGAGTTTCGCCGCCCCCTGCGCGAGACAATCGAACAGGCACACGGTCAAATCGTGCGGCGTCGTATCGACTTTTACGCAGATCACATTGTCGCCGCCGGTGAAGAGACCGTCGGTCAGCGTTCCGCCCACATCGATGTCAACCGTCCACACGAGGCCCTCACCCCACGCGCGCCGCAAGGCTGGCGCACAGTTCATCCGATTTCATCGTCCATCCGAAAAATGACTCCACGTTGAACATTGTGGTCTCGTACGTCTGCCGGCCGCCCGCGGCCATCGTGGCGTCCGCCACAAGGATAGGCCAGTAGTCGAGAAAATACGCGTCCCGCAGAGTCGATTCGACGCAGACGTTGGCCGCGATGCCCGTGAAGAAAAGATACTGGATGCCACGGTTGCGCAGTTGCGCATCGAGCGTTGTTCCCGCGAAGCCGCTGTATCGTGTCTTGATGACGACCACGTCGCCCGGCAGCGGAGCGAGCTCGTCCACGACCGCGAAATCCCAGCTGCCCTCCGTCATCAGCTTCCCCTTCAATTCGGGCTTCGCGTGCATCAGATGCATCGCCGTCTCTTTGTAATAGTTCGGGGACCGGCGGCCGCCCGCGTTGCTCAAGTCCGGCTTGTATCCCATCTGCAGATACACGACCGATACGCCTGCCGGGCGCGCGGCGTCTAGAGCCGCGCGAATGACGCGCACGACGCGGGGCGCGTCCGAGAGATCCACGCCCGCGATGTCGAGCGTGCCACCCTTGTTCACAAAGGCGTTCTGCATGTCCACCACGACGATCGCCGACCGCTCGAACTCGACTTCGACCGGCTCGGGTCTGGCCGTCAATTTCACCGCTTCGCCTCGAATCCCGTTTTGGCACTGGACCACAACGCGAAGAAGTCCGTTTCGCACGGGAAGATCGCAGGCGGAAAATGCGCCGGGAAAACCGGGCGCCCCGATGCGGCCGGGCGCCGGATGCGAGGAGAGCCGTGCACCACCACAAACGTTCCCAAGTACAGTTCTCCGGTCTGGTTCACGGAATCCCGAGAGCAGACCCCTGCCAGCCGGAATTCGCCTATCCCTTCAAGAGGCCGAAGGATACTACCAGAGCCCGCGCAGAACAAGAGCGCTGACCTTCGGCGACTTTGCCTGCCGATGGATGCGCAAAAAAAGAAGGCCGGGCGTAAGCCCGGCCTTCTTCGACCTTCTCGCCTACGTGAAGCTTAGAACGAGAACTTCGCCGCGAGCTGGAACTGCCGCGGGTTGAGCATCGTCCTCGGCAAGCCGAAGCCCGGATTCGCGTTGAACGGGATGAACAGAGCCGTGCCTATCGGCGTGGCGGCAAGAGTTCCTCCAGCCCCAGGAGGAAGCGGGATGCCGCCGTTCGGGCAGGCCGCTGCTCCTGCTTGGATCGCACGGCTCGCAGCATCTCGATAGTGCTTCGGGATGGCGCCGCCGCAGAAGACGGGTGAGCCATAGACCGGCGTAATCTCATCCACATTCGACCTGTTCAGAAGGTTGAACGCGTCTACGCTCAAGTCAACCTTCATGCGCTCCGTCAGCTGGAAGTACCGTCCAAGGTGGAAGTCCCATGAGTAAAGCGGATCGCCGACGTACGTATTCCTGCCAATCATTGTCGCGCAGTTGCTCACCGAAGGACAGTTACTTCGGACCAGCGGGCCGCCCACTCGGTCGGTTGCGCCACCAGCAACGTCGTTGAAGGTGTTGTTTCCGTAGTAAATGGTAAAGGGGCGACCGGACTGCAACGTGATGATGCTGCTGAGCGTAAAGTGGCGGACCCAGGTATCCTCGGGTCCCGTTGCGGTGAAGTTCGTTACGAGGCGGTGGCGGGCATCCTGGTTGGAATTGCCGCGCTCCGCCTTGTAGTCGAACTGGTTTACCGGCAGGTTGATGAACGTCGTGAAGTTTCCGTTGTCAATCGTGTGCGAGTAGGTGTAGTTGCCGGTGAGGTTGAAATTCTTGATTCGCTCCATCACCGTCACGGTTCCGCCGTGATACACCGCGTTGGCGACGTCGTTATTGTAATCCTCGAGTCCTCCGTTGAGCGTTTGCAAGCCCGAACCCAAGGCGCCGCGAAAGAATGGCGCGAGGCCCAACAAGGCGCCTGTCCCGGGCGTCGGCGTGCCGGTGCACGCCGAAAGTGTGCCGTTCCCGTTGACCAACCCGGGCATCCATTCCGCCAGCGGGTCTGGCGCTGGCCCCGGTTTCGTCGTGCCTTCCGGGCACGGGATGTTGATGTTGTTTCCGCGAACCAGTTTGTGCGCCCCCACGAAGATATAGCCGAGATTGATCGCAAGACCTCCGCCGAACTGGTGGTCCACCTCGAGACTAGCCTGTTCGGCGTAGGGCGTTCTGGAGTTGTGATCCATCCCTCCCTCGCCAATGCCGCAGGCGCCGGTGGTGAAGCACGTTCCGGCCATCGAAACAGTCCCGGTCGGCGTACCGTTGTTCGTGAACGAGTCGTAGCCGCCAGTGTGTATAACGCCCGCGGCTCTAGACGCTGCGCCCTGACTCGCCGGAAATCCGAATATCTGATATCCCTGGTTAGCTTGTAGCAGGTTGGACTGGATATTGGGATAATTCAGGGAAATCACGGCCCCGAACGGATTTCCGCCATTGCAAATGGCGGCGACGACAGGGACGGTGGCCACATGATTGCCGCATTGATAGCCCGCGACCACCTTTTGAGTGCCCGGTACAAAGAAGAAGGTCAAGTTCTGGCGGTCAAAGAATATCCCGAACCCGGCGCGAACCACGGTCTTGCTGTCCGGCGACCAGGCGAGCCCCACACGCGGCTGCCATTCGTTGTAGTCCCTGTTTACGTACGCCTGCAAGCCGGTTTCGACGTCCCACCGCACGCCGTAATTCAGTGTCAGCTTGGGCGTGATTCGCCATTGATCCTGAGCAAACCCGCCCCAATACCCATGGTCAATCTCGCGGCCGTAGCCCGGAAACAGCGACGGCGGAAACGCGTTCGCCCAGGTTGCGGTGTTGAGGGTGTTATTGGTTGAAGTGACCGTCGGGGTGCAAGCTGGCGCGCAAGCCGTTGGACTCGCCGGGAGCGACACACCCGAGTAGTCGAACACAACTCCGTGATCCCCGGGGACCGCACATTCCCCGGCCAGCGTATTGAGGCCGGTGGAGGTGGCTAGGTGCGCGTTGGATCCGGATGGATCTGTATTATAGAACTCCGCAAAATTCGCCATGCAAGCGATGCCCGGAATAAGCATCCGCGTCGGCATAAACCCGGGGAAATTGACCGTAGACCAAATCTTATTGCCGTCGAACCCGAACTTCGCCACATGGTTGCCCTTGACCCAGGATATCGAGTCGGAGAACTGCAACCGCGTTTCATAGAGCTGGTCATTCGTTCCGAAGTTGTGGCCCAGCTCGAGGTCGTTCAAAACGCTGAAATCGGGCTGGCCGGTCATGCCGG
>Ga0209415_10003829_pt1 | contig 27845 bp, 23 predicted proteins | sample PeaSoiSIISIP2007_FD_187696 | JGI IMG/M metagenome (GOLD analysis project Ga0209415, IMG submission 187696) | Peat soil microbial communities from Weissenstadt, Germany - SII-SIP-2007 (SPAdes) (version 2) | ecosystem: Environmental > Terrestrial > Soil > Wetlands > Peat | place: Germany... | reverse complement strand
CTCCACCGTGCGGTAAGATGCGGGTCCTTGATCACGCGCCGCCACACGTTCCGGCCGGTCGTATCGACGAGCTTCAGTTCCAATTGATTGACGGCACCGCGCCCGCGCAGCCGAAAATCGAGCGCATACTCCGCCGGCATCGAGCGGCTGAGCGCGCGCCGCGCGACGACAAAACCTCCGCCGTCTTTGAAAGCAAAATCCATCTGCAACGCGGGCGCACGGCCCGCAAAAACCGCAGACAGCCGCAGGACCGCATCGCCGGAGGCGGTCGGCTGCCATTCGGATAGAACCGCGGAATCGGCCCCCGCGGAATCAGCGCCCGCATTGGGGCGCGTGGAGCGCGTCACGACGAACACCGCGGATATCGAACGGCAGGCGCGTCACGCGACGACGGCGCTAGTTCGTCCGGTTCACCGGTCGGCTCGTGCGGGCTATCGTCGTACATGGTGGTTTTATTCTCGTTGGCGCCGAGCCGCAGATCGAGCAGCACGCCGCACTGCGGGCAGCAAGCCGGAATGGATTTCGACAAAACTCTAACATTGGTAAGACAAATACGAAATAATCGGCAAAAGTCGTAGGCTTCGTGAGCTTCGAAGAGGAACTGCGGATGTTCAAGGCAATGGTGATCGACAATAGCGGCAGCGCGGTCAGCGCCTCGGTTCAGAATCTCGATGAATCGAGCTTACCACCGGGCCTGGTCACCGTCGCAGTCGAGTACTCGACCGTCAACTACAAAGACGGTCTCGTCGTCACCGGAGCCGGTGGCCTCGTGAAGCGCTTTCCGCATGTGCCGGGAGTCGATTTCGCGGGCAGCGTGTTGGAGAGCGCTGATCCCGCTTACAGGCCCGGAGACAAGGTGGTGCTCACGGGCTGGCGCGTCGGCGAGGTGCAGTGGGGCGGCCTCGCACAAAAAGCCAGGGTGAGCGGCGACTGGCTGGTGCCGTTGCCGGCGGGTCTCACCACGCGCCACGCGATGGCCATCGGAACCGCCGGGTTTACGGCAATGCTTGCGGTCATGACGCTGGAATCCCATGGCCTGACGCCCGAATCGGGCGAGGTTCTCGTCACCGGTGCGGCCGGCGGAGTCGGCTCGGTCGCCACCGCGATCCTCGCGACGCTTGGAATGCAGGTCGTCGCTTCGACCGGCCGTGCGGAAACACACGCGTATCTAAAGAGCCTCGGAGCAACCGCGGTCGTGGATCGTTCCTCGTTTGCGGAACCCGCCAAGCGTCCGCTCGAGGCCGAGCGTTGGGCAGGGTGCATCGATTCGGTCGGCGGCAACACGCTGGCGCGCGTACTGGCGCAGACAAAATATGGATGTTCGGTCGCTGCCGTCGGGCTGGCCGGCGGCAGCAAGCTCGAACACACTGTCATTCCGTTTCTTCTGCGCGGCGTCAATCTTCTCGGTATCGACTCCGTGATGTGTCCGAAATCGCGGCGAATCGCGGCATGGAATCGCCTGCGAACCGACCTGCCGCTCGACAAGCTCGAAGCCATGATCATCGGCGCAAGACTTGCCGACGTACCGAGGATTGCCACCGAGATACTTCAGGGCAAGGTTCGCGGGCGGATCGTCGTCGACGTCAACGCCTGACGTTCATCGATCAGACTTCCGCGGTGCGCTCGTGATCCTGCGGCTCGATCGGATCGAACCGCTCGCCGCAGAGCAGCGCCCAGGGAGATCGCCAATAAATCTGGACGTTGTGGAACGGATCCGTGAGGATTTTCGTGGCCCACGCGAGGCTCCATGCGGGGCCGCGCAAGAAATACAGATGCACGGTGCGAAACAGCACGCCGCCCACGCCCAAGGCGAGCCACAGAAGGCCGACGTCATGCACGAAACCCTTGAAACCGACGCCGGGCTGAATCAGCCCAAAGAGGCTCGGACTGAGCAGCAGCAGCACGGGCACCGAGAGCCATACGCCGATCAAGATCGTCTTGCGGTGCATGTTGTAGCCGGCCTTGATCGACTCCTTGTATTCGTCGGTCGCGCCGTTGATGTGATCGTAGCCACGCGGTTCAAAGAAGATGTGGCCCGACTGGCGCGTCACCATCCCGACGAGCCAGCCGACGAGACCGGCAACCGCTGGGTCGATGAACAGCATCGCATAGGCGACCAAGAAACTCACCGCGCTGATCAAGTGCAGGGTCTGATTGACGCGGGACTGGTGATAGTAGCGATGGTCGTCCCAGCGCAGCGTTTCGACTTTGCTCATGAATTGACTCACGCATTGACTCCTATTCGCTGCTCACGGATCGGCAGCCGATCCTTCTCTTGCGGATGCGCAACGATAGTCGTTTCGGCTGCCGAGTGATGGCAAAAGAACTGATCTATCTCAGAAAATGCGGAAATTTCTCGATGCTCCTGTCATACGCGCGTCACATGCGTAACTAGAGCCGTACGCGCATGAACAACAAATACGAGATAGGCCCGTCGCCGTAGCTCGCGTTCAAAACGGAAGGATAGCGATAAGCGGTGACCAAGCCGCCGATGCCGATTCGCGCGAGTCCGAGATGCGTGAAATCATAGATATAGCCGAGCGACAGACTATTGATCGTGAAGCTGCGGCCATACAACGCTTGCCCCGGCAGGAACAGCTGATCCTTCGCGACGCGCTCGGCACGCGTGAACCAGGTATGCGCATCGGCGAATACCAACGCCGACTCCACGAGCCAGGCATCACTCGCGGTTCCGGGCTGTGGATCATCGCGACCAAAGGCAACGGTCGTCTGCCATTGGATTCGCGCGAGCATGCGGTTATAACTCGCCGACGCGGTACTGCGGTGAACGGCGACCGCGGGCTGCAATTGCTCGGGACTGGCGAGTCGCCCCGAACTGATTTGCAGCGCGAGATCCGGCGTTGGATTGTAGGACAATCGGGCCGAATACGAGTCGAAGCTGCGCAACTCGACGTCATATCGATTCTGGTCCGGTTCGCGCCCATTGAACGACGATGCTTCGAGTTTGACTCGATTCCAAACGTACGCTCCGGTAACGACTCCGTAGGTGACATGCGTGGAATCGAGCCAGTGGTGGCTCAGCGGCGCCTCGGGATTGTCGATTCCGGAGAATCGATGCATGAATGCGGGAGGCCCGAGCGCAGGCTCGCCCGCAACGCCTGCATAAACGAATGCGGCACTGTCGGCCGAGAGGTTCACACTGCAAGTGCCCGCAGCCTCCATCAATAAATTATGAGGATGTTGGCGGTCGATCAACGGGTGCACGCCGTCGGCCGTTTCGCCGGACTGAAACAGCTCTGGATAGCCGCTCTTGCCCATCAACGGATCGGCGGAGAGCATGGCATGCACGCCGCAGGCACCGCCATCGAGCTCGCGCCGGCCCATGAACATCAACACGCTGTTCGAGAAGAGCTTCGAGTCGCCGCGCGGGCCGCCCTGATCGTCGTCGATGAAATTCGCGAACCCGCCCCACATCGTCATCCAACGATCGTCCATGCGCTGCAATCCCAGCAACGGCGTCGAGTCGGGCTGCCAGCTCGTGCCCGATGCCTCGCGCGACATGGGGTAAGGACCGTCCATGCCGGGCATCGCACTGAAATATGGCGGCTCGGAGCCGGATTCGGCCCCGCAATGTACCCCGGGCAGCGCAACCAATGGCAGCCCCAACAACGCCAATCGCTGCCAGATCATGTCAAGGCGGATGTTCCACTATTCGGCGGCTGCCCGCAAACGTGAAGCGGGTCACATGGCTCCTGGTAAACGCTTCAGTTAGGGGTTTGCCTGCCGACCTTTGAACGCAGAGGCGCGATTCGCCCACATCAGTCCCAGCAAGGAGGCGTCGCCATTCCGCACATCGTCAGCGCAATTGCGCGCACAGTCAGATCGAATGCGCCGCGCTATCGCGCAGTGAGTCGCCTGCCATGGGCGCTAGCTCTGCTGTGTGCCGCCCTGTACGCACGACCGGCGTCGGCACAGATTGCGCTGGTGCAGAACAGCGGCCTATTCGGCACGACCGCGGGAATCACCACGACGTCGCCGGCGTTCGGCTCGCAACCCACGCTCGGCGATGAGATCGTCGTGCTGGTTTGGACCTGGAGCGAAAACAATCCTCCGTCTCTCCAGATCACCGACAGCGCCGGCAACACCTATACGCAAGTCACTCAAGGCGTCATCGATCAAAGCGCATGGTTCGAGAGTGCGAGTGTGTTCTACGCCCACGTCGGCACGACGGGTCACGGTCTGACCTTGACGATCAACTCACCGGGAAACGACGGTGCGACCCAGATCGAAGCGGTCGCGCTCGAGTATTCGGGACTGGGCGCACCCGATCAACATAATTCTACGACGGGGAGCTCCGCGGCCGCGAGCGTCGCCACGACGGCGGCGACCAGCACCGGCAACGAACTCGTCGTCTCGGTATTCGGCATCGATAATCCCGCCTCCTGTTGCAACACGATCGCCGCAAGCTCCGGATATGCGATCGAGGCCGTCGATTATCAAAACTCGGGCGACACCGCCGGTGCGGGCGCGCAGAAAATCCTCACGACCACGGGAATACAGAGCACTACGTTCACGGTCAACCCGACCTTGAGCGGCTGGGCCGCGGCGATCGCGACCTTCCTGCCGGCGAACCCGATCGCGCCCGATCATTTTGGGATCAGCGATGCGGGCACTGCGGTCAACTGCCAGACATCTCCCGTGACGATCACGGCATTGAGCAGCACCCAGACCGCGGTGCCGATCACGGGGACCATCCAGGTCAGCACCAGCACCAATCACGGCGACTGGTCACTGAGCACGGGCGCCGGCGTATTCGTCGCGGGCGCTTCGAACAGCGGCACCGCGAGCTACACCTATTCGAGTGCGGATGCCGGTGTGGTCACGCTCTCGTTGCTCGATACCTACGCGGAGACCGTGACGATCAACGTCGTCGACGGCACGGCGACGCAAAAATCGGGGAACGCGCTGCCCTCGCAGCAGCCGCCGCTGACTTTCGTACCCTCGGGCTTTCGGATCACCAACGGCGCCAACGTCGGCACCACGATTGGTACGCAAATCGCCGGCAAGACCTCGACGCAGAGCCTCGCGCTGCAGGCGATCCGCACCGACACCAACACCGGGGCTTGCACGAGCGTATTTGCGAGCGGCACGACGGCGCTGATCAATCTCGGCTTTCAGTGCAACAACCCGGCGGCCTGCGTCGCCGGACAGACCATGACCGTGACCAACAATGCGGTCACGACCAGCATCGCCTCCAATCCGAACGGCGGCGTCGGTAATTCGACCAGCGTGGCGCTCAAGTTCAGCACCGCCAACGCCGAGGCGCCAATTGCGCTCAACTACTCGGACGTCGGGCAAGTCACGCTGCGCGCGTCCTACAATATTCCGCTCAAGAGCGGCGCCGCCTCGGGCAACACGATGGTCGGTGCGAGCCAGTTCGTCGTGCAGCCGTACAACTTCACGCTCTCGAACATCCACTGCACGAACTATGCGTCCGGCAGCTGCAATACCGCGCTCGGCACGCCCGGCAATAATCCGGGCGCGAACTCGGCCGCGGGGCCTGAGTTCATGCCGGCCGGCCAGCCGTTCTCGGCAACCGTCACGGCATCGAACTTTGCGGGTGCCGCAACGCCGAACTACGGCCAGGAAACGCCGGCGCAGGGCGTGAGCCTCGCCGCCAATCTGCTGCTGCCCGCGGGCGGCGATGCCGCCGCGCTCAACAACCCCGCCGCGTTCGGCGCCTTCAGCGGCGGCGTGGCGAGCGGCAGCACGTTCAACTGGCCCGAGGTCGGCATCATCAGCTTGACGCCGAGCGTCGCGAGTTACCTCGGCACCGGATTGGTGAGCGGCACGAGCAGCGCCGATGTCGGGCGCTTCGTGCCGAACGGCTTCGCCGTTGCGCTCAACACGCCGCTGATCGGCACGGCCTGCACGGCCGGCAGCTACAGCTATCTGGGCCAGCCCTTGACCTATTCGATCGCACCCGTCATCACGGTCACGGCCCAAGCGCTCGGCGGCGCCACGACCCGCAACTACACCGGCGCTTTCCTCAAACTGACCAATGCCTCGCTCACCGGCCGCACTTACACGCCGACGCCGGCGAGCCCGGCGCTCGACACCTCGGGACTGCCGGCGACGAGCGTCGATCCTGCGATCGTCGATCTCGGCACCGGACAGGCAAGCTTGACCTACAGCGCGGGCACCGGCCTGAAGTTCGTCCGTGGCAGCGCGATCGCGCCGTTCAATGCCAACCTCATGCTCAGCGAAAACATCATCGACAGCGACGGCGTCGCGGCGCCCAATCCGGTGAGCTTCGGCAGCGGCACCGGCATGAGTTTCAGTGCCGGTACCACGCAGTATTACGGCCGTCTCGCGCTGCGCGATGCGTTGGGCTCCGAGCTTCTCGATCTGCCGATGCAATTGACGACGCAGTATTACCTGAACCCGACCTCAGGCTTCACGACCAACACCGCCGACAGCTGCACCAGCGCGCCCGCGATCGCCTTCAGCAACTACCAGCTCCATCTGACGGCCGGCGAAACCTGCGTGCGTGACAGCGGCAGCCCCGGGGTTTCCGGGGTGGGCTGCGCCGCGCCCGCCTCGGCCGCCGAGCGCTACCTCCCGACCGCCGCGGCCGGTAACTTCAACCTCACGCTCGCCGCGCCCGGCAGCGGCAACTCCGGTGCCGCCTCGGTGACCGCAACGCCGCCAAGCTGGCTGCAATACTCCTGGAGTGGCACCACCAGTCCCGTCGGCCTCGCAACCTTCGGCGTCTTCCCCGGACCCGCCTCGCGCATCTACCAGCGAGAAGTCTACTGAGGGATCCCATGCCTACCGAAGCCGTCATCATTTTCGTCGCACTCGCCGCCTCGTTCGGCACGCTCGCGGTGATCGCCGTCGGCGCGCGCTGCACGCGCAATCTCCAAGTCCTCGGATGGGGCGGCATCTGCTCCGGCGCAGCGCTCGCAGCGCTCGCGTATTTCTGCTTGGGCTGGTTTGCGCACGGTTTCGAGCCGCAGCAGGCTTGGGTCCTGCCGCTCGCCGGCCTCGTGCTGCTGCTCGTCATGGTCGCGCAGAATTGGTTCGTGTTCTACGAGGATCGCGAGGATCTCGCGCAATCGGCGCGGCCGACGCTCGTCATGCTGGCCGCGGCGCCCGCGCTATGGCTGGCGGCCACATTCGGAGACTGGCGCTCGGGCGTGCAATTGACCATTTGGGCGAGCGCGGCCAGCGCCGCCCTGGTGTTGTCGATCCAACCCGTGCAGCGATCGATAGCGGCGAACCGCAGCCTCACGGTCGGCATTCTCGTCGGAATCGGCAAGCTGCTGGTGCCGCCGAGCGGCGTCATCGCGCTCGTGCTCATCGACCGGATTCATCGTTCGAGGCGCGATACGCAGCGCGATCACCAGCGCAAAGTTGCGCCGCAAGCGTTCGACAGCCGCGGGTTACCTCTCGACCTGCTGCTCTTGATTTGGGAATTCGGGCAATTGCTGCTGGTGACCCTGACGAACGGTCAGCGCTTCGTGCACGATCCCGCATTACCCGATTCCCCGGGCTTGGACGCCGCGCATAAACGCGGCCAATCCGCGGCGAGCCAAATGCCGCTGTCGGCGCGAAATACTGCCGTTTTGATGCTGGTGGTCGCCGTGCATCTGCTGTGCGGCCTCATCGTACTGAGCCGCTAGCGCATCTTCGGCACCTCGCCCGGGCCGCGCCACTATGGCGCGCCAAGACAAGTGCATGACGCAAATTGATCAGCCGCCTGCGCCCACAGTGACCATACTCTATCCATTAAAGTCATAGCCCGTTGGCCCGAGCCGGCAAAAACGACGGGGTCCTCTAGTTATCCGGGAGAGCGACGATGGATGAGCAATTGACCGCCGAACCCGCCCGCGCGCGCCGCCCCAGCGGTCGCGATGCCAAACGCGCTTCCCGCGCCGCCCGCGCCGCCGCCTCGATCCCGTACATCACCCGCAGTATTCCCGTTTTTGAAGTCCTCGGCGAAGAAGGACTCTCGATGCTCGAGCAAAACGCCGATACCATCCTCGAGGAAATCGGCATCGATTTCCGCGACGATCCCGAGGCACTCGAAATCTGGAAAGCCGCCGGCGCCGACGTCAAAGGCGAGCGCGTGCATTTCGCGCGCGGCATGTGCCGTGCACTCGTGCAGCGCACCGCGCCACGCGAATTCACACAGCACGCGCGCAACCCCGCACGCAGCGTGCGAATCGGCGGCAAGAACACCGTGTTTGCGCCCGCCTACGGTTCGCCGTTCGTGCGCAGTCTCGACGAAGGCCGGCGCTACGCCCGCATCGAGGACTTCCGAAATTTCGTGAAGCTCGCCTACATGGCGAATTCCTTGCACCATTCCGGCGGCACGATCTGCGAGCCCGTCGATCTGCCGGTCAACAAGCGCCACCTCGACATGGTGTACAGCCATCTCAAATACAGCGACAAGGCATTCATGGGATCGGTGACTGCGCCGGACCGCGCCGCCGATTCGGTCGCACTGGCGAACATCGTATTCGGACCCGAGCTCGACGATCCGCTGACGGGCCGCCCAAAAACCACGATCATCAACCTCATCAACGTCAACTCGCCGATGACCTACGACGCGACGATGCTCGGTGCCGCCAAAGTGTATGCCCGCGCCAATCAGGCGACGATCATCACGCCGTTCATTCTCGCGGGCGCGATGTCGCCGGTCACGGTCGCGGGTACGGTCGCGCAGACCCTGGCCGAGGCCTTGGCGGGCATGGCGTTCGTGCAACTCGTCAATCCGGGCGCGCCGGTCGTGCTCGGCAGTTTCGCCTCGTCGATCTCGATGCAATCGGGCGCGCCGACCTTCGGCACGCCGGAACCGGCGCTGGTGCTCTATACGATGGCCGCGCTCGCGCGCCGCCTCGGCGTGCCGTTCCGCTCCGGCGGCAGCCTCTGCGCCTCGAAGATCCCGGATGCGCAAGCGGCGTTCGAGTCGGCCAACACCCTGCTGCCGACTTGCCTCGCCGGCGTCAATTTCGTGCTGCATACGGCCGGCTGGCTCGAAGGCGGTCTCGCGATGGGATACGAAAAATTCGTCATGGACGTCGACCAAGCCGGCATGATGCACACGTTGCTCGCGGGTATCGACTTATCGCCGAACGGCCAGGCCATCGATGCGATGCGTGAAGTCGGTCCCGGCAAGCACTTCCTCGGCTGCGCGCATACGCAGGCGAATTTCGAAAATGCGTTTTACCGTTCGCCGCTCGCCGACAACAACAGCTATGAGCAATGGGAAGCCGAGGGCTCGCCCGACATGACCAAGCGCGCCAATGCGCTGTGGAAAAAAATGCTCGCCGAATACGTCGCGCCGCCGATGGATCCGGCGATCGACGAGGCGCTGCTCGAATACATCGCGAAACGCAAGGCCGCGGCCCCCGACTCGAACGTCTGAGCGGCCGCGCCGTCGCGGCGCAATTCGCGAATCACTCGCTCTTCAGCGGTTCCGTGCGGCGCGGCCTGCGCCCGCGCGTCTCGGCCTGGCTCGTGGACTCTTTCGGCAAGGGCAAGTCGACGACTTTACGGAGATTCGTGTAGGGCGCGACTTTGTGCGGTATTGCCATCGCCTCGACGAAGTGCTGCTGAAAGCGCGGCTCGATCGCCGTCTCGACCTTCTCGATGCGCCGCACGAGCGCCTCGATGACGCCCCGCGAGTTGGAGTCCAACAGCGCGATTCGTGCGCCGGTACCGGCGGCATTGCCCGCCGAGCGCACGTGCGCCAAATCGCAGTCGGGAAGCATGCCGAGTATGGTCGCGTACTTGACGTCGATGTGGCTGCCGAACGCGCCGGCCAAGCGGATACGGTCGACGTGGTCGATGCCGAGCCGCTCCATGAGCAGCGCGATGCCGGCATAGAGCGCCGCCTTTGCGAGCTGAATCGCGCGCACGTCGGTTTGCGTGATCTTCATCTCCACCGCGCCCCGATTCGGGTCCGCGCCCTGCTGCTGCTCCGCGGCCCGATTGGGCCCCGTGCTGGCATTGAGCACATAGGCGAACGTCCTGCCGTTCGCCACGACGCGCGGCGAGCGCGCCGCAAGCCGCCCGTCGAGGACGCCGTCCTGGTTGATCACGCTGGCGAGATACATCTCGGCGATGACCTCGATGATGCCCGATCCGCAAATGCCGGTGACGCCGGTGGCCGCCGTGGCCTCGCTGAAGCCCGGCTCATCGGACCAGAGATCGCAGCCGATGACCTTGAAGCGCGGCTCGAGCGTCTCGCGATCGATGCGCACGCGTTCGATCGCTCCCGGCGCCGCGCGTTGACCGCAGCTGATTTGCGCGCCCTCGAACGCGGGCCCGGTCGGACTCGAACAGGCGACCAGCCGATTACGGTTACCCAAGACGATCTCTGCGTTCGTACCGACATCGACGAGCAGCGTCATCGCGTCGTCGAGATCCGGCCGCTCGGCGAGCACCATGCCCGCGGCGTCGGCGCCGACGTGCCCTGCGATGCAGGGCAACACGTAGATGCGGGCATTGCGATGCAATTTGAAATCGATGACGTTCGCGCGCAGCGTCATCGACATATCGGTGGCGAGCGCGAACGGCGCACCGCCGAGCTCGACCGGATCGATGCCGAGCACCAGGTGATGCATGATCGGGTTGCCGACGAGCGTCGCCTCGAGAATATCCTCGTGCGAAATTCCGGCGCTCTTCGCCACGTCCAGCGCGAGTCCGCTGAGCGCTTCGCGCACCGCGGTCGTCATGAGCGCCGCGCCGCCGGGGTTCATCATCGAATACGAGACCCGGCTCATGAGATCCTCGCCGAAGCGGATTTGCGGATTCATGACGCCGGCCGAGGCGACGACGTCGCCGCTGACCAAATCGCAGAGGTGCGCGGCGATCGTCGTCGAACCGATGTCGACCGCGAGCCCGTAGGCATGCTCGTGCAGTCCCGGCCAGACGCCGATGATCTGTTTGCCCGCGTGCACGGCAACGGTCACCGACCATGCGCCGGCGCGCAGCACCGGCTGCAGCATTTGCAGCACCGAAAGATCCGTGGCGAGGTCCGTCAGGCCCCACTCGGACTCCAGCGCATCGTACAGGCGGCGCAGATCGCCGGACGGATCGTGCATGTCCGGCTGCTTGACCTGCACGTAATGCAGGCGCACGAGCGGATTGATTTCGATCGCATGCGTTTCGGCTTCCTTGCGCACGACCTGACGGTGCACCTGGCTGCTCGCCGGCACGTCGATCACGACATCGGCTTCGACGAGCGCCGAGCACGAGAGGCGCCGGCCTTCGGCGAGCCCGGCGCGCCGCGCGAACCGCCGTTCCGGCTCGCTGAACGGCGAGAGGCTCGCGCTCGACGAGGTCACGCCATGCTTGGCGAACTCGCCCTCGGAGACCAAGACCTGACAGCGCCCGCACAGGCCGCGTCCGCCGCAGACCGAGTCGATGTCGACGCCGAGGCTGCGCGCCGCCTGCAGCAGCGGCGTCCCGACCGGGAAATGGCCGCGCTTCCCGGACGGAGTGAATACGACGAGTGGATCGCGAGTCGTCATGGATCGTGCCGGATTTACGCCGGGCGCCGGCGATGGCCGCCCTCGCGACGGCCGCGCTGCGCCTCGCCCTCGGTGCCTACCGCGGGCGTTGGCGCCTCGCGGAATCGCCGGATCCAGCGTGCGCAGTCCGGATCGTGGCCCATCATGACGTCCGCGCCCATGACCGCCCGGATGACTTCGACGTGCAGCGGGTTGGTGATCGCCGAGGTCATGCCGGCGCCGATCGCCATGGTCAGGAAGGCGCTGTTGATGCCGTCGCGATTCGGCAGGCCGAAGCTCACGTTCGAGGCGCCGCAAGAGGTATTGACCTTGAGTTCGGTGCGCAGCCGATGGACGAGGCGCATGACCTGAACGGCCGCCGTATTGATGGCCCCGATCGGCATGACGAGCGGGTCAACGACGATGTCGCAGGTCGGAATGCCGTAGTCGAGCGCGCGCTCGACGATTTTCTTCGCGACCGCAAAGCGCACGTCCGGGTTCTCCGAAATTCCCGTCTCGTCGTTCGAAATCGCGATGACCGCCGCTCCGTACTTCTTGACGAGCGGCAGTACGGCTTCGAGGCGCTCATCCTCGCCCGTCACCGAATTCACGAGCGGCTTGCCCTTGTAGACGGCGAGCCCGGCCTCGAGCGCGGCAACGATCGAGGAATCGATGCACAGCGGCACATCGGTGATCGACTGCACGAGTTGAATCGCACGCGCGAGAATCGCCGGCTCATCGGCGAGCGGTATGCCCGCGTTGACGTCGAGCATGTGCGCGCCCGCCTCGATCTGCGCGCGCGCGTCGGCCTCGACGCGGCTGAAGTCGCCGGCGGCCATCTCGGCCGCGAGGATCTTGCGGCCCGTGGGATTGATGCGCTCGCCGATGATGACGAAGGGTCGATCGAAGCCGATGACGACTTCTTTGGTCGCGGAACTGATAACGGTGTCGGTCATGCTGGGGTCCTGTTTTAAGAATTCAGTACGGTGTCGCGGCCGGGATACCAGCACACGCGACCTTGCAACGCGCCCGAGCGGTCGACGATCTCGGCGACCGATTCCTCCTGGCGATAGGCCATGACGTGCACGCCGGCGATGCCGCGGATCTCGCGAATTTGCTGGATGAGTTCGATGCAGATGTTGCGCCCTTCGCGCGCCTGATCCTGCGCTCCCTGGAGGCGTGCGATCGTGGCGTCCGGTACGTGCATGCCGGGTACGTTCTTGCGCATCCAGTCAGCCGTTTTTGCGGACCGCAGCGGACCGACACCCGCGAGGATATAGACTTTGTCCAGGAGCCCCAGCGCATCGCATTGGTCCATGAAGGTGCGCAGCAGCGCAAGATCGAAGACATACTGAGTCTGGATGAACTGCGCGCCCGCAGCAATTTTTTTCGCGAGGCGCTGCGCGCGCCAGGCGTGGGGCAAAGCCGAAGGATTTTCGGCGGCGCCGAAGAATACGCGCGGCGCGTAGCTGATCTTGCGACCGCTTTGAAAATGATGATCGTCGCGCAGCGTGCGCGCGATCTCGAGCAAGGACACGCAATCGAGGTCGAACACGGGTTTCGCCTGCGGATGATCGCCGGCCTGCACGCCGTCGCCCGTCAGACACAGAATATTGCAGACGCCCATCGCGGCGCCGCCCAGGATATCGCCCTGGATCGCGATGCGATTCTTGTCGCGGCACGAGATCTGCATGATCGGCGCATAGCCGATTCGCGTCAGCAGCGCACAGACCGCGATACTCGACATGTGGCAGTTCGCGCCGCTGCCGTCGGTGGCATTGATCGCATCGACGAAGCCGTCGAATACGCGTGCGCGCTTGAAGACGTCCTCGGGATCCGCGGAATCCGGCGGCGCGAGTTCGGTCGTCACCGCGAAGCGGCCCGTGCGCAGGACCCGCTCGAAGCGCCCGGGCGACGTATGCCCGGGCAGAATCGGCAGCGGATAGCCCGGGACCGGCTCGTCCTCGAACCTCACGGTGACAGGCTCTTGGTGGGCGCCGCGCTCACGGCCGGCGTCGCGCTTTTCGCCGGCGGCTCGGTCTTCTCGCGCACGACACGCAGCCACGAGGAGCGGCCCTGCTGGCGCTGATCGACGGCGACCTGCACCTTGCTCATGGCCGCGATCCCGCCGGGGATGCGTTCGCTGCCCTTGTAGGCCTCGACCCATACGCAGCGCATATCCGGCTTGACCTCGCAATTACCGTTGTCGCGCACGCCGCCACAGGGGCCATTGCGCAAGGATTTCGGACAGTTCATCGGGCAGGACATGCCGGTCGAACTCAGCACGCATTGACCGCACATGCGGCAGTCGAACAACAGCCCTTTGACGGTTTTCTCGACGGCCGCCACCGGGCGCTCGATGCGCTCATAGCCCAAAGCGCGGAACACTCCAGCGAGACGCACGAGCAGTGCTTCGAAGCCCCGATAGAACGCGTTGAGGCCGCGCGCATGGCGCACCGACCAAAGCCTGACCGAGTACATCAGGAAGACTCGGCAGCCGGCGGGACACCGGCTGCGGGGGCTTTCGAAGTCTCCTCCAGGCCTTTGGCGCGAATCAGGCGCTCGAGATCCGCATCGGTAAATCTCGCTTCGATGCGCGCGGCCTCGGCGGCCGCCTCGGCAGCCAGATTGTCGCCGACGGTCCGCGGCTCACTGCGCTTCCAATCGGCGAGGTAGGCATCGGAGCTGCCCTTGCCGGCGCGCATCGCCGCGCGATCGACCGCCTCTTGAAAGCGCTGCGAAAGCTGCACTTTCGCGGCCTCGCGGCCACGTTTGACGATGACCTGCGCGGGAATGTCACGCCAGGAAATGACGGTCAACGCACCCATGTCACCGCAGCTTCATCGCGGGCCACGGCACCCTCGAGGCTCGTCGCGAGCGTGCCGTAGCCGGTCTCGCGATATTCGAAGACCAGGCCCACGCGCGAGGCGATCGCGCGCGCACGATCGATCGAATCGGCGGCGGGTGCCTGGGCGAGATACATGAGCCTGCGATAATTACCGAAGTAGGTCGGAAACAATTCGGGGTGCCGGTCGAGCCCGAGACCTCGAATCACCAGGCGCTCGAAATGCCGCAGCAGAAAATCGGTGAGGTAAAACGTGCCGGGCTCCGCATCGGCCAGCTCGGCGAATACCGGACCCGTCGCGAAAAACTCGTAGCAATGGGCGCCGGGTATGCGTTCGACGTCCTCTTCGCGCAGCACCTTATCGAGCAGCCCGCCGGTCCCGCAGTCGCCGTATGCGACGAAGATCGACCGGTACTGCCCGCGCGAGGCGCGGATCAGCGTGCGCACCGCCTCAGGGATCTGTTCGGGGCGGTTGTGCAGTTCGGCCGGTAGGCAGCGCACATCGAGTTGCTCCCACGAGTTCGCGCGGCGCAGCGCCGTGATCTCATGCGCCAGGGCGCCGCACGCGATGACCAGCAGGCCTTGGGCGCTCTCCGTCATCGCGCTGGCCGCACGTTAATGCGCCGCCGCGGCAGCTCGGCGCGTCGCGAGCAGTCCCTTGGCGGTTTCGACTGCGACCGCGGCGTCGCGGCAATAGGCGTCGGCGCCGACCGCTTTGCCGAATTCCTCGTTGAGCGGCGCGCCGCCGACGAGCACGATGTAGTCTTTGCGGATACCGCGCTCCTTGAGCGTGTCGATGACGACCTTCATATAGGGCATCGTCGTCGTCAGCAGCGCCGACATGCCGAGGATATCGGGCTTGTGCTGCTCGAGAGCCGCGAGGAATTTATCGACCGGGTTGTTGATGCCGAGATCGATGACCTCGAAGCCCGCACCCTCGAGCATCATCGAGACCAAGTTCTTGCCGATGTCATGGATATCGCCCTTGACCGTGCCGATGACGATCTTGCCGATCGGTTCGACACCGGTCTCCGCGAGCAAGGGCCGCAGGATTTCCATGCCGCCCTTCATCGAATTCGCGGCGAGCAGCACCTCGGGCACGAACAGGATGCCGTCGCGGAAATCGACGCCGACGATGCGCATTCCTTCGACCAAGGCGTCGTTGAGCGTGCGCTCGGCTGACCAGCCGCGCGACAAAAAGAGTCGAGTGGCCTCTTCGACCTCCCTCTTGAGGCCGTTGTAGAGGTCGTCGTGGACCTGCTCGGTGAGCTCCTCGTCATTGAGCGAGGCCAGGTCGAAATCGTCTTCAGTCGGCTCTGCCATCTATCTCTCCAACGGTTATTTTTCAGCCGCCACCGTCACTTACGTGGTGTTCGGGCAGTGCATGGTAAGGCGCCGCCGGTCCCGAGACTTGTACTATCGCGACGGCAGCATGTCTACAAGCGACACGATCAACTCACGGGCGGGGCGCCGCCTTCGGAACTGCGGCGCGCGACAAATGCGTCGAGCGCCTCGACGATCGCGGGATCGCGATGCGGGGCGACATAACGATCCAACGTATTCTGCCAAATGCCGCTCGCACGCTCGGTCGCGGTTTTCGCACCGTCTTCGTGCCAGCTGCCGTAATTGCGCCAGTCGGAGACCAAGGGCGCGTAGAACGCGCTGCGGTAGCGCTCCATCGTATGCGCGCACCCGAAAAAGTGGCCGCCGGGACCGACCTCCGCGACCGCATCGAGCGCGAAATCCGACGGCTCGGCACCGACCGGCTGGAAAATCTCGGCAAACATTTGCAGCATCTCGATATCGAGGATGAATTTCTCGTACGAAGTCGTCAGGCCGCTCTCGAGCCAGCCGGCCGCGTGCAGCACGAAGTTGCAGCCGCCGAACAGTGCGCCCCATAAGCTCATTTGCGACTCGTAGGCCGCTTGTGCATCCGGGATGTTCGAGGCCGTCGCATTCGATGAGCGCCACGGCAGTCCGAGGAATCGCGCCATCTGACCCGCGCCGAAAGCCGCCTTGACGTACTCGGGTGTGCCGAAGGCCGGCGAGCCGGATTTCATGTCGACGTTCGAGGTGAAACTGCCGTAGACGACCGGCGCGCCTGGCCGCACGATCTGCGCGAGCGTGAGTCCGGCGAGCGCTTCGGCGTGCGCGAGCGTCAGCGCACCTGCGATCGTCACCGGCGCCATTGCGCCCGCGAGCGTGAACGGCGTAATGACCAGCACCTGGCCGGCCTTCGCGAAATCGATGATGCCGTCGGCCATCGGAATATCGAGCTGCAGCGGTGAATTCGTGTTGATGATCGTGTAGGTGTACGGGCGCGAGCGGAACTCTTCGGCCGAGATGCCCTGCGCGATGCGAATGAGCTCGAAGTTGTCGGCGACTTGGGTATGGCCGCGCGAGAAGATGAACGGGATTTTGTCCGTCAACAGGAGCTGCGAGCGCGTGACTTCGAGATGGCGAATGTGCACCGGCACGTCCTGCGGCTCGGTCGCGCCGCCCAGTATGTGGATCACTTCGAAGCTCTGGCACAGCTTCATGAGATTGCGGAAATCCTCGAGCGTGCCGGCACGCCGCCCGCTCGCCGTACCCATGATGTTCGGCGGGCCCGAAGTCGGCGCGAAGGCCACGTGTCGATTCGAGACCGGCACATGGCGTTCGGGATCCACCGAGTGCAGCGTGATGTCGCGCGGGGCGCTCGCGAGCGAAGCGCCGACCAGCTCGCGGCCCAAGCGCACGATCTGTGTTGTTTCATCGACCTCTGCGCCGGCTTGTCGATAAATGATGCGCGCGTCGCCCGAAAGCACCTTCATACCTTGGGTTTCCAGCATCACCAGCGCCGTCTCGTGCATCGCGGCGACTTGGTCGTCCGAGAACACCTTGAGCGGCTCGAACGGATTGCGCAGGTGACGATAGGATCGCGTGCGATCGAAGACGGCATGACTGACGTCGGCGCTGCTGGGCCTACGGCGGCTGCGGCGGCCTTGCGTCTCGTCGGGTTGTTTCATGCGTCGGCTACTCCGGAGTTCATACTTGGGCGGTGCGGCATTATACAGGTGTTGCGTGCGCTCTTTCGGAGCGCGGTCCCTCGGCACGGCCGACGCGCGGCCGCCCGGTCGCCGTCGAACGCGTGACCGCCTCGGCGAGGTACAGGGTCCCCGGACCCACATGCGCGAGTTTTTCGTTGACGCTCGTTTCCACGTGAGGATCGACGGCACCCGCGCGCAGCGCTGCCGCAAGCGCGAGTTCGCAAGACACGCGTCGTGCATGCTCGAGCGCTGCTTTCGGGTCGGAATAATCCTGGCTACCCGCCGGATCATGGACGCGAAACACTTTGAAGCTCGTCTGGTTGACCAATATCTCGGCGGTCTGGGAGACGACGCCGGCGACCGCGCCCACGGCATTACAGACCGAGGCGTGCTCCGGAATCGACAGCGGTGCGCCGAGACGGCGCGCGACCTCGCCGTAATAGGCGCCGACCGGAGCGCCGATCGCGACGAGCGGCCGCGCCAGTCCCAATGTCGCCCGTAGGAGCCCCGAGAACCGGTCGCCGGCAATGACCGCCTCGATGAGGCGCTCGCCGAGCTGGCCCCAATGCCGCTCGCGCGCCTCGATGCCGGGGTCCTGCGCAAGCGCGGCGGCGAGCAAGGCGCGGCAGGATTCGCGCACGACGTGTTCATGGGTGCGCTCGCAAATCGCCTGCGGCGTAGCTGCCAAGGGCAGCGCGCGCGTGTTGCGCTCCTCGGTCGCAAGAATTCGCGCACCGTGCAGCGCGGCCTCACGGCACCAGCCGTGCTGCCGATCGAGGACGTGCATCGCGTCGCTCGGCGTAAAGGCCGCGAGAGTCGCGAGCCCCGCATCAGCCAGCCGCCGCAGCGCTTGCAGGCCCGCGTCATTGCGCACGAGCGTGGAAACGTGGCGCGGCTCGAGTTCGAGCGTATCCAAGAGACGGCGCTCGAGCGCCGAGAGATGGTCGGGCGGTGCGCGATCGGGGTTACGGAATGCAAACTGCGTCGGGTAATGCGGCGGCCGCTCGAGCTCGGCAATCGCGCGCAGCTGTACCAGCGCAATGGGAAATCCGTGTGCGAGCAGACTCAGCGGCATCACCTTGCGCGGCCCCACGGTCAAGCGCAGGTGCTCGTCGAAATCCACCTCGCTGTCGCCGCCGAGACCGCTGGTGTGCACGTCGACGGCTTCAACCATCGTACGCCACCCGCCCACCAGCGCGCCTTCGGCGCTGATGACCGGGCGGCCGCCGGAGACGACCGCGACATCGGTCGTCGTGCCGCCCATGTCCGAGACGACGAAATCGGCAAGGCCGGTCAGAAAGCCGGCGCCGACGACGCTCGCGGCGGGACCCGACAAGACGGTCTCGACCGGATACTCGAGCGCAATTTCCGCCTTCATCAAAGACCCATCGCCTTTGACGATCATCAGAGGCGCATCGATCGCGAGATCCTCGAGCACGTGCGACAGCGCCTCGATGAGGTGGCGGATCTGCGGCGTGAGCCGCGCATTCAGCGCGGCCGTCAACGCGCGCCGCGGCGCGTCGAGCTTCGAACTCAATTCGTGCGCGCAGGTCACCGGCTTCGGCGAGAGCGCACGGATGATCTGGCGCGTGCGCAATTCGTGTGCCGGATTGCGCACGGAGAAATTGCCGGAGACCGCGAACGCTTCGACGCGCGACTCGTGTTCCGCGACCGCGCGTGCAATCGCGTCCTCGTCGAGCGGCGCCGACTCTTCGCCGGTCGCACCATGGCCTCCCGCGATGCGTAACACCGGGCCCGCGCCCAGGCGCTGCAAACCCGAGCGCCCGACCATCCCATCATCGAAACCGACCAGCAGCGAACACACCGGGCTGAAGCGATTTTCGACGACGGCATTGGTGGCGAGCGTCGTCGAGACGCAGACGAGACTGACCTGAGCGCGATTGGCGGCCGCCAGTTCAGCGAAGACCGCGCGGATTGCGTTGCCGATGCCGATCGCTAGATTCCAGTGGGTCGTGAGCGCCTTGGCGGTCGCAACGACGCGGTGGCCCTCGGCGAGCAGCACGGCATCGGTGTAGGTGCCGCCGGTATCGAGGCCCAGCCAGAGGCCTCCCGCCCTTGGGTCTCGAGCCTCCTGGCCGATCATCGCCGCCATTGGTTTCATAGTCGTTGCCCGTCCTCAAAATCCCGTCGCCGCCGCCGCGCCCGCCCGACTGCGGTTTATGACGTGGGTCGCATTATCAGGCCAAATGGCCAAACAGGCCGGATATCGCACGTTTTTGGAGCATGAGGCGCTTGCGCGGGTTGTGAACCCGTTCGTTGTGTCATAAACAGCCAGAGTTACCATAAGACAAGGCTTACACCTGCCCATACGTGGCGAGATGCGACAGAGGGTCTATGTTCAGCGACGTTTCGATCATCGTTGCCTCATGCGCTGGATTATTGGGCGCCGCTGCGACGTTTGCGATCGGCAGCCGCCACACGCGTAATTTGCGGGTCCTCGGCTGGGGCGGCGCTTTCTCGGGCCTGGCTCTGGCGACACTGTCCTATTTCGTGGCGGGCTGGTTCATGCATGGCTTCGATCCGCTGCATGCCTGGATCCTGCCGCTGGCCTGCCTCACGCTGCTGCTCGTGATGACGGCGCAAAATTGGTTCATCTTTTATGATGATCGACAGGACGTCGCGCAATCGGCCCGGCCCACGTTGGTCGTGCTCGCTGCGGCGATTGCCTCGATGTTCGCCGGGGTCTTCGGCGACGAACGAACAGCGGCATTGCAGGTCATCTGGGCCGGCGCAACCAGCTTGGCGATTCTGCTGTCGATCCAGCCGGTACAGCGATCGATCGAAGTGAATCGCAGCGTACCCGTCGGCATGCTCGTCGGCTTAGCCAAGCTGCTGGTGCCCGTGACCGGAATCGTCATATTCGTGCTCGTCGACATGATTCCCCGCACGAAGCGGTCGGAAACCGCTCAGCAGCAAGACGCTCTCGGCGAGCAGGCGCTATTGACCAGCCTGTTGTTGCTGATTTGGGAGATTGGATTGTTGCCGCTTCTGACACTCATCAACGGCGCACGCGTGATGCATCACCCAGCGCTGCCTGACCCGGCGGACTTCCTATACCAGCAAAAGGGCACCGGGTCGGTCACCGGCCAAATGCCGCGCTCGACGCGAGACACCGTCGTGTTGATTTTGGTGCTCGCAGTCCACGTGCTTTGCGGAGTCGTGATCGTCCGACACTAGGAACCAGTGGCGGGCTGGCTACTCCGGCGCAGCAGCACGATCGAGACGACCATGATGAGGATGAGCCCGCCGAGCACCGTCAATTCCAGCATCGACGAGGTAAGAACCGCGTGCGTATCGGCCGTCCATTTGCCCGGCACGTCGACCTGCGATGATTCGAGCGTAATGACGAGCACGCGCCGAATCGAGGCAATCAGGCCGACGACGAGGAAAGGCTCGCATATCATTGCGCCGGCACGGAAGGACACGCGCACCGTGTGCAGTATTTCGACGATCATGAGCACGAACAGCAGCCGGTCGATCGCGACGAGCACCGATCCATCGGCGCCGTGCAATCGCACGGTCGTCCACAACGACGAGGCGGCACTGCCGATCCCGAGCAGCGCCGCGATCGCGAGCATCAGGCCCAGCGACACGTAGAAAAACTGCTCGATCCTCAGGAACGTCGCATTGGCGAACGCGCCCATGCGCGTCACGCCGCCAAGACTGGGCGCGCGGCTGCCACCGGAATCCATGCTGCCGCGTGAATCCGTCTCCATCCATTTGTCCTCGACGTCAAGGTTGCTCGCAACCGGTCGGCGACATTAGACGGGTATTCAATATCGATCGCAAGACCTGACGATCGATCAAAAATTTTCCCACTGCTCATCCCCGCCGGTGGCTGCCGGCTGAGCCGGCGTCGAAGTCGCCGATGCAGCTGCGGTCGGTTTGCCGTTCCAAGGCCGGTTTGGCGAGCGGCGCTCGCTGGCCGGCTTAGCCTTGCCGGCTTGCTTGCGGGACGAGGCGCTGCTGCGCGAGGCCGCGGGCGGCGCCGACTGCGCCTGGTGCCCCACATCATAGCGTTCGACCAAATGCGTCAAACTCGTCGCCTGCTCGGTCAGCGCGTGCGCGGCAGCGGAGGCCTGCTCGACCAATGCCGCATTCTGTTGTGTCATCGCATCCATCGAGGCCATGGCCTGGTTGACCTGCTCGATGCCGGAGGCTTGTTCGCGGCTCGAGGCGGCAATTTCCGCAACGACGTCCGTGACCTTCTTTACACCGGTGACGATTTCTCCGAGCACCTTGCCGGACTCGTCGACGAGCTTCGCGCCTTCGGTCACTTTGCCGACGGAGTCCTGAATCAGCGCCTTGATCTCCTTCGCCGCCTCCGCGCTGCGCGAGGCTAAATTGCGCACTTCCGACGCGACGACCGCAAAGCCGCGTCCTTGCTCACCGGCACGTGCCGCTTCGACCGCGGCGTTGAGTGCCAGCAAATTCGTCTGAAACGCAATCTCGTCGATGACGCCGATGATGTCCGCAATCTTTTTGCTGGCCGCATTGATCTCGCTCATCGCCGCGATTGCTGAGCCGACGACCCTGCCGCCGCGCTCCGCCTGCTCGCGCGCCGCCGAGGCGAGTTGATTGGCCTGCGCCGCGTTATCGGCGTTGTTCTTCACCGTCGAGGTCATTTCTTCCATCGAAGAAGCCGTCTCCTCCAAACTCGACGCCTGATTCTCGGTGCGCTGGCTCAAATCGAGATTGCCGCGCGAAATTTCCGTGGCGCCCGTCTGCAATTCACGCGAGGTTTTTTGCAGTCCGTGGACGACGCTCATCATGCTCTCGATCAAGGCATTGACCGACACCGCGAGCGCGTGAAAGGGTCCGCTCTTGTGGTCGAGCGAGATGCGCGCGGTCAGGTCGCCGTCGATCGCGTGCTGCGCGGTTTGCTGCGTCTCGCCAACGGTGCTGAGCACCTCATCGAGCAAACGATTCACCGACTTGGCGAGACTTTCGAGCTGCCCGGTCTTTCCCGCGAGTGAAATTCGGCGCTCGTTGGCACCGCCGATCACGGCCTCGATAACCTGCTGCGTGTCGTGAAACGCTTCGTCCAACGCATGCGTCGCCTGCACCTCGGCACTGACGTCGGTCGCGAGCTTGACGATCTTGCAGGTCTTGCCGTCGGCGCCTACGACCGGGTAATAGCTCGCCTGGATCCAAACCTCGCGGCCGCCCTTGCCGATGCGCCGGTACTTGCCGACCTCAGTTTGCCCGGCCCGCAGTCGCTCCCAGAAACGGCGATACTCCTCGCTGTCGCGCAACGTCGGCTCGACCAACATGCGGTGATGCTTGCCCTTGATTTCGTCGAGCGTGTAGCCGAGCGCTTTCAAAAGATTATCGTTGGCCGTGATGATCGTGCCATCCAGGTCGAACTCGGTGAGCGCCTGTGATTTGTCGATCGCTGCGGCCAGCGCTTGCAATTCAAGCAGCCGCGTTTTTTTGCCTCCGTTCAGAAATGACAGCAAGCGTAAACTCCTAATTCCACGTGAATTGTGATCCTGACCGCCGGCGCGTGGTGCCGTCCGCCGTGCACGGACTCGTTGACGGCAGTCGGCCCTGCATTTGTTAGCGGCGCGGCGTCTCGGATCTTGATGGCCAATCGCGCAGAGGTTGTTGCGATGCAATATTCGGCGCCGGCAAACTCAGCGTGGAGGTCCCCGGCCCGCCATAGGCTAAGCCGTGAGCCGCTGTCCCGGCGAAATATCCTCGATCGAGGTCTGCAGTTCGATGAGCGTCGGCGACGCAGACGACCGCGCGCAGAATGACTCAGGCCTCGAAGATCCGGCGCAATACGCCGCCGTCGGCGATCAGAATCTGCGCCTGGCCATCGATGACGCGGCGAAACTCCGCGGTCTCGGGGCTCGACGGTTCATCGGCAAAGCGGAACAGCCGCTCGCCGATCGGCACGAGCGGTGTCACGCCGTCGACCCAAAGCTGCGCGCGACGCATGACGATCCGCGTCGCGCGGCCGGAATCGTCGGATAGGTAGATTCCGGGATATGGCGCAAGCGGCTGCGCGGGCTCGAGGCTGCGAACGCCGGCGTAACGGCTGTTCGCGTACCAGTCGGGACCAAAGCCGAGCTCGACGACCGCTTTCGCGGCATCGCGGCCGAACACGAGCAGGTACAAGCAAAACTGCGGATGGTCGGCGATGAATTGATCCTCCTTGACCTGCTGCAGCGGGATCAGTGTTCCATCGGCGATCATCACGAGGCGCTTATCGGCCGCGCGGATTTCGAGCACGCGGCCATCGGCAGCGCGATAGATTCCTGCGTAGCCGTCCGCGGCGTTGACTTCCGCAGTTGCGTCCGCCGGGGGCGCAGACGGCGCGGCTTTGCCTTCCGCGGCCGCGCGCAGCAATTGAATGCCGTATTGCGTGACCGGATTCGGCCGATAGCCGAGTTGCGCGTTGATCGAGGCAAAGGCGCCGACGCCCGCGTCCAAGTCGATCTGCAGAGATGACATGAACGACAGCATGCCCCCGGTGTGGCGCAGGCGTTTGTGACCATCCAACTGGTCGACCGCGATGCCATAGCCATATCTCGCGCCGGGACCGAATTCCTCGGCCGCAATGTGCGGCGTCGAAAACAATCGGTATCCGTCTTCCGACACCAGGCGTCCCCGTGGGCCGATACCTCGGTTCAGCAGGAATTGCAGATAGCGGCCCATATCGGCAGGTGTCGATGCAACGCTGCCGGCCGCGGCCGAGAAAATGACCGACGGCGCCACCGCAAGCGCGCCGTGCCGCGGATATGGGCGGTCGTCCTGGAGCGGTACGTAGCTCTGCGCGATGCGCGACCGGTCCTTGTTCGTGATCGCTGCGGCCGTATCGCTCATGCCGAGCGGCGCCAACAACCGTCGCGTGACGGCTTCGGGCCAGGAGACGCCGTCGATGCTCTCGACGAGGCGGCCGAGCACTTCGAAACCCCAGTTGCTGTAGTGAAACTGCGAACCCGGCACGAATGCTTGGCGCGCATGCGCATCCGGCTCGCTCGGGATGACCGGTACATCGTCCGGCATTCCGGAGGAGTGCGTCAGCAAATGATGGATGCGGATCTCGCCATAATCCGTCTCGATTGGCAGCCATGGCAAATACCGCATGATCGGGTGCTGAACGTCGAGCTTGCCTTCGTCCTGGAGCTGCAAGATCACGAGCGCGGCAAACGACTTGGTGATCGACCCGATTTCAAACCGATGCAGCTCGGTGACCGGATCCTTGCTCGCGAGATCGACGTAGCCGTAGGCAGCCGCCGCCAAGGTCCCCTCGCGATTGGCGAGCGCAAGCGACAGTCCGGGCGCGTTCATGGCTTGCATATAGCTCGCGATGAAGGCGCGCAGCGGCGGCGGAACGCCCGTTCGAGCCTTCCCCAAGACCCGTGCCGCGAGCGCACCGCCGCCGAGCAAGCCGGCAGTCGCCGATATCGTCGCCATCGACAACAGCTCGCGGCGATTGATTAGTATGCGTTTCATGGATTCCCCATTGATCGATGCCGGCAAGTCGCACTAGCATAGCGCAATATTTTTTTGCCAAGACGCCGACCGCCATGAGTCTCAGCCCCTTCCATCTCGCGATTCCGGTCCACGATCTGGCGGCCGCTCGGCGCTTTTATGGCGGATTATTCGGCTGCGCGGAGGGTCGCAGCAGCGATACCTGGGTCGACTTCGATTTCTTCGGCCATCAACTGGTCGCGCACCTCGACTCCGACAGCAAACCGCACGTTCAGGTCTCGAATGCGGTCGACGGCCATGAAGTTCCGGTACCGCATTTCGGCATCGTCCTCGAGTGGGCGCATTGGCAAAGCCTCGCCGAGCGGCTGCGCGGCGCCGGCGTGCGATTCCAGATCGAACCGCATATCCGCTTCCCGGGTGGCGTCGGCGAACAGGCGACGATGTTCCTGTTCGACCCCTCGGGAAATGCGCTTGAATTCAAGTCGTTTCAAGATCCGCGGCAATTGTTCGAACGCTGAGGACGGCTTCGCGGAACGCTAAGATTCGGCGAGACGATACCAGGCAAGGCCCGCCTGCATCCCCAGCCAACGCAACGGCTCGTTTGGAATGTATCGCAGGCGGGAATTGACGAACGGGTAGGCGGTCCATGCGTCCTCGCGACCCGCATCGAGATCGGCGATGATTCTGCCGAAGATCGAGGTCAAATTGACGCCGTGGCCGCTGTAACCAATTCCGTAGAATATATTTCGATGGCGTCCCATGCATCCCACCGATGGGGACTCGTCGAGCGACCAATCGACGACGCCGTGCCAACTCGCCTCGATCGGCACGTCGCTAAGTCGCGGATAGATGCGCAAGAGTTCGCCGCGCAGTTGCGCCACGTGAGAACGCGCGACATCGGCGCCGCTGGAACCGTTATCGAAGCAGTACTCGGGACTGCCTCCGCCGATATGGATGCGCCGATCGGCCGTCATGCCCAAATAATAAACCGCGGTGCGGTTGTCGTTGAAAGCGATTCGCCTCTGCCACCCTAGCGCGGCGAGTTCGCCTTGCGTGAGGGGTCTCGTAACCGCGACGTATTCACGAATCGGCACAATCGCATTACGCAAGAATCCGAGGCGCGCGCTGAACGCATTCGTCGCGAGCACCAGCGATTTCGCCGTAATCCTGCGGCCATCGCTCGTCAACAGCACGTGTTCGCGGCCCTCCTCGACGCTCGTCACCATGGTATTTTCGTAAACATCCGCGCCCTCGCGCTGGGCCGCCGCTTTGAACAGCTGCACGAGCTTCATCGGATGAACTTGACCGCCGCTGGGATCGAAGAATCCGCCCTCATAAACCTCGGTGCCTAGCGCATCGGCGACGCGCCGCCCATCCCACATCTCGACCGGAATTCCGAGAGGCCGCGCCCGCTCCACATAGTCCCTTGCCGCCTTCAGGTCTTCGTCGTTGGCGAGCACTTGCAGTGCGCCGTTGGTCTCCAATTCGCAGTCGATGCCGATCGCGGAGCATAACTTTTTGAGGGCCGCGATGTTTGCGGCAGTCAGGTCGTAGATCCTCTTATCCATCGCCGGATCTTCGCTGAAGCGCATGTATCGATCCGCGGTCATGGTCAACACCATTGCGCCGTTTCTGCCGGAGGCGCCGTTCCCGCAACGCCGGCCTTCCAAAACCGCGACACGCTTATGCGGCGAGATCGCCCGAATGAAATAGGCGGCGGATAATCCCGTGAAGCCGCCGCCGAGTATCGCCACATCGACCTGCAGATCCTCGGCCAAGGCCGGATTAGCCGGCGATTGAACTCTTGCCCAGAAGCTGTCGTTGGTTTCGAGCGCGCTCGTCTCGCCCCAGATCAACGGCGACAACAGATTCACCCCGGCGGCGCCGAGCAAGCCGCCGCCGCCGACGAGTCCCGCGCTCTTCAAGAACCGTCGTCGGCTCGTGACATGCTGCATGCGGGCCGCCGAAGCCGCGCCGCCGGCCTAGCGCGCGCCCGGCCGGTCCGTGGCGCCGGCGATGGGCCACATGCGCCGGAGCACACCGTCGTGCCGAATGAAGTGGTGCCACAGCGCCGCCAGCGCATGAATCCCGACGAGACCGAAAAGCACGTATGCCAGATCGCCGTGCAGTTCTTCGGTCGGATGGAATACTGCCTTATTTTTTTGGACACCGAAATTCACCTGGAATAGGCCGAAGTCGAATGCGCGCCCATGCCAAACGAAGGTCACGACACCGATGATTGGAATCACGAACAGCAAGCCGTAAAGCGCAAAATGCACGATCGCCGAAGCGCGACGCGCGAATGTGCCGATTTCAGCCGGCAGCGCAGGAGGTGTGTGCCGCATGCGCCACGCGAAGCGCGCGACCAGCAGCACCCAAACCAAGAGGCCGAGCACCGCGTGGATATTGATCCAGAACGCCTGCGTTGCCTTGGGCCATGAGTCGTGCAACAGACCGAGAGTCGCTACGCCGAGAACCAGCAAGAACATGCTCCAATGCAACAGCACGGCGCCGCGTCCGTAGCGCTGCTCGGGATTCAATCTGCTCGATGATCGGGCCATGGCAAGAAAATTCCCGCGTCTATTTGTGCGCCCTGGGCACGCTCTGCATCGCCTTAACGTGCATCGAAGCGCCTCGGCTGCCGCCGCGAGGGCCGAGCTTGCCGCGCACTCCGTCCCACCAGCCGTGCATCACCGCACTGACCTTGCGGGTCTTCATTGGCTCATACAGGATGATGCGTTTGCAAATTCTGAAGCTGCGCAGCAGCGACTTCAACACCCACATTCCCCAAGGATGTTTGCCGTTTTCACGCAATAGCACGGTGTCGTTCCTCGTGAAGTAATAGCGGCGATCGGGGCCATGGTTGGTCGTACGCTTATCCATCCAGAGGACGCGATGCGTCGTGGGCGCTCCGATGGCATGCGACATCAAGGGGCTCACGCTCTTGATGACGCGATAAGCGCCCGCTCTCGCCCTGCGGCAATAATCCGTATCGACATGATCGATGAAGAATTCCTCGCGAAA
>Ga0209415_10003828_pt1 | contig 27845 bp, 20 predicted proteins | sample PeaSoiSIISIP2007_FD_187696 | JGI IMG/M metagenome (GOLD analysis project Ga0209415, IMG submission 187696) | Peat soil microbial communities from Weissenstadt, Germany - SII-SIP-2007 (SPAdes) (version 2) | ecosystem: Environmental > Terrestrial > Soil > Wetlands > Peat | place: Germany... | reverse complement strand
AAGTATGGAGGACACTCTTCGGCAGCAACTATGTTCCAAAAAATTCGGATTTTTGGCTAAGTCCGACAGGCTGCTAGTAGCCGACTACATCGTCTGCGTAACGCCGTCAAACCGGTTCCAGGGTCACTTCAACGTCGCCGCCGACCTTGATCCCAGGGATGTCCACGTCGAGCTGCAGCTTCATGGTTAGCTTGGCGATGCGGAATTCCTCGGGCTTGATTATCTGCCGTAGCCGCCGTGCGATCGTGCCAGGCAGCGCGTCGAACACGGCGCGCGCATCAGCGCCCGGCCCAAGCACGCGCTCTCCCTGACTGACTGCCATCAGGCCTTGCTCAACTTCGAGCGGGAGATCGCGGCCGGTGATTATCAGCTTGGGTCCCGTGACGTTCACATCGATGTTCAGAGTCACTTCTTGCGTTTCGTCAGTCACGCTGAGTCCTCCTCCGCTTCGACATTACAGTCCGAATCCGACGTAGACGGCGATCAGGGCCCCCAGTTCCGGGTGCGCTCGTGCCTTCCGGAATAAAGTGGCGAGGCTCGCGCCGTTGTTGCGTTCGTTGATCGTCGTAGCGATCAGGCCATCGACCTGCTTAGCCTGGGTGTCGGTGATCGTGATCAGGGGCGTCCAGGCGGCGGATCGGCAGCGCTCCGCGATCGCCAATGCGACATTCACGTCCCGTTCCAGACGCCCGATCTTGCAGGACGACAGGATGATCGAATGGGCCTCTCCGCAGAACGGGAAGGCGCGGCATGAATCATAGCTCAGTGCAAGGCTCGGGGCATTCGGGCCATCGCGCACCTCAATCTCCTTCGACTCTTTGTTGTAGTGCCCGACGATGTGCACGACGTCATGCTGCTGGCAGAGGTCAGCGAGGCCCTGCGGGGTGAGGGGGGTCGCTTGCCACCATGGATGCTCCGGATCCACACCAAATCCGACCGTGCACAGCCGCTCCATCGAACGTTCGATCTTGTGGCTGCCAATAGGAAACGCGAAGACAGGATTGAGCGTCCAGCGCGCGGTCGTGCAACGCTCTCCGATCGTCATGACGTTCGGCTCACCAAACATCGGCACCGGGCGCAACCACTCCCAAGGAATAGTAATTTCGTCGTCCGACGAGAATATGATGCAGTGGTCCACTGACGGCAAAATCGAGGATAAATAGTTCTGCCCGAGCGCGTTCATGACGAGTTCGCCTAGCTTGGTCCCCTTTATCTGTATCGTCTCTCGGCTCAATCGCCGCGATCCACGCCCGTTATTGACGGAGTCGAGTATTTCGCGCGCTTCGCGATTCAGCCTCTCGATCGGGATCGGGTCTCCAAGAGCATGTTCACGCTGCTCCCCGTCACAGCGGACCAAGAACAGCTGCATGTTCGTCCCGATCCGCTGTGGTGCCAGCAGCACGGTCCTCGCCAAGTTGGAAGCCATCATTGTGCTGGTCGCCTTGACGTCATCCAGCTTATTGCCGGCCTGGTCCCGCAATACCGGAAACGAACCGCTCGCGGTCACCCGAGCGTCCGCTGGCGCATCCGCGTCCATGGTCACCTGCGGGACCGCAACGGTGCATTGTGCAATTTGCATGTTGCCGACGTGCGCGCTGATTCCCAGGATCGCCGCGGAACCGCGATTTACCAATGGCACGCTCGCGCGCGTATGCAGGTCGTCCCCCCGATCCTCCGTGCTTACTTCAACCGCGCCAATGCGATGGATCACCGCATCCGACCTGAGTGCGCGCGCGATCTTTCGGCCGCGATTCGTCGCCTCTTCGAGGCGTCGCTGAAGCCCCTCCAAGCGGTCCATCAATGCACGAACACGCGGTTCATAGAGCTGCTCGACATCCTGGCGTAAGCGCGTATTGCTGGAATACCTGCCGCGCTCCAGAGCAGCATTCAGGACGAGGAGCAGATCGTTCAAAAAGAGGCCGCCACTGCGCAACGTGTCTGCCACCCGCCGCAATCCGGGCGACGCGGGCACGCTGGTAAGCAGCATGACTTGGTGTGCTTCCCGAATCGCAACCTCTTCCGCGTATTCGACCATCGAGTCAATCCGTGTGCCAAACGGTATACGTCGCTCGCGCAACTGCTCCCGATCACGATCGAACATCTGCCGCACGGCTCGATGCTCGAGCGGGACGTCGAGGACGGCCGCGGAGACGTAGTCTACCGCTTTCAGCAGATGATTACGATAATAGGCACCCGCCTCAGTGAGATACACGGAGGAGGGGGGACTGCGCGGCTCGAACATGTCCCGATCTGTGCCGCGAATCAGCAGCGGCCCGTGGAGCATGTGGAGGCAGCCATAAACAACTTCTTTTGGATAATCGAGGATCCTGAGCCAGCCGACTAGATCGGTAAGAGATGCGTATTGGATGTTCGAAAGCAGCGACAGGATGCGGTGGGACAGGAGGAAGTCTGATTCGTCCTGGCCCTTCCTGAAATACAACAAGTTCGGCATGACACGATCGTCCTGGAACAGGACGTTCCGACCTTCGAACAGCGCGGTCAAGGGGTGATAATCGTGCTTGTCGTTCAGGCCCATCAGGTAATCTGTTGGCAATCGTCCATTGACCAGCATGCGCCGCACCAGCAAATGCAAGTGCCGCGTGTCGTCGGCGGCCACGGCCTGCAGGACCGCGACCGCATCCTCCCGTGGACGTTGGGCGCGTTCCATGAGGACCCGGACGAAACGTTCCATCGCCTCCTGCAGGTCGTGCGGCGTCCAGGTTCGACCTAGAATCACTATCTCCCTCGGGTCCTCTCGCGACAACGCGATCGCCTGCTCTGACAGGCGGGCCCCCAGTTTGCCAAGCCAGGCATCGGCCCGGGGCGCCGGCACCCGGAGCCTGAACTGGATGAAATGACGTGCGTCACCGCGCTGATCCACGCCTTCCAGGCAATTTGGCCTCAAGCAGATGATTGATCCAATATTGGCCGATGTGTAGATCGACCGCGAAAGTTCGAGTGCGGCTCGCACGCATTCTATTGGAAGATGATCGAGGTTGTCGAACACTACGACGACCTGCCGCCTCTGGCGCTCGTTCAGTCCACGAGCCAATGCTCTGAATGCCGCGCTCACGCCAAACGTACTAGGGTCGGCGCGCAGCACCCTGAGCGCTCGCCGAAACGCGGTGCTGAACGGTTTCGGAAGCGCCGTGAGCCGGCCTGTCAGTTCTTGTAAGATGAAGCGCGGGCATTCCACCGCGAACGCGTTCTCAGCGATCGAACCGTGGCCGTCGGTCAGGTGAAGTCCGTCGAAGAGTACGAAGATTGGGGGAAAGGCGTAGTCTGTGCTGGATATTGCGGCCTCGACATAATGCAGCAGCGACGATTTTCCTGCACCGCGTGGACCTTCCAGCACCATGACCCGGTCTTTCTCGTAGTCCACGAGAAAGTCCATCAGGTCTATTTCGGCAGCCCCGAGAGGCAATGCCGACAGGACGGCGGGAAGCCGACTGCGCATCGCATCCAGATCGTCATTCTTTGTCTGGCCGCGAGCGAGAATATAGTGGTTCTTCAGTTCATCCCAGCGCATGCGCGGCAGCGGAGCAAGCGGGACCGCGCCATCGAAGTATGGTTCGATCGCCATCCAGAACCGTGATGTTGCTGCTTCCGAAATCGTCACGTCACGAGAAGGAACCCAGCTCATTGCCAATTCCCTTACGTTCAGCCGGAGGACACATCGTCGCAATAACGCCGATTTCAGGATATTCGTCAATGGTGCCGAACGTCTTGACATGCTAGTAGCAACATGACCCACCCGCACCCGGGCAACTCCGCGTCGAATAGATTGGTAGCTTACCGCCCCCGCGGGTCCAGCGCGTCCCGCAGTCCGTCGCCCACCAGGTTGAACGACAGCACGCACAGAAAGATCGCCACACCGGGAAACACCGCCAGCCACGGCGCCTGCGTCAGGAACCGCTGCGCCGCGTTCAGCATCGAGCCCCAGGACGGATCGGGCGGCTGTTGTCCCAGGCCGAGGAACGACAGCGACGCCTCCGCAATAATCGCCTGGGCGATCGACAGCGTGCCCTGCACCAATATCGGCGGCACAATATTCGGCAGCACGTGCCGCACCGCGACACGCCACGCCGGATTGCCGATCGCGCGCGCGGCTTCCACGTACTCATTGCTCGCCGCGTCCAGCGTCGCCGCGCGCGCGACGCGCATGAAGCGCGGCGCGGTGGACACGCCGATCGCGATCATCGCGTTGGTCAGGTCGGGGCCGAGGAACGCCGCCAGCGCGATCGCCAGGATCAGGAACGGGCAGGCGAGCATTGCGTCGACCAGCCGCGACAGCAGCGCGTCGGTCCAGCCGCCGGCGAAACCGGCCAGCAAGCCGGCGGGCACACCGATGCCGCCGGCGATCAGCACCGAAACGACGCCGGCGAGCAGGCTGGCGCGGGCGCCGAAGATCACGCGCGAGAGGACGTCGCGGCCATTCTCGTCGGTGCCCATCCAGTGCAGCGCCGAGGGCGCCTTGCGGATCGCGGTCCACGACGTGGCGATCGGGTCATAGGGCGCAATCAGCGGGGCGAGCGCGGCGACGCCGATGAACAGCACGATCACCGCGAGGCCCGCCACCGCGACGGGCCGATGCAGGAAGCGCCGCAACGCCAGCCGCGCGGGGCTTTGGTGCAGCGGGACGGCGATGGTGGCGCTCATCAGGCTAAACCTCTCCCGCCCTGCGCGCGGGAGAGGTCGAGGCGCGCGAGCGCCGAGGGTGAGGGTGATCGGGTCGGTACGCAGCGCCTTCTGCCAGCGGGGCGACCCGATCATCCTCGCCGTCAGCGCTGCCGCGCGCTCGACCTCTCCCACTTCGTCGGCGAGGTGTCATACTCGCAGCCGCGGGTTGATCACCACGTACAGCACATCCGCCAGCAGGTTCAGCAGCACGTACAGCGCTGCCGTCACCAGCACCACGCCCTGCACCACCGGATAATCCCGGTTGAACACCGCATCCACGATCAGCTTCCCAAATCCCGGTATCGAGAACACTTGCTCTGTCAGCACCGCCCCCGACAGCAGCGTGCCCAGCTCCAGCGCCCCCAGCGTCACCACCGGGATCAGCGCATTGCGCAACGCATGCCGCACGATCACCACGTGTTCGCGCAACCCCTTGGCCCGCGCCGTGCGCACGAAGTCCTGATCCAGTGCGGTCAGCATCGCGCTGCGCGTGTGCCGCATCAGAATCGCCGCGATCGAGTTGCCCAGCACGAACGCCGGCATGATCGTGGTGGCGAGCGACGCGCGCCAGTCCTCGGTCAGCGGCACATAGCCGGATGGCGGCAGCCAGCCGAGGTCCACAGACACCAGCAGGATTAGCATGATCCCCAGCCAGAAGGTCGGCGTGGACAATCCCGCCAGCCCGACCGCATTCGCCACATAATCCCAGAACCGGTTGCGTTGCACCGCCGCAATCACGCCCGCCGGCACGCCGATCAGCACCGCAATGACGAAGGCCATGCCGCTGAGTTGCAGCGTCACCGGCAGCTTCTGCGCGATGAGCTGCGCCACCGGTTGGCGGATGCGCCACGAGTACCCGAGATTGCCCTGCAGCACGTTAGCCAGCCAGTGCACGTATTGCACCGGCAGCGGTCGATCGAGCCACAGCTCGGCGCGGATTTGCGCCAGCACCTGCGGATCGCCGCGCTCCTCGCCGGCCATCACCAGCGCCGGGTCGCCGGGCATCAACTGCTGCAAGCAGAATACCAACACGCTGACCAGCAGCAGCGTCGGGATGATCTGGGCAATGCGCGCGCCGAGATGCCCGCGCATCAGGGGGCTTCGCCCCCTGAACCCCGACCAGGGGCTCTGCCCCTGGACCCCGCTAAGGGCATAGCCCTTAGAACCCGTTTGTTTTGGGTCAGGTCGGGGGGACGCGTGGGGCATTGGCGGAGGTGAGCGCCGTCGCGCGCACCTCCGCCAATGCCCCACGCGTCCCCCCGACCTGACCCAAAACGGATGGATTCCAAAGGCTCCGCCTTTGGTGGGGGTCCCGGGGGCAAAGCCCCCGGGTGGGCTTGGGCCGCGAAGCAAACCAACGGGGCAAAGCCCCCGGGTGCTGCCGCGTGGCGCACTACTTCGCCATCTCCAGTCCCTGCACCCGGATCATGCCGTCCGGCACCGGCCGGAACCCCTGCAGCTTCGCCGACATCCCGACGATATTGCGCGGTATCCACAGGTAGGTGATTGCCACGTCCCTCTCCTCCTGCGTCCACATCTGCGCGTACAGCGCCTTGCGCTGCGCCACGTCAGTCATGCCGCGCGCCTCGTCAAGCAACTGGTCCACGGTGGGATTGGCATAGTGGCCGACATTGTTCGCCTGATGACTGTGCAGGAACGCATAGACATTGCCATCGATGTCCACCCGTCCCGACCACCCGACCATCAGCGCCTGATATTCCCCCTGCTCCGACAGCGTCAGCGTGGTGGCGAATTCGGTGGCGCGGACGTGCACATCGAACCCGGCTTCCGATGCCATCGACTGGACCACCTCGCCGACTTGCTCCGCGTCGGGGCTGTTCGCCACCATCAGCTCCAGCGGCACCGGCGTTTTCACCCCGGCTTCCGCCAGCAGCGCCTTGGCCTTGGCCACGTCGCGCGCCGGCACTTTCAGGTCGGCATCGTAGAACGGCGAACTGGCCGGCACCGCCTGGATCGTTGGCACAACCATGTCGTTGAACACCACGTTCACCAGCGCGGCGCGGTCGATCGCCAGGCTGAACGCCTGCCGCACCAGCGAACTCCGCCCGTACGGATTGTCCGCCGCCTTGCCGTTCGCAACGTTATTGGTAATCCCGAAATAGCCGAGCGAATCCGACACCACCAGCCGCAGCTTCGGGTCCGCCTTCACCGCGGCAGCGTCGGTCGGCACGATATACTCCGCCAGATCGACAGCCCCCGCCTTCAAATTGGCCAGCCGAGCCGAGCTATCGACGATCACCTGGTAGGTGACTTTGTCGAAGTGGATGTCCTTGCTATCCCAGTACTGAGGAAAACGCTCCAGGGTTATGTGGTCCTGCGGCACCCGCTCGACGAAGCGGAACGGCCCGGCGCACACCGGGTGCAGCGCGAAATCCTTGCCCTCCTGCGCAACGGCCTTCGGCGACATGATCATTCCGGCACGGTCGGTCAACTGGGCGAGAAACGCTCCGGAGGGCGATTTCAGCACCACCCGCACCGTCGCCGGGTCCACCACGTCCACGTGGTCGATCGCACTGACCTCGCTGCGGCGGAAGCTGCCGGGCAGCGTCAGATCGCGATCCAGCGTGTATTTCACCGCCGCCGCGTCCAGCTTCTCGCCGTCCTGGAACAGCACGTCCGGGCGCAGGTGGATCAGCAGCGTCTTCGGGTCCGCCCATTCGTAGCCGGTGGCGAGCCGCGGCACGATCTGCAGTTTTTCGTCGATGTCGAACAGCTTGTCGCACAGCCCGGCGAAGACGATGCGCCCGACATAGGTGCGCGCCAGGGTGGGATCGAGCAAATCGGCGTCCTCGCGCAAGGCGATGCGCAGGGTCTGGGCTTGGGCGAGGTCGGTCCCTGCCGCGGGGGCAATCACAGCCGCCAGCATCGCGGCGGCCAAAAGGCGTCGCATCGTGTGGTCTCCCGTCGTTGCAGCCATCCCGTTGGATGGCATTCTGTGCCGTGGCAACCCGGCCATGGCAAGCTGCCTCTTACCTTCGCGGCACGGCGTGGCTATGCAGGCGCCGGATGCCCGGACCCCTTGCAGCGGATAAGCGACATGGCAGATCCCATTCCCCAGCCGGATCCCGACGCGTGGCGCACGGATCCGCAGGGTGATTTCCTTGGCTACCAGTTGCTCCGCCTGGCGCGCGCGGTGCTCAGCCATCATTTCGATGGAGATCCAATGGAGCAGGAGTACAATCGCTCGCTGCGCCGGGAATCGCGCAAGAAGCGCGGCGGACAGCCGTGGCTGTTGCAGCAATGGGACGACCATCCGCAACACGGCACGCTGCGGCTGACCGCCCAGCCGGTGGCGAACTCCTTCAGCCTGGGCGTAACGCACGCGGATTTCACCGCGGACCTGAGCCTCACGTACGACATCGACCTCGCCGAACTGGACTCCGCCCGCATCACGCATTTCCAGGGCAGTGTCACCACGGCGATCGCCGGCGCCCGCTTCTGGGTCGAAGAATTGACGGATTACGACCTCGACGATCTGGACCTCGACGAAGCGGAGCTGGAAGAAATGCTCGCCGATATCGCATCCGACGATTCCGCCGATGCGCCCGACGATTCTGCCGACGCGCCCGACGAGCCGCCCGAGCCCACCTCCGAGGACCGGCGTCAGGTCCAACGGATGGCGCGCGCGCTCAGCCGCCTCGTGCGCAACAACGAGCCGCCGGAGCTGCCGGAGCGTGACCAGGACTGGCTGGAGGCCACGCCGCAGAGCCTTTGGCCCCTGCTGGGAGGCGCTGTCGATGCGGCCTCGGCGAAGCCGCGCGACGCAAAGCTGTTCGCCGCCTGGCTGGCCCTGCTGAACCACCAGCTTGAGCTGATCCGCTATCGGTCCGACCGTGGTCGCCAATGGGCGATCGACATGCTTGATGAATTCCAGGAGAATCTGAAGGATATCGCTGAGCAACAGGCCATTGGCCACGAGGATCTGTTCGCCCTCGCCGCCGCGCTCGGTCACGCCAAGGTGCCGGTCAAGCCCGAACTCAGCGAGGCGTTGATGACCTCCGGGCCGGAGCTGCCGGAGTTGATGCCGCCTGAGCAAGCGCTGAACGAAGCCGTGCGCCCGCTGATCGATGAACTGGCGCGCAACGTCACATCGCCGTTCGAGGTGATGGAGGCGATGAGCGAGACCACTGCGGTCACCCCGCCGATGCTGCGCTGCTTCATGGCGCACGAGCTCGCGCTGTCGCCACATCCGGTGATGCGCGAGGCGGTGCCGTTGATGTTGCTCGATGCCGACGCGGAAGTACGGCACGCCGCCGCGCTCGCGCTGGACCAGATCGCCGCCCCCGATACTTTATCCCCCGTGTCGCTGCGCCGGGCGATCGCCTTGCGCAACTGGATTCCCGAGGCGGATCGCGCCGCGCTCGACCAGGCGATCCGCAAGGCGCGGGTGAAGGGCGTGCAGCCGGCGCAATGGGCGCCCGCGCCCGAACTCGCCCTGCGCGCCTCGCCGATCGATGGCAGCGGTGCCCAAAGCATGCTGTTCACCACCCGATCCGGGCGATCCGGTCTGCTCGCCGGCTTGCTGCTGAAGCAGGGCTTCGGCATTCGCGACGCCTGGTGCAATCGCGACGTGCCGAGCCGCGAAATCACCTCTGCGGTGGCGGAAATGCAGCGCAAGCTGGCGATGCCAGAACTCGAACGTTCCTATATCGATCTCGCCGTGCAGCATGGCATCGCGCTCGGGGTGGCGGCAAACAACTTGCCGGATCCGGCCCTGCTGGAGATCGCCGAAGCGGTGAGCGGCGCCGACTGGAAGGACCGGCGGATCGACGCCGCGGCCGAGACCGAGCATCTTTTCGGCGAACTTCCCACCGAGCAACGCAGCGCCAGCGCGATCACGGCGTCGCTGCGACGCAGTGTGGGGTGGATGCGCGAGAACCGCTTGTGGGATTCCTGGTTCGAGGACGATGCCGAGGTGCGCGATGCAATCCCGCCGGCAAAGCAACACGACGTTGGCGCCGCTGCTCGCGTGCTGCTGGAAGGCGTGATAGCGCAGCGACGCAACGTCTGGGCGGAGCGGTTTCTGCTGACAGCGCTGTGGGTGCGCGCAGTGAAGGCCGGTCAGCCACCGCCGCTCGGCGCCTCGGCGCGCGCGATCACCTGGCGCGACCTGGTGGTCCTGGCACACGAGGTGCTGTCCGAACGCAAGCTCGGCGACATTCCGGTGATGGCGGAAATCGCCGAGCGCACGGTGATCGCGGCGCGGTCAGGCGCGTGGTGATAAAATTGGAGAATTGAGAGTTCTCCCCTCTCCTTGAAGGTGCAACTATGTCGGACTTGGGTTGTCCGGTCAGACGGTGGAAAATCCTCTCCGAATGGCTGACGCTGAGACACGCCGCACTCACGGCTCGGGCGCCGTGTTGTGAGGGACGTCCTCCTGCTTTCATTGGCGCTAGTCTGCTTCGTCAAAATCGCCGAAGCGGGAGAGAATAAAGCCGGCGTGAGGGTTGTGGGGATCGTCGGTGATTTTGACTTGGAAGCACATGCGGAGATGGTGCTGCGGCGTGCCGTTGTAAATGTCATGGTAGAATGCCCAAAGGCAGACAACCGGCAGCGAGCCGCCATTAAGAGCGGCAATGATGCGATCCACAGGCAACATGATCTCTTGCAGACCGTCTTCTCCCTTGGGGCCGAGGGGCGTGGCATGGCGCAGCGAGTCGGGGCTTGGGTTGATCGGCCTCCACATTGCGCCCTCATTGCGCGGTACCCATTCCAGCTGGCGGGAAACGCGATAGTCGTGCGTGGGCGTGTTTCCCAAGTTTTCCAGGGTTATCTGGATGAACCATCCAGTCACAGGCCCATCGGCAACGTCATACACCGGTGCCAAGGAGGTCGTCTTATAGGACATGAAGGCCCTGTTCGTGACCCTAGCGTCCTCTATCTGCCGCGCCGATATGCTTGCCTGCTCTCGCATAATCGACGCCTGTCTCAGATAGACGACAAACTGAGATATTCCGACGACTACGAGCGCCGCCGTTAGCAATATTCCGACCCAGTGAGAGAGTTTCAGATCACAGAACGGTTCCGTAGCCTGCCAGTTGCGCTTAGGTGGTTTTGCGGTCTCTTGCTTGTGTGGTTCTGGGTTGCCCGACGAGCTCACGCTCCACCCCCTTCCCTCCAGGGGATGAAAAGAACTTCATATTTCACAATTCATACCTCATAATTCTGTCAAACTAGGCCGCATCTGCGCCCACGGCCGCGCCTGTTCGAACGCCGCCGCGACCCGCAACAACGCCGCGTCCTCGCCCGGCCGCGCCACAAGTTGAATCGCCATTGGCATTCCGGCCGCATCGAACCCGCAGGGCAGGCTGATCGCCGGATTGCCGGTCAGGTTGAACGGCATCGTGTACGGATACCAGGACGCACGGATGTTCTCCACCGACTGGTTGTCAATTTCGATCGGCCCGAAGAAGTCCTGGTCGATTGGCACGGCGCTGCGCGACAGCGTCGGCATGGCGACGATGTCGGCATGTTCGAACCAAGCCTGCACCTGGCGATACAACCTGGTGCGTTCGAAGATCGCCGCGTACAGCTCTGCTGCGGAATAATCAGCCACCCGATCCATCTGCCGCACGAAGGTCGGGCACATGATTGCGCGGTGCTGCCGCAGGTGATGCCCGAACTGCGCCATCCGGTAGGCGCCGTTGTTGACGAACCAGACCGCCTCGGGATTGGCGAACGGCACGGTCAATTCATCGACCGTCGCGCCCAACGTGGCGAACACGTCCAGCGCCGATTCGCATGCCGCCAGCACGGCAGCCGCAACCGCGCTGTTGCCGAGACGCGGGCGCCACGCGATACGCAGTCCCTTGAGGTCACTGCCGGCGTTCACGGCAGCGAGGTAGTCGGGCTGCGGCCGCGCCGTGGTGAGCGGATCGCGCAGGTCCGGCCCCGCCATCACACCCAGCATCAACGCGGTGTCGGCGACCGTGCGCGTCATCGGCGTCGTGTAGGAGATGTTGCCGAACCCGTCCTGCGCGTACTCCTGCGGCACCACACCCAGACCCTGCTTGAACCCGACGACCCCATTGCACGCTGCCGGAATGCGCGTGGAGCCGCCGCCGTCGGTCGCCACCGCGATCGGCACCAGCCCGGCGGCGACCGCCACTGCCGAGCCGCCGCTCGATCCGCCGGAGCTGCGGTCGGCGCGCCAGGCATTGCGCGTGCGGCCGAATAACGGCGCCTGGGTCAGGCATTGCTGGCCGAATTCCGGCGTGGTGGTCTTGCCCACCACGATCGCGCCCGCCTGCTTCAGCCGCGCCACCGCGACCGCGTCGGTATCGGGAACGTGATCCTTGAAGATCAGCGAGCCCCAGGTGGTGCGAATGCCAGCGGTCGGCACCAGGTCCTTCACCGCCACCGGCACGCCGTGCAGCGGCCCCAGCGTGTCGCCGCATTGCACCGCATCTTCCGCTGTCCGCGCCTGCGCCATTGCCGCATCGGCCGCGACGGTGATGAACGCGTTCAGCACCGGCTGGCTGCGTTCGATGCGTTCCAGTGTCGCGCGCATCAACTCCACCGGCGACAGGCGACGGGTGCGGATCAGCGCGGCGAGTTCGGTGGCCGGAGTGAAGGCGAGATCGGTCGGTGGCATGGCCTGTGGTATCCTGTTGTGGGCGGACCCCCGCCGTCATTGCGAGGAGCGTGGCGACGCAGCAATCTCCCACGCGCGGGAGATTGCTTTGCCGCCACGTAAGGGACCGCCGCTTCCCAGGCGGTAGATTGCTGCGTCGCTGCGGTCCTCGCAATGACAGGGAGGCTAGAGAGTACCATGCTGCGCCAGGAACAGAACGAGCTGCTAACACGCACCGGACCGGCAACGCCAATGGGCGAGATGTTCCGCCGCTACTGGATCCCTGCCCTGCTGGCAGAGGAATTGCCCGAGAACGATGGCCCGCCGGTACGCGTGCAGCTTCTCTCCGAAAAACTCATCGCCTTCCGCGACACGCTGGGACGCTACGGATTGATCGAGGAGTTCTGCGCCCATCGCCGCGTATCGCTGTGGTTCGGCCGCAACGAGGAATGCGGTCTGCGCTGCGCCTACCACGGCTGGAAATACGACGTGACCGGCCAGTGCGTGGACCTGCCCTCGGAGCCGGAAGAGAACGGCTTCCGCCGCAGGATCAAGCTGCGTGCCTATCCGCTGGTCGAGCGCGGCGGTGTGCTGTGGACCTATATGGGCGCGCCGGAGCTCCAGCCGGGCCTGCCGGAATTCGAATTCGCCTGCGTGCCACCGCAACGGACTTTCACCTCGAAGCGGCTGCAATACAGCAACTGGCTACAGGCGATGGAGGGCGGCATCGATTCCAGCCACGTCTCTTTTCTCCACCGCGACGCGCTGAAGTCGGATCCGCTGATGCGGGGCGCCCGTGGCAATCAGTACAACATGACCGACGACATGGTGCGCTTCGAAGTGGCAGAGCACGCGGCCGGGCTGTTCATCGGCGCGCGTCGCAAGGCCGAGGCGGGCAGCTACTACTGGCGCATCACGCCATGGTGCATGCCGTCCTTCACCATGATCGCGCCGCGCGGCAACCATCCGGTGCACGGCCATTTCTGGATCCCGATCGACGACGACAATTGCTGGGCCTGGAGCTTCGACTATCACCCGACCCGCGACCTGACTGACGCCGAAATTCAGGCAATGCGCGACGGCAAGGGCATCCACGTGCGTTACATCCCCGGCACGTTCATCCCGGAAGCCAACCGCGACAACGACTACCTGATGGATCGCGCCGGGCAGAAGGCCGGCGCGACCTATAGCGGCGTGGCGGGCATCGCCATGCAGGACGCCTCGTTGCAGGAGAGCATGGGCCCGATCGTCGATCGCTCGACCGAGAACCTGGTCAGCACCGACAACGGCATCATCATGGCACGGCGTTTCCTGCTGCGCGCCGTGCAGGCGCTGACCGCCGAGGGCACGCCGCCGCCGGGCGCCGATCCGGCGACGCATCATGTGCGCTCCGCCGCGCTGGTCCTGCCGGAGGGGAATGCGTTCGCCAAAGCAGCGCGCGAGGCGCTGACCGCGCGCCCCGGCGTGCCGCCGGTCTCGGTGTAGCAGGCGCTCATTCACACACAACTATGGACCCGCGATGTCCCTATCGCCGCTCGCTCTGCTGAAAACGCGCCGCCTGTGGCCGCTCGCGCTCACCCAGTCCTGCGGCGCGCTGAACGACAACCTGGTGAAGAACGCCATGCTCGTGTTGGCGTTGTTCCGGCTGGGCATCGGCGGCGCCGGACTCTCCGCCCTCGCCGCCGCGCTGTTCATCGCACCCTACATCCTTCTGTCCGCGACCGCCGGCCAACTGGCCGACCGCTTTCCCAAACCGCGCGTCATCCTGGCCTACAAACTGCTTGAACTCCTGCTGATGTTAGCTGCCGCCGCCGCCTTCCTGGCCGCGAGCGTGCCCGGCTTGCTCGCCGTTCTGTTCGCGCTCGGCATGCAGGCGGCGTTGTTCGGCCCGGTGAAATACGGTGTGCTGCCGGAGCATCTTGCCGAAGATGAGCTGATCGCCGGCAACGGCGTGATCGAGGCGACCACCTTCCTGTCCATCGTCTGTGGCACGGTCGCCGGCGGCGCCCTGATGCTGCTCTCGAACGGCACGGCAGTGGTCAGCGCGACCGGCGTGGCTCTCGCCCTGCTCGGACTGTTCGCGGCATCGCGCATGCCCGCCGTTCCGGCCGCCGATCCAAAGCTGCGCCTCTCGCCCAACCTGTTCGCGGAGACCTGGCGCGCGGTCCGCCACGCCGCGTCGATCCGGCCGATCTGGCTGCCGATAATCGGCCTGTCGTGGTTCTGGACCATCGGCGCCACCTTGCTCACCGAGTTTCCCGTGGTCGCGCGTGACACGCTGCACGCAGGCGGCAGTATGCTGACGCTGCTGCTGACGGTGTTCGCCGTCGGCGTCGGAATCGGTTCGATCCAATGCGCCCGCTTTCTGCATGGCGAGGTCTCCGCGCGGCTGGTGCCGTTCGCCGCGCTCGGCATTTCGCTGTTCTGCTGGGACTTCGCATCGGCCGCCACCAGCGCTGGCGCGGCGGGAGGTTTCGCCACGGCGGCGGCGGCACTCGGTTCGTTCGCCGGCTGGCGGATGCTCGCCGACCTGCTCCTGCTGGCGGGGTGCGGCGGAATGTTCTCGGTGCCGCTCTACGCCATCATCCAGGACAAAGCGGCGCCGTCCGAGCGCGCGCGCATGGTCGCGGCAAATAACATCACGAACGCGCTGTTCATGGTGGCAGGCGCCGCGGCGGCGGCCGGACTTGCCGCGCTTGGCCTGCGCGCGCCTGCCGTGCTGCACATCGCCGCCCTGGCCAACCTGCTCGTCGCCGTCTGGATCGTTCGCATGCTGCCGCACGACGTGTATCGCGCACTGTTGCGTTGGTATTTCACCACGTTCCACCGCCTGCAGGTGCGCGGCCTGGAGAACTACTATGCGGCCGGCGACCGGGTGGTGATCGTCGCCAACCACCAATCCTATCTCGATGCGCCCCTGATCGCCGCCTGCCTGCCCGACAGCCCCAGCTTTGCCATCCACACCGCGCAGGCTGCCAAATGGTATTTCAAGCCGGTCCTCGCCGCGGTCGATACTTTCCCGTTGAACGTGCAGTCGCCCTACGCGGTGAAGCGCATGGTCGAGGCGGTGCGTGACCATGGCCGCAAGCTGATGGTGTTTCCCGAAGGCCGCATGACGCAAACCGGCGCGCTGATGAAAATCTATGAAGGCGCTGCCATGGTTGCCGACAAGGCAAACGCCAAGATCGTGCCGATCAGCATCGAGGGGTTACAGTTCAGCCGTTTCAGCCACATGCGCGGCAAGCTGCGGCAACGCTGGTTCCCGCTGGTGCGGGTGACCATCCTGCCGCCGGTGACGCTGGCGCCGCCCGCCGAATCCATGACACCGCACCAGCGCCGCGAGGTAACCGGCCGCGCCTTGCAGGACGCGATGGTGGAGGCGGTGTTCCGCTCCCGCGACACTGACAAGAGCCTGTTCGCCGCCGTGCTGGACGCGCGTGCCGCCTACGGCCGCCGCACGCTCGTTCTCGAAGACATCCAACGTGCGCCGATCAACTTCGACCGGTTGCTGCTGGGCGCCGCCGCACTCGGACGCGCGCTCGCCGCCGCGGCGCCAGGCGAGACGCATGTCGCGCTGCTGCTGCCCAACGCGATCGGTTCGGTCGTGACATTGCTCGGCTTGCAGGCCTTCGGGGTGGTGCCGTGTCTGCTGAACGTGACGGCCGGCGCGGCGAATATGGTGTCCGCCTGCCGCGCGGCCGGCGCGAATTATGTCGTGTCGAGCAGGGAGTTTGTGGAGAAGGGAAGGTTGGGAGGGGTGGTTGCGCGGTTGTCCGAGGAAGTGCGCTTCATCTGGTTGGAGGATTTGCGCGACACGATCGGGCTGCGCGCGAAACTGCGCGCCAAACGTGACGCATGGAGTGCGCGCAAGCTGCCGGGCGCTCGCGTGTCGCCGGACTCTGCCGCCGTGGTGCTGTTCACCAGCGGCTCCGAGGGCAATCCCAAGGGCGTGGCACTGAGCCATCGCAACGTGCTGACAAACTGCGCGCAACTGTCTTCAGTGATCGACTTCAATGGCAGTGACATCGCGTTCAACGCCATGCCGATGTTCCACGCGTTCGGCCTGACCGGCGGCACCATCCTGCCGCTGATTTTCGGCGTGCGCGCGTTCCATTATCCGAGCCCGCTGCACTACCGCATTGTGCCGGCGCTGATCTACGACACCGACGCGACGATCTGCTTCAGCACCGACACCTTCCTGCGTGGCTGGGCGCACTACGCGCATCCCTACGACTTCTACGCCATGCGCTACATCTTCGCCGGCGCAGAAAAGGTGCAGGAGGACACGCGGTGGATCTTCGCCGACCGCTTCGGCGTGCGCATTCTGGAAGGCTATGGCGTGACCGAAACCTCGCCGGTGCTAGCGTTGAACACCGCAATGCACTGCCGCCCGGGCACGGTGGGGCGCTTCCTGCCGGGCATCGAATGGCGGCTGCAGCCGGTGCCGGGAGTCGAAGCCGGAGGGCGGCTGCAGGTGCGCGGCCCGACCATCATGCTGGGCTATCTGCGGGATACCGCGCCCGGCGTGCTGGAAGGCGTGGCGGACGGCTGGTACGACACCGGCGACATCGTGTCGGTGGACGCCGCCGGGTTCGCATCGATCGTCGGCCGCGTCAGCCGGTTCGGCAAGATCGGTGGCGAAATGGTGTCGATGACCGCGGCAGAATCCTTGGTGGCGGCGCTCTGGCCGGACGCGCGTCACGCGGTGGTCAGCGTAACGGATGCGCGCAAGGGCGAGGCTCTGCTGCTGGTCACCACGCACAAGGGCGCCGAACCGCGCGATCTGTTGGCGTTCGCCCGCCAGCGCGGGGTGCCGGAACTGATGGTACCGCGATCCATTCAGGCAGTCGGATCGGTGCCGTTGCTCGCAACGGGCAAGGTGGACTATCCGGCGGTGGAGCGGCTGGTCGAGGCGGCGCGCGGCGCTGATGCCACGCCGGAGGCGGCGACGGTGTAGGCGGTCAGATGTGCCGGCCACGCGCCGGGTGCTTCCGCCGCATCTGCCAGTCGTTGATGAGTACAGCCGCCCAGCCCGGGCCGGTTACGATGACCGGCAGAATGAAGAACGCATACCATTGCATGAAGGTCTTGCGATCAGACCTCGCAGAACATGCCTCGCCGCCATATGTTGCACGGCCGCACCGACAAACCAGACCATGCCGCCAAGGATTACCGTGTGCAGTGCGACGTGCGCACTGCCGAAGGAGTAATATGCCGCGGCCATCGGCGCCAGAATGCCAACGGTGACAAATGATGTCGCGGCCGTATTCAGCGCCGCCGCCAGCAACTTCGTTTGCTCATTCTTCGCCAGGCTCATCCCCGTTACCGCACCCTTCCCAGCGCCGCGTTGTCGCGCCATGGTCTTGCCGGTTAGTAAACAGGACGCCGCATCATGCCGCACACCGATTGGCGCACCCGCGCAGGCGCCGTCTTCACTTGCGAGAAACAGCCTGCCACCGGCACGCGCGGCATGGTGGTGACCAACCACCCGCTCGCCTCCGCCTCCGGCGCGGAGATGCTCGCTGCCGGCGGCAATGCGATCGACGCCGCCATCGCGGCGTTCTTCACCCTCACCGTCGTCGAGCCGATGATGATCGGCGTGCTGGGCGGCGGCATGGCGCATATTCGTCTTGCCGCCGGAACGCACCATGTGATCGACGGCCAGAGCACCGCGCCGCTCGCTACCGGCCCGACCACCTACACGCCGGATCCGAACGCCACGCCCGGAACGATGGACACGATCGGCCGCAAGAATGCGCTCGGCCCCACCGCGGTCGCCGCGCCCGGCAACCTGATGGGCTGGTGCGAGGCGCTGCACCGTTTCGGCACGTTCTCGCTTGCCGACGTGACCGAGCCGGCGATCCGCCACGCGTCGCGCGGCTTCCGCGTCACGCCGTATCTGCATGAATGCGTATCCGACTGCGCCGCCGACATGGCGCGCGACGCGGAAATCGCCCGGCTGTACTTGCCGGACGACGCGCCGATCCAGCCCGGCACGCGGCTGGTCACCGGCGACTACGCCGAGACGCTGCGGTCCATCGCCCGCGAAGGTCCGAACCTTCTGTACGGTGGCACGCTCGGCCGGCACTATGCCGACCACATGGCGAAATCCGGCGGCTACATCACGCTGGATGACCTGACGCGCTATCGCACCATCACGCGCGAGGCGCTGCGCGGCACCTATCGCGGCTACGAGATTGTCGGCCCGCCGCCGCCGTCCTCCGGCCCGCTGCACATCATCCAGATGCTGAATATCCTGGAGGGCTACGACATCGGCGCACTCGGCTTCGCGTCCGCGGACACGCTGCACCTGCTGGCGGAGGTATTGAAGATCGCCTTCGCCGACCGCGCCGCCGCGACCGCCGACCCGGCGTTCGTGCAAGTGCCGGTGGCGAAACTGCTGTCCAAGGACTACGCCGGCGAACGCCGCGCGCGCATCTCGCTAACGCGCGCCAAGTCCTGGAGCGCCGCGGTGGCGCCGGGCGAGGGAGCGCATACCACGCACCTGACCGTGGCCGACGGCGCCGGCAACATCGTCGCCAGCACGCAGACCATCAACTCGCTGTTCGGCGCGCGCTACATCGTGCCCGGCACCGGCATGATTCCGAACAATTACATGTTCGTGTTCGATCCGCGACCGGACCGTGCCAGCTCGGTGGTGCCGGGCAAGCGCGTGACGTCGTCGATGTCGCCGGTGATCGTGCTGCGCGACGGGAAACCACGCTACGCGCTTGGCCTGCCCGGCGGGCTGCGCATCTTCCCCTCGGTGATGCAGGCGCTGTCCAACCTGATCGACCATGGCATGAGCGCACAGGAGGCCGTGGAGGCGCCGCGCATATGGACCCAGGGCTATGGCGTGGAGGTCGAATCATCGGTGCCCGCCGACGTTCTGGCCGCGCTGCGCGATCGCGGCCACGACGTCGCGCCGGTGGGCAACGTCGCCGGCGGCATGAGCGCCATTCAGTTCGACGCCGGCGGCACCATGACCGGCGCCGCGTGCTGGCGCGCCGACGGCACGCCGATCGGGTTGGGCGGCGGCCTGGCGCGAGCCGGCGTCCGGTTCAGACCGGAAGCCGCACGCTCGTAATCCAGAATCCTCTCCCGCCTTCCGGGGGAGGACAGCGTGAGCGTGATCGGGTCCTCCGGTTCCCGTGATGCAAGGTCGCGTGTCTTGCCCTTCGCCAGGCAACGCTCAAGCCGGCCTCCGCCGTCCCACGAACGCGGTCATCAGCCGCCGCGCCTCCGCGCCGCCATGTGCCGCCGCCACGGCGCGGATGCCCTGCTGCACGGCGTCGGCAATCGACATGCGCTCCCAATCGCGGATCAGTTCCTTCTGCGCGCGGATTGCGTTCGGCCCGGCAGATACGATTGCGCTCACCCATTCCTCCACCGCCGCATCCAATGCGTCCAACGGCACGACGCGCTCCACCAGCCGACAGGCGGCGGCCTCCGCGGCGTCGATATGCCGCCCGGTGAACACCAGCTCGCGGGTCTTGCCCCAGCCGATGAGTTGCGGCAGCAGACACGCCTCCATGCCAGACGGCAGTCCGAACAGCACCTCCGGCATGCCGAACAGCGCGGTGTCCGATGCGGCACGCATGTCGCACGAGGCGGCAATCTCCAGCCCCGCACCGAAGCAATGCCCGTTGATGCGCGCGATCACCGGCACCGGCGCGGCACGGATCGCCTCGCAGACACGATGCGTCAGCGCCGGGCCCTCCGACGCATGGCCCGCGGCAAACCCGGACATTTCCGCGATGTCCGCACCGCTGATGAACGATCGTTCGCCCGCGCCGGTCAACACGATGACGCGCAGTCCGGCTTCCGCCGACACAGTCTCAATCGCCTCGGCCAGGGCACGCTTGCCGTCATTGCCCAGCGCATTGCGGCGTTCCGGGTTGTTCACCGTCACGCGCGCGATGCGTCCCTTCTCGCCGCGATCCTCGACCGCGAGCAGAACCAATTCCCCGCGCGCCACGGGCGCGACCGTCATCCGCGTCGGCGGCGCAGCACCGCGTCGCGGATCAGCGGCATGCGGTCATTGCCGAAATACATATCGTCGCCGCCGACGAACATGGTCGGCGAGCCGAATCCGCCGCGATCCATCAGCTCCTGCGTTGTCGCCCGCAGCTTGTCCTTGATCGCCTGCTGATCGATGCCGGCAAAGAATTTTTCCCCGTCCACGCCAACCTTGCGGCAGATCTCTGTCAGCACCGGAACCTGCGAAATATCCTGGTCGTCGCCCCAATACGCCTCGAACGTAGCGCGTGCGAACGGCACCAGTTTTCCCTCCGGCTCCAGCAGGATGCAGCCGCGCATCGCCTTCACGCTGTTCACTGGGAACACCGTCGGCCGATAATGCATGCGCAAGCCGAGATAGCGCGCCCAATCCATCTGGTCCTTCTTGTTATAGGCCTGCTTTAGCGGCACCGGCGCCTCGCGCGCATTGTGCACGCTGGGATTCACCGCATTGAACACGCCCCCCACCAGGATCGGCCGCCACGCCACCGTGACGCCCAGTTCCTGCTCCATACGCAGCAGGTTCTCGAAGGCGAAATACGTCCACGGGCTGGAGCAATCGAAGAAGCATTCAATATCGGGCATGGCATTCCTCCCTGCGTTGCGGGAGGCGAGCCTAGCGGACCCTGGGCCGAACCTCCATCGTTGACGCGGCGTATCCGAGACGGCATCAACCGGCGCGGCCAACCCTGGAAGACAAACGTGACCGACCAGAAACCCGACATCGTGCTGGTGCACAGCTCCGACCTGCATGTGGACGACCATCCCGCCGAGCCAAGCTACGGCAGCGACGGCACCGCCGGATTGCGTTGGGTGTTGGACACTGCGCGCGAGGTGGACGCGGACCTCGTGCTGCTGGTCGGAGACACGTTCGACAACAACCGCCAGAGTGCGGCAATCCTGCAACGCGTGACGCAACTGTTGGCCGACGTCGGCCGGCCGGTGGTCATTCTCCCCGGCAACCACGATCCGCTCACGCCGGATTCGGTGTATCGCCGCAGTGCCATCGCCGAATTGCCGGATGTCCACGTGCTCGGCCTGACGCATGAACAGGCAGTGGCATTCCCGCACCACGAACTGGAAATCTGGGGCCACGCGCATCACCACTACGACGACATGGTGCCGCTGCGTTCGCCGCGGCTGCGCGCCGCGCGCTGGCACATCGCCCTGGCGCACGGTCATTACGAGGCCGACGGCGTGCCACCGCTACGCCCGTCCTGGTTGATCAGCGACGGCGAGATCGCCGCAACCGGCGCCGACTATCTCGCGCTCGGGCATTGGAATCGCGCCGCGCGGGTCGGCAACGGCGTCGTGCCCGCCTACTACTCCGGTTCGCCCGACCTGGCCGGCACGGTCAACCTTGTACGGCTGAGCCCGCGCGACGGCGTGGTGGTGACGCGCGAACCGGTGCGGCGGAACTGACGCGCGTCACTGCAGCGGCACCGGCCCGGTATACTTGATGATGTCCAGCCCGCCGCTGAGCCGGTCGTTGGCGTAGATCAGGCCGTTGTCGTCCACGTAGACATCGTTGATCTGGATCGTGTGCGTCGCGTTGCCGGGCGGCGCCGCATTCACCAGATAACCGATCTCCACCGGAGCGTTCGGATTCTCGATCGAATAGGCGCGCACACCGCCATTGAAGAAGCTGCCGACCACCGTCCTGGTCAGGATGCGCACGGGTTGTCCGGCCTGGTTCTGGGCAATGTTATGCGCACCGAACCGTCCGCCGGCCTTGCATAGCCCATCCTTGTCCGCCGGCGGCGGCATCACCGCCAGCGGCACGGGCCTGGTCTCATTGCTGATGTCCCACACCCAGTCGCGCTTCGGCCAGTCCTTGCAATCGGCCGCGGTCGCCTCTTCCGTCTGGATCATCAGGTTGCGCGATGGGATCGGCAACAAGGTGTGGGCGAACCCGTTGCCCAGCGACTGCCAGGATCGATGCATCACCAGCTTCGGATGCGCCCGGTCGGAAATATCGAGGATTACCAGGCCACCATCGATCCAGCCGACATAAAGCCGGTCCGGATGATCCGGGGTCCAGGTTGGCGTGTGCATGCGGATGCCGGAATCGAATGGCGTGACGCGCAGCGGCTGCGGTTCCGTGTCGCCCACCCGCGTGCCGGGCAGCCACCAGCGTCCCGTCTCGGTCGGATGCGTCGGGTCGTGCATATCGACGATCATCAGGAACTGGTCATCGAGCTTGTTGTGCGGGGTAAAATCCTTGGCGCCGGTGGAGAGATAGGCCCAGTGCCCGTCGGTGAACCACAGATAATGCACGCCGCGCGAATGCGGCCCCGACGTATCGAAATGCGACAATGGCTTCGGATGCGCGGGATCGGCGACGTCGTACACGTCCATGCCGGCATGCGGCTGTCCGATCTCGTCCACCTGGTGCGCGACCGCCAGCGTGGTGCCGGACAGGCCGAGCGAATTGCAGCGCGCGAACGGGACATCGACGGGAATTTGCGTGATGACCTTGGGATTGTCGGGTTTCGTCACGTCGATGACGCTGAAGCACATCGGCGCCGATTCATGGGCGAGGAACATTACGCGGCGACCGTCGGGATACTGGTGCATCGCCAGGCCCTCGCCACCTTTGCCGACGCCGTTCAGGTCAGTGTGACCGATGAGCAGCATGTTGCTGGCTTCGGCCACGGCGGGAAGCGGATCGGCCGGGCTGGCGGAAGTCTGCAACAGCAAACCGCCAAGACAGAGCATGCAGCCTGTCAGAAATCGCATCGAGGACGTCTCCCGTTCCGCATTTATCGTTTGGTCGCGCAGAATGACGGGTACCGCAGACATCATCAACCGGTCGCCGCAACCTCCAGCACGTGGTCGGCGATCGCCAGCGCCGCGGTCAGGCCAGGTGATTCGATACCGAACAGATTGATCAGCCCGGGCACTCCGTGCGTTTGCGGTCCCTGCACGACGAAATCCTGCGCCGGAGCGCCGCGCGGCACGATCTTCGGGCGGATGCCGGCATAGCCTGGCTGCAATGCGCCGTCCTGCAGCGCCGGCCAGTATTTGCGCACCGCGGCATAGAAGCCGTCGGCGCGCGCCGGATCGACCGTGTAGTCGATGTCGTCGATCCACTCCACATCCGGCCCGAACCGCGCCTGGCCGCCGAGGTCGATCGTCAGATGCACGCCCAGTCCTCCCGGCACCGGCACCGGATAGATCAGCCGCGAGAACGGCGAGCGGCCGGCCAGGGTGAAATAATTGCCCTTTGCGTAGTATGCCGTCGGCACGCGATCCGCCAGCATGCCAGAGATCCTGCCGGCCAGCCAGGGAGCGCGCAGACCGGCGGAATTCACCAGCAGGCGGCAGCGCAAATCCGTCGGCTCGCTGCCGCCAACGGATACTTCCACGCCGCCGCGCACCATCTGCGCCCCGGTGACCGGGCTGAGGAAAGCGCAGACGGCATCGGCATTTTCCGCATCCCCTTGCAGCGCCAGCATGAAGGCATGGCTGTCGATGATGCCGGTCGTGGGCGAGTGTAGCGCGCCGACGCAGCGCAGGTTCGGCTCCATCTCGATCGCCTCGGCGGCGGAGAGCATGCGCATGCCTTCGACGCCGTTCGCCTCGGCGCGACGCTTGATGCCGGCCAGCATCGCGGCTTCCTCGGCGTTGGTGGCGACGATCAGCTTGCCGCAATTGCGATGCGGCACGCCCTTCTCCTGGCAATAGGGATACAGCGCGCGGCGACCGGCGACGCAGAAGCGCGCCATCAGGCTGTTGGCGGGATAGTAGATGCCGGCATGGATCACCTCGCTGTTGCGCGAGGACGTTTCGGTACCGATGCCTGAAGCGGCCTCCAGCACGATCACCTCGCGCCCGGTCAGCGCCAGTGCGCGCGCCACCGCCAGGCCGACCGCGCCTGCGCCGACCACGATGCATTCAACCTCGTCCACGCAGCTTTCCCCCGCCGGTCCCCGGCCGATTTACGCCGCACGCCTGGTACGCGCTAGGCTCGCAATCGATGGCGGAGAGGCACTGATGCTGCATTTGCGCGACGACGATGCGTCGGTGGTGGTGACCCCCGAATACGGCGGGGCAATTCTTGGCTGGATGGACGACCGCACGCCGGTGTTGCGACGGCCGGTGCCGGAGGCAATTCTGCGTGGCGACGTGCGCGGCTTCGGCTGCTTCCCGCTGGTGCCGTTTTGCAACCGTATCGCGTTTGGTCGCTTCGCGTGGCAGGGCCGCGCGTTCGACCTCGACCGCAACATGGGCGACCATCCGCACACCATTCATGGCGTCGGCTGGCAGCGCGCATGGAGCGTGCGGGACGTATCGCGCCTGGCCACGACCCTGACCCTGCGGCACGACGCAGCCGGCGATCGGGCTCGCGCCTGGCCGTTCCCGTTCGACGCCGCGCTGTCCTACGAACTATCCGGCACGCGGCTTCGCATCGCTATAACGGTCACGAACCGTCATCCCGGCCCGGCGCCGGCCGGCATCGGTCTGCATCCGTATTTCCCCCGCGTCCGCGGCGTCACCTTGCAATTCGACGCAGGCGGCGTCTGGATCAACGGCGCGGACGCGCTGCCGGCCCAGCATGCCGACGTGCCGCGCGCATGGGACCATGCGAACGGATTGCCGGTCGAGCAATCGCGCCTGGACAATTGCTTCACCGCCTGGAACCGCGCGGCGCGGATCGCCGGGATCGGCGGCGGTGTGACAATCGAAGCGGCCGCCGCGTTTCGGCATCTTCAGGTCTTCACGCCAGCCGGGGACGACTACTTCTGTGTCGAGCCGGTTAGCCACGTACCGGATGCGATCAATCGCGGCGATCTGCCGCCCGGCCACGGCATGCATGTGCTGCAGCCCGGTGAATCGTTATCCGGCGCCGTTACGATTGCGCTATCCCGAGCATAGCGCTCTCCAGCCCTCACCAGGCCACTCCGCCTGACAACTAATACCAGCCGCCGCTGACTTTGACTCTCTCCCCCGGTTCCCAAGTCCGCTAAAGTACGATTCGCTGCCTCCTCAGCGGCGATTCGCCGCGTCGGAGGATCGGATGAGCGCAGCGGTTGTCATCACCCGCATGGACCACACCCCGGCGGAGCTTCGTGCGCTGGCGGCGAACAGCGATGATGCAGACCAGGCCCGGCGGCTGCTGGGGGTGGCGATGGTCCTCGATGGGACATTGCGGCTGGACGCCGCCCGCCAGGCGGGCATGGACCGCCAGACCCTGCGCGACTGGGTGCATCGTTACAACGAGGCCGGTGTCGATGGCTTGGTGTCGCGCAAGCCACCCGGGGCAGCCCCTAAACTGACGGAGGCCCAGATGGCGGAACTGCGTGAACTGGTTATCGCCGGCCCCGATCCAAAGATCCACAAGGTCATACGCTGGCGCTGCCTCGATCTGCGCCAAGAAGTAGCCCGGCGCTTCTCGGTCATCGTACCAGAGCGCACGGTCGGCAAATGGCTGCGCAAGCTGAAGCTTACCCGGCTGCAGCCAAGGCCGTATCATCCGAAGAAGGATCCGGCGGCACAGGAGACTTTCAAGAAAAACTTCAGTGCCCTTCTAAAGGAAGCTCTGCTCGGCACCACCGCGGCCACGCCGGTCGAGATCTGGTTTCAGGATGAAGCCAGGGTGGGACAAAAGGGTTCGCTCAGCTACCTCTGGGGCCCCGTCGGCTCGCGCCCGCCGATGGTGCGGGACAACCGTCATGACACGGCGTACATCTTCGGCGCGATCTGCCCGGCGCGTGCGGTTGGCGCAGCGATCATCACGCCCACTGCCAACACCGAATGCATGAACCTCCACCTCGCCGAGATCAGCACTCAGGTCGCGCCAGGTTCGGTCGCCGCGCTGATCTGTGACGGCGCCGGCTGGCACCAACGCGCGAGCGAGATCAAGTTGCCCGACAATATCGTGCTGTTGCCGCTGCCGCCTTATGCGCCGGAATTGAACCCGATGGAGAACGTCTGGGAATACCTTCGCGGCAACAAACTCTCCGCTGGCGTCTGGAACACATACGACGAGATCCTGGAAGCTTGTGCCGACGCCTGGAACTGGTTCGTCAACGATGTTGCCCGCATCCGGTCCGTCGGCACCAGGGAGTGGGCAACGGTCAGTGTCTAGGGCGGTTGGTATAATGACTCAACCGCCGGGCGCGCCCTGGGTGTTCACGTACAGCGCGTAAAGACCGTGGCTCGCCGCCATGAACAGCCGGTTGCGCCAGCGCCCACCGAAGCACAGATTGGCGCAGCGCTCCGGCAACGCGATGTGGCCGATCGGCGCACCGGCATTGTTGAACACGCGCACGCCGTCGAGTTCCGCGTCACCCATGCCCCAGCCGCACCACAAATTGCCATGGATATCGACGCGGAATCCGTCCGGCGTGCCGGGGCCGGCGTCGATGAACACGCGCGGATTGCTAAGCTGCGTGCCGCCGACCACGTCGTAGGCGAGGATCTTGCGCGTCGGCTGCGCGCGCGACGCGACTACGTAGAGCGTCGATTCGTCCGGCGAAAAGGCGAGCCCGTTCGGGCCGTCCACATCATCGGCAACGACGCGGGCTTCGCCGGTTCGCCCGTCGATGCGATAGACCGAAGGCGGCAGCTCCGGGTCGGCTTTTTCGCCCTCGTAATAGCCGAGAATGCCGAACACCGGATCGGTGAACCAGATGGAGCCGTCGGACTTCACCACCACGTCGTTCGGCGAGTTCAGCCTGCGGCCTTCATAGTGGTTCATCAGCACGGTGATGGAGCCGTCATATTCCGTGCGGGTGACGCGGCGGCCGCGATGCTCACAGGTGACCAGCCGCCCCTGGCGATCGCGCGTGTTGCCGTTGGCGTTGTTCGACGTCTTACGGAACACACTGACTGCGCCGGTCTCTTCCTCCCATTTCAGGATCCGGTCGTTGGGAATGTCGCTCCACAGCACATAGCGCCCGTCGCCGACATAGACCGGGCCTTCCGACCAGCGGCAGCCGGACGCCAATTGCTCGACCGAAGCGAGCGGCAGGCGAAACTGATTGAAGCTGGCATCCAGCACCCGCACCGCCGGGTCAGGATAAACTTGGCTCGGTTCCCACATGGCGCGTCCCCCTTGGTTTGCGGGCGCGATGCTAGCGGCGCGCACGGTCAGGGCAAGCCGGCACGCACGAGTTGCGGGGCCAGGCGGCCGGACAGGAACAGCACCAGCATGCGCACGTCGCTGAACAGCGACCAGAACGGATGGCCGAACGTCTCCGGCCTGTTGTGTCCGACGCCGAAATGGGCGCCCCAGGCGAAGCTGTAGCCGATGACCGGTGCGGCCGGCACGAAGCGCCAGTCGCGGAACACCGCAGCGCAGACAAGGCAAACGAGCGCGAGGCTGGTGCCGATGATGTGCAACGCGCGGGTGCACGGATCGGCGTGGGCGCGCAGGTAGCGCAGCCAGAAGTCGGAATACTCCCTCTCCCGGGAACTGGGAGAGGGTAGGGCGAGGGTGACGCGTGCGCCCCGTCGCACCCTCACCCTACTACCCCGCGTCATCGATTCTGCGGGGGTGTTGCAAGGCGACGACGGCGGCCGCGGGGGTGTTTGGCAGCTTGCGGCC
>Ga0209415_10003826_pt1 | contig 27859 bp, 19 predicted proteins | sample PeaSoiSIISIP2007_FD_187696 | JGI IMG/M metagenome (GOLD analysis project Ga0209415, IMG submission 187696) | Peat soil microbial communities from Weissenstadt, Germany - SII-SIP-2007 (SPAdes) (version 2) | ecosystem: Environmental > Terrestrial > Soil > Wetlands > Peat | place: Germany... | reverse complement strand
GGCGGAAATTGTCATCGGGCCGGAGACTAATCCCAACGGGGTTTGCAAGGCAAGCTTCTTTATCACAGGCGCTAAGGTTTTACTCCTGCCCTCAGCACGGTGATAGAATGGGCGGGAAAAACGTACCGGAAGCCAGTGCCGGCAGTAAAGGTGCCTGACGACGGGACCACGCGGTTTGGCCTGGCCAAGGAATTCTCGGCGTCCAGGGCGCCGCTCAAGACGGTGAAATGCCCGACCGGCTCAACTTCTCTGGCGCCGTTGAGAGTTATCCCGACGGATTCGGGCGCGTCCGACGGGTTTACCACCTTCAAAAGCACGTCAGCCCTGCCCCCTTCCGTGTCCACCGATGCGGACCAGTAGCAATGCGCCGTATTCTGGGTAAAGGGCAGGACTCGCGACCCCGCGTTATCCACAAACAACATGGCTTGCATGTAGTATGATGGATTGGCAAAGGCGGTCACCGCGTCATTCCAGACAAGGCAGGGACCAAAGTTGCCGTGACCCACCCGCCCGGCATAATTGCCGTAACCGGTCCACCACATTCGTTCAGAGTTTCTTTCGCAGCCCAACATGAAGGCCGCATCTCCCAGGGCGTCGCCGAAATTTCCGATGGCATCGCCGCCGTTGCCGTGGATGGAGGAGGCATACTCGGCGACGCATATCCTTTTGCAGGCCGGGTTGATGCGGTCATATTTGTTATACAAATGCGAGAGGTCCTTCTCATAGAAATGGTCATCGGCGAAATCCAGGAAATTCTCGGGCGCCGGTGAAGGCACCCCGGTGGCGTTGAACATTATCTTCATCTCCGGAAAACGGGCCAGTATCGCGTCATGAATCAGGGTGTAGCGGGGAATGTAGTCCTTTAGCGTTTGCCAGCCGTTTTCGTTGCCGATCTCGATGAAGGTGAGCGGGTAGGGCGCCGGATGGCCGTTGGCCGCGCGCTGGGCGCCCCACTTGGAGGAGACGGGTCCCTTGCAATACTCGAGCAGGTCCAAGATGTCGGCGATAATCGGCTGCATCCGCTCGAGCGGGCAGATGCCAAACCATGCTTTGTTGTCCGCATTCTCACTGATCCCAGACGAGCAGACATAAACCGGTTCCGCCCCCAGGTCTTCGCATAATTGCAGGTACTCATCCAAACCGAAATACAGGTCGTTCTTATACCCCCAGTTGTTTCGCGTGGACCCGGGCCGCTCTTCGATGGGGCCGATGGAGTTCTTCCAGTTCCAGCAAATATCCATGCCCGCGGATTCGGCGGTGCAACCGCCCGGGAACTGGAGGTACTTCGGCTTCAAGGCCGCCAGCTTTTCAGCCAGGTCGATGCGCAGGCCGTTAGGACGGTTCTTCCAGGTGGGTGGCATAAGGGTAACCACGTCAAAAGACACCTCGCCCGTGGCTGAGGCATAGATGACCAAGCGGTTGGCGCCGGAAACCCCGGAAATGCCGCGGGTGGTGAGGTCGCACGTGAAATGCTGCCAGGTGGCCGCCGGCTCGAACTCGGGCGATTGGGCGTAAACGGCGCCGCCATTGCTTTCCAAGGTCGCTTTTAGCGTTCCAGTGAAATGCGGGCCTTTCTTGGCCCAGAAGGAAACCCTGTAGGCCGTATGGTTGCTTAACGCAATTCCCCAGTACCCCTCGTTGGCCAGGCCCACGCTCCCGGACGCCACCGAGGTCACCTCAAGTTTCGCGCAATGAGTTTGGCGGTGGTTCAGCAGGGCGGTCTCGGCGGAGGTTTGTCCGGCTAAGTTGCCATTCGAGGTTCCTGGTTTAACTAAACTCCATCCAGCGACCGGATTTTTCAACTCCTCGAACGAGGGATTGTTGATCAACTGGGCGTATAACCCTCCCTCAAACTGGTGGTTGAACTCCTCGAGCTGCTGGCCCCTGCAAATCGGGGCAACGAGGGCTCCCGGCCGGGAGACGTCGACCGTGCATTCCGGCCCGGCGCTTTCGGCCGGGGAGGCGCCGGCGGCGAACAGCGCATCGATTTGCCGGAGGGTTTCTTCCACCAGCACCTGCCCGCCCTCGGGACCGACCCGGAATCTATCAGCGCTGTAGCCGCCGCCGCGGACCGCTCGGGCTGTGGGCAAGTAACCGCTGGCGCCACAGGCAAGCTGGACGAGCAGCGTCGGCACCGCCGGGCTGCGCGCCTGGATGCGAATGGCGTAGTCCAGGTAGAGCTCGAAAGGGCAGGTGGCCATCGCCACCTCGCCCAGACGCAGCACGTGAAACTCGATTGGCTGCACCGAATCGGTTTCGGATGCTTTCATCACACCCGCGTCCTGGCTCACGTCATAAAGCTCTTTGAACGTGCTGTCCACGAGGCCCGGCGCGGTGTGGCTATGGGTGGCGTTCAGGAACAGTTTTGCGCGGTCGAACCCCGGCAGTTGAGCGCGGATCTTTTCCTGCAGGCGCTGTTGAATCGCTCGCTGAATGAACAGCAGATCGCAGGAGACGAGGATGGCCTGTTCCGGTTTGTCTCCGCCTTGAGTTTCCAGGGCCAGAACCGTGGCCGTCAACGGATCACGGACGCCCGTCGAGATGCGCTTATACAATTGGCCGATGAGCGCCACCGGGCGAGCGGGGGTGATATCGGCCACGGCCCACCCCACCCTCAGCGGGCGCGCCTGGCTGGCCTCGGCTGCCGGAGGAGCCTGCGCCCAGGCGGAAACCGCCAGCCAACAAACCGCCAAATGACAGCGGAGATACCGGACAGCGACTGAATTCACTACGGTGCGTTTCATATAGGGGTATCGGCTTGTCGAGTCGAAGGATAGCTTCGAGGGACAACGCCGGCGAGCACTTTCATTCTCAAACGCCAGCGCCTACAGGGGCATGACCTCTCGTTTAGGCTCGGCGCCCTCACCGGGCGAGTCGAGCTCATCAATTAACTTCTACGCGAGGCCAAAGCTCCCTGATAGGGTCAGGAGCTCTGAGGCTGAATCCTCACGGCCCGGCCGGCTGTGGGGAAAGCCAGCGGATTTGCTCGGCGAACTGGGCGCGTTCCTGCCCGGAGAGTTTGTTGTTTTGGGCAGCCCGGCGATAGACCGATTGGGCCTTGTCAGGCTGGCGTTCCTGTTCGTAAATCCGGCCCAGGAGGGCGTAAGCCTCCGAAGCCGGAGGGGCTTGTTCGAGGAGCTTCTCCAACGTGCGCGCCGCCTCGGAGATGTGGCCCAAGCGGTGTTGGTAGAACGCGAGCGTGTAAACGTACTTCGGTTCCTGCGGACGCAGTTCCGCGGCGCGCCGGCACCAGCTTAGGGCTTCCTCGGGACGAGCCTCGGCCAGCAGCACGCCCAGATTAAAGGCCGCGGGCGCAGATTGCGGATCGTAGTTGAAAGCGGCGCGGAAGGCGGCCTCGGCCTCCGAGGGCCGTTCCATTTCGGCCAGGAGCATTCCCAGGTTGAGGTGGATGGCGGCGTTGGTGGGGTCGAGGCGGAGCGCCTGTCGCAGGCTGGCCTCGGCTTTGGGGTTCTGGCCGGTAAGGTTATAGGCCATCGAGATGTTGACCAGGGGGGAAACGTCGCGCGGCTGGAGCCTGCTGGCGGTCGCGAAGGCCTTGATGGCCGCGTCGTATTCGCGGCGCTCGAGCCGGAAATTGCCGAGGTTGTAGTAGGAGCCGGCGTCGTCCGGGCGCGCCAGGAAGGAGCCGAGCAATTCATCGGTTGCCTGGCTCACGGCCGCTTGGCCGGCGCTGGGGATCGTTTCCGGCGCCGCGCCGGCCAGCGCCGCCGCCGCGCGCAGGCGAACGAGGCGAAAACCATCTCGTGTCGCGGCGGCCAGCAGTGGGATGAACTCCGGTCGCAGCCCCTGGCCCAGGACCTGCGCCGCGGCAGCCCGCACCAGCGGCGAAGGGTCCTTGAGGCAAGGCTTTACGCCCTCCCATTTGGCCTCCGCTTCACACCCGCTCAGCAATTCGAGCAGGGAACTGGCCCAGATCTCCTCGCGCCCGGGACTGGCAAGGTAACGAACCATTTCCGGCAGCCGGGTCCAGTCGCGCTGGCGCGCCGCCGCGATCCAACCGGCCCGCAGCAGAGTCGGGGCCTGGTAGTCGCGCGAATGCCATTGGCGGACCTGGTGATCGGCCCAGGCGACCGTCTGGTTGGTGTGACAGAGATTGCAGGCATTCGGCGAACCGAAGGCCAGGGTGGCCGCCGGCATGGGAGGCCGGAATGAGTGGTCGGAGCGTCGCATGCGGGCAAACTCCGTCATCGGCATGTGGCACGCAACGCACCGGGCGCCCTCCGTTCCCGCTTTATGATGGGAGTGGGCGGCGGCGTGGCTCACCTTTTCCTGGTGGCAAGGCAGGCACGCCATATCGGCCTTCTCGCCCGGGAAACGGTTGCGCCCGCTCGACGTGTGGCATTTCAGGCAGTCAAGCTGGCCCGCCTTAGCGCACGGATTCAGCCGCCACGAGGTGAAGGTGAAATTCTCGCCCAGGTCGCGTCCATCCGGGTAGAAATCGGCCTGTTCCAGGGCCGCCAGGCCGAAGTCGTCGAAGAAACGGTCGCCAGGCGAAAAGGAGTTGGTCAGCGGATACATTTTGGCATGGCAGGACCCGCACAACGAATTCATCGGCTCCGCGGCGGTCTTTCTCAGCCCCACCAGCTTGAGGTCCTCGAGCGGCCGGCCCTTGGGCGTTTGCCGGGCCACGCGAATGTGCTCCACCGCCGGCCCGTGGCAGGTCTCGCAATTGATGCCCGGCTCCGCCCAGGAGGTCTGATAGGTGTCAGTCTGCACCCGGTAGTTGTTGGTGAGTTGGCTCACATGGCAACTAAAACACGCCGTGTTGAACGTGTAGGGCGCTTCGGTCCAATGCAACGCTTCATCCGGTTGCCGGCCGAAATGGCGCATGGCACTGGCCGCAACGTCGAACCATTCCTTGCGCCGCAGGTCATAGCCCACCGGCAGCACCTGCAAGCGGCCCCGCTCGAACGGAGTCAGAAAATAATAGACGTTCTTGCCGCCCATGGCCTCTTCCAGCACCAGGCGCCTTTCGCCGGCCGCGCCGCGTTCGAGCACCACCCCCTTGGCAACGTCCGCCAGGTAGGTGTTAGTGCCGATCGGCAGCGGGGCCGTCTGCCCGGTCAGGTTCGTGCGGACCATCGCGTAGGGCTGCATGGCCTGCCCGTGATGCGAGGGCGCCCACAACCGGTAGAACTCCTGATGGCATTCCTGGCAACTCGAGGAGCCGGCGTAACCCTGGCCCTCGGCTGCCGGAGGACCGGCCGCCCTCGCGGCGGCCCCCGCCATCAAGCCAAACCACATCCCAGCGATCAAAAGCGTCTTCACCAAAACTACTTCTTCAAGTAATTGAGCCACAGATCGTACCGGTTGCACAGAAAAGAATTGCCGGACTTTGGGCTTTGCTCCATTTCGAAATCCGTGTTTGTTGTCCGCGTGAACGCGCCGGCTCATCGCCGCCATCGCCAGGACAAGCCCGAGGACTGGGGGACGGGCCTGGCCCGGGCTTTGTCCAAGCTGGGGTTCTGCTCGCGGAGCCGGGCCGGGGAGCTCATCCTGCAAGGGCGAGTGCGGGTTAACGGACGGGTGCGCCGCGACCCCGGGTGGCCCGTGGATTTGAGGCGCGACTGCTTCGAGGTGGACGAGCAGGCGGTTCGTCCCGAGACCAAGGTCTATCTCATGCTCAACAAACCCCGGGGACGGGTCACGACGGCTTCGGACGAACAGGGCCGCGCGACGGTTTTGGATTGCCTGGCGGGACACGGCTTGCCCTTTGTCGCGCCGGTGGGCCGGCTCGATAAGGCGAGCGAGGGGTTGTTGCTGTTGACCAACGACACCCGGTGGGCGGCTCGCCTCACGGATCCGGCGGCCCATCTGGACAAGCTCTACCACGTGCAAGTGGACTGCCTGGCAGACGAGCGGTTGACCCGCCGCCTCGAGGCCGGCACTACAGTCGAGGGCGATTTTCTGGCGGCCAAACGCGTCCGGCTCCTCCGGCAGGGCACCCGGACCAGTTGGCTCGAGATAATGCTCGACGAAGGAAAAAACCGGCAGATCCGCCGCTTGCTCGCCGCGCTGGGCATCCAAGTGCTCCGCCTGGTCCGCGTAGCCATCGGCCCGCTGCCCCTGGGCAACCTTCCCAAGGGCGCCTTCCGCCACCTCACCGCGGAGGAGATCGGGCGGCTGTAAACCGAAGATGGCGGTTGCCGATTCACCCGGGGTGAGCGACAATTTGTCCGATCCGATCGCGGTATGCGGGAAACCAGAATTGGCCTCTTTGGAATCGGGCTGGATTCCTATTGGCCCCAGTTCAAGGGGCTCAAGGCGCGGCTCGAGGGCTATCTCCGTGAGGTTCATCGCCTGGTGGAGCGTCCGGGCGTGGTGGTGGTCGACCTCGGCCTGATAGACACTCCCGCCAAGGCCTTCGAGGCCGCCCATGGATTCCGCCAGGCCGACGTGGACTTGATCTTCCTGCACGCGGCCACCTACGCGCTTTCCTCGACGGTCCTCCCGGTGGTGCAGCGCGCCAAGGTGCCGGTCATCATCCTGAACCTCTCGCCCGAAGGCGCTATTGACTACGCCAGGTTCAACCGGATGGGCGACCGCGCGGCCATGACCGGAGAGTGGCTGGCCCATTGCGGCGCCTGCCCGGTCCCGGAAATCGCCAATGTCTTCAACCGCGCCCGCATCCCGTTTCATCAGATCACCGGCCGCTTGCGAAACGACCCCGTGGTCGTGACCGAGGTGCAGGCGTGGCTCGACGCCGCGCGCGTCGCCGGCGTGATGTTCCATAACCGGTTGGGCGTGATGGGCCACTACTACTGCGGCATGCTCGATATTTACTCCGACCTGACGCAGCAGTGCGCGCACTTCGGCGGCCACGTCGAACTCGTCGAGGTCGACGAACTGTCCGCGCGCCGGCGCGAGGTGACCGCCGGGCAGGTCCGCCGGCGCGCCGCCCTCTTCGCCACCGAATTCGACGTCCAGCCCGACTGCCCCCGGGCGGAGCTCGCCCGTGCCGCGCGAACCTCCGTCGCCCTGGACCGCCTGGTCAAGGACCACGACCTCGGCTCGATGGCCTACTATTATATGGGCCGCGGCAACGCGCAAAACGAGGAGGCGATCAGTTCGATCATCCTCGGCGCCTCGCTGCTGACCGCCCGCGGTGTGCCCGTCGCCGGCGAGATGGAGGTCAAGAACGCGCAGGCGATGAAAATCCTGGACACGTTCGGCGCCGGCGGCTCGTTTACCGAGTATTACGCGCTGGACTGGAATGAGGACGTGGTGCTCATGGGGCACGACGGGCCCGGCCACCTCAAAATCGCCCAAGGCAAGACCAAAGTCCGCCCGCTCTCCGTCTATCACGGCAAGGTTGGCCGCGGTTTATCGGTCGAGATGGCCGTCAGGCACGGCCCGGTGACCTTGCTCTCGGTGGTGCAAACCGTCGATGGCCGCCTTGAATTCCTCATCGCCGAGGCGCATTCGGTTCCCGGCCCGATCCTCGAAATCGGCAACACCAACAGCCGCTACCGCTTCGCCATCGGCGCCCGCGCCTTCGTCGAGCAGTGGAATGCCCGCGGCCCCGCCCATCATTGCGCCGTGGGCGTCGGCCACGTCGCCCACAAACTCGAGAAACTCGGCCGCCTCCTGAATCTGCAAACCATCCGCGTCTGCTGAGTCAAGAGCTGGACCGCTCCCGAAGCGGCTCGCGCTTCTTCCTTGATCCACGCGCTCCCGCGACACAATACTCCGACGCATGAACAACACCGGCATCCTTTGCACATCGCTCCTGGTCCTCCTCCTCGGGGGTCTCGGCGGCCTGGTGAACTGCTTCCACAGCGGAGAATTCCATCTCCCCCAGACGGACAAGAAAGCTGGCATCTGGCGCCCCGGCTGGGTCGGCGTTGTTGTTGTCGGCGCGGCTGCCGCCTTAGTTGTTTGGGGCCTCTATGGCCCCGCCGGCTCGTACATCTTCAACGCCGACACGCCTCAGAAAATCCCCATCACCGTTTCTCAGATCATAAATTCTTTGCTGGTGGGCTTCGGCGGTGGTAGGTTTCTGCACATGGCTGTTGAGAAGAAAGCGGACGAGTTTACAAAGTTGACCCTCACTCAGGCACTGACGAAAGCCATCAGCAAATAGACCTTATGGATATTCCCTACGACAAAAAGGCCGAGATCGATTCCAAGCTCCTCCAGATTGCAACCTCTGGGTCATTTGCGTCCGCAAGCCTTGCCTCTGATCTAGTCCATCTGCTGTCCGGCGACCATGTTAAGTGCCCGGACTGCGATGGACTTGGCACGGTATCCTCTGGGAGGACCTGCCCCCGCTGCTGCGGGAAGGGATATATTCCGAAAGCCCAGAACGACGAACCCCTGGCTAAAGCCCAATAACGTTCGCCCTTCGCGCCCTTCCCGAGCAATGGAAAGCACCCGGGGCCGCAAACCGCTTGTTGGCGTGCGCCCGGTTGCGGTAGAATGCCCTCATGAGTGGGACCGAAATCTCCTTGCCGGCCAGCGACACAGCGACCCGGAGGCGCCGGCTCGAACTGGCGCGGAAGGCCTTCCGGGAGTTCTACGGGCAGTGCTTCTGGTCCTACCGCCGGGACGCCGAGATCACCGAGGTGGACATCCCGTGGGTCGTGCGGGAACTCCGCCTCAACGGCGGTCACCGGGGTTACCGCGTTGTGGGGGAGATATGCCGCTAGGCCCTTTCGAAGAATTCCTGCTGGGCGCCGCCAGGCGCTTCGTCCGGTTCCCGGTCGAACCGCGAGAGTGGGAAGCCGTCGGTGTGGCCGCGCCCCCGGATTTGGTCGAGTTCAAGCAGCGATTCCTGGCCCTGGTGGAGGACGCTGCCACGCTGGTCCAGCAGCTTCCCCCTGTGGACATGGGCTGTCTTTACCTCGACCGGATCGGCAGACCCGTCTGTCCCGATCCGGCCGGGCCGGATTTCCCGAAACTCACCCGCCACTTTGGCAGCGTCAAAGGCGCCTGGCCCCGCATCGTCGAAACCTAGCAGCCGCTAGCTACATCAAATAGGGGTTACTGACCAACGATTGCGGCACGTAGCGGTAGCGGAAATACTGCTCGGGCGCCGCGGGAACGATGGCGTAAGGCGGGCTTGCCTGGGGCACATCTGTCCAAGGTCCGTTGAGGCTGGCGGCCGATTGCAGGACCGCGCTGCTCTCCTTCCAATTGAGCATCAAAATGCCCTGACCGGGAGCGGCCGCGAAGTCGAATTGCATCTGCAGGTCGCTGGTGTCCGCCAAAGCGCCGGTACTGCGGATCGCGGCCATTTGATTGGTCGCCAGGACGGTGCCGTAGTAGCGGACGTCGGCCAGCAAGCCGTTGTAAGCTCTCCACGTAGGGTCGGAGCTGTAACCGAACTCGAGCGGTTCGCCCGCCGTCCACGACCAAGCGGAGGCATTGGGGCTCGAGGTATCCAAGGCCCCGTCGATGTACAAGGCCACGCTGCCGAACACTGATTGGTCAAAGGTCAGTGCCACGAAATGCCATTTGTCGTCGGAGACGCCCGCCTTGGAGGTAAAGTTGTTGGCGGCGCTGGCGCCTGCTTGGAAGGACAGATTCCCCGGCGAGCCGTCTGCCTGCGAGAGGAGAATGTCATCGCCGGCGGTGCCGCTGGGGCGGCAGAAAAGGGCCCCGCCGGTGCCGCTCAGGCTGGTGTCTGTCCCCGCCGAGCGCATCCAGAAGGTGATGGTCCCCGTGGGGGAATCGAAGCTCGAGTTGTCCGGAACCGAGATGCCGTTCGTATTGGCGGCCACGAAAGACAACACGCCGGTGCGGGTGAGCTTGCCGTCAGAACTCGAAGCCTGCCAGCTCGCGCCCAGGTTCACGCCGTTATGTTGAGGGTTGGCTGGATTGGAGTCATAGACGACGTTGGCGGCCGGGCTCTGCTCCGTGATCCGGTCCACGGTTACGGTCGAAACCTGGCTGGTGGTGGCGCCGTAAGCGTTGGTCACCACGAGAGCGTAATTCCCGCCGCTGGCCAGACTCACATTGGAAATCGCGTAGGACAAATTGGTCGCGCCGGCGATAGCAGTGCCATTGAGGCGCCACTGGAGGGAGAGCGGCGGCACACCAATGGCATAAGCACTCAGGAGAATCGAGTCTCCCGGACCGGCCACGGGGACCGATTGAGGGGGCATGGACACCACCGGCTTGTCGGTAATGATGAACCCGGAAATGGTGCCCGCCATGTTGAATTCACCGGCCGCATGCTGGGGCTGGGCGCTGGTGATAAAGACGTGATCGGCGTTGGTCATGGGGGCGCTGGCGGTGCTCAGGCCGCCGCCGGAGCCGCGCACCCACGGAGCGTCCTTACGGTCGGCTACGGGCGGCGTGTTGGTGTAGGCCACCGAATTGGTGATCGAGTGGGTCAGATCGATGACGAGAGCGTTGGTCAGAGTTTCCAAGGAGTCGGACGAGGCGATCAATTGGACCACAAAGGGCGTGTTTGTAAACAGGGACTTCAGCCCGGTGATGTCCACCGTATAGCCCGGTTGGTCATTATCCGGGCCGCCTGGCGGACCCCAATTAATGCCGTCGCGCAAAAATGTGAGATAAATCTGCTCCTCTCCGCTTGGTACCGGCACCGGGGGGGGACCGCCAAAACTATAATTGGGTGGCTTGGAGGCATAGCCTCCAAAGCCGCTGAAATTCGCCGTCGGCCCCCACCAGGTTACGTTCAGCGAACCCTGGGGCAGGGGATTCAGCCCGTTGGTCGAAGTGGTGGTGTCGATGACTTCGTTCAACGTGTAACCGAACGGGGCGCTGGTGAGAGCGCAAGAGCTGTAGCCCGTGTTCATCGGCAGCAGATTCTCCCAGCCGCTCGGGTCAATGCCGAAAGCGGTCACCGTGACCGGAAATCCGGAATAAGCGGCAGTCCCGCAGTAGTTGTCCTGGAAGTGCAAGCCAATCGTGGCCGCGGAACTGACCCCCAGCATGAGGGCCGCCGCCGAGACGGTGCAGGCGATCTTCTGGTTGCGGGAACGGTGCATGGAACCATGCAGTCTTTTCATAGTTTTGTCCTGTTCGTTTTGCTCCGCCTTTCTTGTGCGCCATTAATCCGGCCAACGAGCGGTTGCGGGTTGACCCCTGGCGCTTTGGAACCAAGCGGAAGCCCCCAACTGTACTACACCGCGCCTCGAGGCGTCAATCGTGCGGCGCATCCAACCTTGATCTTAATCTTGTCGCGGTGGTTTTGCCGGCCCATGTTGTGCCGGCGCGGGTGTCGCGCCGCATGATGCCGGCCCAAACCCAGAACGATCTCAACCGAGCCAGGGAGCTGGTCATGTCCGGTGATTTCCCCCGGGCCCTGCCGCTTTACGAGAAACTGGTGCGCCAGAATCCGGGGGCGGCTGGGCTGTGGTGCGAATACGGCAACGCCGCCTCCAAATCACGCCGGCTGGACCTGGCCGATCGCGCCTGGCGCAAAGCGGTCGGTCTCGCTCCGCATGACGCCGAATTGGTTGGGATGGTGGGCCATCATTACGAGGCCTTGCGCCGCCCGGAGCGCGCTCGTGCTTGCTTCGCCCAGGCCGCCGCCGCCGACCCGCGCGGCATCAACCCCCGCATCAGCCTGGCCGTGCTCCTGGAAAAAAGCCATCGTCTCGCCGAGGCCCGCGCCGCGGTCCGCGAGTGCCTCGCCATCGATTCCCACGACGATCAGGCCCGCTATTTCAACGCCGTGCTCGACCGGCGCGAGGGCAAACTGCACGAGGCCGAAAGCGGGTTGCGCGACCTCCTGGCCTCCGAGCCCCGCCACCCCTTTGTGCGCTACGCCGCCCGCTACGAATTGGCCCAGGTGCTCGACCGGACGGACCGGTTCGATGAGGCGATGGCCCGGTTGAATGAGGCCAAGAGCATCGTGCTCGCCCTGACCGACACCGGGTTGCTGATGCGGGCTTACGACCGGAGCGCGGAAAGCATCCGCAGCTTCACTGCCCGCCAGCCAAAGAACGTTCTCGACACCTGGGCGAGATCGTTTCCCTCTCTTAAACGGGAACCCATCCCCACCCTGGCCTTCCTCGGGGGCCATCCCCGCAGCGGAACGACCTTGCTGGAACAGATCCTCGACGCCCACCCCGGCGCGGCGGCGTTGGACGAGCCGACCGCCTTTCTGGAAGTCCTGCAGCCCGAGTTCCACAAATCCAGCCAGCTCTCCGGCCCGCGGCTCAACGTTTTGCGCCGGGACTACCTCCAGGCCTTGCGCGCCGACTTGGGAGCGGATGCGGCGGGAAAAGTCTTAATTGACAAGAACCCCTCGCCCACCGCGCGGCTGCCGTTATGGCTCCGGGTCTTCCCGGAATTGCGCGTGCTCATCGCCCTGCGCGACCCGCGGGACGTCGTGCTCAGTTGTTATTTTCAGAATCTCCCGCTCAACTCCACCAACGTCAATTTCCTCTCCCTGGACCGTCTGGCCAAACACTACGCCGACCTGATGGGCATCTGGCTGGCCGTGCGGGAATGGCCGGGCTTTGCCTGGCTCGAAACGCGCTATGAGGACCTGGTCGCCGACCTGCCCAAGGAGGGCCGGCGCGTGACCGGGTTCCTGGGTCTGGAGTGGCACCCGGACCAGGAGCGATTTTACGAAAAGAGCGCCGCCAAGCAGCTTTACTCCCCCACCTACCAGGACGTCACACGTCCCGTCTATCAGCGCTCGGTTGCCCGGTGGCGCGCATACGAAAAGCATCTGGCGCCCATCCTGCCCGTGCTGGAACCTTTTTGCCGGCTGTGGGGCTTGGGTTGAAACGACTTGGATTTAATGTTACAGAATCCGACAAACAACGCGCGCAGCGCCGAGAATTCTATCTGACACCGTGATGAAAAAACCGCGAAGCTTGCCTCAATGCCGGGAGCAAAACTGCCGTTTCCTGGCGATACTTTTGTTGGCCGGAGCGGCCGTTTGGCAAGGCGCCGGCGGCGAACGCGATGAGTGGCGGGAAAAAATGGCGCCGATCGTGCCGCAAGGCTATCTCTGCCGCCACACCGCCGCGCCGATTCTGGTGGACGGAAAACTGGACGATGCCGCGTGGGCCGAGGCGCCCTGGACCGCTGATTTCCTGGACATTCAAGGCGGCGCCAAAGCAAAACCGCGCTTCCGCACCCGCGCAAAACTGCTCTGGGACGACGAATACCTCTACATCGCCGCCGAGCTCGAAGAACCGCACGTCTGGGCCACGCTCACCCAGCACGACTCCGTCATTTTCCAAGACCCCGACTTCGAGGTGTTCATCGATCCGGACGGCGACACGCACGCTTACTACGAATTCGAGATGAACGCGCTTAACACCAGTTGGGACTTGCTGCTGGACAAGCCTTACCTGGACCAAGGCAAGCCCAACAATGCCTGGGACATTCCCGGCCTGAAAACCGCCGTCCACGTCAGCGGCACGCTCAACGATCCCGCCGACACCGACCAAGGCTGGACGCTTGAAATCGCATTCCCCTGGAAAGTCCTCGCCCAGCAGGCCCGTCACGCCGGCCCACCCACCGAAGGCGAACAGTGGCGCATCGACTTCTCCCGCGTCGAGTGGCAAATCACCACCAACGGCGGCGTTTACAAGAAAGTGCCCAACGCGCCGGAGGATAATTGGGTCTGGTCGCCCCCGGGCGTGGTGGACATGCACCGCCCCGAAATGTGGGGGTTGGTGCAATTCACCCGCCAGCCCGCCAGCCAGGAGCTCCCGGTCGCCGCGATGCCAGGCAAACCCGCGCGCGATCTCGCCCTCGACATTTACTACACCCAACGGGATTTCTGGAAGGCACACAAACGCTGGGCCACGAATCTGGTTGACCTGGCGTGGAACGCCCCCGAGCTCCCCCCGGGCATCGAACCCCCCGTCCTCGAACCGACCCCGGACGGCTACGCCTGCTCCGTCGCCTTCAACGACGGCGAGCGGCGCCGCGTCTGGCGAATCCGCGAGGATCGGCTGCTGAAACTGGACGGTGTGATGCCGGTCGAAACCGAAACTTTTCTCGCCGCCGCGGCAGAAAAGTACGGCGATTCCGGCCGCCGCGCGGCCTATTTCCTGGTGGACAACATGCCCGCCGGCGACCGCGCCGGTCTGAGCACTAGTTTCCTCATGGAGAACCTTTCGCTCGCCCTCGAGGCGCGGAAAACCTTTCCGTGGGCCGCGGCGGTGCCGGAGCGGATGTTCTTGAACGACGTGCTGCCCTACGCCTCGCTGGACGAACCGCGCGACCCGTGGCGCGCGGAGTTTTACCGGATGGCTTCCGGCCTGGTGCGTGACTGCAAGACCGCCACTGAAGCGGTGCAGGCCTTGAACCTGGAACTCTTCAAACAACTCAACGTCCATTACAACCTGGGCCGCAAACGAAACAATCAAAGCCCCAAGGAATCCATCGAGCAGCACAAGGCCACCTGCACCGGCCTGGCTATCATCCTGGTGGACGCCTGCCGCGCGGTCGGCGTGCCGGCGCGCATCGCCGGCGTCCCCCAATGGGCCCAGAAGGAGGGCAACCACACTTGGGTCGAGATCTGGGACGGTGACTGGTTTTTCACCGGCGCGGACGAATATGACAAGAACGGTCTCAACCGTGGCTGGTTCAACGGCGACGCCGCCAAAACCGCCCGCAGCCCCAATCCTCTCAATCAGATTTACGCCACAAGCTGGCGGCGCACCGGCCAGCATTTCCCGCTGGCCTGGGACCGCGCCTCGCGCGAGGTGCCCGGAGTGAACGTCTCCGCCCGCTACGCCGCGCTGGCGGCGGACACCACCAGTCCGGCGACGGTCGTGCATGTGCGCCTGCGCGAGGAACCCGATGGCGCGCGATTATCTGCCGACGTCGAGTTGCGTTCCGCAACCGGCAAACTTCTCGCGCGCGATCACACCCGCGCCGGCGCCGCCGATTTGAACGACATGCCGGACTTCACGTTGCCCGACAACGCCTCGAGCGTGACTTTTCGTTTCGCGCGCGAGGGCCAAGCCAGGGAAAAGGCCGTCTCCTGTTCTGCGTGCGTCAACTCGCACACGCTCGATTTTGTTTGGAGCGAACTGTCCCCGCTGCCTCCATGGGTCCCGCTCGCCGAAGCCTGGCTCGCCCACCCCGCCGCCGACCGCGGCGCGCCCCCCAATTTCAACTTCACTCGCGACGACGCGGACCGGCTCATTTCGCTCGCCTGGGAGGACGTCCGCAAAACCAGGGCTCCATCGGCGGCGGAAGAATTGTCCGCAAAAAAAATCGTGCTCGGCGACAAAACCCTGAAGTGGATGGAAAAGACATTTGGCAACGCGCCGGACGGCAAACACAGCCTCTGGCTCACGATGCACGGCGGCGGCCAGGCCGCCACGGAGGAGAACGACCGGAACTGGAGAGGCTATTACGGGCGCTACGAGTTTCCGCCCGGCAGCATTAACGTCGCCCCGCGCGCCCCGGCCGACACCTGGGACATGTGGCACATCAAGGCCGTGGACGACCTGTTCGACCGCCTGATTGCCGACCTCGTGTTGCAGCGCGGCGTGGACCCGAACCGCGTTTATCTCATCGGCTACTCCGCGGGCGGGGACGGCGTTTATCAACTGGCCCCGCGCCTGGCCGACCGTTTCGCCGGCGCCGCGATGTGCGCCGGACACCCGAACCAGGTCACCCCGGAAGGGTTGCGCAACCTCCCGTTTTTCCTCTACATGGGGGGCGAGGATTCCGCTTACCACCGGAACACGGTCGTGCGCGAGTTCAGCGCGAAAATCGACGCCTTGCAAGCGGCGGACCCGGCCGGCTACTTCCATCGCCTCACGGTTTATCCCGGCTTGCAGCACAACATGCAGGGCCGCGAAGCCGAGGTCATCCCCCGCATGTCGCCCCTGGCGCGCCAGGCCTGGCCCAAGCGCGTGGTCTGGAAGGAGAATGACAACGTCGCGCACCGCCGCTTTTACTGGCTCCAGCGCGACCCCTCGGGGGCGCGGCCCGATGATCTCTATGCCGCGCGTGTCGAAGGCCAAACCATCACCCTCGAAACCCCCGCCGCCGGCAGTCTGACCCTCCGCCTTTCCGACGCTCTGCTGGACCTGGATCGCCCCGTGCGCGTAATGGCGGGCGCCCGGGCCGTCTTTGAAGGCAGCGTCTCCCGTTCGTTTGCCGCCGTCGTGCAATCCTTGCGCGAACGCGAAGACCCGGAAACCGTCGCCACTGCCCTGCTCCCGGTTTCGTGGTGACGCCCGCATCGGGCGAAGCTTCTGGAGTGCGCCGGCAGAGCGAAGCGGCGACGGCGCTTTCGGCCGCCGGGGACGTCCAGGAAAGCCAAACGCTGCTCGAGCCAAAGCGGTGTCGCGCTTCGCTCGCCACCGCACTCCAACGGCTTCGCCAGTCCGCGAGCCGGTCCCTCAGCGTTCGGCGGCGGCGGCGCGCGCCAGCAGCACTTTGCGCGTGGGCACGAAGCGGGCGGCGAACTCGCGCCGATAGCCGGCGAAGGCGCCGGCCGCAATGGCGCTCCGCATCTCCGCCATGACCTTCAGAAAAAACCACGTGTTGTGGACGCTCAGCATCCGCAGGCCCAGGATTTCCCCGACATTGAGGAGGTGGCGCAAATAGGCTCGAGTGAAGTGGCGGCAGGCGAAACAGTCGCAGCCGGGTTCGATGGGCTGAAAGTCGGCCTTGCAGGCGCCGGCTTTGATGCTGAGGCTGCCGTTGCGGGTGAAGGCGGTGCCGTTGCGGGCGACGCGCGTCGGCAGGACGCAATCGAACATGTCCACGCCGCGCGCGACCAGCTCGACCAATTGCGCGGGCGTGCCGAGGCCCATCGCGTAACGCGGCCGCGTGGGCGGCAGGAACGGCTCGGTCATCTCGATGGCGCGCATCATCTCGGGCTCCGGCTCGCCCACGCTCACGCCCCCGATGGCGTAGCCGTCGAACTCGAGGGCCGCGAGCGCCTGGGCGCACTCTTGTCGAAGCGGGGCGCTGGTCCCGCCCTGGACGATGCCGAAGACGAGCTGGCCGGGGGCGCGCGGCTGGGCGCGGCACTCGGCGGCCCAGCGGAGGGTCCGCTCGACGGCGGCGCGAAGTTCGCGCGGAGTGCTGGTGTGGGGCGGGCAATCGTCGAAGACCATGGCAATGTCCGAGCCAAAGGCGCTCTGGATGGCCATCGCTTCGCGGGGCCCGAGAAACAACAGCGAGCCATCCAGGTGCGAGCGGAACTCGACGCCGTGAGGTTGAATCTTGCGAATGGTGGCCAGGCTGAAGACCTGAAAGCCGCCGCTGTCAGTGAGCATCGGCCCGGACCAATTCACGAAGCGGTGCAGGCCGCCGGCGCCGCGGATGATGTCCAGCCCCGGCCGGATGCTGAGGTGATAAGTGTTGGCCAGGACGATCTGAGTGCCCATCTCGATCAGCTCCCGGGGGTCGAGGGCCTTCACGCTGCCTTGCGTGCCGACCGGCATGAAGACCGGCGTCTCCACGACCCCGTGGGCGGTAGTCAAGCGGCCCAGGCGCGCCTTGGAAGACCGGTCGGTCTCGAGCAGTTCAAACATCCCGCTGAGCTTCCCTTACCCCGCCAAACGGGGCAACTGGAATTGGGGCCGGGGCCAGGATTCGGCACAGCAATAAATGCTGAGCATTGGACAAAATCTGCAAAGCAAAGCAGGGTGGGCGGTGCTGTAATCGCAGTTGGTTAGAAAGAGCCTGCCACAAAAGCCCGGCGAATGGAAGACTTCGCGGCGACCCTTGCCACAACCTCGTTCGAGCACGCCATTTTTTGACGGGCTTGCCGGCGAAGGTTTCGACAAAGGTCCGTAGTCGCGGTTGCTGGGACGGACTCTGGTTAGACCGTGTCGGGAAACCAAGGAGAAACTAAGGAGAACCTTATGAAGAAAACCAATCACCTCGAGGGGCTTAACTGCCCCTGCTCACTCATGCTCGCTGCCGGCCTAGCGGTCACTCTCTTACCCGCTGCCGCGCAAGGCCCCGCCTGGTCGGTGATGGACAGGGGCGCCTTTTATCGCGTCTGGCAAGCGACCGTGTCCTCCACCGATGGCCTCACCGGCCAAGTCTCCGAGCAGGTCGCCAGCTACACCGAGCTTGGCGACGGGCTGAATCACTGGAAGGACGGCCAGTGGGTCGATTCGCAGGACCTCATCGAGATCGCGCCGACCGGGGCGGCGGCCGTCCACGGCCAGATGACCGCCTCTTTCAGCGGGGACATTACCGGCATTGGTGCCATTACTCTCACGAGCCCGTCGGGCTTGGTTTTTCAGTCCCACCCAATCGGGCTCTACTACGCGGACCCGGTCTCGGGCAAGGTCGCCCAGATTGGCTCCGCGCAACCCACCGCAGGTGTGCTCTACCCGCCCAACATCATCGTCTTTACCAACGTGCTCTCGGGCCTGAATGCGGACCTGATGCTAATCTGGACCAAGGGTGGTTTCGAGCAAAACCTGGTGATCAAAGAAGCCCCACCGGCGCCGGAATCTTTCGGGCTTTCCAATGCAGCCTGCCGCTTGCAGTTTTGGACGGCGATGGACTGTCCCGCGCCGGAGGAGCAACGGCCGGTCCTGCTCGGCTCGGGCCTGGTGGACCATATCCTGATGTACCCCGACTGCTGGTTCCCTGTCGGCTGCGCCTTTGCCTTTGGGAGCGCGCCCCTGCCGGCCCCGGGCGAAGCCGCCGCCATTCGCCTGTACAGTCCGTCGAAAACGAACGCCATTCCCACAGCCAAGAGCCTGGTGAGCATTGCCGGCCAGCAGGTGCTGATCGAGGAAATCAACTACGCCGACCTGCTCCCCGCGTTCAGCGGGTTGTCCCAGGCCTCGCTCTCTCCCGGGAACCGAGGGGCCGTCGAACTGGCCGCCCGTGGGCAACTGCTCTCAGCCCCAGGGAGCGCAAAGCCCCAGGGCCACCCGATCCAAGTCGCCTCGGCGCCGTACAGCGCCCGAGGTGCCGTGCTCGATTACGTGCAGTTGTCCGGCACCACCAACTCCTACACCTTCACCAGCGGAACGACGTACTGCATTTCCAACAGTTTCTACATTGGCTCCGGCACAGCCGCCTTTCAAGCAGGCGCCTGCGTTAAATCTGCGTCGGGCGCCTGGCTCATCGCCTATGGGCCCGTCAGTTTCCCCGCCAGCGGCGCGAACGTCGTGTTCACATCGGTTAACGACAACTCATACGGCACGGTGATCAGCAACAGCACGTCCGAGGCGAGCTACGCCGCCAGCCAGGCCCTATGGATGTACTATCAAACCACGGGCAGCACCGTCCAGAACGCCCTCTTCCGGTGGGCCCAAACCGGCATCGAGTACGACGAGAACGGAGGAGTCGTAAACAGCCCTGCGCTCAGCTCCTCGGTGTTTCAGAACTGCAATATCGGCGCCTATGTGAACATGCCCAGCGACACCCTCTACCTTTCCAACGACACCAACTGCAACGTGGTGACCCCGATCTCCATCCACTCAGACGTTAAGGGGTCCATGACGGCGAATTGCGGGACGGCAACCGTCGTGACGTTGGTCGACTCCTCGCACACGCACGGATTCGAGGGCGAGCCGTCCATCACGGTCAACCCCGCCAACCCGTCAAACCTGTTTGTCGTCGCCATGCACACCACGGACGGGGCGAACTGGCCGAGTCTGTTCACGGCGAGATCTACGGACGGCGGGCTCAGTTGGACAACCAACGCCTTGGGGCACACGAACTATCTAAACGATACCTCGGCCGCATTCGACGCCTTCGGCAACCTGTTCGTTTGTTACTGGTTTTGGAATACGAACGCCGGCTTCAATATCGTTGTGGATCTGAGCACCGACGGTGGCAACTCATTCAATACGATTACAAATTTCTCGCACCCGGGCTACCCCTCAGCGAGCATGGATCAGCCAACGGTAACCACCGGGCCGAGCGGATCGCCGGGTACTTCCTCGGTCTGGATAACCTTTCAGGACGAGTACTACGGGGAAATCGTCGCTAGCGGAGCCACCGTCACCGGCCTCGGCCATGTGGGCGCGTGGACCCCCCTCCAGGCGATCGGGAACAGTGTTGGGTTCAACTGGGGAGGCATTGCCGTTGGACCCACCGGCCAGGTGGCAGTTGTCTTCCAGGACGCCGCCATCGACGGCCTAACAGACACCGATATCCGCATGAGTGTTAACCCCAGCGGGGTTGGCGGGACATTCCCGAGCGCATGGAGGGTTCTGACCAGCAATATGGGGCACGCTCCGACCATACCTGCCTCGCCGAGGTGGGGCATCAACATAAAGCCCGGCCTGGCGTGGGATCGCACCGGCGGGCTGTACAGGGGCCGCTTGTACATGGTTTACACGGATCGCCCTGTTGCAGCCACAAACAACCTCAACATCTTCGTCACGTACTCGACCAACGCCGGCGCCTCCTGGAGCCCGCAGGTGCAGGTCCACGCCACGAACACGCTGAGCCACTTCCACCCCCGTATAGCCGTCGATCAGACGAGTGGGAAGGTAGCCGTGAGCTGGTACGACTGTCGGGCCGACCCGAACAATACGAATACCCAGTTCTACGCAACCGTGAGCAGCGACGGTGGCCAAACGTTCTCGTTAAGCCTGCAACTCGAGTCAGGACATTCGGACGCGCCTGCTACCAGCCCCGACTACGGTTACGAGTATCTTGACTACACCGGGTTGGCTTATTATGGCGGATACTTCTATCCAGCCTGGGCCGACAATTCGGACAACCCTTCGGGCAATCCTGACGCCACCGGTGAGATGGACATTTTCGTTGCGAAGGTGCAATACTAATGGCATAATGTGCGTAGCTTATGAGCCGTTCGCGAACTATCAGTGCCAAGGGGGCTGTGTGCGTTGCGGCCCTGGCCCTGGCGCTCCTGACGGTCCGGGAGCGCGCCGGGGCCTCCACCATTACCGTCGGACTACAGAGCCAATATTGGCCGCTTTACAGTCTAGCCGTTAACGCCGGGGACACGGTGACGTGGGTCAACTGGCAGCAGTCGTTCTTGGGAACCAACTACGTAGAGAGCTATGGTGGCGAGTGGAAAAGCCCGCCGATGAACCTCGGCGACTCGTTTTCGTTTACTTTCACGAACCCCGGCTTTTATGCCTATCGCACCGGGACAGCAGGCGCTCCTGGCGCACTCCTGCCCGGGGCAGTTACCGTCAGCGCGTGGACCAACGCGCCTCCCGCTGTGACCCTCAACTCGCCCGTGGCCGGTTCCGTTCTCTCGTTCACTGAGGGCGGGTGGGTGCAGGCCTCCGTGACAAATGCGGACGGCCCTGCGGAGATGCAGTATTTTGCCAATTCGAGCTTGATCGCGATTGCGACGAACCCCCCCTACGCGATCGCATGGGGGCCTTTTCTCCCCGAGGCCCAGGGCCAGTACCTCATCGTGGCCAAGGCGATCGACCGGCAGGGCGCCGTCGCTTGGTCGCAGCCTGTCAGCGTCACAGTCGGCCCGGAAATCGCCGTATGGGGCGCCAAGAGGTTGCCCACGGGGGAAATGCTGTTTTTCTACAGCTCCGAGCCCAACGGGAGCGCCCTTCATTTTACGATCCATTCCTCGGACAGCGCCCTCATGACCGGAGCGACGCCCTTAGCGCAGGTCATTTATCCCGGGGTGTTTGTGGACGAGGGCCTGCGCGGGACGGCGGTGCCCCGCCGGTTCTACAGCATCTGGCTAGGGTTCTGAGATCCTTTGGGTCGACATCGGTGCCATCGGCATATGACGGCTTCGGGAATAAGCTTGCTTTTCCCGGTTCTCCGGCGCAGAATGCCTTTCTGGTGAAAGGCATTCCTCCAGCGCAGGAAACGGGTATATTCAATGAACTCCACTTCAGATAAGCACCCTGATGCTCCGGCGGCTCGGGGCGCGTTCACGTTGATCGAGTTGCTGGTGGTGATCGCGATCATCGCGATTCTGGCGGCGCTCCTTTTGCCGACTCTCGCAGTCGCCAAGGAAAAGGCGCGGCGGACGACCTGCTGCAGCGGCCTGCGGCAGCTTGGTCTGGCGGTGCAGATGTACGGGAACGACAACCGGCAAACGGTGCCTACCGGCGTGCGGGATGACGGCGGGGAACATACGATCTGGATCGGCACCAACACCTTCAATGCCATCCGGCAATACAGCGCCACCAACATGAGCACCTGCCCGAGCCTGGCCGGCACCTTTCAGTATTACGAGGCCCCGTACGGTTGGGTCATCGGCTACAGTTACAATGGCGGGCACAAGACGCCGTGGCCGGGCCAGCCCGGGCCGCGCTGGGTTTCTCCGCAGAAGCTCACCGACAGCCCGTTGCTGACGCTGGCCTGCGATCTGAACCAGTATGCCGAGCCCAGCGGCGGCGAGGGCTGGGTCATCGCGCCCCATTGCGCCGCCGGGGCCGCCCAGCAAGGCGGCCTGCCCTTTATCTACGTCAAGACGCTCACCACCTCGCGCCAGGCCGGGGGCAAGGGCGGCAATATACTCCTGCTGGACGGTTCGGTGATCTGGAAGAACCTCAAACAGAGCACCAACTATGCCGCCTCGGAATTCGGCAGCGGCTATTGGGGCGCCTGGTGAGGGGGACCAAAGAGGTCCTCATAAGCATAGGCCAAGGCGCCGAGGACGACGGCCTGCGCGATGAAAACGCCGACGATGCAAACCGCCAGGCCGAGCAGGATGACCAGGAAGCTCACGAGGAAGAAGGCGAGCCAGAGCCACCAGTGCCGGGTGATGACCTTGCGGCTCAGTTCCATCGCCGGCCAGAAATCGAGATGCTTGTCGATGACCAGCGGCACGGCAAAAATCCAGGCCACGGCGAGGTAGATGCCGGGCAGGAGACAGCACAGAAACCCGAGCGAGGTGAGGAGGCCGGAGACCAGCCCGGCCAGGAAAAGTTGCAGAAAGGCCAGAGTGAAGCCGGCGAAGGCGTCGCCAAACTGAGCGGGCTCGCCGCGAATCAGCTTCAGGAGCATGAAATAGAGGCCGCCCATGCATACGCCCGCCAGGAGACCGATGGCGCCCTGGATCAGCCCCAGCACGAAGGAAGCGCCGACAATCAGCCAAAAATGCCGGGTCAGCAGGTCCCAGCTTCGCGCGAAGCAGCTCCCGATGGCCACGTCGTAATCGCGCGCCAGGATTTCGGCGGCCAGGGCGTCGGCATCGGGCGAGGGAGGTGAACCGCCCGACAGCGGGGGCGGAGCCCAGTTGGCTTTGAGCGCGTCGGCGAACTCCGGAAAGCCGCCCAGCGGCTTCCATTCCTGAGAGCCTTCAGGCTGGACTAGGGACCGTGCGTCCAAGCGGTTTTCGGCGATCCAGCGCCGCACCTGCTCCGTGTCGATGGGCCCGTAATGTTGGCCGTCTGCTCCAATAACCCTAAACATAGCGCGTCTCCTAAAGCAGCCTGCCAGGGCTTTTGGCCGCGGTCCATTACATTCAAGGAGGCCGGTTGTAACCGGCGCTCACTCCCGGCCCTTGAGCGCGGCCAGGAATTCCTTGATGGCCGGCGTGAGCACCTTGCTCTTTTTGTAGATGGCGGCTAGCGGGCGATGGAACTGGCCGTTCTCGAGCGTGACCGAGGCGAGAGTTTGCTTGGAAACTTCCTGGAGCACGGTGCGCAGGGGGACAATCGCCACGCCCGCGTCAATCTCGACCGCGCGTTTGACCGTTTCGATATTGTCGAACTCCATGACGTTGCGCACCTGGACGGACTGCTCCTTGAAGATCTTATCCAGGGCCTTGCGGGTCGGGATGTCCGGCTCGAAACCGATGAATTTCAGCCCGGCGAGCGCCTTGACCCGAACGTTCTTGCTTTTGGCCAGGGGATGCTGGGGGTGGCAGATGAGGACCAGGGTGTCCTGGCGCAGGGGGTAGGTCTCGAGCTTGGCGTCTCGGGCAGGATAGGCGACCAGGCCCAAGTCAACGACGTTGCCGATGACATCCTCATAGACCTGGTTGGCGCGGCGGTACTCGACATGAACGTTGACGCCCGGGTAGGCCTTGAGGAAGGCCTTCAAGTAAGGCGGCAGATCATGCAGGCCAATGCTGTAGATCGTCGCCAGCCGGATGGTGCCCGAGATCACCTTCCCGATTTCCTGAAGTTTGGTCTGCAGCCCTTCGTAGGTCCGCACAATCTGCTTGCTGTGCTCGTAGAGCACCTGGCCCTCCCGGGTCAGACGGAATCGCTTCTTGCTGCGCTCGATGAGCAGCACTTTGAAGATTCGTTCCAGGGAGCTGATCTGCTGGCTGACCGCCGACTGCGTCACCTCGTTGATCCGAGCCGCCTTGGTGAAGCTCTCGGTTTCAGTCAGGTCACAGAAGACTTTAAGGCTCTCGATTTGCATAAGCACCAGAAATAACGGATGACCAGCAATCAGTCAACTAATGTTTTCCAGAAGGGTGGCACTCGGAAACCTTTGTCGGGAACCTTTGTCGCGAACCTTTGTCGAATCGGCCATTTTTCGACAAAGTTTTCGACAAAGGTCCCCGACAAAGTTTGCGACAAAGGTACGGAATCGGAGCGTTTGGGACAGGCTCCAGGCAGGGTTTGACCGGCGGACGCTTTTCGACCATTTTCAGGGCATGGCAAACACTTTTGGCCATCTTTTCCGCATCACTACCTGGGGTGAATCCCACGGCTATGGCGTGGGCGTGGTAGTGGACGGCTGTCCGCCCGGGCTCGAATTGAACGAGGCGGACATCCAGCCCGAGCTGGACCGCCGCCGGCCCGGCCAATCGAGCATCGTCACGCCGCGCAAAGAATCCGATAGCGTTCAAGTCCTCTCCGGCACCTTCGAGGGCAAGACCCTGGGCACGCCGATCTCCCTGTGGGTCAGGAACGAAGACGCGCGCCCCGAGGCCTATGCGGAGATGGCGGCGAAGTTTCGGCCCTCGCACGCCGATTACACGTACCAGGCCAAGTACGGCATCCGGAGTTGGCCCGGGGGCGGACGCAGCAGCGCCCGCGAGACCGTCGGCCGGGTCGCCGCCGGGGCGATTGCCAAGAAGCTCCTTCGCCGGCGCTACGGCGTGGAAGTTCTTGCTTACGTCAAGCAGGTCCGGCAGATCGCCGCCTCGGTTGATCCCGAGAAAGTAAAGGCCGCCGCGATCGAATCGAATATCGTGCGCTGCCCCGATGCGGCGGCGGCAGCCAGGATGATTCGGCTCATCGAGAAAATGCGCAAGGCGGGCGACACCGTCGGCGGCATCGTTGAAGGCGTGGCCCGCGGCGTTCCCCCCGGCTGGGGTGAACCGGTCTTCGACCGCCTCGAGGCGGACCTGGCCAAGGCGATGCTCAGCTTGCCGGCCTCTAAAGGCTTCGACGTGGGCTCCGGCTTCGGCGGCATTCTGCTCACCGGCGCGCAGCACAACGACCCGTTCCGGGCCAAAGGCGGCAAGGTCTATACCCCGACCAACCGCTCGGGCGGCATTCAGGGAGGCATTTCCAACGGCCAAACCATCTATTTCCGGGTGGCCTTCAAACCGGTCGCCACCGTCATGCGGGTGCAGGACACGGTCGATGTCAGCTTCAAGAACACCACCCTCAAAGGCCGCGGCCGCCACGACCCGTGCGTGCTGCCCCGCGCCGTCCCGATTGTCGAGGCGATGACCGCGCTGGTCCTGATCGACCACGCCCTGCGCCAGAAGGCGCAGTGTCAATGAGGCCACCACAGGGCGAGGAGCCGGCGGCCACCGAAAATCCAAAACGCCGCCGCCAGGGCGAGATAGGGGCCGTAGGGCAGACGGGAGGAGAATTGCTTTCTGAGCGCGATGAGCGTGAGTCCCACAACCGAGCCGATCATCGAGCTGACCATCAGGCAAAACAGGACTGCCTTCCAGCCTAGAAACGCGCCGATGGCGCCCATGAACTTGACGTCGCCCAAGCCCATAGCCTCGCGCGGCAAAACGATTTCCGAGCTGACCGCCTCGAGGTGTGGCACGGTTTCCGGGGTGAACTCGTCAAGGCCCACGGAAAGCCGCGACACCCCCAGCCGCACCGGCACGTCCCAGTAGCAACGATCCGCCATTTCAACCCTGCGCGCCTCAAGCGCGATCACATCAGATGGGCGATAAAACAACTCTTCGTAGGGGATTTGATGGCCCTCCCACTCGACGCCCGTCTCGGTGAAGAGAATCAGCGTGTCGACGGGCAACGCGATCGTGTGGCGGCCGAAAAGCCACTTGCCGAGGCGGAGGATGGAATAGATGATGCCGGCGCCCGCCAGCATCCCTGTGAGGCTCTGTTTCATGGCCTCGCTCAACGAGTGGGCCTGCTGCAGGGCCGGCGCCAGTGCCGAGCAGAGGAAGCCCGCTGCCATCCCGCCCTGGGTGATTTCGTCGGGAATGATGAAATGCTCAAAATCGATGAAGCTGGCCGCCACCAGGCCCGCCAGGAAACCGGCGTAGATCAGCGCCAGCGCGGCCGATTGCCGGCCCGGGCCAGCCCAGCAAGCCAGGAATAGAACGCCCGTCAGCAACTCGACGATGAAATAGCGCGCCGAAATCCGCGTCCCGCAGTTCCGGCACTTCGCGCGCAAATAAACCCACGTTATCAGTGGGATGTTCAGATACCACGGAATCGAGTACCCGCAGCGCGGACAATGCGAGGGAGGCTCCACGATGCTCTGCCCCAGCGGGAGACGATGGATGCAGACGTTGAGAAAGCTGCCGACCACCGTGCCAAAGACGAAAAAGACGACGCACCAGAAGCCGAACGGCACGGCCGACCACACAGCAGGATCCCACAGGCGCGAAAACATAGGCTAAGGGTCGAGGGTCGAGGGTCGAGGGGGGAAGGGGGAGTGTCGAGTGTCGAGTGTCGAGTGTCGAGGGGGGAACGGAGCGACGTCACTCGGCCCTCGGGCCTCGACACTCGACACTCGACACTCGACACTCGACACTCGACCCTCGGGTGTCGGATGGGTGATGAACTGCGGTTTAATGCACGGCACGCGTAGTTCCATAGACGTTTTCTTCCAAGGCCTGGCGCATGATGGCCGTCGGGGCGGCCCGGCCGGTCCACAGTTCCAAGGCCTGGGCGCCTTGATAGAGCAACATCCCCAGACCATTGGCCGCGCGGCATCCGGCCGCGCGCGCGGACTTAAGCAACTCAGTCTCCGCCGGCCGGTAAATCATATCGTACACCGCCGCGGCCCGGCGCAGGCAAAACTGCTGCTCATCCAACGGGGAGGGTTCCCCCGGGCGCAATCCAAGCGAAGTGGCGTTGAGGACTAATTCCACCGGCTGGGATGGGTAACCGAGGGCCGCCTGCGCCCGGGGATACCGCGTCTGGATCTCCCGGGCCAAGGCCTCCGCCTTGCTGCGGGTACGGTTGACCAGGAACAGCCGGGCCGCCCCTTCGGCAGCCAGCTTGAGCGCGGCCGTGCGCCCAGCCCCCCCCGCTCCCAGCAAGAGAATGCTCGCCCCGCTCAGGCTCAGCCCCAGCTCTTCACGCAGGGCGCGGGCAATCGCCCCGGCATCGGTATTGAACCCGTGCGCCCGGACGTTGCGCGGCAGGCCGCTCCATTCTCCCAGCGAACGCCAGCCGCCGCCGGGGTCCCGGCCCTCGAACCGAACGGTGTTTACCGCCCCCCACTCGCGCGCGGATTCATCCAGCGCATCCATCATCTCCAGCGCTGCCAACTTGTGCGGGACCGTCAGGTTCAACCCCACCAGGCCCATCGCCTTGGCCCCGCCCACCGCCGCGGCCAATCCCTCGGCCGGCACGTCGAAAGCCAGGTAGCGCCAATTCAAGCCCAGCGCGGCCAAGCCCGCGTTCTGCATGGCCGGTGATGCGGAATGCCGGATCGGGCAGCCGAACACCGCGCAATAGCGCGTGGCGGCGTCAATGCTCAACGCCAAAGGAACCATCATCCGGTCTGCTCACTCCAATGAGCGTTCAAGATGGCACTAAGGCGCGCAGGATTTTGGGCCGCTGGCGAGGCGCGAGCGAGGCGCATATCC
>Ga0209415_10003825_pt1 | contig 27863 bp, 20 predicted proteins | sample PeaSoiSIISIP2007_FD_187696 | JGI IMG/M metagenome (GOLD analysis project Ga0209415, IMG submission 187696) | Peat soil microbial communities from Weissenstadt, Germany - SII-SIP-2007 (SPAdes) (version 2) | ecosystem: Environmental > Terrestrial > Soil > Wetlands > Peat | place: Germany... | reverse complement strand
CCGAGCCGGGCACGCCAGTCTCGCGCATAAGAACGCTTTCGGATACCTTAAAGTTCAAGAAGACAAACTTCGTGGGAGCGGAGCGCTAGAACGCCGCCTACAAAAACAAACACTCGATCCACCGCCGATGCCGATCGAGTGTCGCAACACTGACATGGCTGGTGTGCCGCCGACGGCCGACGTCCCTAGGAACGGCGGCTCCGAACGATGAGCAACACGCCCGCGAGTAAGGCGAGTGCATTCGCGCCGGAACCGGCATCGATCTCAGGCGTGACGGGTCCGAAGCACACGCTCGCCATTCCGATCAAAAGCGATGCCAGCGCTGCAATTTTCATCATGCGATTTTTCGTCATTAAGTCCCCTCCGAACCGAAGATCAAAACGTAGGCTAGTACGGCCACCGTACTTACGCGCGGCGGCTGCGAACGATAAGCAACACGCCCGCGAGCAAGGCGAGTGCGTTGGCGCCGGAACCCGGATCGATCTCAGGCGTAGACGCGAAGGACACACACGCCATTCCGATCCCCAGCAGCGTCAGCGCTGCAACCATCATCAATAGATTCTTCATCAAACGCCCTCCGAATAATACGTGAGAGTATGACATCATACTTCGGGGATTTCAAGCCCAACATTTATCGCCACTTAGTACTATTAGTACTATTGCCGGCTGGGCCCTAGGTTGGCCTTGAAAACCGCTGGAAGGCCAGATAGGCTGGCACTCCAAGGATTACGATGATCAACCCCGGCACTGTGGTCGACGGCTGGTAGAGCAGCAGCATCACCAGGATAACGGCGGCGCCCAGGATGTAAAGCGCCGGGATCACGGGATAGCCGAAAGCGCGGTAGGGGCGCTCGGCCGCCGGATTGCGCTTCCTCAAAATGAACACTCCGGCAATGGTCAGAATGTAGAAGATCAGCGCGGCCGAAATCACGTAGCTCAGCAGATCGCTGAACAGGTTCCCGAACGCGCTGGTCGAGGGATCGTAAGTGCGAATCAGGATCAGGAATACGGTCCACCCCGCCTGCATGATCAACGCCGCGCCCGGAACACGCGCCCGGTTCAGGTCCCCTGCCCGGCGGAAGAACAGGCCATCGCGCGCCATTGCGTAATAAGCTCGGCCGCCCGCGAGCACCATTCCATTAATGCACCCAAAACCCGAGATCATGATCGCAATCGCCATCACGGCCCCGCCGGCGTAAGGAAACACAGCCTGCAACATCGTTCCGGCCACGCGGTCCGACGGAGCGTTCTGGATGTCATGCAAGGGAAGCACCACGAGATATGCGATGTTCGCCAGCAAATACAGCCCGATCACGATCAGAGTTCCGAACGCGAGCGACAGCGGCACGTTGCGGTGAGGTTCGCGAACTTCTCCGGCGGTGAAGGTGATATTGTTCCATGCGTCGGCCGAAAAGAGCGATCCGGTTTGCGCCACGCAGAGGGCCACCAGGAGTCCGAACGCGGTCCCAACCCCCATCCCCGGCACGACGGGAACGCTCCCTTGCGCGGCAAACGGATGCGTGAAGTTGGCTCTCACGGCTTCGGAATTCCATCCTAAAAAAAGCCCCACACCGATGACGCCCAGCAGCGATCCGAGCTTGGCGCACGTAAAAACGTTCTGCACGCCCTTTCCGTACTTCAAGCCCTGAGCGTTGGTCCAAGTGAGGAACACGATCACCAGGGCGCCCACCAACTGAGCCGTGGAAAGCGAAATCGCATAGTGGCTCGAAAAATGGATGGGAGAAATGATGTAGCTGGACTCCGACACGGCGGGCCATAAAGTCCCCAGATAACGCGCGAATCCCACGCCCACCGCGGCGATGGTGCCGGTCTGGATCACCAGGAAGAGCGTCCACCCGTAGAGGAAGCCCCACAACGGCGAAAAAGACTCGCGCAAGTAGACGTACTGCCCGCCGGCCTTGGGCATCATCGCGGCGAGCTCCCCGTAGGAGAGCGCGGCGGCCAGCGTCAGAACGCCGGTGATCACCCAGGACGCGAGCAGCCACCCGGCGCTCCCCACATTGCGGGACATTTCCGCCGAGACGATGAAGATGCCGGATCCGATCATCGATCCGGCGACGAGCATGGTCGAGTCGAACAGACCGAGCCCGCGCGTGAAACCGGCGTTGGCGCTATCGGAACTTTGCACGGATCCGGGTGTGGTCGACATGATCTTGTGAGGAGGCCTCGTCTGGGAAAGAGTCTTGGCGAAATTTGGACTCCTCAAGATACCAAACGGAAGGACGCCAAGACAGGGAATGGTCAGCGCCAACCCAGCGCTCAGCCTTCCAGAATCTGACCGTCGGAGGCGACTGCCTTCACCAGACAGTTTGCACGTTGGAAGAACGAATGCGGCCATCGCGACTGATGACAGGCACGCCGAAATATAAGGCCGTGGCCGCTACGATGCGATCCGGCATATCCGAGACGTCCGCGCGCGGCACTTGGCGCATAGCCTCGACAACTTCACCGGTAACTGGGGCTTCTTCAAGAACGAAATCGGGATCGTCGAGGGCTTGTCTCAGCTCGTCGTACGCCGATGCTGGCAGGCGGCCTTTCTCCACTAGATAGACAATCTCAGCCAAGCTGATCGGCGAGAGCACGATGTCATGACCGGCACCGGCAGCATCATCCATGAAACTGCGTGCGGTGGCAGAGAGACGTGGATTTTTGAGCAAGTACCAAAGCGCCGCGTGGGTGTCGGCGACACCCGCGATCATGAATCGTCCCGGGCGAATCCGCGAAACATCTCCCGGCGGTTTTCGTCGATTTCTTCCTCCGACGGGCCAGGACCGTATTTGGCGAGCAAGCCGTAACCGGACTTCTTGGGCTTGGGCCCTTGCCCTTCCGCCGGCTTTACAGATTCCTCAAGCACGTGCCGCGTAAAACCGGCAAGCGACACACCTTGAGCCTTGGCTTTGGCTTTCAGAGCCGCCTCCAGATCGTCCGGGAGTTCAATAGTCAAGTTCATAACCTTAACCTCTTTCCAGATTAGCTCCGATCAGTATACGCCCGGTAGGGCAAACTGCCCCCCAACCCCCCCTACATTTCGATCGGGGGCCAGATGAGTCCCCTCATTCCACCCGCGACGACCATAGGTGGGGCATGTCGATCGGATCAATTAAGATCAGGGAATATGGAGAAGCCCACATTCGATCCTGGTTTGACGCAACAGGTCACGGGAAAGCTGCGGCGCGCGATCAATGACGATGGAAGCTTCAACGTCCATCGCCGCGGTATCAGTTGGAAGGACGTCCATCCATACCTGTATTTACTCAATCTCGGTTGGCCGAGCTTTCTGGGAGTGGTATTTCTGGTGTTCCTGGTCGCGAACACCGTCTTTGCGGCACTCTACTTCCTGCTTCCCGCTGGCCAGCTCCAGGGCGCGGATGCGCCCACCGCGCCGGGACGATTTCTCAACGCATTCTTCTTTAGCGCCCACACCTTGACGACGGTCGGATACGGGAACATTTCACCGAATGGAATCACCGCGAATTTCCTGGCGGCGTTTGAAGCGCTCATCGGACTCATGGGCTTCGCGATCGCCACCGGGCTCCTGTTCGGGCGCTTCTCGAAACCCACCGCGAAGATCGGTTTCAGCCGGCGGATCCTGGTGACGCCCTATCAGGAAAGCACGAGTCTCCAATTCAGGATCGTGAACTTGCGCCCGAATTTACTGATGGAGATCGAGGCTACGTTGCTGCTGATGACGGTGGAGGGCACGCCGGGCAATCTGAAGCGCGGGTTCACGCCGCTGAAGCTCGAGCGCGATCAAGTCAATTTCCTGCCGATCACGTGGACGGTGGTTCATCCGATCGACGAAACGAGTCCCCTGTTCGGAAAGACGCCAGAAGAGCTGGAGCGCGTGCAGGCCGAGATCCTGGTCCTCATCAAGGGATTCGACGATACCTTCAGCCAAACGGTACACACCAGGTACTCGTATCGCTACGACGAACTGGCGTGGAATTCGAAGTTCACCCCGGCCTTTGAGATCGATTCCGCCGGGGATATGATACTCAATGTGGATCAGGTTGGAAACTATGAGCTCCTGGACAAGACCGCCGGATGAGGGTTCATCGGAAAGCGCGGTTCCTGCTGGCTACAAAGTAACGTCAGCCTTTCGCCGATACTCTCCTTAAATAACAGCCCGCAAAACGGAGTGCGGCAGCGTCGCTGCTTGGCTTCAATGGGCGTGCCGCCACACCCTTTGCGGACTTTAGATCCGAGACAAATTCACGTAGAACCGACACTTTTGTCCAGCCAGCGGTGTTTCATGAAACGTACGGCGTTAGACGTTGAGCAAGGGTGACTCATGAAGAACCTCTTCATTTTCCTGATTTTGACGGGTATGTTCGCGTCGAGCCCGGGCTTCGGCCAAGGGTCCACCGTCTTGATGACCGATCGGGCCGCGGCGCGGTTCCTGGATCAGGCGACGTGGGGACCGACGGACGCCTCCATTCAGCAACTTCAAGCGGTTGGCATTCCCAACTGGCTCGCCTGGCAGTTTTCGCTGAACACCTCGGACCTTCCCGACCAGCCCCTTCTGAATTCCGCGGGCAACAGCAACAACGATCTCACTCCGGTGCAGAGAGCGTTCTTCGCGAACGCGGTCAATAACCAGGACCAGCTTAGGCAACGAGTGGCGTTCATTCTCTCGCAAATCTGGGTTGTCTCCGCGGTTCAAGTCACCAATGCTTACGCCTACCCTCCTTACTGGCGGCTGTTTCGCGATAACGCTTTCGAAAACTACCGGGACATCATGAAGGCCCTGACCCTGAGTCCAGCCATGGGCAGTTACCTCAACATGGCTAACAACAACAAGGGCAATGCAGCCAAGGGGACCGCCGCGAATGAAAACTACGCCCGCGAGCTGATGCAGCTGTTCACGCTGGGCTTGAATCAGTTGAATCCCGACGGCAGCCTGGTGCTCGACCAGAACCACGCTCCCGTTCCCACCTACGACCCAGCGGTCGTCCCCAGTTTGGCGAAAGTGGTGACTGGCTGGACGTATCCCGTCACGCCGGGCGCCGTCGCCAAGGCCAACAATCCCGCGTACTATATCGGACAGATGTACGCGGTCGAAGCCGATCACGACACCAGCGCGAAGACGATCTTCGGGAACATCAATATTCCCGCCGGGCAGTCGGCTGAGCAGGATCTCGAATCGCTGCTCGACGCGTTGATGGCGCAGCCCACCATGGCGCCGTTCGTGAGCGAGCAACTGATTCAGCACATGGTGACCAGTAATCCGAGTCCCGCGTATATCCAGCGGATCTCGAAAGTATTTACCAACGACGGCAACGGCGTGACTGGCGACATGAAGGCCGTAATCACCGCGATCCTCACCGATCCCGAAGCTCGCGCCGAAGACAATGCCGGCGCGCCGGCCGTCGCCAATTTCGGCCATATGCGCGAACCGGTGTTGTTTATGCCGAACATTCTTCGGGGTTTGAGCGCTACTCTCAGCTCGACCAGCGCCATCTACAACGACACCAATCTGATGGGGCAAAACCTGTTCTATCCCGCGAGTGTGTTCAGTTATTTCTCGCCGTCGTATCGAACCGAAAAAGGACTGCTGGGGCCGGAGTTCCAGATCTACTCCACGCAAACCGCCGCGGAACGGGCGGATATTGTCAGCACGGCGCTTTACGGAACTTTGGATAAGGGCACCACGGTGAACCTGTCGGCGTTCCTCGCCCAAGCGGGCGATATCAATGGCCTGCTCGATTACATCAGTTATGTTTTTCTCCATCACGGGATGTCGACGGTGTTGCAGCAGGCGGCTTTCACCGCGGCGAACGCCGTGACGACGCCGCTCGCCCGCGTGCAGGCGGCGCTGTATGTCGTGTTGACTTCCGGCGAATACCAGATCGTTCAATAAGGACTTAAGAATATGTTTTCACGTCGCGGATTCATTCGTCTCGGTGCAGCCACGGTGGGTACGATGGCGCTCCGCCCCTTCGGACTGCTGCCCGCCTTGGCGCAAAATGGTTCGGATTATCGCGCACTGGTCTGCGTGTTTCTGTTCGGAGGCAACGACTCGAATAACACGATCGTCCCCATGGACGACGCGAGCTTCAAGGCGTATACCTCGCTCCGCGCGAATCTGGCGCTCACGGCCGCCGACCTGACGGCGCCCATCACCAGCCTATCCGGCACTCCTTATGCGTTCCACGGGAAACTCGCCGAGGTCGCCAGTCTGTTCTCGAGCAATGAACTGGCCGTGGTGGCGAACGTTGGATCGCTCGTGCAGCCGCTGACCCGCGCTCAGTATCAGTCGGCCCAGACGCCGCTTCCGTCGAATCTGTTCTCGCACTCGGATCAGCAACTCGAGTGGCAGACGTCGGTGGCGCAGGGCCGTTCGTCCACGGGATGGGCGGGCCGGGCGGCGGATTTCATCGCGTCGCAGGGCATCAACACCTCGAATTTTCCGGCGTTCATGTCGCTCGCCGGGAACAGTTTGCTCGGCACTGGCGCGTCGACGCAACCCGTCGCGGTAACACCCGGCCAATCCTTGCAGCTCGCCGGCTTCAACACGACCGCTGCTTCCCAGGCGCGCCTGAACGCGCTGATAGGCTTACTGACCAGCGACAACGGCGTTTCGTTGGTTCAGGCCGCCAACGATACCATGGCGAACAGCGTCGGGGATGCGCAAGCTCTCACTTCGGCCCTCGCCAAAGTAACGCCGCTCAAGACCGTATTTCCCAAAACCAGCTTGGGCGCCCAGTTGCAAGAGGTGGCCCAGATCATCCAGGTTCATGCCGATCTCGGCATGCGCCGGCAGATCTTTTTCGTCTCTCTGGGCGGCTTCGACACTCATACGGCCGAGCTCGCCACGCACAACACGTTGTATCCGCAGCTAAGCCAGGCGCTCGCGGCATTCTACGATGCGACTCAAGAACTGAACTTGGCGGATAGCGTGACGACCTTTACGGAATCCGATTTCAGCCGTACCTTCCAGCCGACCTCGGGCAACGGCAGCGATCATGCGTGGGGCAGCCATCAACTAGTGCTGGGTGGGGCGGTACTGGGCGGGCAGGTTTTCGGCACGTTTCCGGCGTTTGCGCTGGGCGGTCCAGATGACACGGACACTCGCGGCCGCTGGATTCCCACGCTTTCTGTCGACCAGTACGGCGCAACGCTCTCTTCATGGTTCGGAGTCCCGGCGAGCGCTCTGCCGACGGTGTTCCCGAATCTGGCGAACTTCCCGGCGAACAATATCGGGTTCCTGCGTCAGCCATCCGTACTATAAGGCGCGCGGGACACGCACATTGTCCCAAGCCGGCTGATACGCTGGATCCTTACCGCGTGACCGTAGGTGGCGCGTGGGCAATAGCGGCCTGTGCCGGCCTACTTACCTGTCGCCGGTAGTGGCGTCTCCTGACTGTTCCCGTAGTAGAGCCCGTTGAACAACAGCTTGAACGTGGCGTGCGGCTGCCCGCGGAAGGCGACTTCGGGGCCGAGCAGGATCACCTTGCCTTCGCCCACGGAAGCCTCCGCCACCGCCGTGCCGCCGTCCAGATATTGCTGGCCCCAAGCCCATCCGCTGTCGAGCACTTCCGTCCCCGAAAACCATGCGACCGCGGAAGTGTGTTTCAACTTCGCGTCCGGCTGTAAACGAAATACCGGACTATTGTCGAAGAAGACATCCACTTGATCCGGCATGCCGTAGGCCAGCGGATTGGTGTTGTCGATATGGGCCTTGAGAAGCGACCCCGGAATATAGTACTTGTCTCTCGGCAGCGCTCGCTCCCGCCCATTCGCTCCCTTTTCGGTCAAATAGTCCTTCACGGGCAATCCCAGCAGTTCCGCCAAACCAGTCGAGCTTCCAATTGTGACCACCGACCCGCCCGCCTCGACGAACCGCTTGATCTGCGGAATGGTCGTCTCGTCCGTGATGGTTCCCAGCCAGGGCCGGTACTCCGCCGGAATCGTCTCCGGCTTGGGGCCCCTTGCCGGCGCCGCGCCACCCCTTCCGCCCGCGCCGCGGCGGAGAGCCCCGTCCGTAAAGACCAGCACATCGAACTTGCTCTTCAGGTCGCCGGCATCGAGCGTCTGTGGGTAGACCACCTGAAATGGAAATTCATATTGTTCGAAGAGCCATCGCGTCCAGCCCGAAGGTATCAGTCCGCCGTACTGATCGTAGAGCCCGATGCGGATGGGCTTGAGCTTCCGCGCCTCGCCTATAGGCGCTTTGGCAACACCGTGCACGGCCACTCCGAGTTCCTTCGCGGCGCGTTCGAGAATCGGGCGCGCGACCGCGGACGCCGGCACCCAGATGGCGCCGGTGCCCAAGTCCTGGCCATCAACTTTCTCCTCGGCCTTCAGCCAGTAGACGTTGGCGTTCGCCTTCAGCAGGCGGTTCACCAGAATGAAGGAGTTGTTGACGCGATGGCTGATCAAATACCCGGGCGGGTTCGATGGCCCTGAGATCGAACTGGGCGGCGCGGGAACCAGCCCGTTGATTTTCGTGAACGGACCATCGAAACCGTCGAGTATACGGTCGAATTCGACCCCCATCTGATAAGCGAGCGTCCAGCCCGCGATGTCGTACGGTGGCACCGGCGGCCCGCCCGGATAGCGGAAGTCGTTGGGATGATCCTGCGGCTCGAACATGTCCATCACATGCGGCCGGAATGCCTGCGCCGTCTTGACCACGTAAGAACCGGCCGGATAGTTCTTGCCTGCGACGTCGAATGTAGCGGTGGCGCGGAGAACCGTGATGCCGGTCTTGAGCAAAGCATTGACGAATTCGGTCGCGGTCGCAAAGTCGGCCTGATCGGACGGAATGATGTACCCCCGCGGATCGCGCAGCTTGGGGTCGTGCAGTACGGTGTTGTAGAGATCGGACGGAAGCGTGCGTGTTCCCGCGCCTGCCGCGGGCGAATCGCCGCCGGCCGCCGTCTGCCCAGCCCCGCGAGCCGGCGGAGGGGCCGCCGCTTCGAGTGCCGAAATTCGTTTGGGCGTCACCGTCCAATAGTCGTGAGCGCCCTTCTCCATCGAGTTCGCACCCATGCGGTAGATGTTGTACAGGAACGTTTCGCGATAGCGCGATGCCAAGTCGAGAATCGCCCGGTTGTTGGTGATCTCGTACTCGATCGATTGCCGGTAATGCCACGGTCCCGGCGGGATCGGGAGCGGCCAGTCTCCCGTCGGCAATTGCTTATCGGGGACCAGCGGGATCTCGATCGGCGTGGGATTGCCAATAATCTCCGTGAGGATTCCAATCATATTGTGGAAGTAAGAGACGGTCCGCAATCCGCCGTTCCACCAGGTGGAATACGTGGACCCGCTGCGCATCGCCGATCCACCCTTGCCCTCCGCCACCAGGCGGCTGTGCATCGCCGTGCCCACCATCTCGATTCCGAGCGGAACCAACGGATCGAAATTATAGTTAAAGGGATCGCGGAACGGGGGCATGAAGATCACCGCACCCGCCGGTCCGGTCTGATGGTGGTTGTACATGATCTGCGGAAACCATTCGAGGAACAGTTGCCGGTTCATGTTGGTGGTCTCCGGCATGGCCGACATATAGAAATCGCGGTTGTCGTCGTGGCCGACGTACTTGGCGTAAAGCCGCGGCAGATTGGTCAGGCTGCGCCGCAGCGGGTCCTTTTCGCGCATGTACCAGTTGGCGACCAGTTCCTGCCCATCGGGATTCGCCAGCACGCATAGCACGATATCGTCGTTCAGAAATCGCATGGTCTCGGGATCGGTGCGGCTTACCAACTGGTAGACCGTCTCCATCAACTGCTGCGATCCAACGGTCTCCGAGGCGTGCAGCCCGCCGTCGATCCAGACCACCGCTTTCCCTTCGCGCGCGAGGGCACGCGCCTGCTCGTCGTTGAGCCCCTCCGCGTGCGCCAGCCGCTGCGAGATCTCTTTGTAGTGATCGAGATTCCTCTGATTCTCGGGCGACGTGACGATCGCCATGTACTGGCGGCGTCCCTCCGCGGTGGGCCCTATGTCGACCAGCTTCATCCGGTCGGATTCAGACGCAAGCTTCTTCCAGTAGGATTCGAGCTGCGTGTAGTTGGCGACCTGATAGTCGTCGCCGATGTTGAATCCCAGGGCCTGCTGGGGAGTAGTGACGTTCAAAGGCGGCTGTGCGGTGAGCGTCCCGGCGAGCAGGAACACAGCGAGAGGCCCGCACAGGGCCAGCGAGGCCCTCCAAACTAGCAGGAACCCTAAGCGTCTCCTCCGAGCGAGGCTCCGTCGTGCGAGCGAGTTCCTTAAAAGACACACGGCCAGAGAGAGCTTTATGAACCTCATGAGACAGAGTCTACTCCTGTCGCAAGGAGCGTTCCCGGCGCTGCGCTTCGATTGCCTTTCAGCCTGCGGGTGAGGCGCCGGAATGGAACTTAGCCGTTTCCGTCACCCTTCTTGGGACGGCGTGGTGGACGACGAGTGCCACCGCCGCCTCCGGACTTCGCGACGCGTTTCCGGACCGGCGCCTTCCTCGCCTTGGCGGGCGGAGGATTCGGCTCGAAGATGGTGGGCTGGCCCTCGACGTACGGCTGGGGCTCGTCCTCCTCCTCAACTTCCTCGGGTACGGCTTGGGGTTCAGGCTGCGGCGGTTCAGCGGGCGGATAGAATTCCGCGCCAAGATACACCAGCATTCCATGTTCTTCGGTCGGCTCCAATCGCACGACGGTCTTATCCTGCGCGTAGTTCAGGAATTCCACGAACTCCTGGAATCCGTACGAGCTCACGTCGAACTTCGGCTGCTCGGCCTTAAACCAACCGGTGAGATCCTCCACCGGGCAACCGTCCTCGACTTCCAGTCGATGATTCTCAAGCACGTCACGCAGCGCCGGCAGCAACTCCTCGGGCTTGAGCGACGGGCGTTCCGGTTGCGCCGATGTCTTGCGCTCGATCACGTAGCGGCCGCCCGTGCCGGTCACGTTCACCAGCTCGCCGCGCTTCAGCTTTTCGACAAAGTCGGAGAAGCTGGACGCTCCATAAGCGCGCTCGTTGAAAGTCGAATCCAGCTGCAGCATGGTGGATTTCAGCAAGCCAAGCTGCGGCTGTACCGCGCGGCGTTCGAGCACTTGCAGAGCGCGCTCCACCAGAGGCATGGCCTGGCCCAGGTCGAGCGGAGCGGGCCGCTGGCGGCGTTCCCCGCCGCGCTCCGGCCGGTCGGTACGCTCGGCTCGCTCGGGCCGCTCGCCTCGATCCCCACGGTCCCCTCGGTCGCCGCGATCCTGCCGTGGCCCGCGATGTCCCCGGGTCTCGCCCGGCAGCAGCACGGGAGCATCCGGCGCATCCGAAAGCAGCGATTCGAAGCTGATGAACTCGTGACAGTTCTGTTGCAGGATGGTGGACGTGAAGGCCTTGCCGCCCACCACGAACACGGTCTTGCCGTATTCCTTCAGCTTGTTCACCAGCGGAATGAAGTCGCTATCGCCGCTGACAATGGCGAACGCGTTCACATGGGTGTGGGTAAACGCCATTTCCAGAGCGTCGAGCGCCAGGTTGATGTCGGCCCCGTTCTTATCTCCGCGCGGCGAAGGGATGCGCTGCACCATCTGCACCGCATTCTCCGCCATCTGGCGCGTCGCGCCTTCCTGGCGTCCCCAGTTGGCGTAGGCGAACTTGGCGACAATGTCGCCGCGCTCTTTCAACGCGTCGAGAGCGAGGGAGACGTCGAATTCGCGCCGTAGCGTGGACTTGAGTCCGATCTCGATGTTGTCGTAATCGACGAACACCGCGATGTTCAATTTATCTTGCATATTTGTCAAAATCTCTGTTCTTTGCTTTCCTCACCGCCGTCAGGCAGTGTTTATTCCCCGCCTTCAGGCGAGTTTCATTTCGATGGGAGAGGCGGCCTAGGCCGTCTGCTTCACCGAGTTGCGAATGAATTCCACAATGCCTTCGAGCGATGCGCCGGGTTGAAACACGGCGGCCACCCCAAGGCGTTTGAGTTGCGCGGCATCCTCATCCGGAACGATGCCACCCACGATGACGAGCACATCGCTCATCTGTTTTTGTTTCAGCAACTCCATCACGCGAGGTACGATGGCGTTGTGCGCCCCCGAGAGAATGGACAGGCCAATCACCTGCACATCTTCCTGTAGCGCGGCGTTTACAATCATCTCCGGAGTTTGGCGCAGACCGGTATAGATAACCTCCATACCGGCATCTCGCAACGCGCGGGCAATCACCTTGGCGCCTCGATCGTGTCCGTCGAGACCAGGTTTTGCCACCAGCACCCGGATTCTATGATCCATATAAAGGGTCGGAGACCCAATCGCACACAGGACCCTAATGCGTCCCATTGTGAGCGGGTTGAAGGGCGCCGCCGATTCCCCTGGGGCGCGCGCGGCACCTACGTCTCAATTATAGACTGCATATTCGGAGCCCGCACGGACGCTAATACAAAATACGGGTGCGAATCGTCCCCGGCACCTGCTCCAGCCGCCGCTTCACTTGCAACGACTCCGCCCGCCCTTCGGCCTCGATATCGATCACCACATAACCGATCTTCGCGTTGGTCTGCAGGTATTGACCGGCAATGTTGATCTGCTCTTCCGAGAAGATCGCGTTGATGCTCGACAGCACGCCCGGTTGATTTCGATGGATATGCAGCAGCCGGTGCTGGCCGGGATGCTCGGGCAGAGACACTTCCGGAAAATTGACCGCGCCCAGGGTGGAACCGTTGTTGCTGTACTTGATCAACTTGCTCGAAACCTCGGTCCCGATGTCGCGTTGCGCCTCCATGGTGCTGCCGCCCACATGCGGGGTGAGCAGCACGTTGTCCATGCCGCGCAGGGACGAAATAAATTCTTCCTGCGTGCTCTTCGGTTCTTTGGGAAACACGTCGACGGCGGCGCCTGCCAAATGCTTGGACGCGAGCGCGTCCGCCAGCGCGTCGATGTCCACCACCGTGCCGCGCGCCGCATTGATGAAGCAAGCGCCCTGTTTCATGCGCGCGAACTGCTCCGCGCCCATCATGCGATGGGTTTGGGGGGTCTCCGGAACGTGCAGAGTCACGATGTCGGAGGCCTGAAGCAGCGCTTCGAGCGACGGCATGGGCCGGGCATTCCCCAGCGCGAGCTTGGTCTCGATATCGTAATAAACCACTTGCATGCCGAGCGATTCCGCGAGCACGCCCACCTGTGTGCCGATGTGTCCATATCCGACGATCCCCAGATGCTTGCCTCGCACCTCATGCGATCCGGTGGCGGTCTTAAGCCATTGGCCCCGATGCGCGGCGGCACTGCGCTGCGGGATCCCCCGCATGAGCAGGATCAGTTCGGCCAACACCAGTTCCGCCACGCTGCGTGTATTCGAGAAGGGAGCGTTGAACACAGGAACGCCGCGTGCTTGCGCGGCATCCAAATCCACCTGGTTGGTCCCGATGCAGAAGCATCCCACCGCGATCAGCCGGTTGGCATGCTCGAAGAAACGGCAGTTCAACCGTGTCGAGGAGCGGATTCCGATCAGGTAGGCGTCGCGGACGGATTCAAGGAGTTGCATTTCCGGGAGCGATTTCTCGTGATACTCAACTTCCGAATAGCCGTCGGCCTTAAACGCTTCGACGGCGGAGGGATGTATGCCTTCGAGCAGAAGAATCTTGATTTTGCTTTTTTCGAGCGATTTCCCAGTCATCAACCCTAGGTTGTCACATCAGCGGACTATTAAGCTGTCCCGGCGATTTCTTTACTCTGAGCAACCGCTTGCTCACGCGGGCGGCCCCGAATCGATATAGCGGGGCCACGGCTGCTTACCGGGACTGTGAAGGAGCGGTAACTCCAATAATGTTATCGCAGGGACAGCTTACTAGCCGCGATGAACGCCGATGGGAGCCAATTTTAAGGCTTGATTTGTCCGTGGACGTCACACTCGGGCCGTGTGCATTGGGGACGGTGGGATTCGGCCCTCGGTCGCGGGGCGGGCGAGCGCGCTACTTCACACGCAAGCCGAACTCGCGCAACAATTCACCGTTCGACGAGTACAATCGCGCCCAATACATTCCCGCTCGAAGACCACCTTCCACATGCGCGGAAAGCCCGCTACTGGAAACTTGAGGGATGCCGCCCCAGGCGTGCTTGCCGGCGGAAGTAACCACTTCCACACGATAGTCCGGAGATGCGGGAAGCTCTCCGATATCGATCGAGAGGTCGAGCGGGCGGTGCGCCGGTCCTAGCGCCACGGCTTCCCCGCTGCCGCCGCGAAAAGCCGCCAGCGCAACCGTCGCCGCCGGGGAATTTCGATCCGTGCGCCACACCACCGACGCAGCCAGCATGCACGCGGCCAGGGAAATTGCCATCGCGGAAGCCCAGATCGCCGCCGGCAATGGCCGGGACAGCCCGGCGAAAGCCCGGATTCTCTCCCACGAAATCTCCCACAGCTTCTCCCGCAGCCAAGCCGGCCCTTGGCGGAGCGTCGCCGGGCGTTTGGCGAACTCGGCCAGGGCAGGTTTCAGAAATAGGAGATATTCATCGATGTTCTCGACGGAATTCTGGCAGGCTTCGCAGACGAGAAGATGTTCTTCGACGATTGCCGCTTGCACTTCGGGTAACCGCCGCAATGCGAACGCTTCGAGCGTCTCCTCTATGGGATGCGCGTGGATTCTCAGCAGAACTTCCACAGGGATCTTCCTCTTTAGTGTTCCGAACCAGAACACGTCCCGAACCGGGATTCTGTTCCTTAGTGGGAACCACCCGCGGAAGTTCTCAAAAAAACTGAAGGCCGTGCCCGGTGAGCCAATTTTTTCTTGCCGAGCTCGCCAAATCTGGCCTTGGCCCTGGATTTGAGCAGCCGGAACTGAGTCTCCGTCAGGGCCATTTCACCGCAGATTTCGTCCTGGCTCTGCTCCCGGAGGTAGAAACGGGTCAGAATCTCCCGATCCCGATCGGATAGCTCTCCTAAGACCTTCTTGATGAGCTCGGCCCGCTGGCGGAAGATGGCGGCCTCCTCTGGATTTCCCCGGGTATCGGCGATTCGGATGCTCGAGTCAAAGTCGATCTGTTCGCGGCGCGAGTGCACCACGCGGTCGATATGGGCGGCCACCTGGCGCCGCACGATGGTGCGAACAAACCCCATCAATCGTGAGGGATCGCGCAATTCTCCTCTGCGAATGGCCAGCACTACCACCACGAAAGTGTCGTGGACCTTGTCGTCCAGTTCCTGCGGTCCTAACTGCCGGCAGAGGTAGAAGCGAATGCCCCGGGAGAAGAGTTGATACAGCTCCGCCATCCCATCCGTCTCTCCGGATCGGATGCGCTCCACCAGATCCACCCAGTCCGCGTAAGCTTCGGAGGACCCTTGCGGCGTCTCCTCGACTGCGGCCTCCAGCGTTTCGAGTTCGGCCGCTGCCTCAGCAGGCTCCGGCTCCGACCGGGTACCCGCCTGATGAATGTCTATATGAATGTTCATGGGAATGTCTACTTTGATCACCGGCCGCCTCCGCTCAACTGATAAGAAGCCCAATAACTGGGTGACGCCTGCCATGTGCCGGAGTGAATCATCTCCGTTTGGCTGAGCCGTAGCGCCTCGGCGGGCGTGGACCCTTGGAGATAACTGTAGAAGCGTGAAAAGATGCCGCCCCGCGAGTCCTCGACCGGCCACTCGGTTGCGATCACCCCTTCCGCCCCCGCCATCGACCACGCGCGAGTAAGGCCCAGTAAGCCCGCGCCGGAACGGACATCGCCGGTACCGGTGGCGCAACCGGTCATGATCACGAGCGCCCCGGGGACGTGCAGCATCGCGATGTCGGTGGACGTCAAGAACTCCGTTTCGGCGGAAGACCCGAGGCCGAAAGCGACAAAAGCCTCATCGCGGCGGCCGGAGAGCATCAACACATGCGTCGCCAGGTGGATCACCGCCGGCGATCGTGCCGCCAGCTTGAGGAACACGTCGCGCCGCGCATCTTCGCCTTCAAGCACAGTGGCGGTTCCCGCGGACTCATGCGATGCCGCATCGGAGGAAGCCGCGGCGCGCCAGGCGGCCGCGCTCGCCTCCACTTCGGTTCCGCTTCCTACCAGGCGTCCCAACTGACTGTTCTCCGTATTCCGGCGCGTTTCCGCGAAGAGGTTCAGCAACCCCCCGCGCGACCGCCGGTAAGGGGCCGAGGCGGTCCACCGGGGGTCGGCCACGTTGTAGATAGGATCGCCCACGCCCAGCATCCAGCCGCCGCGCCGGCTCGCGTTCCGCTCGCTCATCAGAAGCGCTCCCGAGACGGTCTGCAAAGAATGACTCTCGATCAGATACACGGCCTTACCGTTCTTCCGTTCCCGCACCAGGGCGGGGAATGGCAATTCGAACAACGCGCCCTCTAGAGAGAGGAACCACGTTCGTTTGCCCGCTTCGCGCGAGTCCAAACTCCCGAACAACTCCGCGTAGAGCCGCTCGCCGAGCGGCGCGGCATCCGGACTCCCCGCCTGGACCGCGTCGCAAAAGGCACGCACCTCCGCCGCGATTTGCCGCTCCGGCGCCAGCCGGTAAAGATGCAGCGAACGTTGCCCCGCCACCCACAGGTACGATCCCTCCGCGCCTAAATGAAAGCTCAGGAATAATTCAGAGGCTCTTAGCCCCGATTGAAAATGACTAAGTGAACTCCGACTGCGAAAGTTCTCGTCTTTGTTGGCGGGGAAAGTGAGCCCCACCGCAGCTTCCATTTCGGAAAGTTTCAAATGGAGACTATCGGCGTCTGGCGCCCCTCGGCCGGTCTGAAGTGCCCGGGTTTCTTCAGTTCGCAATTGAGCCAGGTACTCCCAGTACTCCGGCGGAAGCTCCTTGCGCCAGAGATCGGCGAGAGCGAGGCCTTCGCGAAGACTGGCCGCGCGGTTGGTCTCCAGCGCCTCGAACGTCTTGGCGGCCCACCTAGCATCGCCGGTTCGCAGCGCATGTTCAGCGCCGGTTTCGATAAAGGATCGAAAAATTTGTTCCTCGAGCGCGATATTGGCGCTGGTGAGGGAAGACATGGCCGGCAAGACCTCGCCGCGCCATTCAACCATCGAATCGAGCGCCGATGAGAAATCCGCGAGCGCTTCCTCTATTTCGCCGCGTGCCAGCCGGATCTCGCCGCGCTGATGTTCGAGGAGGTAGGCCGGCCACGCCGGCTTCCCCAGCCTTGCCGCGGCAATGGCACGCTCGTTGAACTGGCGGGCGGATCGAAGATCGCCCTGGGCGAGTTTCAGCGCGCCCAGCCGTCCGTAAGAGAACGCCAGTTCCGGTGGGTCGTGCAGCGCTCGCAGGCGGAACGCCTGGTTCAGGGCGCGTTCGGCCAGCGCAAGCTGCCCGCGTGCCAGCCGGTCTTCCCCCAGCAGGTCCCAGCCCCGCGCTTCCGTCGCAACGTCGTCTTGCTCCCGGGCGGCTTCAATGCCCTCCGCGAAGAAATCCTTCGCGAGCCCATCCCCGGACATCGCGTGAAGCCGGCCCATCTGCAGCAGCAGAGACGGAATGAAATAGGCTTGCCGGAGCCCGGCCGCCTCCGCCAGACCCTGCTCAGCCGCCTGCCGCGCCGCACCAGCATCCCACATCTGTAGATACACACTCGACAGATCGACAGCGATCGCGACCGCTTCCTCGCGATCGCCGATAGATTGGGCCAAAGATCTGGCCTTCAGGAAGGAGTCGAGGGCTGCGCGGTAATGAAAGCGGAGCAGTTGGCAGCCGCCCGCGCTGGTGAGGCAACGCACTGCAGCGCGATCATCCCGCTGCCGCAGCGCTTCTCGATAGCCTTGCTGGTAGAGGTTCTCGGCGGACGCGAAGTCGCCCGCGGTTCGATACCGCAGCGCGCTGTATTGGAGCTGCCGGGATGCCTGAGAGTCCCACCAGGAGCTAGAATCGGGCGATCCAACCCGGACGGCGGCTGCTTGACGGGAACCAGCCATCCACAGCGTGAGGATCAGGCAAAGGCACCTCGAAAGGGTGGCCATTTGCAGGATTTCAGCTGAACTACCGTATGCCATCCTAGCAGAGTTTGCGTGATTGTAGCCATAGGCTAAGGCGAAAACCTCAAAAATTACCACGAGTGCCGGTCGCCCGGCACCCTGGTTTTGTCTTCGGCTCCGCCCCAATTTAATCTGGAGGCTGCGGAAACGCTTCTGAGGAAACTCGCGCAAAACGGAGTACGGCGCGAAACAGTTCCCGATCTCCTTCGCGGTGCGCGCCGCAGCCTTTCCGGGCTAGTTGCCAGCCGGAGGCGGCGGAAATACAACGATAGGATCTCCCATTCCTGTACCCCTTTCTGCCCTGGTTGGCCCGTGTTGTAACGCGAGCCTTTGGGCTGGCCAAAGGGTATAGGGGTAATCCGGCACGCCGAGACTAGTAGAACCTGCAAGTTCGGTATAGATAACGGGATGTTATTCGTGGCGCAGCGCGACTACAGGGTCGGTTTTCGCGGCCCGCCAGAGCGGAACGACGCAGGCCGAGAGGCTTGCCACCGCGACGACCAGAGCGGAACCCGCGAGAAGCTTTGCATCGGTGCCGGTCGCCCCCGCAATCAACCCGACGATCAAGCGGCTGGCTTCCATGGCTGCCGCCAGGCCCCCCGTGGTTCCCACCAAAACCAGCCTGCAGCCGTGCCCCAGCACCAATACGATCACCATCCGCTGATCCGCGCCGACCGCGATTCGAATCCCGATTTCCCGCCGCCGCCGCTCCACCGCGCTTGCGATCAGACCATGCAACCCAATCAGAGCCAGCAGCAAACCGCACGCCGCTGCGCCCCCCACGACGTACACGGCGACGCGGACTTCAAACAGTCCGCCTTGCGAAAAATATTTATCGAGTGCGCGGATGTCCGTGACCGGAAGCTGAGCATCCAGTCCCCTAACCTCACCGCGCACGTCATTGCGCACGTCTGGGACGGCCGCAGCCCCGCCCGACGGCGCCCCTTCAGTTTCGATGTGAACTACCATCCGGGCCGCGAAGTTCTGTGAATAGGGCAGATACAGGAATGGACGGGGCGTCTCGCCCACCTGGAAATACTTCGCCGTCCGTACCACGCCGATCACCTCGATCGAACGTCCGTTCACTTGAATCCTCGAGCCGACAGCGCTCCCTCCGCGCCAGGACTGGCTCCAGATTTGCGCCAATTCCTCGTTGATCACTGCCACCGAAGGGGAGGCTGCGGTGTCTCGATCCTCAAACACCCGGCCGCTCACGATTCGTATCCGCATCAACTCGAAATATCCCGCGCTCACGGTATTGGTCCAGACGCTGAGCGAAGCGCCCAGCTCGTTCTTGTCCGGGGATTGGCCCGTGGGACTCGGCTGGCCGCCTATTCCAACCTGGCGCTGCGCGCCCGTGTAGCCGAGCGGCACCGACTGGCCGAGCGCGGCAGACCGCACGCCCGGAAGCCGGCGCACACGCTCCAGCAGCTCATGGTAGAAGTTTCGGGTACGTACTTCGTCGTACCCCGATTGGGATGGGTCGAGCGTCAGCACCAGCACGTGGTCGGTCCGGTATCCGAGGTCGATCGCCCCCTCCGCCACCAGGTTCTTCACCAGTAACCCGCCGGTCGCGACTAACATCAACGCGAGAGCAATGGCCGCAGTCACCAGGGCGTTGCGAGCGAAGATCCCGCCCCGGTCCGGAGCCGCTCCTCCGGCCTTCAACATTCCGGCGATTCCGACTTTTCGAGATGCCAGCCAGGGAGCCGCCCCGCACGCGAGTGCCGCGAGCGAAGTGATCCCCAACGTAAGCGTCACCGCGCGTCCGTCTATTCGAGTCGCAAGCGCAAACGGCAGATCAGTTGGCAACACCACCAGCCTCGCGAGACCATGCAGCGCACCCCACGCGAGCGGCATTCCCAGCGCGGCGCCCGCGCCGGCCAGAAGGAAAGTCTCGGTCAGCAGTTGCGAGAGTAATCTGCCACGGTCCGAGCCCATGGCCATGCGAATCGCGAATTCGCGCCTTTTCGCCTCGGCCCGCATCAGCAGCAAGCCCGCGACGTTGGTGCACGCGATGGCCAGCACCAGCACGCTCACGGCGAGAAACATCCCGGAGAGAGCCGGCATCGTCCGGTCAGAGCGTAGCCGCGCTCCCAGTTCCGTGAGAACAACGGCCCGGCGGCCCCGATTCGTGTCCGGATACTCCGCTGCCAGGCGCGCCGCGTGGCCGCGCACCTCGGCTTGCGCCTCCGCAGCCGTGAACCCTCGCGCCAATCGGCCATACACCGTGAGAAATCGCTTGGCTCGGTCCGTGAGCGGATTCGCGCCCAGGCCCGCTCCATACGCCTCTATCGGGATATAGAAGTCTTCATGCAGAAACCGGTCGAGGCCGAATCCCTTGGGCGCCACGCCAATGATGACGAAGGTGGCCGTTCCGATCCGAATGGGGCGCCCCGGCACGCTCGCATCCGCGCCATACCGCGTGCGCCAGAAATCGTGCGCAAGAACGATCACCGGCGATCGCGATTCGTCGGGGCTGAACGTGCGGCCGATCGCAGCCGGCACGCCTAGAACGTCGAAATAATTCGACGTTACGGCCAGTCCCAGCCGGACCTCGCCTGGCCCGCTCGCGTCGGTTTCGACCGCCGGCATTACCTGCGTCTGGGCCGCCACCATCCCGGCCAGCGCTCGCGAGCGATCGCGCAGGTCTGTGTAATCCGGAAAGGAAACGAAGCCCAGCTCCGATCCTGGCGACGCAGTAAAGATCCGCACTATCTCATTTGGATGGATTACCGGAAGGGGCCGGAACAGGATGGCATCGGCGATACTCCCGAGCGCCGTCGCCAGGCCGATGCCCACCGCCCATGACAAGACGGCGAGCACGGTGAACCCTGGATTTCTCGCAAGGATCCGCAAAGTATAACGAAAGGACATGGCGCCCCATGTTTGGCGAGGGTCCCGGGAATCCGGAGCTTACGGCGGAGTTATGTCACTGGGGGCAAGCTCCCATCCGGAGATTGCCGCGGCGTGACTCTTAAGTAAACATCGCGCACAACGCAGCGGGCCGCGATTGTTTTCACCCATCAGCGAGCGCGTCCCGCGCTGTGCGCTCCTACGTAAACATCGCGCACAACACAGCGGGCCGCGATTGTTTTCACTCACCAGCGAGCGCGTCCCGCGCTGTGCGTTCCTAAGTAACAGCCCGCAAAACCCGGAGCGGGTAAACTCCGCGCGGCGGCAGCGTTACTTGGGTTTTAATGAGGGTACCGCCGCACCCTTGCGGGCTGGCGGGGCGATCCCATTGCAATCGCGGGGCAAGCGCGCGAGCGCAGCTTAGACCAGTTTCGGAGATAGCGGAGATTTTTTGCACCCGTTAAGCGGTTAAGAAAACTGTTACATGCGGTGTGAAACTGGTCTATGCTAATCCAAAAAAATGGTCTAGAACTGGAAATAGACGAACGGAATCTGCTGCTCCGTCACGCCGATCATCTCGACCGAGACCAGCAGGAGAATGAGAGCCGTGGCATAGGCCCAGGCCGGCGCTCGCGCGAGCCGTTCGATTCCCTCCCATTTTTCCTCCGCAACCGCCAGCAGCAAAGACATCGCCACCAGGACCAGCAGCCAGATGGGAATCACGATGTCGCCGGGTCCGGATACGCCGCCGAACATTTGACCAATGATATAGCGGGTGTCCGCAAACGTCGCGGCGCGGAAGAACACCCAGCCCACGGTAACCAGGACAAACGTCGCGATCGCGCGAAAGGGATACAGCCACCACGCCGGCGGATCCTGGAATCTCTTTCGGCCCGCGATTCGTTCCAGGCTCAGCAACGCGCCGTGATAGGCTCCCCAAATCGCGAAATTCCAGCTTGCGCCGTGCCACAATCCGCCGAGCAGCATGGTCAGCATCAGGTTGCGATACGTCTGTAGGTTCCCGTGCCGATTCCCGCCGAGCGGAATGTACAGGTAATCGCGCAGCCATCGGGAAAGAGAAATGTGCCAGCGATGCCAGAAGTCGGTAATGCTGAAGGCCAGATAGGGACGCCGGAAGTTCACCGGGAAATGGAATCCCAACAGGAGCGCCATGCCAATGGCCATGTCGGTATAGCCGGAAAAGTCGAAGAAGATCTGGAGCGCGAATGCGATCGCGCCGGTCCAGGCGGACATCGCTCCGGCATGGCCCGCCGCATTCCGAAAGTAGGAATCGGCGATGGGCGAGAAGCGATCCGCCAGCGCGATCTTCTTCGTTAAACCTAGAAACATGAGCAGGACCCCGCGCAACTGCTCTTCACTCGTCGGGGCTTCCCAGTGAAAGAGATTGCCGAAAAACTCCCTGGCCCGGACGATGGGCCCGGCCACCAGTTGCGGGAAGAATGCGATGAATAGGGCGTAGTCGACCGGGTTGCGGATCGCCTTCTGCTCGCCGCGATACACGTCGATCACGTAGCTCATGCTCTGGAACGTATGAAAACTGATTCCCAAGGGCAGAATGATGGAGAGCGCGAACATATGCGGCCGCAGATCGAGCAGGCTCACCAGGTTTTCCGCGAGGAAATTGTAATACTTGAAGAATCCAAGGAATCCCAGGTTCGCCGCCAGGCTGAGCACCAGAAACCGTTTGCGGCGGGTTCCTTCGCTGCGTTCGATCCATAACGCCGCGGTGTAGTCGATCGCGGTGAGAGTGAGCAGCAGCGCCACGAATTTCGCGTTCCAGCTCATGTAGAAGAAATAGCTGGCCAACAACAACACCCATCGGCGCCAGGCTCGAGGTCCCAGGTAGAACAGAACCAGAACCACCACGAAGAACACGAAGAACTGGAGGCTGTTGAAGAGCATGACCGGGTCAGTGACTGCCGTTTGCAGGCGGCGGCCCTAAGAGCTGGCGGACCTGTCGCGCCAGGGTCCGCGTGAACTCCAGCGACCCGGCCCAATTCAAATGCATTTGATCCATAAAGAATCTTGGACGTTCCAGTTCATCGAAGAAATGTTCCGGATTCACGATCACATTGGACCGCGACGCCAGCTCCCGAACCGAGCTTTGCGGGTTTACCGGCGGCTGGTCCGGACGGATGAAAGGCCCGCGAGGTATGCGGATGATAATCACGCGGGTCTTGGAGCCACGGTATCGATCGGAGATCTTACCCAGCCAGTATTTCAGGTACGCGCTTTGATGGCCCATGTCGGCTGGCCGCGGCGCCAGGAACCGGTACGTGAATTCGGCCTTTTGCGCAGGGGTCACGTCCGCCGGAACCGTCAGCGTTCGCGCCGCCCAGTCGATCGAGACGCCCTCCATTGTGCGGCTCGGACCGATGTAGCTGTACATCCAGCTCGCGGAATCCCGCCGATTGAGAGCCGCACTTTGAACCCGCGCGATGGGATGAAGCAGGAGATCCTGAAAATCAGCCTTGTAAACCAACCCGTTCAACAATATTCCTCGCGCTGACTCCACTCTGTTTTGGACGCTGTGCATGGAACCGGCGAATTCGTCGAGATCGCTCAACCGCAGCACGCCAATCAAATAGTGAAGGTCCAGAAGCCGGTTCGACAAATCCTCCGCAATTTCTCCGTCGTCGTAGTCGTCCACCGGAACGACCACGGCCCCGTACCGGTCCGCGGCAGGGTCGATGTCCCGGAGCATGTAATACCAGCACCGCGGAGTCGTGCCGGCGGTGGAGATGGTAGCGAACGTGTAGCCCGTTTCCGGCGTCAATTCGTTCGCGTAACGGGTGAAAAACATCATCCGTGAATCGCCCACCGCCAGGACCTGATCGCCGCCGCGGCCAATGCGCAGCTTTTCATTCCGCAGAAACGTCTCCAAATAGCCGGTAGAGGAATCCGGGCTGACCACCGACAAGTAGAGGCGGCTATGGAAAATCAGGACGTCGAAGAGGAGAAAACCGAGCAGGCTGGCGCTGAGGATTCGGACGACGCGCATCTCTTCACTTTCTGTTTAAATCCCGGCTTGCGCCTCTCGACGAGCGGAGTGTGTGCGCCGTGGGCGCGCCGGAGGTTGATGCAGGGCCATCTGGCCTCCCACCCGCTCCTAAGTAACAGCCCGCAAAACGGAGCGCGGCGGCAGTGTTACTTGGCTTGTAATGAGGGTGCCGCCGCACCCTTTGCGGGCTATAGGACTCGTGTTTGATGTTATCACGCGCGGTCCCGATCCGTCGTGAATGACACTGTGCCGGACGCCTTAACGGACACCTTCCCGTACGACGACGTTCACAAGCTTATCTGGAATCACGATAAGCTTTGCAACCTGTTTGCCTTCGATAAACGGCTGGACCTTCGGGTCGGCCAGGGCGAGGCGTTCCAGATCTTCCTTCGATGTTCCAAATGCCACCGAAAGCCGCCCGCGGAGCTTCCCGTTCACCTGCAGCACGACCTCGGCTGCGTCCTCCCGGGCCACAGCTTCGTTGAAAACCGGCCAGGACTGACGGAACACGGGGCCTTTTCGTCCCAGTTGCTCCCACAGTTCCTCAGCCATGTAGGGAGCGAAGGGAGCGAGCAACAGGACCAGCGACGGCAGAATCTGGTCGAGCGCCGCGCGCGACAGTTTGTCTTCCTCATCGCTCAGGGCGTTGAGAAGTTCCATCACCGCGGCGATCGAGGTGTTGAAGTGCCAGCGATTGTTGAAATCGTCGGTGACCTTCTGAATGGTCTGGTGCAGCTTGCGCAGCGCCCGGCGGTCCGCACCCGCATCACCCGCACCCGCGGCCCGATCGATATTCCGCGTCACCATTCGCCACACCCGTTCAAGGAAGCGGCGCTGGCCGCCGACGCTCGCCTCGATCCACGGCATGTCCTTCTCCGGAGGTGCGGCAAACAGCACGAACAGGCGGCACGTATCCGCGCCGTACTTCGCCACCATTTCCTCGGGATCGACCGTATTCCCCTTCGACTTCGACATGGCGGACCCGTCGGCGCCCAGCACCATGCCCTGGGTGAACAGGTTCGCGGCGGGCTCGTCGTGGTGGACCAAACCGATATCGCGCATCACCTTGGTGAAGAACCGCGAATATAACAAGTGCAAGATCGCGTGCGTGACGCCGCCGATGTATTGGTCCATCGGAAACCACTTGTCGACCTTGGACGATTCGAACGGGGCATTCGCGTTCCTGGGATCGCAATAGCGGTAGAAGTACCAGGCGGAATCGACGAAAGTGTCCATGGTGTCGCTTTCGCGCCGGGCATCCGCGCCACACCGGGGGCACTTGACGTTCATGAAAGACTCGACGTCGGCGAGCGGCGACCGCCCCTTGCCCGTGAGCTTGACATCGAGGGGCAGCACCACCGGCAGATCCTTCTCCGGAACCGGCACCACGCCGCAACTCGGGCAATGAATCATGGGGATCGGCGTGCCCCAATAGCGCTGCCTCGAAATGCCCCAGTCCTTGATGCGGAAAGTAATGGCCGCTCTTCCGAAGCCTTCGCGTTCGGCTTGTTGATTCATGCGGCGGCGGGCTTCGGCGCTCGGAAGGCCCGAATATTCGCCGGACTGTTCCACGATTCCGTCGTCCAGGAACGCGCCCTTTGGATCGGACGGCAGTTCGCCGTCCGAGGGCCGGATCACCGGACGAATCGGAATACCGAACGTCTTGCAGAAATCGAAATCGCGCTCATCATGCGCGGGGACGGCCATGATCGCGCCGGTGCCGTAATCCATCAGCACGAAGTTGCCGATCCACACCGGCAGCTTTTCGCCGCTGTAAGGATTGACGGCGTAGTGGCCTGTGAAGTGGCCTTCCTTCTCGATATCGCCCGGGCCTTTCGCCGCGCGGGCGTCGACCATATGACGCGCGCGTGTACGGCCGGCTTCATCGAGCAAGTTCTGCGCGATGGGATGCTCCGGCGCGAGGATCACGCATGTCGCGCCGTAGATCGTGTCGACGCGAGTGGTGAAGACGCGGATTTTTTCGGCGCTGCCTTCGAGTGTGAAGTCGACTCCGGAGCCTTCCGAACGGCCGATCCAGTTGCGCTGCATGGAGAGCACTCGATCGGGCCAATGCCCTTCCAGTTTTTCGGTAATGTCGCGCAGCAACTCATCCGCGTAGGCGGTGATTTTCCAGAACCATTGTTCGAGCGCGCGCTGCTCCACCGGAGTATCTTCGTGACGCCAGCAACAACCGTCGACCACTTGTTCGTTTGCGAGCACCGTTGCGCACTTCGGGCACCAGTTCAATAGGGCTTTTTTACGATAAGCCAGCCCGCGTTCCAGCATCTTGAGGAAAAACCATTGATTCCAGCGGTAATATTCCGGCTCGCAGGTGGTGACCTCGCGATCCCAGTCATAGCTGAAGCCCATGCGAAGATGCTGGCGCTTCATCTCGGCGATGTTAGAGAGGGTCCATTCGCGCGGATGGCGTCCGCGCTGGATGGCTGCGTTTTCCGCGGGCAGGCCGAAGGCGTCCCATCCCATCGGGTGCAGCACGTTGTAGCCTTGCATCCATTTATAGCGCGCAAGCGCGTCGCCGATGGCGTAGTTGCGGACGTGTCCGATATGCAGGCTGCCGCTGGGATAGGGCAGCATTTCGAGCACGTAATATTTCGGACGCGTGGAGTCCGGATCGGCTTTGTACAGGCCGGGATCGTTCTTCCAGCGTTCAAACCATTTCAGCTCGACTTGTTTGTGGTCGTAGACCGTTTCCGCCATAAGAGTTTCAGGGTATCCAGATTGCGCTTGTCGTCGCCGTCCTTATCCACTGGCGTTTCAAGAATAAAGGCTTTGTTGCGGAGGCCGGGGTGGGCAAGAATGCGGCGAAACCCGTCAAGACCAATATACCCTTCGCCGATGTTCGCATGCCGGTCCACGTGAGAACCCAGCGGAGTCTTCGAATCGTTGGCGTGAATCACGCGGATGTTCTCAAGGCCGAGCAGGCGATCAGCTTCGGCGACGGTATGGCGCAGGCCCGCCGCGCTAGAGACATCGAAGCCGGACGCCAGAAGATGGCAGGTATCGAGACAAAAGCCGATGGGAAGGTCGGTCATTGAGGCTGAGTACTCGCGCATGACGTGAAGCTCCTCAAATCGGCTGCCGAGCTGCGCGCCGGCTCCGACGGTATTTTCGAGCAGCAGCATGAGCTTGCCGAATTGCAAGCCAGTGGCGGCAGTGGCGACACCTTCGAGGACATTGAGAATACCCCGCTCGATGGTCTGCCCTTTGTAATTGCCCGGATGCGCGACCAGATATTCCGCGCCGATGGCGATCGCCCGTTCCAGCTCGCCGCGAAACGCCTGGATGGATTGCGCTCGCACGATTTCATGGACCGACGCGAGATTGATCAGGTAGTTGTCGTGGATCACCAGCGGCGTCAGATCGTGGCGCTCCCGCGCACGCTGCAGCAAGCGAATGGATGGCTCAGAGGGAAGGGAAGCCTTCCATTGCCTGGGGCTCGAAGAGAAAATCTGAAACGTGTTGGCGCCCAGTTCGGCGGCTTTGAGCGCGGAACGCTCGAGCGATCCGGCTATGGAGGTGTGGATCCCGATGCGCATAACGCGGCCGCGGTAACTGGCCCGGCTATTTAGTCGACGCCTGAAATAGCGGTTCTAATCCCAGTACACGAACGCCATCGCGTTTCCGGTCCCCGCTTCGGACCGGTAGCAGGGAACGTAATCCACCAGGTGGTAGCTAAGGTCCGTCTCGTTTATCGCCGAAATCACCGGATACCAGTTCTTGATCTCCGCCGTACCGACCTTGAAAAGACTCTCCGGGATGGCCTCTAGGGCCGCTTCATCGCCTTCCTTCATGGCGGCGAGGATCTTCTGGTCCAGTTCTTCGTCGATCACGAAATGGGTCAGCCCGCCGGACGCCATCACCGCAACGCGGCCAAATCCCTTAAAGCTCTTGATGGCCCGGTACAGTGCGCTTCCCAGATCCAGGCAGCGGCGGTTCTTCGGCACGTTATGCGGAAAGTGAACATTCAGGATGATGGGGACGCTGGGCGGAGGAGTGTCACCCAGAATCGAATGGTAGAGAAAACCGTAAGCGTGCGGAATGCCTCCGCGCGGCGCCGCTTTGGG
>Ga0209415_10003824_pt1 | contig 27865 bp, 19 predicted proteins | sample PeaSoiSIISIP2007_FD_187696 | JGI IMG/M metagenome (GOLD analysis project Ga0209415, IMG submission 187696) | Peat soil microbial communities from Weissenstadt, Germany - SII-SIP-2007 (SPAdes) (version 2) | ecosystem: Environmental > Terrestrial > Soil > Wetlands > Peat | place: Germany... | reverse complement strand
GATGCGCTCTCAGAGCCGCGACCGTAAGGGAGCGGTTGCCGCCGATTGAGCTGGTTATTTCATGACAATGGCTAAGCACCGAGGTGCTTCGCGAGGAACGGGAGACCGCGCTTGCCCCAGAAGCTGTGGGGGCCGTCGAAAGTCTCGTGCTCGATGACGCGGTCGGCGCCGAACACCTCGTAAACCTTCTTCACCCGCTCGAAGCTCGCGCGGCTGGCGGCGATGGGGAAAATGTCGTCCTTTTCGCCCGATTCCGCAAACAATGGGCGCGGCGCGATGAGGCCGGCCACGTCGTACATCTCGGCCCAGTTGAGAATGCCGGGCACGTAATTGTCGATGCAGTGCGACACGCTCATGATGCAGTCGCGGAAAGTGTTCAGGTAGCCGCTGATCATGGCGGCGCGAATGCGCGGCTCGAGCGCCGAGGCGAAGGTGGTGCAGGTGCCGCCTCCGGAGATCCCCATGCAACCGACCTGCCGCGCGTCCAACTCCGGGCGCGACTCGATCCAGTCGATGGTGCGCATGACGTCGTAGACGCGCCAGCCGATCATGGTCTGGCCCAACAACAGCGCGGCGCCGGCCGCCGGTTGGCACGCCGCGGCGCCGAGGCCTTTCTTCTTCGTAATGGCATCGCGCCGGCAGCCAAACGCCATCGGCTCAATGGCCACCGCGGCCATGCCGTGCTCGGTCACCTGGATGGCGAAATCGTACTGGTAGCCGACCTTCTCGGTGCGATCCTGGCCCTTGTCATCGATGCCCACGATATCGTCCACGCCGCGGCCGTGTCCCGGAATGCAAACGACGGTTGCGTGAGGGCCCCTGACGGATTTCGGCGTCAGCAGGTAGCCCAGAACCCAGGCATCGGGCCGGCTCTGAAAAACGAACTTCTCGCGGTGGTATCCGGGAAACTCGCGGATCTCGAGGATTTGGGTTTCCAGCGGCGAGCGCTTCACCGGAAAGCCGCACAGCAGCTCCGTGATCTTGGCCCGCAGATTCTTCTGCCACAGCTCGGCATCCCGCCGGTTCTGCGATTGAAACGACATGCGGAGCGCCGCCGATTCATATAGCTTATGAGTGAACAATACGGGATCGAAGCCCGCACCGTTGACTTTGTCCATGAATCCATCCAGAGCCCCGGTATAATTCGAGGTATCGGCCGGCGCCGCCTTGGCTTCGAGCAGTGCGGCGCTGCCTATGACAACTTTGCCGAGATCGCGTCGAGTCATGTATCAGATATACACCTTTGGCGCTTCGCGTTCCAGTCGAAAAATGCAAATACTCACGAGATCTCGACACTCAATTTTTCTAGAAAGGATCGCACTTCATCCGGGTCGCGCAGTTGGAAGTGCGCCCGCGTGAGGGAGCGCCGTCCCACCCGGATGGTGATGCCATGGGACAGCGCGGCGAAGGCAGGCTCGTCGGTGTGATCGTCTCCGGCGTATATGGGCAGAACGCGACCGGGGAGAAGGCTCAACCGATGGCGAACCGCGGTCCCTTTGTCGCCGATGGCCCGAGGCAGGATTTCCCATGAGAGCTTGCCTGGAGTGGCGCGTAAAGCGCCGGCGGAGGACAGTGCGTCGAGCACCGCCGAGCGCGCCTCGACGATGCACCGGTCGGGCGCGCCACGGTAGTGCAGCGAAAAGACGGCGCCCTTATCTTCGAGCCGGATGCCCGCCAAACCTTCGACGCGGCGTGCCAACGTGCGCCTGCTGCGCTCCAGCAACAATTGCATCTCCGGCTGCAATCGCGGCGGCAAGCCGTTTTCCCAGCCATGCAATCCCAGGTATTGGACACGCGCGATGCCCGTGCGCATCTGAAGGTCCGCGCGTCTGCGGCCGCTGACGATCGAAACATGTATCCGTGGGTTGATGGCCAGACGCACCAGAGCGTTTCTGGTCGCGTGGCTCATGCGCGCATCTTCGGGGCGTGGCTGGAAGGCGGCCAGTGTGCCGTCGAAGTCCAGGAACAGCGCGACCGAACCGGCGGCACGCACCCGACCTGCCACCTGCCGCCAGCCATCGAACAGGTGGCGCATGGGCTATCCGGCGTCCTCCAGGCAAACCTCCATGGGCAGCTCGCGCACATGGTTTCTCGGTTCCAGCCGGATCCCGGAGAGTTCGGCGATCAGGCTGCCGGCCCAGGCGTAGACGTTGTGCTCCCGGATCACGGCACGCATCCGCTCCATTCGCGCCCGCGCCTCTTCGGGAGGCATCTCGAGAGCCGTGTGGATGGCGCGCGCCAGCTCATCGGTATCGTACGGATTCACCACCAGGGCGTCGGCCAGTTCGTGGCTGGCTCCGGCAAAGCGGCTCAGGATCAAGGCGCCCTGCCGGTCCGAGCGCGCGGCCACGTACTCCTTGGCGACCAGGTTCATACCGTCGTGGAGCGAAGTCACTAGGCAAAAGTGGGCCGCCCGATAATACGACTGAATTTCCTCGTGGCTGTGCTGTCTCTTGAGAAATACAATCGGCTTCCACTGGCCCTCCTGGAAGCGGCGGTTAATGCGGAGAGCTTCTTCTTCCACTTCCGTCATGAGGTCCTGATAGCGCTTGATGCGGGTGCGGCTGGGAGCCCCGATCTGCACGAACGTGAGCTTGCCGCGGTAGGAGGGGTGCTGTTCCAGGAGCCGCTCGATGCCGCGAAAACGCTCCGGGATGCCCTTGGTGTAATCGACGCGGTCGACGCCCAGCCCCATGAAAGTCGCCTCGACGCCCAATTGGCGGAACAGTGCGCCGCGTTCCAGGTAGTGCGGGACGCTCCCCGCGGATGCCGGCTTCTCTCCGTTGAACGCCACGCTGATGGGAAACGGTCTCACGGCGGTAAGGTGGTCGCGGCGGCTGACGGCAAAGTGCTCCCAATCGATGCGCGACTCCAGGGCATAGTCCACCGTTTCCAGAAAGTTGTTGCAATGCGCCTGGACGTGGAATCCGATCAGGTCCGCGCCGAGCATGCCGTCGAGCAGATCGCGCTGCCACGGACAAATCCCAAAGGCCTCGGGGTTGGGCCACGGAATGTGCCAAAAAATGGCGATGCGCGCATCGGGCCGTCGATCCTTGATCATGCGCGGCAGCAGCGCGAAGTGGTAGTCCTGCACGAGCACGACGGGTTTCTGTTGCCCTTCCATTTCCTGGACCACCGCGTCGGCGAATTTGCGGTTGACCGCCTGGTAGTATTCCCAATCGCCGGCCTGGAAGGTGGGACGCGTGTGGGCGATGTGACAGAGCGGCCAAAGCCCCTCGTTGGCGAAGCCGAAGTAGAAGCCCGTATCTTCTTCTTTGGTGAGCCACACGCGGCGCAGCGTATAGTGCGGATGCTCGGGAGGCACGCGCAGGTGGTCGTTGGCGTCGGTGGCCTCGCGGTCGGCATCGCCGGTGCCCTGCGCGACCCAGGTTCCGTCGCAGGCTAACAATACGGGCTCGAGCGCGGTCACCAGGCCGCTGGCGGGCACCCGGCAGACGATGGCGCTGCCGCGCCGCAGATGCTCGTAGGGCTCGCGATTCGAGACCACAAACAGGCGGCTCCCGTTGAGTTTGCTGCGCACCGAGATGCGCAGGCGCTCCGGTGTCCAGAGCGATTCGGCTGCCTCCCGCAGGCGCGCCTCTTCCTGCGCCGCGGCGCGGGCCGCATTCAGGCTGGTGGCCATTTGCGTCACCTCGTTGGCCAGCGGTCCGAAAATCTCCTCTTTGGGCGGTTCTCCATCTGACGACGGCCGGCCGGTGCGCTGGTCGCGCAGCCACTGTGCCATCCGCCGCAGGGTTTTGCCCAGGCTCCAGCGGACGATGAGCAGCGTGATGCAGACGATCAGGATGGTCTGGAGGGCGACGCTCGCGAGGGCGTGCGTGAGGACCGCGGTGCGATGCGCGCTGATGTAGGCGACGTTGTGGAAGATCGCAATGGCGCCGGCGATGCCGGCGCCGCCCCGGAGGGGCTCCGCGAAAACGTGCATTGGTTGCCCGGCAAGACGAAAAAACTGTCCTTGCCCGAGCCCCGATCGCAAGGCCAGCCTGACGGCGCCCGGGGGCGCGGTGAGTGGCGACGCCAGGCTCGAGGTCATGGCAAGCGGCATTCCGTCCCGGTCATAGACCGCGACTCCCGCCAGGCGCTCGTGGTGCTGAAATTCGTCTACAAAGGACTGGAGGCCGGAATAAGCGCCGGCCAGCACCAGGGATTCGGCCGATGTCCGCATGGTCTCCGCCAGCACGCTGGCGTGCCGTTGGACCTCGTCGCGTTGCGCCTGCACTTCCGCCTGCGCCTGGTACAGTGCGAAACCCAAAGAAACTACGGTCACACCGGCAATCAGAGCCAAGATCAGCCGGAAACTCAAGCGCATTGTTTCCTCCAAACTCCGGCACCCGAGGGTCAGAAGTTACACGAATTGCATCGGCCGGAAGCAGACTTTCGAAGGTAGAGCAACGGTGATGCCAGGCGGGAGTCGCGGCCGTGCTGGAACTTACAATGGTGGCAAGATTTGACGCGGAGGCGCGGCCTCGCGATTGCCCTGGTAGTGGTTTTCCGGAACGGGCTCGGCCTCACCGGCTGGCTGGGCTGCGTGACGCCCGGACGGCGCGCTCGAACGCCCACCCTCGGATGTGATTGATCTGTTCGTTCATGGTGCGCGAGAGCGGCACAATCTTGACGGCGACGCGGATGAGATCCTCCTCGCTGACCTCCCGGCCTGCGAGCCGTGCTTTGGTCAGGGCCGATACGACACACTGCTCAATCTCGGCTCCAGCCCACCCATTCGTAAACTGCGTCAATTTCCCGAGGTTGAATCCGGCCACATTCACTCCCCGGCGGCTGAGGTGAATTTTGAAGATCTCGATCCGTTCGTCCTCGAACGGCAGGTCCACGAAAAACACCTCGTCGAAACGTCCCTTGCGAATCATTTCCGCGGGGAGCAGGTCGATTCTGTTGGCGGTGGCGGCGACAAACAGCCCACGGGCCTTTTCCTGCATCCAGGTGAGAAAGAACGCAAAAATCCTGCCCTGTTCCCCGCCGGAATCTGTCGACGTGATCCCCATCTCGATCTCGTCGAACCAAAGAACCGCTGGCGCCATGTCCTCCATCATTCTGCACGCTTCCACGAATGCGCCTTCGGGCTTGCCATGTCTCCCGGAGAAGATTTCGATCATGCCTATCCGATATAGCGGCAGATCGAACGCCGAAGCAATGGCTTTGACGGAGAGGCTCTTGCCGCAGCCTGGGATCCCCATGATGAGGATCCCCTTGGGCACGATTTCCTGGGTCAGGCTGTCGCGCAATCGAAAGAGCTCCCGGCGCTCAAGCAGCCATTTCTTTAGCTCCTCGAGGCCGCCGATCTCTCCGATACCTCCACCTTCTGCAATATACTCGATGACGCCGCTCCGGTTGACTAACAGGCGTTTTTCTTCAAGCAAGACCGGCAGGGACTCAGGTCCAAGAGATCCGCCCGCTGACCGGACCCGGCGCAACGCGTAGCGAGCTTCGTCGAGCGTCAGTCCCAGCAGGGCGCCCGCCAGTTGGTACAGTGTCGCTTCGCTGATAGAGCCGCTTTCGCTCGCCGGCGCGATTCGCTGCGCCTCTTCCCGCAGGACCTCGACCAACTCGATCCGATCGGGTGGCCGAAGCTCCAGAAACACAACACTCCGCTCGATTTCCTCAGGAAGGAGTCCGACCGGGGAGGTGATGACGACAAACTTCCGCTGGTCCAGACAGCTTTCGTAGACGTCCCGCAGACGGCGCCGGATTTCTGGAGATTCGCGCAGCGGTTCATGGAAGTCCTTGAGGTGGAAGATAGCGGCGCCGTTATGCGCGGCGATAAAGTCCAGAGCTTTGCGAGGAGCCAGAGTGCCGGCCTCGGCTGCTTCGTTATCGCGACGGAGACCCTCCGTGAGACTCCAGGTCCAAACGGGCACCGGCGAGGCGAATAGCCCCAGAGCCACCTTTCGCAGCACCCTCCCGACCCGCTGTTCTTCGACGGACCGGATGTACGTGAGCGGCCGGCCGGACTGGAAGACCCCCAAAATCGTCCTTTCCGTTCGGCCTTCGAGAGAAGGGGCGTCGTGTTTTTCCAAATGATGCGGCGTGAGGTCTTGGGATGCTATTTGGGTGCTCTCCTAATTCTGACCTGCTTTCCATTATGGACGAACAGCCACACGCCGTGAGCCCTCGTCAGTACCCGGGGTGTTTACCACGGTCGCGGCTCTGTAACGATCTGCGAACACGCGGCATTGCAAACGGAACCGCGACCGTTTTAGGGAGCGGTTTTTCGCGACTGAGCTGCGATATCCCCAGAACGGTTAAGCCCCCCAGTACCCGCCTGGAATCGCGGTCGTGAGAGGGTTCCTTGCGCGAACAGGACCGGTGAACGGTGGTCAAATGCCGCGTCGCGATGCATGCGGTGGACGAAGAACAGCTTCAGAATAGTTACTGGTACCTGCGGTGTATACAATCAAGAAGTAGGAAATCGTGGTATCTGCCGCACAGGTTTTGGCTGCGACTTCTGGGTCCGCTCTTCGGACCGCCCCTGCTGAGAGGCATCTTGTCCGGTTCCTGGCGGTGGCGATCAGGCCTCGGGTGCTGGCCGGGTGCGTGCTATTCTGCAACCTGTTCCCGCCGACGGCACCTGCGCTGCTGATCCTGGGGACCGCTTTCCCTGCCGCGGCTGCCGATCCGGCGGTCGAGTCCAAGAGCCCGGTGGTCACCTTCAACATCGTTGCAGTCGACGCCAAGGGCGCGCCGGTCCGGGACCTTCGGGCTACCGATCTGCGCATCTGGGACGATGGCAAACGCATGCCAGCGGCGTTCTGCCGCACGTTTCAGACGGCCGAACCGCTAGCCGCACGTTTGGGCCCGCGGGAATACTCCAATCGCCCAACCCGGGGTGTCCGGCAGACCACCGTCGTGCTGTTTGACCTGTTGAACGAGGATCTCGCCGAGCGCGGCTATGGCTGGAATGAGCTCGGGCGCACGTTCCGGAAGCTGGAATCCGGCCAGAGCTTCTACGTTTACCTGCTCACCAGAGAGGGCACCGCCTACCCAATCCATGGTTTGTCCCCCGGCGAGATACAGCCCGAGGACGATGCCGTCTGGGTGGAACGACTTCCGGGCCTGCTCGATCACGCCATGCAAGCGACCGGTCGCCAACGGCCGCAAGATTTCCGGGTGAACGTGGACTCGCGCGTCCGGCAAACCGTGGCGGTTCTCCAGGACTTGGGCGCCGAGCTAGGCTCGCAGCCGGGTCGCAAGAGTCTGGTGTGGGTCTCGCATGGGGTTCCCCTGGCAGCCACTGCCCTCGATGGAAAACTGCGCGACTACACGCCCTGGATTCAGGACCTCGGCACCAGTTTCGCTCGCACCGGCATCGCAGTGTACGCAGTAGACCAGAGCGACCATTCCACTACGAGGATCGCAAGCACGGACACGCTCGAGGAATTGGCGCACCTCACAGGCGGCCAAGTGTTTGTCAAGAGCATCGAAGACGCCATTCAGCAGGCGGTCAGCGACGGCCCCGCCACATACGAGGTGGGTTATCTTCCGCCCCTTGACCGGTGGGATAACAAATTCCACAAGCTGCGTGTAACTACCGAAGTCAAGGGAGTCCGGGTGCGTGCCATGAGCGGCTACTTCGGCGATCCGCGGGAAGTGAACCCAGGCCAACGCTTCGCTTTGGCAACCCTCGGACCAGCCGACGACTCGGGCATCGGGATTCGCGCAGCCTTGTCGCCTAGCCAGAGGGTGGAGGGTTGGACACACTTTCAGATCCGCGTGAACCCTGCCGATCTGCAACTGACCTCGGGCGAAAGCGCGACGGGCGAGATTCGCGTGACGTTCGCGTATTACACCACGGAGTGGCAGCAATCGACCTCCGAGGCCATCCCGGCCCAGGTACGGCTTACATCTGAAAATCGCGAGAGCATGCTCCGCGATGGCTTCGATCTCTCCTTCGACCGGGGGATCCCTGCCGGTGTGCGCAAGCTTCGCATTGTGGTTCGCGATGCTCACTCCGGCGCAGTAGGTTCGCTCACTATTCCTCTGGAACCGCCCTCTGGGCAGTAGCGCCTTAAATCCCACTTGGCAGAACCGAACTGAGCCGCATTCGGCGGATGGCCGTAGAGGTGGTGCTCGCAAAACGTCCCAACCGTCGAAAGTGCCCATTCCGAGCGAGTCGTCGGCTACCCGGAGGTTGAACAGTTTCGGATAAGGGCAGTTAAACGGCGTTACTGGAGACCTTGGGAACCGCGGGCCATATGTCGGGTTCTGGGAAGTTGCAGCCAAACGGGGGCCCGGGAAGGGATCGCGCGCTGACGCGGCCATTTTGGGCGATGGGCTTATCTCACGCCTATGGGTCGGGGTTCGTTGCTCCCTGCGCTCGCTCTAACGCAGTTCCACCAACTCGTAATCGCGCAGCGAAGGCACCGTGAATCCTGCGTACTCGCCCGCCCGCGTAACCGGCAGATCCCTCCCTGCACGGATCGCCCGCGCCGAGCGGAACGCGCCCTTCACCTGAACCTCGATGCCGCTCATGGGCACCGCGCGGAAGTATGCCGTCTGCGAGTGGCCCGAGATGTTCACCAGGTGGACGAAGCGGCGGTCCCCCTGACTCATCAACGTGACCTCCACCAGCGGATGCGCGTTGGCCTTCAACTGCCGCCCGTGCGGCAACAGATGATCGATCAAGTCGCGCATGAGCCCGGCGTGCGCTTCCGAGCTGTGCAGGTAATACAGCGCCCCCAGGTTCCAGGGAAACCACGCGACGGTGCCCTTCCCGAATGGTTTGAGGATCAGGCCGGGCGCGTCTGTGTCCTTCCAATCCACGTGTACGAGCTCGGGCGGACCGTACATGGAGGGCGGAATGAACGTGAGCGGAGCTTTGGCCTTGACCTCGGGGGCCTGGACCTCGAGATAGTCGCCGTATAGGAACGTGACGTCCGTATTCTTCAGGGAAGGGAACAGGGACTTGTCGCGAATGCGGAAATACGCGCCGTCCGGATCTTTCCAGAGCTTGACGACTTTGCCCATATCGAACGGCGGCGCGGAGGAACTGGCGACGATCAGGTTGCCGCCGCTCTCGACGAAGCGCTGCAACTCTTTCGGCACTTCGCCGGAAGCGATCACCAGGTCGACGTCGCGCTTGCCCAACCAGTCGAGGTTGTCCACCGTGCCGAATGGGATGTGTTCCTCCGCGAGCAGCCGGAACATGCCGCGATACGCGGCTTCCGAAGCATGAAACCCGCGGGCGCCGCCGCCCAGCAGGAGCACGCGGGCCTCCGACCTCTGTCCGGTAAAGTACTTTTCATTTTGCTTGAGCCAGGCGAAGATCGGCCGCGCGGCTTCGAGCGCCGTGCGGTCGGCCTGCTCCAGGGTGCCGTGGATGTTGAAGGCCGCAGGCCCGCCGTTGGCGACGTTCTGCCACAGCCGCGTGCGGATCTCTTCTTGCGGCACCATGGCGAACCGCCAGGGGAAATCGACGAACGACTGGCATTGATTGATCGCCTGTTTTTGCGGGTAGGTGTTGCGCGCGCGATTCACGTTGTCGCTGGAGGCGTACGGCCAGAGCGGAAGCGGCCGTTTGACCGCGGTGTTGGACTCGGAGAACACGATGTCGGCGATATCCGGCGATGTTCCGACCAGCGCGGCCGAGGGACGCTTGCTCTTGATGAGCTTGCGAATGGTCTCGGACATGCTGACGGTGGCATCGTGCAGGAACACCTGGTAATCGGCGTCGGGCCTCTCGGGAAGATCGCGGCCGAAGCGCGCGCGGAAGAGGCGCTTGCAGTTGTCGCACTGGCAGATGCCCAAGGGTTGGCCGCTATAGTCGGATGCCGGGTTGCTGAACATGTTGAAGAACAGGCCGTCCACATCGTAGCGTTCCAAGGCTTCGGTGAGGATCTCGACGGCCTTCTCGCGATACCAGCCGCCATTCACGCAGGCCTGGTAGGTGTCGTTATAGATCGCAGGCTGGCCGTTGGCCCGCTTGAAAAACCATTCCGGGTGCGCGTCGTAGGCATCCTTGCGGGCCTTGCTGAAATCGAACCGGCCGATGACGCGGATGCCGCGGGCGTGCGCCTGTTTGAGCACTTCGCCGAAGGTGTCGTGACCTTTCGGAATGGAGGGGCTGACGTAGTGGTATTCGACCTGGCTCGGGTAGAAAGCCGAGATGCCGCCCATAGCCATGAGGAACACATTGGCGTTGAAGTCTAACACCGTTTGGATGAACTTCGGCGGATCGAGCGCGGCGTCAGTCTCGCGCAGGTTGGTCTGGAGCCAGCGAATCGGCTCGCGCATCCACCAATCCTGCTGGCCTTCGCACACCGCGCAGAGGAAAATGAGCATGGCGAGTGACGTGAGCGGTTTCATGGTTCTCCCTTCCATGTCGATTGTAACTGCCGGGATGTCTCCAGGGATACGTGCCCGGTGGTAGGCTGGCGGAGATGAGACCTCGGCCGGCTACACGCCTCCAACAACTGCTGATCTGGCTGGTCATGCTCTTTTCCATCGGGATGTACTACGTGGTAGTAAAGTTGGTCCAGCCCACCGGCGCGAAGGACAACCCGATGCTGGTCCGTATCCTGTTAGTGATGGCAGTGGGACTGGTCGGAGCGTCATTTGCTATCAAGAGGCGCATCGCCGCTGGGGTGGCAACGCCCGACAATGCAGCTCGTATCCAACAACTGCGGCTCATCGTGGCGCTGGTGCTTTGTGAGGCGGCGGCGCTTTTCGGAGTAGTCGTCTGGTTTGTCACCGGCTGGCAGTATTACTATGTATTTTTGCTGCTCGGTGCGGCGGGACAGGTGCTGCACTATCCGGGCGGGCAGGACGAGTGAGCTTGCGAACAGCATCTAGCACCGGCGGCGGCTGGTCTTTCTGGTTTTCTGCCGGCCTGATTGCCATTTTCCTGGTCGTAACCTTTTGCGAGGCTCGCCTAAAGAGTCCCACCTACGATGAGCCGCCTCACATAGCCGCCGGGCTTTCCTATTTCGTCACGCACGAAATCTTCCGGGCGAACCCGCAGCACCCACCGTTCTTAAAAGAGCTGAGTGCCCTGTCGTTGATGGCCGGCGGCATTCACTGGCCGCACACCGCAGATGCGGATTACCTGGTCAATGGCGACGATCCGGCGCGCGTCTATGGGTTGGACTGGCAGGTGGGCAACGACATCGTCCGGACGAACGGCCCTGACAGAGTTTTAGCTTGGGCGCGCCTCCCGATGATTCTCGTTGCTGCCCTTCTTGCCGCGGTGTTGTATCTGTGGGGGCGCCAATTACTCGGACCGCTTGCGGCCGCCGCTGCGGTGTTTGTTTTCGTAACGGATCCGGCCATATTGGCGCACTCTCAACTGGTGACAACCGATTTAGGGGTGGCTAGCTTTGCCGTACTCGCGTTGTTCGCGCTCTGGAACTACTTGCGAAAGCCAGGTTGGACGAGGTTGTTGCTGTGCGGCCTAAGCCTCGGAGCTGCGCTCGCCGCAAAATTCTCGGGCGGTTTTCTGGTGCCGATTTTTGGTTTATTGATGGTCGCCGCCATTCGCTGGCCCCTTGTGCCCGGCCCCGAAGGCAGTCCGTCCTCTCCGGCGGCGGGAGGCAACGCCCCGTCCCCGGGCGGCAGGTTCGCAGCCGCGGCACGGGTGGTCCGGCGCAAGGATCTCTGTGCTTGCGGCAGTGGCAAAAAATACAAGAATTGCCACGGCCGGTTGCCAACAGGGGCATCGCCAAAATCGGACTTTAGCCGGAGATTCGCCTTTGCCGCCGGCGCATTCGCCATCATGTGCCTGGTGGCGTTTGGGTTCGTTCAGGCAACATTTTTCTTCCCTCGCGACGTGATGATGTACGTGAAGTGCGCCCGCATGGTCAATGCCGATCACGATCCGAACTACCTGGCGTATTTGGCCGGGGACCTCAAAGTCCATTTCACGAGCTACTTCCTGGTGGCGTATTGGTTGAAGGAACCGCTCGCTGGGATCATACTAGCGTCGATCGGCTTGGTCACGCTGATTCGGAGCAAGTCCATTCAATTAATTGGAAAGCTGTTCCTTCTTGTGCCACCGATCGTGTTCTTTGCGGCGGTTACGATGATGGCGGAGGACGTCGGCATTCGCTACATCATCCCGGTTCTGCCGTTTGCGCACCTGATTGCCGGTCTGGGCATCGCCACCCTCCTCCAAGCCGTGCGCAAACTAAAGTTCGCTCCTTGCGCCGCCGTCCTTTGCGGTTGGACGGTTCTGGCCGCCGCCGGAATCTATCCGGACCACCTGTCGTACTTCAATGAAGCGGCCTGCTTGCTGACCCAACCGGGCCGAATCGGCTTGGACGGGGGAAGCCGGTGCGGACCTGCCTGGCTTGACGACAGCAACGTCGATTGGGGTCAGGGGATGAAGCAATTAAAAACATGGCTCGACCGCAACGCTGCGGGCCGCCAGGTGAGGCTGGCAATCACGGGCTCTTTTCCACCCGAGGCATACGGGATCAGGTGCCAGCGTCTGGAGGCGACAGATTTAATGCGGGACCCAGGACCGGGACTGTACGTGGTAAGCGCTCACCTGGTCGCACGGGTCCCAGCTCTCAGCAGCGCCGGCGACTGGTTGCAACGAAACCAGCCGGTGGCGATAGTCGGCCACGCGCTTTACGTCTACGACATTCCCGCGCTGTAGGGGGCACCCCGGTCTGCCCCCACATCCAGGGCCTTTACATCTGCTACTTCGCATATCGCGTGGAATAAACCGGCGCGCCATCCGGTACACGTCCATGGAAACTCACCATGGCACGATACATCCAACAGAATCTCGAAAAAGACGGCATTGACCGCCGCGGCTTTCTGGAATGCATGGCCTGGGCCGGCACGGGCCTGCTCTGGACCCTCAACGGCGGTGTGGCACGCAGCCAGACTATGGGCCACGGCATGAACGCCAAGGCCGACCTCAGCTTCGTCCAGATCAGCGACAGCCACATCGGCTTCAACAAGGAGGCCAATCCCGACGTCAAGTCCACGCTGGAAGCGGCCGTGGCCAGAATCAACGCCCTGCCCGAACCGCCGGCATTCCTGCTTCACACCGGCGACATCACGCATCTCTCCAAGCCCGAGGAGTTCGACACGGCCAGCTCGATTCTGGAAACCGTCAAGACCGGCGCCCGCTTCTTCGTGCCCGGCGAGCACGACGTTCTGGTCGACAATGGCAAGCCATACCTGGAGCGCTACGGCAAGAACAGCCAAGGCGACGGATGGTTCAGCTTCGACCAGAAGGGCGTTCACTTCGTCGGGCTGGTGAACGTGATGAGCCTCAGGCCCGGCGGCCTGGGAACGCTCGGAGAGGCGCAGATCGAGTGGCTCGAAAAGGACCTCAAAAGCAAGTCCGCCAGCACGCCCATCGTGGTCTTCGCGCACGTGCCGCTGTGGACCGTCTACCCCGATTGGGGTTGGGGCACCGACGACGGCATGCAGGCCCTCTCCTACCTGCGCCGCTTCGGATCGGTGACCGTGCTGAACGGACACATTCACCAGAACGTGCAGAAAGTGGAAGGCAACATGACGTTCCACACGGCCTGCTCCACCGCCTTCCCGCAACCCAAGCCGGGAGCCGCGCCATCACCGGGACCGATGAAGGTGCCGGCCGAACAACTGCGCAGCTTGCTGGGGCTGACGTCGGTGCGCTACGTGGCCGGGCAGCATTCGCTGGCCATCGTCGATTCGTCGCTCGATTCTTCGGCCGCGGCGTCCGCGGATGTGATCCGGATCGATAACTTCAGCTTCAACCCGACGCCCAATTCGGTGAAGGCCGGCACGCAGGTTACCTGGATCAATCACGACGACATCCCGCATAATATCGTGGCGACAGACAAGAGCTTCATGTCGCCGGTGCTGGATACGGACGAGAAATTTTCACGCCGTTTTGACACTCCGGGCGAATACGGGTACTACTGTTCGCTCCACCCGAAGATGACCGGGAAGTTAGTGGTGGTGTAGGTGGGGCAGGCTTCAGCGGGGATCGATCCGCGGGCGGGAGCGTCCCCAGCGCCAGAAACCGTTTTGCACTTGACACGTTTGGGAGAATGGAAATAGCTCGGCAAGCTAAGGCCGACGACAGACTGGAGTTTGATACCCGAGCTTCAGCGTGGCTCCGGTTTTCTTCCGATCCCTTGCATTGATGGCGGCTTACGGCGGCAACGCCGGAGGTCTGACCTTGTTGGAAAGTCTTGTACTTGGTATCGGAACCGGGCCGAGCAATTCCCCAAAATCAGGAGGGGGGCATGAGGAACCAGGACCCGAACACAAAGTCCCACCAAGCGAAGGTGGATTGGAAGGCGTTAGAGGTAGTGCATCCCCACGCGGCAGGCATCGACATTGGCGGCAGCGCGCACTGGGTGGCCATCAGTCCGAACCAAGACGAAGAACCAGTTCGCAGCTTCGGCTGCTTCACTGTGGATATCGAGAAGATGGCGGACTGGCTGATCAGCCACGGAGTGGAAAGCGTGGCCATGCAGTCCACGGGGGTGTATTGGATTCCGGTATTCGAGATTCTGCAACAGCGGGGGCTGGAGGTATATCTGGTCAATGCGCGGCATACCAAGAACCTGCCAGGGCGCAAAAGCGACATTGCGGAATGTCAATGGTTGTTGAAGCTGCATACGTTCGGATTACTGTATAACAGCTTTCAGCCGAGCGACGAAATTCGCACCATCCGCACGCTGTGGCGGCATCGTGCCGGAATGGCGGCGCAAGCCGGCAGCACGATTCAGCGGATGCAAAAGGCGCTGATCGAAATGAATATCCAGTTGAGCAACGTATTGAGCGATCTCAGTGGGGTCAGCGGCATGGCGATCGTGCAGGCGATCCTGGACGGAGAGCGGGATGCGCAGGCGTTGGCAGCGCTGGCCGACCCGCAAGTGAAGGCGTCGAAAACCGTAATCGCCAAGAGTCTGCGAGGCAACTGGCGTCCGGAGTTACTGTTTGTCCTGCGCCAGGAACTGGAGATCTATCGGGATTGGAAAGAAAAGATCGCAGCCTGCGATGAGCAGGTGGATCAACAATTACGCAGCATGCGGCCCAAAGTGGACCTGGAGGCGCAACCGCTGGGGAAGCGGCCCAAGGGGAAGAGGGCGCGGGGCAATGCTCCGCGATTCGATCTGCGGACGGAACTTTACCGGATCACCGGCGTGGACTGGACGCAAGTGGACGGCATCGATGTGCAGGTGGCCCAGACGGTGATTGCGGAAGTAGGCGTGGACCTGAAGGAATTTCCGACCGAGAAGCATTTTGCGAACTGGCTGGGACTCTGCCCGATGAACGAGACCAGCGGCGGGAGAGTGCTGAACCGTCAAACCCCGAAAGTTGTCAACCGCGCCAAGGTAGCGTTTCGGCAAGCTGCCTCGACGCTGATCCGGAGTCGCAGTTATCTGGGCGCGCAATACCGCCGCCTGCGGGCTCGACTTGGGGCGCCCAAGGCGGTGACGGCGATGGCGCGCAAACTGGCGTGTTTGTTCTACCGGCTCATCCGGAGAGGCCAGCAGTACGTGGACAAAGGGGCGCAATATTATGAGGCCCGATACGTGGAACAACAAATCCGTAGCGTGATCCGCCGGGCGAAGCAACTCGGGCTCCAAGTGATTCAACCCGTTCAGGATCTGTTGCATGAGCGTTCGTGGTTTCTGGAAAGCCTGCCAACCAGGTAGCTCGCCTTACCGGGACAGGTACACGAAGCGGGCGATAAAGAGCGCGGCCAGCACGTAGACGAACCAATTTACTTGGCGCCACTTGCCGCGCACTAGCTTCATCAGAGCGTAGGCAGTGAAGCCGAACGCCAGCCCGTTGGCAATGCTGAAGGTCAGCGGGATGGTCATGATGGTGAGGAACGCCGGCAGGGCCACCTCGGGATCCTGCCATTGGATCTCAGCGACCACCCCCACCATCAGGCTGCCCACGATGATGAGCGCGGGCGCGGTGGCCGCGGCGGGAATCGCGCCCACCACCGGCGCTACGAACAAGGCCGCGACAAACAGTAGACCCGTGACGATCGCGGTCACCCCGGTACGGCCGCCGGCCGCCACGCCCGCCGCGCTTTCGATATAGCTCACCACCGTCGAGGTGCCGGTGAGGGAGCCGACGATCGTCGCGGTGGCGTCCGAAAGCAAGATGCGGTTGACCCGTGGAATCTGGTGCGCCTTGTCGAAGAGGTTCGCCTTTTTCCCCACCGCGACGAGCGTGCCGATGTTGTCGAAGAGGTCAATGAACAGAAACACGAAGACGATTTCGAGGAAGCCGATCCGCAGGGTGGCGCGCACGTCCAGCTTGAAAGCTGTAGCGGCGAGGTCGCCCAGGTGGTACGTTTGCGGCGCCCACCTGGCGACGCCGGTAATCAGTCCCACCACCGTGGTGGTCAGAATGCCGATGAGCATGGCCGCGCGCACGCGCCACGCCATGAGCGCGCCGATCAGCAGCAAGCCGAAGAGCGCGAGCGCGGTGCTCTTGTCGCTGAGGTTGCCGAGCGTGACGGTAGTGGCCGCGTTGGGCACGATGATTCCGGAGTTGCGGAATCCGATCAGCGCGATGAACAGCCCCACGCCCGCCGCCACCGCCGCGTACAACTCAAACGGGATGGTATTGATGATCAGTTGTCGTACGCCCAGAATCGTCAGCAGGAAAAACGCCACGCCGGAAAGAAAGACCGCTCCCAGCGCGGCCTGCCACGGCACCCCCATCCCCTTCACCACCGAATACGTGAAGTAAGCGTTGAGGCCCATCCCGGGCGCCAGCGCGATGGGGTATTTGGCGAAGCCACCCATGAGGAAGCTGCCGACCGCCGCTGAAAGACACGTAGCCGCCGTCACCGCGGCCAGAGGCATGCCGGTCTCGTGCAGAATGGCGGGGTTGACGAAGACGATGTACGCCATGGTCATGAACGTCGTGAACCCGGCCAGAATTTCGGTGCGCCAGTCGGCGCCCAGCTTTTGGAACTCGAAATAGCGCTCCAGGCTTTCGAGGGACATGGATTTTACATTGTAGCGAGGCGTGCGGGATCGCCGCCGATCGTTTACACTGCAACTTATGCCCACCTCCGTCAACGTGCGCCTCAGCATCATGATGTTCCTGAACTACGTGATCTGGGGCGCGTGGTACGTGACGCTTGGCACCTACCTCACCGCGACGCTGAAGTTCTCCGGCACGCAGGCCGGCGCGGTATTTGGCACCACGGCTCTGGCGTCGATGATCTCGCCCTTCTTCGTGGGGATGGTGGCCGACCGCTTCTTCGCTACGGAGCGCCTGCTGGCGGTGCTGCATCTCATCGGCGCCGTCCTGCTGTTCCTGGTGACCAAGGCCACGGGCTTTGGCTCGGTGTATGCGCTGATGCTGTTGTACTGCCTCTGCTACTTCCCCACCATCGCGCTTACCAATTCGATCACCTTTCGGCAGGTGAAGGACGCCGGCGCCGAGTTCCCGCTGATCCGGGTGTTCGGCACCATTGGCTGGATCGCGATTGGCGCGACCGTGGGATCGATGCGGATCGAAACCTCTTCCAAGACTTTCTTGCTGGCGGCGGGCGCCTCGCTGGTGATGAGCGTGTTCAGCCTGGCTCTGCCGCATACCCCGGCGCTCGGCAAAGGAGCGGCGGTGACCGTGCGCACGGTGCTGGGGCTGGATGCTCTGGTCATGCTGAAGCGGCGCACCTACCTGGTCTTCATCGTGGCATCGATTCTGGCGTGCATTCCACTGACCTTCTACTTCTCCTTCACCAACGCCTATTTGAACGAGATTGGCGTAGTGAACGCGGCAGGCAAAATGACTCTGGGGCAGGCGTCGGAGATCGGCGCCATGCTCCTGATGCCGTTCATTTTTCGCCGCGTCACCGTGAAGGCCATTCTGCTGGCGGGGTTGTTCGCCTGGTCGCTACGCTACGGATTGCTGGCGGTGGGCAACGCGGGCCTCGGCATGTGGATGTTTTACGTGGCGATCCTGCTGCACGGCATCTGTTACGACTTCTTCTTCATGACGGGGCAACTGTACGCGGACCAGGAAGCGCCCGCGAGTCTCCGTGTGACGGCACAAGGCTTTCTGACTTTCGTAACCTATGGGGTGGGGATGTTCATCGGATCGACTCTCTCTGGTGTGGCGTTGGACTTTTTCACCACGACCAACGGAGGTGTGGTCACGCACGACTGGAACGCCTTCTGGCTGAGTTGCGGCGGCGGCGCGTTCGTCATTCTTCTGCTGGTGGCCGCGTTCTTCCGCAGCGACAGCCGGATCAAGAGCAAGGCGTGAGGGCCTGCGCCCCCGTTACCGGGGTTTGATGATCTCCGAAAGGAGATCGGGCACGCTTGGATCGCGAACCAGGTGCGGATAGCGCTCGCCGCCGCGATAGTCCACGCGATGCACCTCGTAATACTCGCCGGTCTTGATCAGCAACTCGAGCGGCCTGGCATCGGTCGCGGCCTTTTGCACGGCCTCGCGCAACACCGTGGGGTTGAACTGCCGATTGTTCACCGCGATCAGCTTCACCGCGGGCGCAATTCCCGCCTTCTGCGCGGGCCCGCCGAACTGGACGTCGGTAATCGTGCCGTCCTCCTTGACCTTGAGGCCGATCGAGTAGCTCAGGTCCGATATCTTGCGATCTTCTTCCACCGCTTGCCAGAAATCCGAGCGCACGCCGTCGTACGCCAGCTTCCATCCCGAGTGCTCGATGCCCCCCAGCGGCGCGTGCGCGTCGGTCGACTGCAGCCGCCGATTCAGGAACCCGGCCCAATCGTAAGGCTGTATGGCGTTCAGCGCCGCCACCACGTCCTCGAAGTTGTAGGGCTGCAGCGCCGGCGTCCCACCGGGACCGCCGAAAAACGCGCGGCAGAAATCGTCCAGCGATTTGGCGCCCTTGCTGAGCTGGCGGATGGTCACGTCGGCTTCGAGCCAAATTAGCGTGCCCTCGGGGTAATAATCCACGCTGCGGCGCAAGCTGGTGTAATCGTCCCCGGCTTCATACAGGATCTGGGCCGCCACCGCGGTATCTTCCAGCGGCCTCCACGTGCGGCCGAATTTCGTATCCAGCTCCGCGGCCGTGCCGGCCAGCGATTCGCGATAGTTCTCCGGGCTCCAGAGCCCGCTCCGGGGCGACAGCACTTCACCCAAATACTCGGTGAGACCTTCGTATACCCAGAGTAGGTCGCCCTTCATCGGCGTATCGTAACCGCCATCGTGGCTGCCGGAAATCAACCCGCTCGGCCGCCGATACTTCCCATTCCAGGAGTGCGTGAACTCGTGCGGCAACAGGAATCCGAAAGCCTTTTGCGGCCCGGGGTCGATGAGCGTGCGCTCGGCGTAACGGTTATCGCTCGATTCGTGGTGCTCCAATCCGAAGTGGGCCACGTGGTCGCTGAGGGTGAACAGGAAATGGTAGCTGCGGTAGTGGCGCGAACCGAACAGCGCGCCCGCCTGCGTTACCAGGTTCTTGTATTGGGCGATGATTTCGGGGCTGGCCTCCAGGGCGCGGTCGCTGTCGGCCGCCAGGTGCAGGTAGTGCGGGATTCCGTTATCCGTGCCCAGGTCGATGGTACGGTAGTGCGCGCCGGCCGAGACCGGCGAGTCGATGAGGGTGGTGAGCGCAGCGGGCTGGAACTCGATCTCGTTGCCGGACTCCTGGCGGATGGGCAGCGCGGTTCCGTAGCGCCAGGCATTGGGCACGCGAAGAGTGGCCTGGTACTGAAGGTCGTCGGGCTGGGTCCCCTGCGGATAGAGTAACAGTTGGTTCCAGTTGAGTACGGCCAGTTCGCTGGTGGCCGAGCTCCCCGACGAAAAGGCGTCGGAGTCCGGGGCCGAGATGAAGTCGAAAGCCACGTCGAGCGCCGACACGCCCGCGGGGACGTCCAGGTGGAATGCAAACATATTCACGCTGTCGCGTTTCCACGCAATCGTCTGCCCGCCGCCCTGAATTTTGAGTCCCACCAGGTTGACGATCGGCCCGGTCGGTCCGTGCTCGCCGGGAATCCATTCCGGGTAGAGCAGGGTCATGGCGCCGGTCTTGGCGGGCATGGCGATATGGACGTGGAAGAGGCGCCGCGGCGCGTCGGTGGCATCCACTTGAAGGCGAACCGTGTTTTGGGCGCACAGAGGCACGCAGGCGAGCGCCAGGAAAATTAGAGTATGAGTTCGCATGATGCCAGTGCCTTCTCCGTAGTGACCACTGTACAATATTCTCCATCGACGTTGGCCAGCGACATGGCGTGCACTTCCTCCGCGTTGCGCACCCGCCCCGTCCAATCCGGACGCGCGTACGTGAAACACGCATCCTCCACCAGGTACGTCTCGAAGCCGAGATTCCCGGCCATCCGCACGGTCGCTTCCACCGAGTTGTTGGTGATGACGCCCGCGACCACCAGGACGCCGTGCCCGGCCCCGCGCAGCATCTCCTCGAGTCCGGTTCCGACGAACGCGCTGTTGGTCCGCTTGGCGACAACCGTCTCGCCGGGCAAGGGCAGCACTTCGGTCTTGAATTCATTTCCCGGCTGCCCCGGCCGGTAGGCGGATTCAGGCTCGCGCGAATCGTGGCGCACGTGATAAATCGGGAACGCGGCTGTGCGCCACCGGGCGAGCAGCCGCGCGATGTTGCGCTCGGCCTCCGGGTTGTTGCGCCCGCCGTATCGCGCCCAACTCGGGTGGTCGATGGCTCTTTGCACGTCGATCACAACCAGTGCCGGCCGCGTCATTGGACCTCGTCGCGTGGCCCCCCGCTTTTTTATTGCCCCTTCCGGATTTCCTCAAGCCGCTTCTTGAGGTAGTCCTGATACTCCTTGATTAGCGCCGGATCGCGGGGGCTGCCGTAGATGTCGCTCGACTTGTACTTGCCTTCGTCGAACTTCTTGCGGGTCCACTCGTCGTGGACGTGAGTGGTGTCGGCGGCGTCCACCACGTGCTCCGCCAGTTGCGGCGGGATGAAGGAAACGCCCTCCTGGTCTCCCATCACGACATCGCCGGGCATCACCGTGACATTGCCGATGCGGACGGGCACATTGACGGCCGCCAGCGTCACGCCGCCGATCGCGCTGGGATGCGTGTGCCGGTAGTACGCCGGCATGCCCATTTCCGAGATGCCTTCCAGGTCGCGGATGCCGCCGTCCACTACCAGGCCGCCGCTCTTGGTGGCCTGCATGATGTAGTAGAAGAGATTGTCCCCGACGATGGTGCCGCCCTCCTTCTTGCCGAACAAGTCCACCACCAGGACGTCGCCGGGCTGGAGCATGTCGATCACGTATTGGTTGTAGAGCATCCGGATGCCCTTATCATGCGCCTTGGCTGTGACCACGGCGTCGAGGTCCGGGCGCACCGGCATGAAGGCGCAGGTGAGCGCGCGGCCCACCATTTTCTTGCCGGGATGCAGGATCTGCCAGCCATCTTCGAACATGCTGTAGGGGCTGCCGCCGCCGCGCCCGCCACCACCGCCGGCGCCGCCGCGGCCGCCGCCAGCACCCGCACCCGCCGCCGGTGCGCCCGCGGGAGCCGCCGCTGGCGCCCCGCCCGCCGCGCCCCAGTTGATGGTGACCTCTTCCTGGGAAAGCCCGCGGACTCTTGCGAGTATCGAGTCCGGAACCTTGGGCCGCCCGTCCGGGAAGCGATCGCCGGTCCAGGCCTTGGTGTACTCGACCATCTGCTCCTTGGTCCAGGTCCATAACTGCGCCTGGGAGGGCGCGGGCACGAGCATGGCAACTGCGCATGCGCCCATTGCTAGTCTCGAAAATCGAATCTTCATAAAGCGTCTCCTTACTTGGAAGAGAGACAGACGACAAAAAACGATCGTCTGTCCTACCTCTGCACTATACGGTCATGGCTGCCTGCATCATAGCCCGGGCATAACCCACGTTGAAAGCGAAGGCGGCATAAGCGCCCCCGCCCGGATAGCCTCCGATCCGGCCGCGCTCGCGGTCGTAGTCGATGGCGCGCGGATGCTCGGGGTAGATCAGGTGCGTGTACTTGTGCTTGACCAGCTCCTTCATCACAGCGAACATGTTGTTCTCGCCTTCATCGATGAAGACCTCGGTGTAACGCTCGTAAGGCTTCTTCACCTTGACGTTGCGGAAGTGCACGTGATTGATGCGGTCGCGCGACGCAAAGTACCCGCAGACTTCGACGGGGTCCTGCCCCATTTCCCTGGTAACGCCGCAATCGAAAGTGATCCCGTTGCTGGGACTCTTGACGATTTCGATGAGATGCTTCCAGCCGTCCACGGTTCCCATGATCTGCTGCGACTTGCGGCTGATGGGCGCCGGCGGATCGTTGGGATGCAGCGCCAGGCGCACGCCCGCCTTCTCCGCCGCCGGCACCACCGCCTTCAGGAAATAGGTGATGTTGGCCCACATCTCGTCGAGCGTGTGCGGCCCTTCGTTGGGCAGGGCGGGCAGGTCTTTGAACTTCATCCCCTTTTCTTCGGGCCTGGTCTGGTATTGCTGGCTGGCGGTCTGCTCGAGCTCGTAGTCGAATCCCGTCCAGCCCGCGCCGGCGCGTCCGGGCTCCTCGAAGTAGCCCTCCATGGCACGATGGGCGTACCAGTTGTACTCCACTACCGGAAGCCCCACCTTTCCGGCGGCCTGGATGGATGCGATGACCTTCTCGATTTCCTGATCGCGGCCGGGCCGGTTATAGATGGTGTTGTTGAAGCCGGCGATCATCAGGTTGCCCAGGTTGATGCCATAGCCCTTCAGACGGTCCATCTGTTCTTTGAGCCGGGCCTCGTCCCACGGAATGGGCCCGCCTCCGGAGAGTACCCAATCGATCCCGATTTGCTTGAGGCGCCGCGCCGAGGCTGCCTCGGCAGTGAGCGGCGCCGTGCCTGGCGCACCGGCGGCAGCAGCGCCAGCAGCCGCTCCGCCGCCATCGCCGAGGCCCAGGCAGAGCTTGGGTGTGTCATTGCCTTCAAACTTCGGCGCGGGCATGGTTGCCCCGGAGCCCGCCGGAGTGGCCAGGGCCGCGACGCCGGCGGCCTCGATCAGCCTTCTGCGAGAGATTCTCATAAACGATTCTCCTTCTTGGATCGACGAGGGGTTATGCGCTGGCATTCGCCCGATTCAACAGCGCCTTCATATAGGCGAAGCCATATGCCGTCTGCGCGTTGCTGCCGCCCACCAGCGTGGGGGTGTGGTCCAGAATCACGATGCCGTCGTAACTCACGTCCCGCAGGGCCTTCATGATCTTGTACATGTCGTAATAGCCGTTGTCCATGAAGGTTTCGATAAAGTGCGGCAGCGGCGCCGAGACGTTGCGAAAGTGGATCTTCCAGATTTTCTGCGCGCCGAAGTAGCGGATCATCTCTTCCGGATCCTTCCCGGTGAGTTGCTTGCCGCCCTCCAGCCAGGTGCCGCAGCACAGGCAGATTCCCACGTTCGGGCTGGAGGCGATCTCCATGGCGCGGCGATAACCGTCAAAATTCCCGAAGACGCAGCGCGGCACGCCGGCCAGCACGGGCACCGGCGGATCGTCGGGATGAATGCCGATGCGCACGCCCGCTTCTTCGGCCACCGGAGCGACCTGCTTAATGAAGTACGTGTAGTTCTCCCAGATCTCTTCCCTGGAGAACTCGCGCCCGTGCGAAAGCGGTTCCTTGAAAACGACCGTATCCCATACGCCCTGCTTGTTCGGGCTGCTCATGTCGAATTCGCGGCCCGTGGCGCCGCGGATGGTCGCGCGGCCGCTACTCCAGATGCCGTTGCCCATGTGGGCGTAAGTGGTGTAGTAGATTCCCGCCTGCCCCAGGTTGCGGAGATACTGTTTGTATTCCTCGATCTTCTTGTCGCGTCCCGGCAGGTTCAGGGTCACTTCCGGCATGTTATGGACACTGGTGTTGCCGATGTTCCAGACGGTAATCCCGGCGTCCGCATAGCGCTTCTTGATCTGCAGAAAGCCCTCGGCCGTGCGCAGGTCGGGGGGCGATCCGACACTCACGTACTCCGCGCCGATCTGCTGCAGAAACAGAAGGTCGTTATCGCTCGGTTTCGCGGAAGCCTGTGCGCAAAGTTTGATTCCGGGCTGGATGGTATGAGTGGTGGCCTTGCTCTCCGCCGTGGCGGCCAGCAACGCTGCGCCCCCCAGGGCTATCTTTCCGAATTCTCTGCGATGCGGATTGCTCATGTTCCTCACCTCTGTGTTTGGGACTCATTCCGGCTCTTGTCTCGACACGAGTGTCGAGACGGCAGGCACGAGTGCCTGCGCCACGAAGACTTTGGTGCAAGATGCATTTAACCTCGAATTCCCATCGGGGGCACGGGCGCGCTGCGGCGCCGCTGCCGCATCCCGGCAAAATCAAACCGCGCTTCCGCGATCGGTGTTCCGATCACTTCGATGCGGTTGAGATCTCGGGTGCCCAGGCCCGCTTCTTCGGCCAGCTTCAGAGTGCTGTCGCACCTTTCAAACGGCGGCGTGCCGCGATCCGCCATGGGATCGAATCCCATGACGGACATGCATACCGCGTCCGTATTCACCGGATTGAGGCCGGCCACGATCACACCCGGCGCTACGGCCTTGAGATCCTCGCGGATCCACGGCCCTTCGCCGCCCGTCATGGTCTTGATGCCTTCGACAATCGCCAGGTGAACGGGACGGGCGGCATTCAGGTCCACCACCGTTCGCGGCACGCGCCACGTATCCACGCGCGGGGTTTTGGGATCCTTCTCCGCCGGCGCGCTTTTGGAAGGCTGGCGATTGCCGGAATGAACCAGGGTGCGTCCGCCCTTGGGGACGTCCGAAGGCTCGTCCACACCTGCGCCCGTGCCGTAAATGGTGCACGGCGTCATGCCGAAGCAGTTCTTCATGGAAAGCGTCACGCCCGCGGTGGCGTGCTCTTTCATCTTGGCGATGCTGACAAACACGTCGCAGTCTTCGTAGGAGTGGTTCAGATCGAACGCCGGGAAGATGTAGCCGCCGAAAGGCACCGTGAGGCGCGAGTACTTCTTCGCCCGCCCCAGGTAGTTGGTGTTTTCGAACTCCACGTTGGGCGCCGCGCCCAGGATGTCGTGCGGCTCCCAGTTGGCGCGCAACAGGTACTCCTCCACCGGGTCGGCCGTAGACCACGGGCTCTCCAGGATGCGGATGCGCCGTGCGCCGGCCTTAGACATCAAGTGCGCCGCGGCGGCAATCACCTGCGGATGCGTGTAGTGCGTGTCTTCGAGCGGCAGGTATCCCAACCGGTAAGTCGGCGAGCCGGTCAGATTGATCTTGCAGGCGACGGTTTTGCCCTTGACCAGACGCTCGAGGCCGCCCAATTGGTCGAACATCTTCTGCATGGCGGGCAGCAGCTCGCCTGGAGTATAAGTCTTGCATCGGGCGACAGCCACGGGAGAGGCCGGGGCGGGCGCGGCGCGACCCAGTGTCGATCCAGCGAGGCCGGCGGCGGTCGTTAAGAGCCACTCTCTGCGCGTCTGATTGCTATGCATGGTACTCAACCCTCTTGTGAGACCGGCGCAAGACCGCCGGCGTTACCTCCAACGCCACATACTGCGACACCTGCGGCAAGTGAACCTCCACCGCATCCTTCTGCGACTCCATTTCCACCTTCAGCGGACCGTCCACCGTCCAAGCCTTCACTCCGCGAAATCGCCCGGCGACCCGCACACTGGCCGAGTCCGGACCGCGATTCGCGTAGAACAGCAGATGAACCACGGCCTGCTTCCGGTCGGGCGCCATGGTGTAGTATGAGCCGGTCGCGCCGCCGTTCCAAAACCGCACCAGGTCGTAGCGGTGACTCACCAGCACCACCGAATCGTTGGCCCACAGGTAAGGATCGTCGGGATCCTCATGGGCCAGCGCGATCCTTCCCTTTCCGAGCGCACGCCAGGAATATCGCGGATGCTCATCGGCCTTGGCCGGCGTACCCGGGACCTCGCCCCACTTCGGTCCGGTAATCAGTATCCCGCCAGTCTCGACAAATGTCAGCATCTGTTTCCGCAAAGCCGCCGCAGGCGGATCCGCATCGATATAGATCAACGCATGGAGGGATGCGAAGGATGAATCCGTGGCCGCGTCCTTGGGCAGGATGCGGTAATGCTGGCCGGCGCGGTCGAGCAGATTCAGCAATTCGCGGCTGAAGAATTCGTTCTGCCCGGCGAAGTCCGACACCACCCCCACGACGCCCACCGGCGAGTATCCCGGCCAATTTTTGCGCGCGGCAAAAAATCCCGCGGCGGCGGTCACCCTCTTCCACGTGTCCAGCGCTTGCGGATTCTGGGCGTGCAGTCCCGCGGCCAACTGACCGTCCAGCGACAAGATCCATCGGCCGCCATGCGATGCGCTGTCCGCAACAGCGACCAGGTACGAACCCGCAGCGATCCGCGCGTTCTCCGCGGGACGGGCATCCACCCAAATCGAGCACTCCGGATGGAGCGCGCTTTCGAGCCGGATGAGCCAGCCGTTCGAATCCACCCACGGCACGCCCGTGGGCCCGCCCCTCGCCTGGGCCGCACCGCCCCCGCGCGCCATCTGGACACCGGGCCACTCCCCTTTCACCACGGCAACCCCCGCGGGAGCGGTATCGGGATCGGTGACGTGCAAGCCCGCCTGTTGCGCGCGCGTCCGCACGGGTCCCAACACCTCACCTTTGCCGATCAACAGATAATCGATCGCGGCGCCCTGCAACAGATCCAAGCACGATGGATCTGTCCACGCATCGGGCCACCGCATCGGAGTCCATGGCGCGATCATTAGGTCTCCGGGTCCGTAAGCCTTAAACTGGATCTTACCAGAGAATCTGGATCGGCAGGGCGGGGGCCGGGGGTCAGGGGCCGGGGGCCAGGGGTTGGGGGCGGGTGACGTGTTCGACCGTGTGTCTGTGTATTTTTTTGTCACGACTTAAGTTCCTCGCTCTCTGTGGGTTGCGGGGGCGAGTCGAAATCGGGTGACGCGTGGGGAGGATTTTTTTCGCTCCACGCGTCACCCGGATCGTCTTGGAGCTCGACCACGCGGGCGCCTCCGTGTAAACGCCGAAATTTCAATTCGATACCGTAGTCCGCAAGGGTGAGCATACACGTTTTGAGCTGCTTTGAGACGCCGGACGGCGTGTGGCAGGAAAGGGCGGGTTGCAGAAGGTCCAGGAGTTGGGTGGCGGTGCCGGTCCAGTAGCGGCGCTGCTCGATGAGCGTGCGGACGGCCTCGACCATGGGGTGTGGCGGCGGCGGTGGGGTGAGGGCCTGCTGCATTTCCTCTTCTGTGCAGCCCAAGGCGGGACTGGCGGCGACGGCCCAGGCGACCGCGTCGGCGAATTTTCCGGAAGGCAGGTTCATTTGGGGGAGGCGGGCGAGGGCGGTACTGACAGCGTCGCAAAGAGCGCCGAGGATGCCCGGCCAAGCCTGATCGAAAGCGCTGAGGAGAGCCATTTCGGTGCTGCGGCAGGCTGGCGCGAGGGGCGGAAAGGTGACCGTGAAGGCGCGTTCGGCGAGGCCGGGGGAACACGACCAGCGCTCGGTGACGGTGAGGATGGCGGGTCGTTTGTAGTATTGCACCAGGGGCTGGTGAGTGGGCCGGGAGGTTTCGTGGACGGCGGCGCCGAGACCGGAGGAGAGGCGGCAGAGGGCGTCGGTGAGCGGCGGGGAGAGCGTGGAAACATGGTCGAAGGCGAGGATCCAGTTGTGGCGGGCGAGGTTGTAGAGATCGCGAACGGTGGCGGGGATGGGGGAGAGGGGCGCAAAGCTGGGGTCGAGGAGGGAGCGGAGGATGCGTGCGGCGAAAGTTTTGCCGGAGCCTGGGGGACCCTGGAAGACGAGGAAGGGGAAGGGTCCATAGGGGCGGAGGGCCGCAAGGAGCCAGGCGAGGACACGGAGCCAGGAGGCGCGGGAGGGGAGATTGAGGACGGAGCGGAGGGTTTCTAAAGCAGGGGCCGGGGGTCGGGGGCCGGGGGCCAGGGAAGCAGGGGCCAGGGGCCGGGGGCCAGGGG